>Ga0315286_10002163_pt1 | contig 18269 bp, 15 predicted proteins | sample YL17G10_0_MG_FD_205038 | JGI IMG/M metagenome (GOLD analysis project Ga0315286, IMG submission 205038) | Sediment microbial communities from Yellowstone Lake, YNP, Wyoming, USA - YL17G10_0 | ecosystem: Environmental > Aquatic > Freshwater > Lake > Sediment | place: USA: Wyoming | collected... | reverse complement strand
AATGGGAGCACATTCATAACAAATCAAAACAGAAGTAAATACTTTTCTATCTTGCCAGCCAATAAGAAACAGCTATTGTTTCTCGACCCTGATAACGGCTTCGAACCAGAAAAATCATATAGCAATAAACACGTCTTGTATTCTGAAATCGAATCGTTACTAAGGCAGATATCGGATGATTCAGCAATTTCTGTCTTTCACCACTTCCGGCGGAAATCCTTCGTAGAAGACTTCGATAGAATCAAGCATCGCTTGTATAGTGGGTATGCAACTGCTATCTATTGGCACTCGTTAATGTTCGTTGCTATAGGAAAGTCGCAGAAAGTCATCACTCAAGTCAGTGAAGCAAATGAAAAATATTCAAGAACACATCCCGTTAAAGTCATTGCCTGACAACCAATAACCGGAATAATTAAGGACAGCGGGAGAGGTAAGCAGACAAACTATGCCGAAGAAAAGACATCAGCCGAGAGGGCTGGAGATACTATACGAAGACAAAGATATTATCGTGGTAGATAAGCCGGCGGGACTGTTGACCATTGGGACGGACAACAATAAAACCAATACCGCTTACTACAAGCTGACCGATTACGTCCGCAAGGGCAATTATAAATCGCGAAACCGGATTTTCATTGTTCATCGGCTGGACCAGTCAACCTCCGGCGTGCTGGTATTCGCGAAAAACGAAGAGGCGAAATTTCGGCTCCAACAGGAGTGGAAAGACACGGAAAAGAAATATGTCGCGGTGGTCTATGGCCAACTTAATAAAAAAGAGGACGTTATTACCTCATACCTTGCTGAGAACAAGGCCTATATCGTATATTCCACGACGGACACCGTAAAAGGCAAACTGGCACATACCGCTTATAAGGTGCTTAAAGAGAGCAGGCAGTTCAGTTTGTTAGAGATAAATCTTTTGACCGGCAGGAAGAACCAGATACGCGTGCATCTGGCTGATAAGGGACACCCGGTCGTGGGCGACCGCAAATACGGAAAACCAAAAGATGCGTTCAGGCGATTGGCTCTTCATTCCAAATCGATTTCCTTCAAACACCCCGCCACCGGCAGGCAGATGACTTTTGAAACCAGGATGCCGAGTTATTTTAATGAGCTGGTGGAAAATCAGTAAAAGATTGCCGATTGCCAATTGTCAATTGCCAATTTAGGGATGCGGATTAAGCGATTGCGGATTTGAAAGCGGATAACGGGCTTGATTTCTCATAGAAGATTTGATAATTGAATGATTCTGAGCCAAAAGCGGCTCACAGATTCATTATTAACCTTAACCTATGAAGGAATATAAAATGAAGCCAACTCAAACAGGAGACCCTACTTCGCTCAAGGAGCTACGAAGGGCAGGCAGAGGACGGAAAATGGATGACGGAAGGCGAATGACAGGAAACGGTTTTATGCCTTATGCCTTCTGCCTGCTGTCTTTTGTTTTACTATTTTGTTCATTGCCAGTAACAGCGGCACCATCAGGGGGACCTTACGGCCCGGTTCAGCAAAAATACGATTTGCCAAAAGACACGGGTAAAATTTACTACGCAGCGCCCGACGGAAACGCAGTGGAATCGGGAGAAACGCTCGCCAAGCCGACTACTCTTGAAAAGGCCATAAAGCAGGTAGTAACAGGCGACGCAATCGTAATGCGGGGCGGAACTTACCGAACAGGCGGCCTGCAATTGAACCAGGGAATCACTATACAGCCATACGCGGACGAGCAGCCCGTTGTGAAGGGAACCAAGGTAGCGGACAAGTGGGAGCGTCAAAGCAACGGATTATGGAAAACCTCGTGGACCCGTTTATTCCCCGCAAAGCCCGCCGACTGGTGGCAGCAGGCAAACAACAGAAGAACTCCGCTGCACCGTTTCAACAATGATATGGTGTTCGTGGACGGCAGGTTTCTACAGTCGGCCGGCTCGCAGGGAGAAGTTGATGCCAATTCATATTTCATCGACTATAACGACAGCACGGTCTTCATCGGCACCGAGCCGACAAACCGTTTAGTTGAAATCACGGCTTTCGACAGCGCCCTTACGCGGACAATGGGAAGATGTCACGGCAGGAACTCGGACAAAAAAGGGCCGACGATTAGGGGAATTGTTTTCACCCAGTACGCCTACCGCGCTTTAGAATTTGAAGGAACCGAGCCGCAAGGATTGTCTAACGAATCCAAATACGGAAAAGAAGTAGTAGGGACGACTTTAGAAAACTGCACTATTTCTTTCTGCTCACGCGTCGCGGGTTACTTCAAAGGTGACAAGCTGACCATAAGGAATTGTCTTGTGAGCGACACAAGCACCGAAGGGATTTACGTCATCAGCTCATCCGATGTCCTGCTGGAAAGAAATATCTTCAGACGCAATAATATCGAGAACATCACCGGGTACTTTCCGGCGGGGGTGAAGATATTCAATCAATGCTACCGCGCTACGTGCAAAGACAACCTTGTCACCGACCATCCGAATTCCAACGGTATCTGGTATGACGTGGGCAACGTTGACGGACGAATCATCGACAACTGGTTCGAGAACGTGGGCAGCATCAACACGCCGTTTTCCAGGGAACGGTTCTGGCCAAGCGATAACGCCTTTTTCTTCGAAATCTCAAAAGGGGCGATTTGCGCCGGCAACGTGTTTGTAAATTGTGACCACGGCATATTCATACTCAACAGCTGCAACGTTCAAATCTACAACAACACATTCGTAAACAGCGTCGCCTGCATCGGGCGCACAGACAGAAGCGCCGTCGGCGACCACTTCGGCTGGCATCCCAGCACCGGTCCCGACATTAACGACCGGGAAGGACACGTTTTTGTAAATAACCTGCTCACGGGGGACGAGAATTTCAACAGGCCTCTTCTGGCTTTTTCGCAGACGCCCTCGCTGTGTGAACGGCTTAGTAAGCCGCAGGTCAAACAGCTCGATTATAATGCGTATGTACGACGCTCAAAAACGCCGTCTTCACCATTGATTTTCTGGAGTCCCGCCGCGGGCAGCAGATGCCAGGTGCCTCTCGCCTCGCCGGAGGAATTGCAGAAACTGAATCCGGAATTTTCCGCCCATAGTCGCTATTTCGCCGATTATAACGGGCCTTTATTCAAGAGCGGCGAACCAGGCAGTTACCACAATTACCAGTTGTTGCAGGCATTTCCCGGCTCCAAAACGGCCGCCCCGCTTCCATCTGAAGTCAGCAAGCTTCTCGGGCAGCCCAAAACCGATGCCCCGTTTATTGGAGTTTACCCGCCGGTAAAATAGAAGGCGCAATCAACAAAAAATAAAATCAGGCAATAGATATGAGCGCGTTTGAGCAGCAGGGTAACAGTGAACGGCAGCCGAGCAAGCACGAGAGGCGACGCAGATACAGCGGAACGCACCCGAAGAGTTTCCATCAAAAATACAAGGAGCACAATCTTTCGGCCTATCCCCAAATAAAGGAACATCTGCGAGCGAAAGGCAAAACGCCGGCGGGCAGTCATATCCCCGTCCTGACAGAGGAAGTTATGGGCTGCCTGAGGCCCAGGCCAGGCGAAATCGTAGTTGACTGCACCGTCGGCTACGGCGGGCACGCATCCGAGTTCCTCAAACATATCGGGCCAACGGGAAAACTGATTGCGATGGACGTGGATAACGCGGAACTCGAACGCACCCGCCATCGGCTAAGCAAAGACAATACGCCAATTAATTTTTATCACAGCAACTTCGCGGGTATCGCCAACGTTCTGAAAAAAGAAAATCTCGCCGGCTGCGACATAATTTTCGCCGACCTGGGCGTTTCGAGCATGCAGATAGACAATCCCGACCGCGGGATGAGCTACAAACATAAAGGCCCCCTCGATATGCGTATGGACGACCGGCTAAAGCAAACCGGCGTGGATTTACTGAATACGCTTTCCGAAGAAGAATTATCGAAGGCGTTTCTGGAACTGGCGGATGAGCCGGACCATCAAAAAATAGCCCAGTTTATTGTCACCCAGCGGGCGGTGCAGCCGATTACGCAGACCGAACAGCTCATCCGGATAATTTTCAGCGTTAAGGGCCTGACCCCAAAAACATGGAGGCAGCAAAATCTCGCCAAATTCGGCAAGCTGCACCCTGCCGCACGGACGTTTCAGGCACTACGCATATTAGTCAACGACGAACTCGGTTCGTTAAAAGAGCTTTTGAGAATCGCCCATTACTGTCTGAAGCCAGGCGGCCGAATCGGCATTATAAGTTTTCACAGCGGCGAAGACCGTATTGTCAAGCGATGGTTTCGTGACAATGTTCGAGCAGGCATATACCAGTCGGCGTCCAAAAATCCAATCGTACCGCGAATCAAGGAGATTATGTCGAATCCCCGCAGCGCATCGGCTAAATTCCGCTACGCCGTCATAAAATCGCAGGAAAACACTATAACCCCGGCCACCCCTGCCAACAACATGCTGGGGCAGGCAGGAGCCGGGGCTAACCAATAAGGAACAGATGTGAAATAACCCGCAAGATTTTGGAATTTTGCCCTTGACGGATGGGGTGAAAACGGTTTTATTAGTTGTGTTAAAGTCCCGGTAGGCCGGGAGATGATAAATCCGCCACACGGAAGGCGGGTAAAACGGATTGTAAGTCGGACTCGCTTGAAAGGATGTAAAAATGCGACTCGCCACAGTTTCAGTACTCAGTTTTGTATGTGCTGCAATGATATTTACCAGCGGCTGCGTTTCTGAGCAGAATTACAAAGACCTCAAACTACAGAACGCCTCACAGGAAAGACGCATAAAAGAACTCGAAAGCCAGCTCCAGACGGCAACATTGGAGCTTGACCAGGCCAAAAGACAGGTCGAGGCATTGGGCGGCAAAGGCAGTATCGAAATGCAGGCCCTGCAACAGAAAGTCGCAGCTTTGGAAGACGATATCGCAAAGAAGAAGGCATTGATTGAGGCGATGCAAAAGCAACTGCTCGGCGCGACGCAACTGCCGGCGGAGCTAAGCTCGATGCTCGAGGACTGGGCCAAGGGAAGCGACTTAGTGAGCTTCGACGCGGCGAGGGGTATTGTAAAATTCAAGAGCGATTTGCTCTTTGAAAAAGGCAGCGACGAGGTCGCACCGGGCGCTATGGAAGCCGTCAAGGCATTATGCAGGATTCTCAATACGGACCAGGCCAAGGAGTTCGACATTATAATCGCCGGTCATACCGACGACCTGCCGATTTTAAAGCCCGAGACAAAGGCAAAGCATCCGTCCAACTGGTATCTGTCGGCGCACAGGGCGATAATGGTCCTTGACGTGATGACAACCAACGGCATCGTATCCGAACGCGCGAGCGTTAGAGGGTTCGGCGAATACAGGCCAGTTGTGCCGAACGAGCTGAATAAGAAGGGCAATCCGCAGAACAGGCGCGTAGAGATTTATATCATCCCCAAAGGCGTGTAACGGGTCTGTTTAGCCGGTTTGAACGAAACCATATAAATGGCGGACAAAACGCTTATTATAATTAAGCCGGATGGGGTGCAGCGACATCTTATCGGGGAAATCATAGGCCGATTCGAAAAGAAGGGTCTCAAGCTTGTCGCGGCCAAATTCTTAAAGCCCGACAAAGACCTCGCGACCCGCTTATATGCGGTTCATAAAGACAAACCCTTTTATGATGGTCTGGTAAAATTCCTCTGCTCGTCGCCTGTGCTGGCGATGGTATGGGAAGCCCAAGGCGTAATCGAAATCGCCCGCAGGATGCTTGGGGCAACATTTGGTTATGAGGCGGTATCGGGAACAATTCGCGGGGATTTGGGCTGTTCGAGAGGATTCAATCTTGTTCACGGCTCCGACAGTGCGCAGTCGGCGGCATACGAGATAGCGTTATTTTTCAAGCCGGAAGAGTTAGTGGAATACGAATTCGCCGACGAACACTGGTTATACGGCAAAAACGAGTAGCCCCCGGCAGTTCAATTAACATTCGCAGTTTTACCACGTTAATCCAAACGCGGCGAAATCCATAAAAGGGGGTAGTCGGTTAGCTCCTCTTTGCCCCCACCTACAGAAGTCGCGACCCATCGCAGCAGGTACTGTCTCTGTAATCGTGTTAATCGACTCGATAATCGCATTCTGCCTTCATAGCTGGTTGTATTTTCGTTTTATCATTTGCGGATTTTACCGGAATTATAGGTCAGGAGGATTAAACCGTCTACCCCCTTTCCATAAAATCCACTTTACCGCTGTTGTCTATATCACCAGCGCCGGTTCCAAGCCAGTTGGCGGCCATCACGGCGACATCGCCCCAGCCGATAAAGCCGTCGCAGTCAAGGTCATAAACATTATTTGCAATGTAGTTCTGGTCTGGCTGGTCGGCCGGAACATTGACGTAACTTATCCAGTTCGGGTCAAATGTATAATGCTGCCTGCCGGGCGTTACCACTCCGGACCAGGCGGAATCGACCCAGACCTCGTAGAAACCGTTAGCATCGGTAGTGCCCTCGCCACCGCCATTGTCTGCATCAACCAGCACACCTTCTATAGGCACATTACACCCATTTCTGATGTAGCCGGTGATTCTGAAGTCAAACTTATTTCCCGTATAGTTCTGTCGTGATGACAGCTTTTCTTCACCAAACCTCCCAAAAACAACCACTAAGTATCGTAAGATAACATTCTATCAAATAAGAATCACCATAGTCAAGGGAATTCGTGTGAATTTTGCCGTGTAAACAGCTTAATTTGGGAACCAACCCCATAACCTAAGTATTTATAGGTCTTAAACTTGCGCCCGCCAGAAATATACCGCTTTTTTACAATGATTTCAAAAATTTTTGGTTATGGTGTTGACAAAACCGATCCTGCCGAGAGGGGGCTACCCCCCAAGTTTGAAGCCTGCGTCAAAAGTATTTTTGCTTGAAAAAACGTTATAAATCTTTGTAAATAAGAGATTTATGCAATTTTTTAGCTTGACAGTTCATGTATGAGACATATAATGTAACTCATTACAGATTAATGAGTTAGGAGATTTATGCATAAAGTTGTAAATCCACAACAAATCCGTCTTTTCGACTCGTTTGACAACATCCTGACCGAAAAGACTCGCAAACGTTTGCTGTACGGCTGGCAGGGTGTTTTTCGCCACGTCATCCTTGAGCTTATGCCGGTCGAACAGATTAGCGAACACTTTGACCCTGCAATGGGACGGCCGACCAAAGAGTTGTATTCAATCGCCGGATTGCTGCACATCAAAGAATTCATGAACTGGACCAAGCTCGAAGCGCTCGACGCCTACAGCTTCCATGCCGACATTCAGTATGTCCTGAACCTTGAACCGGTCGCGCATGATATTTCGATGCGTACGCTGGAGCGTTACATCAATCTGTTCGAAGAGGACGAAATTGCCAAAACGGTTATGAGCAAAGTCACCGCAACGCTTGTGGAATTGCTCGATATCAAGATTGACAAGCAGCGGCTGGATTCGACGCACATCTTCAGCGACATGGCCAGCTTCGGCAGAACCCGTCTGATGGGCGTAGCTATGAAACGGTTTCTTACACAACTCAAGCATCACAACGTCAGCGACTATGAATCATTAGATGTATCCCTGCGTCAGCGTTACGCACCCGGCGTCAATCAGTTATTTGCGGACGCCAAAAAGGACAGCGAATCGCGTCGTCTGCTTCGCCAGCAGGTGGCCGAGGATATGTATTATCTGATAAAGCTTTTCGCCGACAAACCTGAACATGCACATCGTGACAGTTACAAAGCGATGGAGCGTATTTTTTATGAACAGTGCGAAGTTCACGAGGACAAAGTCAGTGTAAAGGAAAAGACCGGCGGCAACGTGATGCAAAATCCCTCCGACCCTGGCGCCACCTAAGACGGCCACAAGGGGCAGGGCTACCAGGTACAGATTGCCGAGACCTGCAATCCTGAAAATGAAGTACAGCTTATTACCACCGCCATACCGCAGACGGCAGTAGAATCGGATGCGAATGCGGTTGAAGATATTGTAGAAGATTTGGAGGCCAACAACCTTGTGCCTGAACAGATGCTTGCGGATACTTATTATACCGGCGATGAGAATGTTCAGCATGCACAGGAACACGGCATTGAACTTGTCGGCCCGGCGCCGTCAGGATCAACTGAATTCCACAATTCCGACCAGTTGAATATCGACGATTTTGACATTGATGAAGCAACGGAAGAAGTCATCTGCTGCCCGGCCGGTCATCCGCCGCAGTCATCTGTCCATGATAGCCAAACGGGAAAAACGAAAACGGTGATGCCGCAATCAGCGTGCAGCCGGTGTGAATTTGTTGAAGAGTGTCCGGTGACCAAACACAGCGATGGTTATCGTCTTGAGCACACCGCCAAACAGCGTCGTCTTGCCGGTCGCCGTCGCGAAGAGGCGACGGAAGCGTTTCGAGATCGCTATCGGGTTCGCTCCGGAATTGAGGGAACCAACAGCGGCCTCAAGCGGCGGACGGGTTTGGGACAATTAAGAGTGCGGGGCCGACCGGCAGTATTCAATGCGATTTACCTCAAGATAGCAGGCTGGAATATCCTGCGTGCTTCGGTATGCGCAAAAATGCGACAAATCGTGTATGCCAGAGCCAAACAGGCCGCATTGAGGCTTGATTTTGTATTTTTAAGGATAATAATCGCAGTCGGAAGCGTTTGTATGAGCTTGAAAAAGTGTTTTTGTGTGCCGTGCCGACAGGTTGAGAAATTTCCAATGCTCAGCAAGGCCGCCTGAGTAAACTTTTGACGCAGGCATCATGTTTGGGTGATGGTAACGGTTATAACAACTAACTCCCTGCTTAGCGGGCCAATCGTCTTCTGTCGGATTCTTTCATCAGCCGTTTGCGCATCCGTATCGAACTGGGACAAACTTCAACCAGCTCGTCTTCCTGAATGTACTCCATAGCGACCTCAAGAGACATTTTTCTGGCGGGTCTGATTTTTGCTGCTTCGTCCTTACTGGACGTACGCATGTTGGAAAGCTGCTTGAGCTTTGCGACGTTTACCGGTATGTCATCGTCTTTGCAGTGTTCGCCGACGACCTGGCCATCATATACCGTTTCGCCCGGCTCGACAAAAAACAGGCCCCGGTCATACAGGGCATCAAGGGCATACGCGGTAACCTGGCCCGTAGCGGTGGCAATCATAACGCCTGCCTTACGCTGAGGTATCGCACCTCGCATCGGCTCGTATCTCTCAAAGGTATGGTGCATAACCGCTCTGCCCTGTGTGGCGTTCAGCATCCGAGCGTGCAGCCCAAACAGGCCGCGAGAAGGTATCAAAAATTCCATATGAATAAAACCACTTGCCCCGCTCTTAGCGTCCATCCTGAGCATTTCGCTTCTTCGGTCGCCCAGCAGGCTCATAACTGCGCTCTGGCAATCCATCGGGCAATCAATCGCCAGCAATTCTATCGGCTCATGACTTATGCCGTCGACATTTCTAACAATGACGCTGGGCTTTCCGACGCAAACCTCATAACCTTCGCGCCGCATATTCTCAAGCAGGATGCCGAGATGCATCAGCCCCCTGCCGGAGACGTTGAATTCATCAGGCGTTTTGCCCGGTTCGACTCTGAGGGCGACGTTATGCTGAAGCTCTTTTTCGAGGCGTTCGCCGATATGCCTGCTGGTAACGTATTTGCCGTCTCTGCCGGCGAAAGGCCCGTCGTTGACCCGAAACGTCATCGTCATCGTGGGCTCATCGACGGGAACAACCGGGAGCTGCGTGGGGTTATCGGGACAGGCGATGGTGTCGCCGATACTAATGGGGTCAAGCCCCGAGACGGCGCATATATCGCCTGCCTGAACGCTTGAAACGACCTTGCGGGTAAGCCCCTGAAACTGATAAATCTGCATAATCTTCTGCTGAGTGTGCACACCCGCGGTGTCAATCACGGTAACATTCTGGCCTTCACTTAGCTGACCCGCAAAAACCCTGCCTACTGCGATTTTGCCTACGTAATCGGAATATTCCTGGTTCGTGACGAGCATCTGGAGCGGAGCATCGGGTATTGCCTGCGGCGGCGGGACGTGTTTTATGATAGCTTCGTACACCGCCCGCATATTGTCGGTTTTTTGGGCAAGGTCCGTTGTAGCCCAACCCTGCCTGGCTGAAGCGTAAATAATGGGGAAATCCAGCGATTTATCTTCGGCGCCGAGCTGAACAAGCAAATCGAATACCTCATTGACAACATCATCCGGCCTGCTGTTTTCGCGGTCCACTTTATTTATCACTACTATGGGTCGCAGCTTATTCTCAAGCGCCTTGGTCAGCACAAATCTTGTTTGCGGCATAGGCCCTTCAAAGGCATCGACCAGAAGCAGGACGCCATCCGCCATTTTGAGGACTCGTTCGACCTCGCCGCCGAAATCGGCGTGGCCCGGGGTATCGATGATGTTGATTTTGTATTCGTCGTCTTCGGAATCGGTATAAAAAATCGCACAATTTTTGCTGAGGATTGTTATGCCCCGCTCCTGCTCGAGGGGGTTGGAGTCCATAATGAGTTTGTTTTCGCCGCCCTGGAGCTTATCAAGCTCCCCCTGGCGGAACATACCGGACTGATAGAGAAGCTGGTCCACCAGCGTCGTCTTGCCATGGTCAACATGGGCGATGACCGCTACGTTACGAATATAATCTGAATACATCAAAAACCCCAAAATAAGGAATCAACGAATGTTCAGGAACCGACTTAATCCTTTTCGAGTGAGTGTGATAGTGTATAGTTATTTTCCGACGGTGTCAATACGAAATTACGTAACACCGGATTATTACAAGCCATTTCATAACCCTGTTTTTTAATTTAACCAGGGGTACTGCGGTAAAAACGCGATTCTGGATTCCCGCTTGCGCGGGAATGACAGTTATGAAATGGGTTGTAGTGGAATTCTCAATCATTTCGGGACGCGCAATTGACAAACCCGCCTGAATTATCGATAATCCTCTCGCAAATGATGATGCTTAAAGGGCCGAAGTGGCGGAACTGGCAGACGCGCAGGATTCAAAATCCTGTCCTGGCAACAGGGTGAGGGTTCAATTCCCTCCTTCGGCAATATCCGTAGCTGGTGTCCGGCTTATCGTATCTCGATGTAAATTTTCACTTTCGTCCGCCGTAATGATAGATTCAACAAAAACGCGATTCGTAACAAGTCCGTGGGTAAAGGCGATTTTGATTTGCGCCGGATTTACTGCATTGTATCTGTTGATAGCGGGCAGCAGCACGCTTTGGGACCGGGATGAGCCGAGATACGCGAGGGTAACGGTTGAGATGGTTGAGTCGGGAAATTACCTTGTCCCAACTTTCAACGGCGAGGTGTGGTTCGACAAGCCGATTCTTCTTTACTGGTTAATGTCGGTTCCTGTTCGGCTGTTGGGGCCGAGCGAAATCGCCTGTCGATTACCCGCGGTTTTCGGAACGGCGGTAACGGTGATAAAAGAGACGGTCAGGAGACCCAGGCCGAGGGACGTTATCACCGCGGAAACAATAATCGAAAACGAAACAAAACTTTCCCGAAGCTGGTCGTTTCCATCGGGTGATGCAGCGAGCGTATTCGCGGTCGGAACAGTCCTGGCATTCGCGGTTCGCCGGCCTTTTATACTCGGGCTTGCCGCCTGCTGCGGCGGAATCGGGATTTTGCGTGTTGTGGAGCTTGGACATTATCCGTCGGATGTTTTTGGAGGAGCGGCGCTGGGGATTTTCTGCAGGTGGGCGGCCATGCGGATAAGAAAGCTCCGTCCGGAAATCGAAAATATTTTCAAGGGACGGGAAAGAATTCTTTCCTTCATCGGGGTTATCATTATTCCGATTTTAATATGGATTTTCCAGGGGCCCGACAATCTGAAAATGCTGCTGGCGTTTTATTTGCCTATTGGGCTGATTATTTCCGTCGCAGGCCGGCTACGCTATGGAAGTCACATCGAAATTGAACGGTAAATGTGGCATATTATATTGACGAAATGAAAAAGCGAAGATGCGAATAATAATACTTCCCCAAACAACCGAACTGATAAACCGGAGACACGATAATGAGCGAACTATTGTTTAAGATTGTGCACCGGCGGATGCTGGTTTCCCGAATTTTTGCCGTGTTGGTAGTGCTGCTGGCGATTTTCACGACGCACTCCTTCGAGCGAGACGGCATAATAGACACCGTAATTGAGATGTCGGGTTTATTTCTGCTCACGGCCTGCAGCTCCGGCAGATTGTGGTCATTGCTATACATCAGCGGCTACAAAACATGCTCGCTTATCACGGAAGGCCCCTACTCGATAACCCGCAACCCTTTATACCTTTTTAGTTTAATAGGCGCGATAGGCATCGGGTTAGCATCGAAAAACCTCCTTGTTCTGGCATCGCTGGTCATTTTCTATCTGTTGTACTATCCCCTGACGATTATTACAGAGGAAGAGAAATTGAAGAAAAAGCTGGGCCAGCCGTATATCGATTATATGAAACGCACGCCGCGATTTTTGCCCAAACTATCGCTGTATAACAGTAGCGCACAATATCAGATAAACACCAAAATTTTTCTGAAGAGTTTGGCATACGGGATGTGGTTTATCTGGGTTTTCATCGCTCTGCATTTTATAGAAATGCTACAACAGAACGGTTATATACCCGTGATTTTAAAGGTACCGTAACATACCAAAATGAACGAGAGAGAGCCGTTTGTGTTCAAGGAATATTGGGCTGCTGATAGCGCCTAAGACAAGAAGACAAGTATGACAAATGATACAAAAATCCAAGTGACATTGCTGTTTCTGGCATTAGTGGCGTTGCCTGTAGCCCCCGGCGCCAAGGCGGATGAGAAGAGAATTGCCCTCAGTGAAGACCTGTCCCTAACAGAAATCGAAAAGGACGCATTCGTTATTACGCACAGTTTTCCCTGGCCTTCAAATTCGCTGCTTATTCGCGCATCGAATTCGGATTGCATTTTGGTCAATACCCTGTGTGAAAACCAGGCCGCAAAACTGCTTATCGATTGGATAAAAGACAATTTCGGCGAGGTCAACCTTATTGGTATCAACACAGGTTTTCACGTTGACAATATTGGAGGTAATGAGTTTCTGCTAAGCAATGGTATTGCGGTCTATGGCTCGAACGTGACTGCTAAACTCATAACTGAAAGGGGACAGGCGGAAAAGAACCGGCTGCTGGAAGGATTTAAATCGCCCGAAAACAAGAAATACTACGACGCTTACAAGAACCTGACGTTTGTGCCGCCGAATCACATCTTCGATATTAACGAAGGGCTGCACCTGAAAATCGGGGATGAAAACGTTAATGTCTTTTACTCAGGGCCATCCCATACGATTGATAACGTGGTTGTGTATTTCCCCAAAAGAAAGATTCTGTTCGGCGGGTGTATGATTAAATCGCTGGATTCGAAGGACGCGGGTTACTCTGCGGACGCGGATATGCAAAAATGGCCCAGGTCTGTTGAAAAAGTGTTCGCCAGATATAAGGATGCAAAAATTGTTGTGCCGGGCCACGGCAATTACGGCGACACGGGTCTTATCAAACATACGATTGAGCTTCTTGATAAAATTAATAATCAATCCGCGAAGTAAACAGACCCATGCAGCAAAAATCCCGATAGCCAAGGCATCTTTATTTTTTGATGAAGGGTGAGAGTTCGCGAAGGCGGGCGATAATGGGCGGGATTTTTTCGACGGTGAAACTTACCTCATCTTCGGTGTTGTATCGGCTCAAGCTGAAACGGATTGAGCCATGGGCCGCGGTAAAGGGGACGCCCATAGCTCGAAGGACGTGCGATGGTTCGAGCGAGCCGGACGTACAGGCGGAGCCGCTGGAAGCGCAAATGCCGAATCTGTCGAGCATAAGCAGAATTGATTCCCCCTCGATAAATTCAAAGCTGATATTGCTGGTATTGGGCAGTCGGCTTTCGGTATCGCCGTTGACCATACAGTCGGAACATTTCGCGAGAATGCCCTTCTCTAGTTTATCGCGGAGGGACTTGACCTTTTTGTTTTCCTGGTCGAAATTATGCATCGCCAGCTCGCAGGCCTTGCCCAAACCAATTATGCCGGGGACGTTCTCGGTGCCTGCCCGCCGGCCACCTTCCTGATGGCCGCCGAGCATAAAGGGAGCGAGACGAGTGCCCTTGCGAACATACAGTATGCCGACGCCTTTGGGGGCGTGCAGCTTGTGACCGGACAAGCTGAGCAAATCGATATTGCTTTTAGAAAGATTGATGGGGATTTTGCCGACGGCCTGGACTGCGTCGGTATGAAAGACGATGCCTTTACTTTTCACCATCTCGGCGATTTTCTCGACGGGGAATACCACGCCCGTTTCGTTATTGGCGAACATAATCGTTACGATTGCTGTGTTATCATCGAGATGTGATTTCAACTCCGACAAATCCAGCAGGCCTTTCTTATCGACCGCGAGTTCGACAACTGTATAACCCTGGTTTTCGAGGTCGCGGCAGACCGACAAGACGGCCGGGTGTTCGACGCGAGTCGTAATTACCTTTCGCTTGTTGGGATGAGCAGTAAGTGTCCCCTTAATAGCGGTGTTGTCGCTTTCGGTGCCGCAGCCGGTGAAAATGATTTCGCTGGGGTCGCAGCCGAGGAGAGCGGCAGTTTTTTCGCGTGCTTCGCGGATTTTAATGCCAATCTGACCGCCGAAGGTGTGCATACTGGAAGGGTTGCCGTAAAGGTCGCAGAAATATGGTTTGATTTCTTCGAGGACCTCATCAGCGACTTTTGTGGTGGCGTTGTTGTCGAAGTATATTGTTTTCATTTCTTATTTCCTTTGCTCGTCGGCCAAATCCTTTGCTTCTTCGACGTAAATTTCGGGGCTTACAAACTCTCTTATTTTGGCCTCAACGAGGTCTTTCATCGTGATATTCGCCAGGGCACATTGTGCGCACATACCGCGAAGAGCGACAATGACCTTGTTGCCGTCAACGTCTATCAGGTCGATATTGCCGCCATCCGCCCGCAGCGCGGGACGAATCTGCTCGTTGATTGTCTGCTGGATAAGCTGAATTTTCTGAATGTTGGTCAGCTTCTGGCCTTTCACGGGAGCGGGGACAGTTTTTTGCTTTGCCCTTTCACCCTTGATGCGTTCGATTATTTTTTCGATTTCGCCCTTGCAGCCGCCGCAGCCGCCCCCTGCTTTGCAGTAATTGGTAACCTGCTCGACAGTATCGAGGTTGTTTTCGTAAATGACTCTTTCGATTTCCTTTTCGGTAACGCCGAAGCAGGTGCAGACGACCTTTCCTTCAAGCTCGTGTTTTTTTATGCTGCCGCCTTTGTAGTTCTCAATAGCTGCTTCCAATGCTTCTCTGCCCATAACCGAGCAGTGCATTTTTTGTTCGGGCAGGCCGCCGAGGTAATCGGCGATATCCTTGTTTGTAATTTTGGCCGCATCTTCAAGGGGCATTCCTTTGATTATCTCGGTCAAGGCGGAAGAACTGGCGATTGCGCTGGCACAGCCGAAGGTTTTGAACTTGGCGTCTTTAATATTGCCCTTCTCGTCGAGTTTGAAAGTCAGCTTCAGCGCATCGCCGCACGCAAGCGAACCGACCTCGCCCACGCCGTCGGGATCGGGTATTTCGCCAACATTTCGCGGATTGAAAAAGTGTTCTCTAACTTTGTCCGTATATTCCCACATAATCGTTACCTTTGACTTGCCTTAAGTGATTGTTCAAAGTCAGCTATTATATCATCTACGTGTTCAGTGCCAACCGAGACGCGTATATAATCCGGCGTTACGCCCGCGGCGAGCTGCTCTTTCTCGCCCAACTGCTGATGCGTCGTGCTGGCAGGATGTATTACAAGGGTTTTGCTGTCGCCGATATTGGCGAGATGGCTCGCGAGCTTAACGCTGTTAATGAATTTGACGCCCGCTTCTTTGCCGCCCTTTATGCCGAAACCGAGAATAGCCCCCTGCCCATCGGGCATATATTTCTTAGCCAGCTTATGGTCGGGATGCGAGGGCAGGCCGGGATAGTTCACCCAAATGACTGATTTATGTCCTTCGAGCCATTGCGCGACTTTCAATGCGTTCTCACCGTGCCGGGGCATACGCAAATGCAGCGTCTCGATTCCCTGCAGGAACAGGAACGCGTTAAACGGGGACATACACGAGCCCATGTCCCGCAGGAGCTGAACTCTCGCTTTTAGGATATACGCCAGATTGCCGAAGCTTTCGACATATTTGATTCCGTGGTAGCTGGGGTCCGGCTCGGTAAGCTCTGGGTATTTGCCGTTTGCCCAGTCGAATTTTCCTGAATCGACGATTGCGCCGCCAATGCTTGTGCCGTGGCCGCCGATAAATTTAGTGCAGCTATGAACGACGATATCGATACCGTATTCAAATGGTCTGAACAATATCGGCGTCATAACGGTGTTATCGCATATAACGGGCAGGCCGTTCTTATGAGCAATGTCCGCCACTTTATCGTATTGCAAAATGTCGTTTTTGGGATTTCCCACACTCTCGATATACACAAGGCGGGTATTTTTCTTAATCGCCTTGGCGAAATTTTCCGGGTTTTTCGGGTCAATGAAAGTTACCTCGATGCCCAGTTTGCGGAAGGTCTGGCTAAACAGTGTTACCGTCCCGCCATACAGCGAGTTCGAGGCAACAATGTGGCCGCCCGCGCCGCAGATATTGAAGATACTGACATAAATAGCAGATTGACCCGAGCTTAACCCAAGACCGCCCACGCCCCCTTCCAGTGCGGCCAGACGCTTTTCCAGAACGTCGGTCGTCGGGTTCATCAGTCGCGTATAGATGTTGCCGAATTCCTTAAGCGCGAACAGGTTGGCAGCATGGTTGCTGTCTTTGAAAACGTAGCTCGACGTCTGGTAAATCGGGACCGCCCTGCTGCCGGTGTCTGAATCCGGCTGCTGGCCCGCGTGCACCGCCAAAGTTTCGAGATGAAGTTTTTTCTCATCGCTCATTATTTTTGACCTTTCTATTTAGCTGGTAAAATCGCGACCATTTTTTCCAGCGCGTTTTTCGCCCTTGCCGCAATATCGGCCGGCACCGTGATTTTATAGTGCATATCTTCAAGAGACCAGAGCACTTTATCAAGGGTTATACGTTTCATATTTGGGCAAATCGCCCGAGTAGTTACTGGGTAGAATTCCTTGCCCGGGTTTTCCTTTTTCAGCGTGTGAATTATTCCTGTCTCAGTAGCAATAATAAAGCGTTTGGCGTCGCTTTGTTTGGCGAATTTTAGCATCTGGCCCGTGCTGAGGAGCTTATCACTGACGGCCTTTACCGGCTCTGTGCATTCCGGATGCGCCATCACAATAGCGCCGGGATGCGCCTCTCTGGCTTTTTTAATATCGTCTTCGGTAATAAAGGCGTGTGTCGGGCAATATCCAGGCCACAAAATCATTTCACGGCCGGTCTTCTCAATCACAAATCTCCCCAAATGCTGGTCGGGGACAAAGATGATTTTGCTGCCCTTGGGCAGTGATTCGACCACTTCGACGGCATTTGCGCTTGTGCAGCAATAATCGCTTTCGGCTTTCACTTCCGCGGAGCTGTTCACATAGCATACCACCAAAGCGTCAGGGTTTTTGCGCTTCAATTCTTTTAACTGTTCGCCTGTCATCATATCTGCCATAGGGCAGCCGGCGTTTTTATCCGGCAAAAGAACGGTTTTACCGGGGGACAGAATCGTGGCGGTCTCTGCCATAAATTTCACGCCGCAGAAAACTATCACATCGGCATCCGTCGCCGCTGCCTTGATGCTCAACGCCAGTGAGTCGCCCGTAAAATCCGCTATATCCTGAATTTCGCCGGGCTGATAATTATGCGCAAGAATGACGGCATTTCGCTCGGTTTTCAATTGCCAGATTTTTTTAATCAACTGTTCGTTCATTTTTTTGTTTTTCTTTTCCCGCTCTTTTTGGCGGAATGCTTTTTATAAACAAGCTCGGCGTTGGGTGTCATAACGGTAACACCCGGCGGGACAGATTCCTTAATCCAGACGTTACCGCCGACGATTGCCCCTTTGCCGATTGTTACGTCGCCCAATATCGTCGCTTCCGCGTAAATCGTTACGTTATCTTCGATTGTCGGATGGCGTTTGCCGCCCTTCAAAATTCTGCCCTGGGCATCTCTCTGGAAACTAAGCGCACCAAGGGTCGCGCCCTGATAAATTTTGACGTTGTCGCCTATAATGCTCGTCTCGCCAATCACAACGCCGGTGCCGTGGTCGATAAAGAAGTTTTTGCCGATTGTGGCGCCGGGGTGAATGTCGATACCGGTCCTTGTGTGCGCGCATTCGGACATAATGCGCGGAA
>Ga0315286_10002162_pt1 | contig 18270 bp, 13 predicted proteins | sample YL17G10_0_MG_FD_205038 | JGI IMG/M metagenome (GOLD analysis project Ga0315286, IMG submission 205038) | Sediment microbial communities from Yellowstone Lake, YNP, Wyoming, USA - YL17G10_0 | ecosystem: Environmental > Aquatic > Freshwater > Lake > Sediment | place: USA: Wyoming | collected... | reverse complement strand
CAGGCAGCCAACAGGGGACAAGACACGAACACAATGAAGTTGATGCAGGAGGACGGAATCGTGAACCGGAGAGACTTCCTGGGAACTTGTGCAGTTGCGGGGGCGTGGGCTCAGATAGCACCATCCGTCGCCGGTGCAGAAGCTGGTGACGGCCGCAAGCCCAACTTCCTCTTCATCTACACGGACGATCAGCGCTGGGACGCGATGGGGGTCGTCCAGCGCGAGCAAGGCGCGCGAGCGCGCTTCTCGTGGTTCAAGTCGCCCAATATGGATCGCCTCGCCGCCGAGGGCGTCCGCTTCCGCAACGCCTTCGTCACCTGCTCGCTCTGCTCCCCGGGCCGCGCCGCTTTCCTCACCGGCCGCTACAACCACCTCAACGGCATCACCAACAATCACACGCCCTTCCCGGAAGACTCCGTCACGCATGCGACGCTGCTGCGCGCCGCAGGTTACCGGACGGCCTACATCGGCAAGTGGCACATGGGCAGCCAGCGCGGCCAACGGCCCGGCTTCGACTACTCCGCGAGCTTCATCAGCCACGGTCGCTACAACGACTGCCCCGTGGAAATCAACGGCGTTTCCACGCCTACCAAGGGCTGGATCGATGACGTCAGCACTGCCTACGCGATCGAGTGGATGAAACAGAATCGTGACAGGCCGTTCTCGCTGGTCGTCGGTTTCAAGAGCCCCCATACTCCGCGAGGCGGCCAGAACCTTCCAGAGCGCCTGCGCAACCTCTACGCCGGCGAATCGAGCCGGCCGGCGCCGAACTCCAGCGCCTTCCCGATCTTCCGCGCCCCGGATCCGAGCACCGGCAAGCAGTCGCAGGGCCTCGCCGCGAACGAGATTCACCTCGACTACTTCCGTCACGTCACTTGCGCCGATCAGAATCTCGGCAAGTTGCTCGACGCCCTGGACGAACTCGGCCTCGCCGAGGACACCGTGGTCGTTTACACCAGCGACAACGGCTATTACCTCGGCGAGCATGGCCTGGGCGACAAGCGCTCGCTCTACGAGGAGTCGCTGCGAATCCCGATGCTCGTCCGCTATCCTCGCCTCTTCGGCAAAGGCAGGGTCGTTGACGAGATGGTGCTCAACATCGATCTCGCGCCGACGTTCCTCGATCTGGCTGGTGTGCCCGTGCCGCGCGAGATGCAGGGCGTCAGCTGGAAAGCTCTGGCCGCCGGTCAGAAGCCGGGGAATTGGCGCCCGTCCTTTCTCGCTGAGTACTTCTACGAGCAGGGCGTCAACGTCCCCACCATGGTCGGCGTTCGCACGGCTAGTGCGAAGCTGGTGAAGTACCCCGGCCACGACGAATGGACCGAAGTGTTCGACCTCGACGCGGATCCCTACGAGTTGAAGAACCTCGCCGCCGATCCCGTCGTGACGGCGAAGCTGCGCGCTGAGTTCGATGCTCAGGTGAGGGCCGTGAAGTACGCCGTGCCCCCTGCTGCTGACAAGCCGCCAAGCGGGGTAAAAGGAACCGAATGAAGACTGGGATATCGACCTGCTGGGCACTACGTCTGATTACGGCCTATGGTCGCCCGCCTCTTTGCTCTCCTCCTCGACGTCCAACCGATCGAGGTGCACAAGTGGTTCCTGGCGATCTACGTGGACGCAGTAGACTGTGTGACCCTGCCGAACGTGCTAGGGATGTCGCAGTGTGCCGACGGCGGAGTGATGTCGAGCAAGCCCTACGTCGCGACGGGGCGCTACATCCAGAGGATGTCGAACTACTGCGTCGGCTGCCGCTTCGACCCCACACAAACGCTCGGCGACAGGGCCTGCCCCTTCGCGACTCTCTACTGGGACTTCTTGATGCGGCACCAGAAGCTGCTGCGAGCGAACTGCAGAATGGGCTTCCAGGTGCGCACCCTCGGCCGCCTGAGCCGGGACGATACGGCGGCCATTCGCAAGCGGGCCGGAGCCCTGCGCGACGCGCTCGCCGCCGAGGCACAGAGATACGCCCGATGATCCACCCCAACACCTCAGCGGCCGGGTACCAGCGCTGGTGAACCGCGAAAGAGGGATGCGCCAGCGTGGGGCGGAGCGTCGGACGCCAAGGAGCAGATGATGAACTCGCCGGAACTACGGAGGATGATCTGGGAGTTGCTTGCCTCGGAACGGCTCGCGGTGCTGGCCACGCAAGGGGCCGACGCGCCACACACGAGCCTCGTGGCCTTTGCCGCCACGGAGGACCTGCGGCGCCTCGTCTTCGCCACCGAGCGCGAGACGCGCAAGTTCGGCAACCTGACATCGAGTCCCCGGGTCGCTCTGCTCGTGGACGATCGCTCCCATCGCGCCACCGACCTCATTGAGGCCACGGCCGTTTCGGCGGCAGGCCGCGCCCGCGATGCCCACGGCGAGGAACGTGAGGGCCTGGCCGGCCTGCTGTTGAACAAGCACCCGATGCTCAAGCCCTTCGTCGCCCAGCCCGGTTGCGCGGTCGTGCAGGTGGACGTCGAGGTCTACCAGGTTGTCACCCGCTTCCAGTCGGTCGTCGAGTTCCACCCTGCACCTCAAACGTGATTGCGGAGTTGAAGCTCGATCGGATGCGGGTTCAGATACCACTGGTCCTTGAGGTACGGCTGGTCGTACTTGCGGACGTAGTGGTTGATGAGCGTGACGGGCACGATGAGGGGCACGTGGCCGTTGCGGTAGTTCTCGATCGCCGCGAGCAACTCCTGCTTCTCGTCCGGCGAGAGTTGTTCCCTGAAGTAGCCCATCAGGTGCTGAAGCACGTTGGCGTGCTTGACGGGCGTGGCCTTGAGCCGCATCGCCTCCATCAGCAAGGCTTCGTACCGCGGGAACAGGTCATCGGGCGGCAGTTCCTTGGCGTGGGCGACCAGGCGGCCCATCTCGCGGTAGTGCTTCGGGCTGTGGGCGAGCAGCAGCAGCTTGTGGCGGGTGTGGAACGCCACGCAGCCGCCGCGCGTGCGCCCCGCCGCCAGCGTGTCGCGCCAGCGCTTGAGGGTGAAGACCCGCTCGATGAAGTTCTCGCGGAGCTTCATGTCGTGCAGCCGCCCCTCGTCCTCGACGGGCAGCAGGGGGAAATGCTCCATGAAGACGCGGGCGAAGATGCCCACGCCGCTCTTGGACGGCACGCCATTGGCGTCGTAGACGCGCACCCGTTCCATCCCGCTGCTGGGCGAGTTACTCTTGAAGATGCAGCCGCACAGCCCCTCGCTCTCGAGTTCGGGTACTTGTTTGCGAGCCCACGCGACCATGCGCTCGGTGTGGTCCACTTGAGTCCGGGAGGTCACCAGGCGCGGGTTGGCAGGGTCGCCCACGAGGCGCATCGCCTCGCGCGGCACGGGAAGGCCGCACTCGACCTCGGGGCACACCGGCACGTATTCCACGAACTGCCCGAGCGTGTCGGTGATGAAGCGGTCGAGCTTGTGCCCGCCATCGAAGCGGACGTTCTCCCCGAGGAGGCACGCACTGACGCCAAGGCGTATCTTCGTTTCCATGGCTCACCATCCAGGAGCAGCGTTACCAATTCTAGCGCGTCTGTCGCCCCAATCAAAGCCCAGAAGCGTCCCCAGCCCCACCACGGGCCTGGGGGATTGACGCTGCGCGCCGCCTGCGTAGAATAGGAGATAGGGACGGCATTGGTGAAAGGAAGGCAGCGATGAATCTGAAGGAGTACTTCGAGGTAACGAAAGGCTCTGGGGTCCTGGCCACCGCGGGCGCGGACGGCTCCGTAGACGTTGCGGTCTACGCCCGCCCGCACGTCATAGACGAGGAGACGGTGGCCTTCATCATGGCCGACCGCCTGAGCCACAAGAACCTCCAGTCGAATCCGCATGCGGCGTACCTCTTCCGCGAGGGCTCAACCGGCTACTCCGGGAAACGCCTCCACCTGACCAAAGTGAACGAGGAGAGCGATGTGGAGAAGATCCAGGCTCTCCGCCGCCGCAAGGTGCCCATCGCCTGCGAACCGGGGGAGAGAGAGGTGCGGCACCTTGTCACGTTCCACGTTGACCGAGTTCGGCCGCTGGTCGGCGATTGAATCTATGGAGGCGAAGTGCGATGATGCCCCTCCGAATGGGTTCGTCGGTCCTCCTCGTGGCCGGGTTGCTCCTCCACGCGGACACCGCGTGGGCGCATAAACCCATCTTCGCCGATGACGCCGCAAAGGATGCCGCGCATGCGGTGCCTGTGAAGGACGTGGATGTCTCGATGGTGGCCTACCACGCGGTCACGCCGCAGTCGCCCCGAGTGTGGATTGCGTTTGAGGGCAAGAAGGGCAAGGAGATCGAGCTTCAGCTCGGGGTGCCAAGGCTCGAGCGGTTCAAGGACGCCAGGCCCTCCGCGGCCGTCATCGGGCCAGGGTTGCCGCAATGGAAGGGAGATTTCGACGTTCCGCCCGGGCTGGGCGGAGTGGTATTCCGAACCGCCGCAGGCGCTGAGCCCAAGACGTTCCACGAACCCTTCACGGGCACCAACTCCTGGCTGTTTGAGAAGCAGAAACTGGTCCTCCCCGAGACGGGCCGCTACTACCTTGTGGGATACCTGCCGGGGCGAGCCGATGGCAAGTTCTGGCTGGCGTTCGGCTTCAAGGAGGCGTACGGGCTGCGAGATTGGCTGCGATTGCCCGCCTGGATTGCGAAGGTGAGGCGGTTCCACGAGGTCGGCGGCATGCCGCGATGGGTCTGGGTGCTCGGCGCACTGGCCACTGCCGCCGCCGTGTGGTAAGGCGGGTGCCTGCCGCGAGCGGCGGAAGGGGAACTGGGCGTGAAGGTTAGCACGAAGGACATGGTGGCCCTGGCCGTGTGCCTGGCAGCGTGCTTCGGGGCCGCTGCCCTTGGCACAATGTTCACCGGGCCGGGCGTGAGCACCTGGTACCAGGAGATACGAAAGCCGTCGTTCTCGCCGCCGAACTGGGTGTTCGGGCCTGTGTGGACGGCTCTCTACACGATGATGGCGGTCGCTGCATGGCTGGTCTGGCAGAAGAGCGATGCGGCGGCGCGGAGCGTGCCGCTCGTGCTGTTCGGGGTGCAACTCGCGCTCAATGCGGCCTGGTCGCCCATCTTCTTCGGCCTGAGGAGCTTCGGCTGGGCGTTGGCGGACATCGTGGCGCTGTGGCTGGCCATTGTGGCCACCCTCGTGGCATTCCTGCGGGTGTCGGCACCCGCGGGGCTTCTCTTGGTGCCCTACCTGGCTTGGGTGAGCTTCGCCGCGGTGCTGAACTTCGCCATCTGGCGGCTGAACCCGTGAGGGGGCCTCATCCGATGAGGATCCTGGTCACAGGCTCCGGCGGGCTTGTCGGCTCGGCATTGACGGAGGCGTTAGTGACCGCGGGGCACTGCGTTACGCGGGTGGTCCGCACCATTCCGCGCGAGGGGGAAGCCGCTTGGGACCCCGTCGCTGGCACGATTGATACCGACCATCTCGATGGTCACGACGTCGTGGCCCACCTCGCCGGCGAGCCGGTTGCTGGCCGGTGGACGCCTGCAAAGAAGGCCCGCATCCTGAGCAGCCGGGTGCAGGGCACGCGGCTGCTCAGTTCCACACTTGCCGGGCTGAAGCAGCCGCCCGCCATCCTGGTGAGCGCATCAGCCATCGGGGTCTACGGCAACCGCGGCGAGGAAACCCTGACCGAGGATAGCGCCCCGGGCAGCGGATTCCTGGCGCAGGTGGTCCGCGCCTGGGAGGCGGCGACTGAACCTGCGCAGGCGGCCGGCATCCGGGTCGTCCACCTGCGCTTCGGGATCATCCTCAGCCCAACGGGCGGGGCGCTCCCACGAATGCTCCTCCCGTTCCGCCTAGGCCTCGGCGGGCCGGTGGGCAGCGGACGCCAGTTCATCTCCTGGGTCGCACTCGGCGATGTGGTGTGTGCCATCATGCAGGCCTTCGGGCAACCCGGACTGGTAGGGCCGGTCAACGTTACCTCGCCGCACCCTGTCACCAACGCGGAGTTCGCCCGCACGCTCGGACGCGTCTTGCGGCGGCCTGCTCTGTGCCGCGTGCCTGCGTGCGTGATCCGCCTGATGCTGGGAGAGATGGGCCGCGAACTCCTCTTAAGCAGCGTCCGCGCGGTCCCTGCACGTCTTCTCGCTTCGGGCTTCAGCTTCCGCTATCCCGACCTTGAAGGTGCTCTCCGCCAAGCTCTGAGTAGCCATTGAGCTTTCGTCGCGGCCGCCTGCAGCGGGGCTGTGCAGCCCGCGGTTGCGGGCCATGGCTCCGGGCGCAAGGCATGCCCCGTCGCCTTAGCGGGTCGCACTTGTCCGGATCTCAACGTGGGCTGAGCGTAGTCGTACATGGTCTGACGCGCGAACGTCGGTCGAGAAGTGCGGCAGGTGGGTGACGAAAGGCGCAGCGCCTGCGCCGTAGGTACCTCGTCACGCGACTGGTGTCAAGCTTTCCTACGCTTCGGTCTCATCCGCTCTCGCTTGGGGTTGCCCTAGTTTGGGTGTGCCTCCCCTCGGACTGATGCTTCTTGCATAGAACTAGCCCAAGTTCGTCAGTGAGGACGATCTTGGGGCGAGTGTTCGGGGGGGCACCCCTCACGGATGGGCGAGGAGCGCCGATCCGGGGGCTTGTAGTTTCTGTACGACCATGTAGTCTAGACTAGGTGTGTCTCTGTTTGACCCCGACAACGGAACGTGGTAGGAGTCTTCGCGGGGCATCCTTGGGGCAAGGGGAGCGCCCGGAAAGGAGTCCAGCATGGCCAGGCGGGCTAGGCTTATCCCTGCATTAGTGACAGCCTTACGGCCCGTTTTCACCCTGACCATCCTGCTCATTCTGTTAGGTTCCTCTTCGACTTCTCTTGTCCTTTCGGCGGAGCGGGTGGTTATTGGGGGCGTCGAGGTGCCGGCGGATTGCGCGCTGGCACGAAAGGAGCATCCGCGGCTGCTCTTCACCAGGGCGGACCTGCCACGGCTCCGCGAACGGCTCAAGCAGCCCCGGCTCGCCCAGGAACTCGAATGGGCGAAGCAACTCGCCAGCCAGGACAAAGCTTCCGCCATTCTCCTGGGCGTCCTCTACCACCTGACTGAAGACCGACAGTACCTGGACAAAGCGCGGGCGAAGCTCGAGCCGTCGTGGGTTCAGACCTATCCGCTCGCGGCGGACCTTGTGATGGCCGGCCTCTCGCCCGAGGAGCAGAAGGCCGAGGCGGACCGGATCGTCGCGATCGTAAAGAAGGAGCGCTGGCGGCCCCATGTCGTCCTCGACCTCGCGGCCTGGGGCCACGGCCACGACGAGTTCCTCGACCAGGACCTCAAGCAACGCTACCAGAACGACCTGGTTCGCGGCATCGAGTACAACAACCTGTGGTCGCAGGGCCGCGGCGGCAGCTCGATGAGCCACGGCTACTACGGCGAGCACTTCTACAGTGAGTGGTTCACGATGGCCGTCGCGTGGTCGAACGCGACGGGCCAGGACTGGGTGTCGAAGTGCGACTTCGCGGCCCACACGCCCGAGTGGTACCTCTTCCACTATCGCCCCTGGGCGCCGAGCCCCATGGTGGTCCACATCGGGGTGAACGCGATGTGCGGCCACTGGATGGCCGTGACGCCGGCGAGCTTCGAGGGCGACAACCTGGCGGTGCTGGCGGCGACGCGGTTCCACGACGGCCTGGGCCAGTGGTGGATTGATGAGGTGATCTCGAAGGTCTCGATGGGCTGGGGGAAGAGCGCGCTCGGCCAGGGCGGCGTCTGGGGCAAGCTGCTCTGGTCCGACCCAGAGCTTCCGCGCGTCGAGCCGGCCCAGCTCCCCCCCGCGCGGCTCTTCCCGGAGAACGGCCACGTCGTGATGCGCTCGGACTGGACGCCCGACGCCACGTATGCGCTCTTCCGCTGCGGCCGCTACGGCGAGATTGACGGCTGGTGGGGGCGGAACAATGCGGACAACCTGCACTTCGTCATCGAAAAGCGGGGGATGCTGGCCGTTGACACCGGCGCGGTCCATTCCCTCAACAACGCCGCGCTCGGGTTTGCCGGCTCCCAGGTCCACAGCGACAGCCTGCCCCACATCACCGAGTACGCTCGGCAGACCATCGCCCACAACTCCATCACCGTGGGCAGCGAGCCGATCACCCACGTGGACTGGCAGGGCAAGCCGACGGGGAACGTGGTCCGCCGGGGCGGCCAGTCCCCCGTTCAGGCGAAGGCGTGGTGGCCGCTTTGGGGCCTGCCCGAGCCGAAGCCGGGCGATCGGCCGTTCCGCGAGGGGCAGATCGTCGCCTACGAGACCTCCCCGCTCTTCGACTATGCAGCGGGCGATGCCACGCACTCCTACCCGCCCACGCGCGTGAAGTCCATCACCCGCCAGTTCGTCTACCTGCGGCCCGGCGCCTTCGTGGTCTTCGACCGCGTGGTCGCGGCGGAAGCGGGCCTTGAGACGGTCTGGATGCTCCACTCCCTCTATGAGCCGGGGTGGAACGGGAAGAAGGAGGCCGAGGGCTCGCTGCCGCCAGAGAAACAGCTCACTCTCAGCGCCGATGGAAAGGAGCAGGTGGTCAACCCCCAGCTAGGGGGCCGCTTCCTCCACACAGGCGGCGACACATTCAAGATCGACGACCGATGGCCAGGAATGAGCGGGCGACTCTTCGCAAGAATCCTGGAGCCGAGCGAAAATGCGCGGGTCGTCCGCACCATCGGAGGGCCGTGGCACGACTTCGAGGTTGACGGGATCAACTACGGCCCGACCCAGGAGACCTACGCGAAGCACAAGGGCGCCCGGAACGAACACAACCGGGAGAACTCGATTGGCGTCGAGGGCTGGCGAATCGAGCTCTCGCCCAAAGAGCGAACCGCTTCGACCCACTTCCTGGTCGTTCTACTCGCCGCCGACCAGGCGGCCGGTGCGATGCCGCCGGTGGAGCGCATCGAGGCCGAAGGCCAGCTGGGAGCCAGAATTGCGGTCGCCGGCAAGACGTATGAGGTGGTCTTCGCCACGTCGGGCCCGCCCGGCGGCCACATCCGCATCGCCGAGGCCGGCAAGCCGGTCCTCGACCGCCGACTCGCAGACAAGGTGGAGGACAGCTATCGCCAATGGTCGGACGATGCGCGCTACAAGGCGTGGACCACGCGGCCGGGATTCCGTAACTTCATCGGTGAACCCTCCGCCCCGAAGTAGAGAGGGCAGGCCGGACCCTTTAGGTGGGGGAGGGGGGCACCTGTGTTGGGTCGCGGGCCTGCCCTGGATCGAACGAGCGTTCGGGGAAGATCGTCCTCCCGAAGAAACTATACCGCCTGGCACGGGCAGAGTCAAACGCCTCCTGCCTGTTGACCATTCCCCCACTGGTTGCCACAATGATGGCTGTGGCCGGCAACCCCATCGCAAGAGCGAAGGAGACAAGTGATGCCGATGCTTGAGCAAGTCTTGAAGTCCGAGATCATCCGTCTGGCGAAGAAGCAACTTCGAGCTGTCTGCGGCTCCCTGGCCCGGGACGTTCGAGATCTGAAGCGGCGCGTATCTCAGCTTGGGAAGACGGTTGCTGTTCTGGACAAGCTTAGGGCTGAACTTGAGGCCAAGAGGGCAGCGGAAGGAACGAAGCTCGAAGCGCCAGAGGAGCAGGTCAAGGCCGCCCGGCTCTCGCCGCTGCTCATCAAGAAGCTGAGGACGCGGCTGGGAATCAGCCAGGGGCAGCTTGCTTGCCTCGTTGGCGTCTCAGGTCCTGCGGTGGCGTTCTGGGAGCAAGGGAAGTCACGACCCCAGGGGCAGAACAGATCAGCGCTGGTTGCGTTGCGGGGCATCGGCAGGCGAGAGGTGAAGAGAATGCTGGCGGAGAAGGCTGAAGCGGGGAAGCCGATCTCAAGAGAGGAAGCGAAACCGAGAGCCGGGAGGAAGTTCCACCGTGGCAAGTGATGCGAAGCGCGCCCACAGGGAACCTGCTATGAGAATTGCGACCACTCTGGGTATGATTCTGTTGGCCTCGCCCGTGGCGGCGGGGGAAATCTCCTTCGCCGCACAACCGACGGCCGTCAAGCATGGCAAGCAAACGACCATCGCCTTCGCGGTTTCGGCGCCGACCGACGTGGAGGTCGCGGTGCTCGGCGCGGACGGCAAGGTGGTCCGCCACTTGGCGGCCGGCGTTCTCGGCGGGAAGAACCCGCCGCCGGAGCCGCTGAAGGCCGGGCTCGCCCAGGAGATCGTCTGGGACGGCAACGACGATTTCGGCAAGCCCTCCGCCGGGGCGGCCAAGGTCCGGGTACGCGCCGGCATGGGCGCCAAGCTCGGACGGTTCATCGCCCAGGACCCCTACGTGTTTGGTGGCGTCGATGCCATGGTCGCCGGCGGGGACGGGAACCTGTACATCTCCGGCTTCAGCGGGCCGGCCAACGAATGCCAGAAGACCCTGAGGGTCTTCAGCCAGGAGGGCAAGTTCATCAAGACGTTGCTGCCCTTCCCGGCCGACCTGCCCCCCGGTGCGATGAAGGAGGTGGCCCGCTGGGACGAGGCCGCCAAGACCTGGCGCCCGCGCAACCTGAACATCCTCAACCCCGAGTTCTACAACAGCAACAACGGCTACGCCGACTACCAGCTGGTCTCGGCCTCCAAGGAGAGCGGCATCACCCTGGTCAGCCGGGGCGCGGTGTACAGGATCGACCTCTCCGGCGCGGTCCCCGGGAACTCCTTCGCCACCGGGCAGAATCCATGGCCAGTCTTCGACGCCAAGAACGGCGAAAACAACCACTACGGCCACCCCTTCCACTACCACGCCGGGCCTGCTATCTTCACGGCCTCGCCGGACGGCAGATACCTCTTCCTGAGCGGCCCGTACCCGAACAAGGACAACATGAAGCGGGTGAACGACAGGTTCCCCTTCGCCGCCGTCTTCCGGATGAAGCTCGACGGCAAGGACGAGATGAAGCTCTTCGCGCACATTCCCGCGACCTGGAACGGGCCATGGTCCAGGGACGGCGCCCGGCTCTACGGCGCCAGTGGCCCGGTCCACGGCGTGGCCGCCGACCTCAAGGGCAACGTCTACGTCACCGACCGCGAGAAGAGCCGGGTGGTGGTCTTCGACGAGACCGGCAAGGAGATCGGAGAGATCGCCGTCAAGAACCCGGACAGCGTCGCGGTGCATCCCAAGACCGGCGCGATCTACGTGATCCGCCGCTTCTGCAACGGGTGGAACACCCACAGCATGATACTCGACAAGTTCAAGGATTTCTCCAAGGGCGCCGCCCCTGCGGCCAGCTTCGCGAAGTTCCACCGCAACAACTGGCCGACGATGGCGGTGATGTCCAGCGGCGAAAAGACCGTGCTCTGGTTCTCCGGCACCGCCACCGACGACGCACCGCTCGGCGCGCACGAGTGCCCCAGGAAGCTCCTGGCCCTGGAGGATAAGGGCGCGGAGTTCGCCGTCATGCCCCTTCAGTACGGCCCCCGGGCCGATGCCCAGGCGGACTTCGCGCGCATCGCCTCCGACCCGCTGCGCGAGGAGGTCTACGTCAGCAACGGCGAGAACCTGCTCTACCGCTACAACGGCGACACCGGTGAGGGTGGGCTGCTCAAAAAAGACGGTAAGGTCTTCCACGCGCCAGACCTGTCGGTCGGCTACGACGGGCTGCTCTACGTCCGGAGCGGTGCGGGCTTCTCCGGCCCGCTCGAGCGGCTGACCCGCGACCTGGCCCCGGCGCCGTTCAGCGCCACAGGGACCCACAAGCTCTACGACATCTACGGCCGCTACGGCATCGGCTTCTGCGAGAAGGGTGTGGGCGTGGGGCCCGACGGCAAGGTCTACGACTGCTGGATGTACGACTTCGCCAAGTACTTCGTGAGCGGCTGGGGCCCTGACGGCATGCCGCTCAAGGGCAAGTACATGGCCGACAGGATGAAGTCCAGCAAGCCTGTGTGGACGGAGATCAAGCTGCCCGACGAGCGCAAGATCGCGAGCGCCATCATCGGCCCGGTACCCTCCGACGACGGCGGCATCCGGGTGGACCTCAAGGGCAACATCTACGTGGGCATGCGCCTGCTGCCCAAAGGCTACACGCCGCCGGCCGGCTTCGAGAAGGCCCCGGACTACCTGGGCTTCACCGGCAGCGTGGTCAAGTTCCGGCCGGAGGGCGGCGCGGTCCTGGGCATCACCGACTCCAAGTCGGAGGACGGCGCCGCGCCCAAGCTCGAGACCAGCAGGCAGGGCGTGACCATCGAGGGTGGCCTGGCCATGTACCCCGGCGTGGCGCCCTTCAGCGGCGGCGGCTACGGCGGCAACAGCTCCTGCTGCGTCTGCCGGGTCTCGCGCTTCGACCTGGACAGCTACGGCCGGCTGGCCCTGCCCAACGTGGTCAGCACCTCAGTCAGTGTCGTGGACAATGCCGGCAACCTGATCTGCGAGTTCGGCAAGTACGGCAACTTCGACTCCCAGTACGTTCCGCCGGACAACGCTGACCGCAAGCCGCTTGTTTCCACCCCCGAGATCCCCCTGGCATGGCCGACCGGGGCCGCCTTCACCGAGAAGGCTGTCTATGTCTGCGACACCTACAATCGGCGCGTGGTCCGCGCCGACCTGACTTGGAAGTGCGAGGAGGCCTGCGAGATCAAGTAGCTCGAACTGTCAACGATTCTGCTCGCTCAAGTTGGGTAGGCCATCAGGCCAACGGGAATCCTCCACATCAAGAGCGACGACTTCCACCAGAAGGACATCCTGCCCCCCGCTGGCTCCCTGGCGGGCGTCCCGCTCGCGGCGTTCGCCGCGCCCTCGTTGGCTGCCGGCAGAAACTTGCCGGGCAGGACGGCGCAGGCCGCTACCAGCTATTCCAATGCTTTGCCGGTTATATGTCGCATCATCGACTTACTCCTTTGCTTGATCGTTTTCCTTTTGGTCGCGGAATCCTTCACGGAGCGCTCTGATCCACCAGGATCCCCAGGTCGATCCACTGGCCCTTGCCGCCCTCGTGGGAATGGACGGCGAGCGTGTTCGTGCCCTTCTTGAGCACCTTCTTCAGCTTCTCGGTCACCAGGATCATGTAGTAGCCCTTGGACCCTCTCACGCCGACGATCTTCTCACCGTTGACGTAGATCTCGGTGTTGTCGTTGTGGCGGATCACCACGCTGCCGTACCTCGAATCGCCGCCGTCGTACTCGAAGGTCTTCCGGAAGTGGATATCCGGTGTATTCCAGGCCGTCCGCGTGCCGTTGCCATGGCCGAACGGCGCCAGGCCGGTCTTCCAGCCGTTGTCATCGAAGCCTTCCTTCATCCAGTCGTCCGCGGGCTTCTGCACGACGTACTTGTAGGGCGTGCACAGCTTCCCGTCCGGCATCGCGCCGGCGAGCACCTTCCATTTCGCGTCGATGGTCTTCACCGAGGGCGGGCCCGCCACCGGTTCATTCCGCTCGTAGGCCGCCTGGCGCGACGTGATCTCATGGATCTTGTTCACATCGAACTTCGGCTTTCGGTCGTAGTAGTAGAGCCCGTTCCTCTCCTGCTCGATGTCGGTCAACTGCGTGTAGCAGAAACCGAAGAGGTTCGGGTTGTCGAGCATGGCGTCGATCGTGCCCTTGTAGCGCGTATAGAACTCGTCGAGCGTCTTGGGGCCGGCCCCGTAGCTCCAGCCCCCCTCGGTCGCCCAGCCGATGCCGCCGATCTCGCTGACCATGAAGGGCACGCCGCGGTCGGCTTGCGAGGAGGCGGGTTTCAGGTAGCGCGAGGAAGGATACGGTCCTTCCGGCGGGGCGGAGAAATAGTCCATCCATCTCTTGCGCAGGCGGCCCGTCTCGCCCGTGTAATCATGCGCGTCGCGGACCTCGGGGTGGGGCAGCGTGTGGATCCAGCCGCTGGCCTCCAAGGCGGGCCGCGTCGGGTCGACCGCCTTGGTGATGTTCCAGATCATCTGCTGAAGTTCCCCCGAGTCCTCGAAGTTCTCGTTGAACGCGCACCAGCCGATGACGGACGGATGGTTTCTGTCGCGCAGCAGGATCTCGATCCATTCGTTTACTACCGCCGAGAAGCCCTCGCGCTGGTTGTGGTAGCCGGCGTTGGGGTACTCGCCCCAGACCAGGTAGCCGAGCCTGTCGGCCCAGTAGAGGAACCGCGGCTCGAAGACCTTCTGGTGCAGCCGCGCTCCGTTGTAGCCGCAGGCCATGCTCATTTCGATGTCCTTCCTGAGCGCCTCGTCTGACGGCGCGGTCCAGAGCCCCTCGGGGTAGAAGCCCTGGTCGAGGATCAGGCGCTGGAAGACCGGCTTGCCGTTGATGAGGATCTTCCGCCCCTCGATGGCGACCTTCCGCAGGCCGAAGTAGCTCTTCAGTTCATCGATCCTCTCCTTGCCGCTATTGAGCGTCAGTTTCAGGTCGTACAGGAAGGGCGCGCCGGGCGCCCAGAGCTTCTTCTCCTTGAGGTTGAGCACCAAGGAACACCGCCAGGGGCCCTTGGCGGCGTCCGAACTCACCGGCTTGCCGTCGGCAAACGCCTCGGTCGTAAGGGTCAAGTCCTTGTCGGCTCCATTGATCTTGGCATCAATGAGCACGCGTGCGTTGTCAGGATCGGGAACGATGGAAATGTTCTCGACGAACGACGAGCCGACCGCCTCCAGCCACACGCTCTGCCAGATGCCCGTGGTCCGGGTGTAGAAGCAGCTCCAACTCTTGTCGCCCGACTGCTTGCCGCAGGGCTGGAGGCCGCTCCACATGTCGTCGAGCACCTTGACGACCACCTCGTTCGTGCCCTCCTTGAGCCACTTCGTGATCTCCAACGCGAATTCGACATTCTCGCCGACGTGCATCCCGGCAAGCTGGCCGTTGATGTAGACCCACGCCCGGTAGTCCACCCCGCCGAAGTGGATCCGCACCCGCTTGCCCCTCATGGCCGCCGGCAGTTCGAACGTGCGGCGGTACCAGACGTTCTTGAGTTTCTCGGTATTGCCCAGGCCCATGCCCGAGAGGGCGCTCTCGGGGCAGAAGGGGACGATGATCTTGCCGCTGAGATCCCTGCCATAGGTCAGCCCGCGGGAGTCGCGGTCGGCCTCCTTATCGATCTCGAACTGCCACTCCCCGTTGAGCGACATCCAGCTATCGCGGCACAGGTCGGGCCGGGGGTGCTCCGGCCGGGGGACTCCCGCCGCTGCGGTGAAGGCTCCGGCGGTCAGCAGTGCGGTCACGGCCACGAAGCGGGCCAGGCTTACGGTGGTTCTCATGGTTGTCCTCGTTGGTTGTTGTCGGGTTCACATACCTAAGGGCGCGATCTCCACCGCGCAGAACGTCAGCGCGGCGGTGTCGCTCAGGCCGCAAAGCACGGTCTTGTGGTCCCACTTCCGGTTATCCAGGCAGGTGATTGCCGTGGCATCGACGGGTGCGGCCATCCGCTGCCAGCACGACGGTCGCAGCCAACGCGCTTGCCAGCAGAATCATGTACGTCACGGACACTTACGTATTCATCGCTCTTCTTCCCATGATGCCCATGATGTGTGATGTTGACCGATTCCTCACTCGCTTGCGCTCAATCCCTTGCCGATGATCTTGAGCACGAAGGCGTGCTCACACGGCTTTTCGACGGGCATGGCAATCTCCAGGCCATCTTTCGTCTGTTCCCACTTCAGATTGCGCGGGTAGCCAAGCAGGCTTACCTTGGTCACCTTGCCGTTGGTCACGGACCTGGCAAGTGACCGGACAATAGCCCGTTGGCCGGGCCAGGCCAGGAATGTTGCGTACAAGACGTCGCCCTTCCTGGCGAAGCGGATATCGCTGCCGGCAAAGGGGTGCTCCCGCCCGTTATTGACGAACTTGCCCGCGCTGTTGGTCTCGCCCTCGCCGTAGACGCGCCAAGGGCGAATTTCATAGATGCTTTCGCTGTTCACGTCCATCCATTTGGTCAATCCTTCAAGGAACTTCATTTCATCCTCATCGAGAGTGCCATTGCCTCGGACAGGGATGTTCAGCAACAGGTTGCCGTTCTTGCTGACGATATCCACCAACTCTCTCACGACGCTCTCCGCGGAGCGATACTGGATGCCGCGACGATAATGCCAGTTGCCGATGCAGGTGTCTGTCTGCCAGGGGTAGGTTTGGATGCTATCGGCGCGGCCGCCCTCGAAATCGTCCACCAGGCATTTGTATACGTCCTTCGGCGGTTCAAAGTCGTAGATCTTCGTGTTGAAAACGGCTTCCAGTCTCCCGTGGTTCCACTCTCGGCTGGCATTGAGGAAGTGTGCGACGACATTCATCCCGGCGGCGCCCAATGGCGGGACCGTGTCGTCGAAGTACAAAAGGTCGGGCCGGTACGAGTCGACCAGATCCTTGACGCGGTTGAAGAACTTGTCTTTGTAGGCATGCAGGACCTCGGGCGTGCGGGCCGCGCCGTGGGGACAATAGAGGTCGACCGGATCGAGCCCCTCCCACCACTTGCCCTTGCCGTCGGCCTTCGTCAGTGCGCCGTCGTAGGGTACGCCGGCCAGTGGGCCGGTCTTGTCGCTGCCGTGGGCCGATTCGTAGAAACTCCACGCCCGTGCAGTGTGCACCGTGACACCGAAACGCAGGCCCTGTGCCCGCGCCGTCTTCGCCCAAATGCCGATAATGTCCTTCTTCGGCCCCACGTTGACCGAATTCCATGGCTGGTACTTCGAGTTCCAGTTGTCAAAATTGTCGTGATGGTTTGCCATGGCGACAAAGTACTTGGCGCCGGCACGCTTGTAGAGTTGGAGCATCTTCTCCGGGTCCCATTTGTCGGCCTTCCACTCGTTGCAGACGTCCTTGAATCCGAACTTCGAGGGGTGCCCGTAGTGCTCAACGTGGTACTTGTAGGCCGGGTCTTCCGGGCGGTACATGCGATAGGCATACCAGTCGCCCTGTTCCGGCTGGCACTGCGGGCCCCAGTGGGCCCAGATGCCGAATTTCGCGTCCCGGAACCACGCGGGGCACTCGTACTGTTTGAAGGACCTCCAGTCCGGCTTAAACGGCCCCTTGGCAATCGGGTAGGTGGCTTCCTGGAATTCCTCGGGCGGGCTGCCGGGGATCGAGACGGCCGGCGTGGTGACTTGATACTTGGCCGAGAGATATTTCCACAAGCGGGTCAATTCCGCCTCGGAGAGGACCCGATCGTAGACCAGGACCTCGGCGATTTCACACCGCGACTTGCCGCCCAGCGCGAGCTGCCGGGGCAGCGACTGCTGAATGTCGATGCCCATTGGCCGCTCCATCAACCGCAGGTCGTCCCTCCAAAAGTTGACCACCGGCTTGGCCGCGTCGGCGAATGTTCCGGTGTGCAGATGCCAGTGAATGTTGAGCGAACCGGGACCGTAAACATTCCAATCTTTGTTATAGATCCAGTTGTTGCCGATCCAACCTCGGTCGTCATCGACATATCCAAACGCCCAGTTGTGCGTCGGGCTGAACAAGACGCGTTGGCAATGCGCGGCGTCCTTGTCGGTCCAGCGGGCCAGCAGCAGCAGCGAATGGGCTGAGAGGGACTTGCTGAAATCGTACGAGCCTTCCAAGCTCCCCTGACCTTCGAAACGGACGACCGGTTTGCTATTGAGGCCCGTCGCCAGAACGGGGGCGTTCCCTGAGACTCTGTCGAAATGGTGCCCCTGCCCGGACTGGTCCAGCCATTGCGTGACGCGGCCCCTGCTGTCGGTCGCGACTCCGGTATCCGCCTTGATCCACAACACGCAGCCTTTGATATCTCGGGGGGAAGAATCCGCCGCCGCGGCAAAGGTTGTGGCGACTGTCATGCTCACGGCGCCCAGGAACCCTACGAGGCGCCGACTGAGTTGCGCCGCACATGTCCTCACGGTCCAATTGCTTGTCGTCATCACGGTTCTTCCCTTGCGGCTACATGCTTGAGGGCGCGGTTTCCACCTCGCAGAACGTCAGCGCGGCGGTGTCGTTCAGGCCGCAAAGCACGGTCTTGTGGTCCCACTTCCGGTTATCCAGGCAGGTGATCGCCTTGGCATCGGCGGGTGCGGCCAGCGGAGCCAGTAGCAGCCGGTGAGGTTGAGGATGGCGTCGTTCATCGACGGATTCCTCGGACATTGTGTCACAGGGGGTGGCCCAACTGCGATGTCCTTTGTCTAATGTTGGCTGTCACCGTTGGCTGCCTTGTCCCGCGCCACCGCCTTCGCGCGAATGTCTGCCTTGGCCTCCTTCAGCCGTTCCGGCCACGCAAACGTAGGCGCCGTCGCCGGGTCGTAGCCGGCTAGGTGGCCTGTGAGGCGCGTCGCTGGCTTGGTGTATGGCGGCGCCGTGTCACCGAATACTTCGCGGCACAACGCGGCGAGCCCGGGATCGTATTCGATCAACTGCGAGCGCAGATGCACATGATTGTGGTCAAAGTCGTTGAAGCGGTTGTGCCCATACCATGCCGCCACGCCGACGGCA
>Ga0315286_10002161_pt1 | contig 18270 bp, 17 predicted proteins | sample YL17G10_0_MG_FD_205038 | JGI IMG/M metagenome (GOLD analysis project Ga0315286, IMG submission 205038) | Sediment microbial communities from Yellowstone Lake, YNP, Wyoming, USA - YL17G10_0 | ecosystem: Environmental > Aquatic > Freshwater > Lake > Sediment | place: USA: Wyoming | collected... | reverse complement strand
CTGGCAGGTTACCTGCTGCCGGAAAATGTGCTCGCGCTTACCCGGGCCGTCCAGAAATATGGCCGCTACCCGATCTCGCTGTAGCCGCAGTTTGGAAGGGCGAAGGGCCCAAAATTGCCCGGCAGAGGCGAGGTCCCAAGGGGTAAATATTCTTGCCCTCTGGTTCACCTTTGCAAAGACATAAGGGGATTAGATATTTCAGAGCCCCGGCAGGGGCGCGGGGACAGCGCCGCGCCCAATCCAGGCTTTCATCGCTAAAACAAGGCTCAAGAGTGAAGGGCAAGGTTGAATATTCCCTTGACACCCTCTTCTCTTCTCAGTATATTCACGTTATCTTAACTTCTGGATTTATTAAACAAAAAGGGAGGAATCTCATGAAGAAGACACTCGTGCTCGGAATCGTGTTCGCTCTTGTCGGCCTGCTGGCGGCCATGCCGGCGGCGGCGCAGACCAAACTGAAATTCGCCCATGTTTACGAGGTCAGCGAAGCCTTCCACAAGGAGGCACTCTGGGCGGCGGGCGAGATCGCCAAGCAGACGAACAACAAATTCCAGATCGATGTGTTCCCTGCCTCCGCGCTTGGGAACGAGCAGCAACTTGCCCAGGCCATGCCTTTGGGCACCATCGACATGGCCTACCTCGGCGCCTCTTTTGTAGGAGCTACCTACAAGCCTATTTCCATCGTGAACTGCCCTTATATGTGGCGGGACTTTGACCACTGGAAGGCGTACAGCCAGAGCCCGATCCTTACCGAGTTGACCGACGGCTACTTCAAGCAGACCAGCCACAAGATCGTCGCCTTGACTTATTACGGCGCCCGCCATACCACGGCCAACAAAGCCCTCAACACCCCGGCGGACATGAAGGGCATGAAACTGAGGGTCCCCCAGGCCCCTATGTACATGATGTACGCGCGGGCGGTAGGCGCGAATCCAACCCCCATCGCCTTTGCCGAGGTCTATCTGGCCCTGCAAAACGGAACGGTGGACGGCCAGGAGAACCCCCTGCCCACGATCCAGGCCAAGAAGTTTTTCGAGGTGCAGTCCCACATCAACCTGACCGGCCACATCCTGGACAATCTGACCACGGTGATCGGCTCCCCCCTCTGGAAAAAGCTTACTCCCCAGGAACAACAGATCTTCGAATCGGTTTACAAGGAAGCGTCGATCCGAGCCGGTGCTTCTATCCGCGAGTCCGAAGCAAAGCTGGTTGACTGGTTCAAGCAGCAAGGGAAAACCGTGGTGGTTCCGGATCTCAAGGCCTTCCGCGAGGCGGCGGTGAAGATCCACAACGACGCCTCTGCCGGGGCTGTCTGGACCAAGGAGCTGTATGATCGCCTGCAGGCAGTGAAGTAAGCGCGCAACCGTTTCACCGCGGCCCACGCCAGCCAGAATTTCGAAGGTGCGGGCCGCGCTGTTTTTCCGCCGGATATGACTATTGAGCTCTAAGAGGAACCAGGCGGAGCGACCCCATGACAGAAGAACGCTATAGCGGCCCCGATCTCGGCGCGCCGGTCGTCGGGACCAGCGACGATACCGAGGTAAACCTTAGGGAATATGGTCCTGAGGATTGGGTGACCTTGGTCTTCTTCTGGGTTTTGGCGATCGTCGTCTTCCTGCAGTTCTTCACCCGGTATGCCCTCAACGACTCGCTCGCCTGGACCGAGGAAATTGCCCGGTATCTCTTGACTTGCGTCGCCTTTCTCGGCGGCGGCATGGCGGTCAGGAGATTTAGCCACATCCACGTTGAATTCCTGTATGTCTATTACCCTCGCGGCCTGGCCCATTTCCTCTCCACCCTGGTGGATGTTATCCGCGTGGTCTTCTTCGGGTACGCCACCTGGCTCTGCGGGAAGGTCACCCAGATCATGCAAACTCAGCCGATGGTCGTCGTGGACTGGCCCATGAGCATCGTCTATGGGATCTGCACCGCTGGCTTTGCGGTGATGACCTTTCGCGCAATCCGGGTGGCGGTGGGCAACTGGCGAGCCGGATCCAGTGTCCTCACCAGAGTCGGCCGGGAGGGACGGCACCAATGACCACCCTGGCCCTCATCGGCGGTTTTCTCCTTCTCATGGCCATCGGCGTGCCCGTAGCAATTTCCCTCGCCGGCGCGTCGCTTCTTTACGTGATCGTCGAAGGCGTTCAGCCACACCTCGTGGTTCTCCACCGGATGATTGGTGGGACGGATTCCTTTCCCCTCCTCGCCATCCCCTTTTTCATCATGGCCGGCAGCCTGATGAACTCCGGCGGGATTACAACCCGGATCTATGATTTCGCTCTTGCCCTGGTGGGTTGGATGAAGGGGGGCTTGGGGCATGTGAATATCGTAGGCTCAGTCATCTTCGCCGGCATGTCCGGCACGGCCGTGGCGGACGCCGGCGGTCTCGGGAACATCGAAATCCGGGCCATGAAAGACCACGGGTATGATGTAGACTTCGCCGTAGGGATTACCGGCGCCTCTTCCACGATCGGGCCGATCATTCCCCCGTCTCTTCCAATGGTAATTTACGGCGTTATGGCCAACACCTCCGTTGGAAAGTTATTCGCAGCCGGTTTTATCCCGGGTTGGTCATGGCCGGGACCATGATGATCATGGTCGCCTGGTATGCCCACACTCGCGGTTTCCACCGCGATGCCCGGTTCTCCCTGCGGGTTCTCTGGGCCACTTTCAAAAAAGCGTTCCTCCCCCTTATGACCCCCGTTCTCCTGATCGGCGGGATGACAACGGGGGTCTTCACCCCCACCGAAGCCGCGATCGCGGCCACGGTCTACGCGGCGGCCTTGGGAATGTTTGTGTACCGCACTCTTTCCCTGCGATCCTTCATCAAGGTCAGCATGGAAACGGCCGAGACCACGGCCATTATTCTCCTGATTGTGGCCGGCGCTTCGATTTTCGGCTATTTGATCACCACCACGAAAATAACCGATAACGTAGCCGATGTCGTGCTCGCGATCACGGACAAGCCCTGGATTATTCTTCTCCTCGTAAACATCTTCCTGCTCATCGTCGGCTGCTTCATGGAGACGATTGCCTCCATCACCATCCTGGTCCCCGTTCTTCTGCCGCTCATGGAAAAAATCGGCGTGGACCCGGTTCATTTCGGATTGGTCATGGTCTTGAATCTCATGATCGGCCTGCTCACCCCGCCCGTGGGCATGGTTCTCTACATCCTCGCCCGGGTGGCCAACATCTCTTTCGAACGCACGACCCGAGCGTGCGCCCCGTTTCTCATTCCCCTCCTGATCACCCTGGTCATTTGCACCTACTGGCCGGGCATGGTGCTCTTCCTGCCGAACCTCTTTTATAAATAAAAAACCACCTGCAATCTCCCGCAATTCTGGATCTGACCAATTTAGGGGACGTTGATGAAAATTATAACTTTGGAAAACCCGGGGTGGTCCCTGAAGAGTTGGGAAAAACCGAATTGAACGGCATCCGGCAAAACGCCCAAATAGAACGTTTCGTATCAATTTAGCGTTTTGAAAAGGAACGCCGAATTTTATTGAAAAATGGGTACACTTTAGTTCTTTGATGAAAGGTGTGTCACCAGGGCCAAGTGCTTCCAGGGCCCGGGGTCCCGCCAAAGGCGGGATTGGAATCATAAGGCGCTGGTTTCTCCGTAGATGAGGCGGGGAAAATACCCCCCGCCCCCTTCGGAGGAAACGAGCTTTTATCCTCTGGGACAAGGGAAAACCCAACCGATGCTTCCGGCGCATTCCGGCCTGGCCCCCGGGCCCAAACAGAGGCGTTACCGCCATTTTTTCAAAACTCTAAACTGATACAACCTTTCTATTATCCCGCAAGAAAAGAAGTCTTGGAAATCATAACAGGCCTCTTGGAAAGAAGAATTCGACGGTGGAAAAAGGAGCGCGTTCGGTTTTTGCACGGCTTGTCCCGTCCGAAGCGGGATCCCGTCAAGGCGGGAGATCTTTTGCAAGGCCAACAGAATTGGATTCGGCAAGGCAAAGTTGATGGTCTCGTAAAAAGTCCATCTGCTGCGTTACGCTTCAACTTCGTCGTTGCAGAAGGTAGGGGCGGCTCGCCGAGCCGCCCGATATCGGGCAACCCGGCGGGTTGCCCCTACCATCAGATTTGCGCGCCTTGTATCTGGATCTTTTTACAAAACCATCGTTCCGGTGACTTTTTACGAGATCATCAAAGTTAAGGGAGGAGACGAAAGGAATGCCGGCGCCCTTATGGGCGCCGGGTTGGAATGGATCGAGTCCCCGGGATTTACCCCTTGGGACCTTTGCCCTTTGAATCCTATTTTTTCTCTTCGATTCCCGCCAGGCGCTTGGCCATGGCTTTGCGTTTGTTCAGGTCGGAATCGCGCATGATGGTGAGGCGGTGGGCCTGCGGGGAACCTCCGCCGTGGAGATCGGAAATGGTGTCCGCGCTCTCCATGGCCAGTTTCTCGGCCAGGCGCAGCATCTTGACTCGGTTTTCCACCGGAACCCCCGCGGCCCCTTTCATGTACTTCTTCAGAAGGCCGCCGATTTCCGGGTTCTCAAAGTCACGGTCAGAGGGCAGATCCGCCACATATCCTCCCGAGATGTCGATCAGCAGGCGAATGCATTCGGCCATATCCTTGCCTTCATGAATCTTAGAGGCATTTGCAAATACGGAATTGATGAAGTAAGTCCCTGAAGGTTCTTTCTTCCCCTCGTAGGAAGCGGCCAGGCTGCACCCGTAAAGAGTTTCTGCTTTGTGGATCATATCGGTAATTTTTTCGCGAAGGTGGGTCACCTTGGCCGATCCATTGTAATCCATCATCGACAGGGCCGCGCCGGTCATAACGTCGATTTTGCCCGACTTGCAGCCGCCGTGGGACTGCCGGTGGAAAGCCGAGAACCGATTCACCATCTCCCCGGCAAACTCCAATTCCCCGCACAGGAAGACCCGCTCCCAGGGCACAAACACATCGTCGTAAATCACCGTGGGGCAATATTTGCTGAACCGGACGTTCCCGCAGTCCACCCCTTCGATCTCCCGGGTATCCATGGTGTTCCGGCCGACCACATGAATGACCCCTTTCGTATCCGAAGGCACGGCAAAAGCCACCGCGTAATCCTCATCTCCGGCGGCCATGGCCCGAGTCGGAAGAACGATCAGCTCATGGGCGCTAAGCGAACCGGTCTGATGGACTTTGGCGCCCCGGACGATGATACCGTCCTTTTGTTTCTCCACGACCCGGAGATACATGTCTTTATCAACCTGTTCGTGGGGGGCAAGGTTGCGGTCGCCTTTCACATCCGTCACGCTCGCATTGGCCGTAAAATCGTTCTTCTGCATATGCTTCAAAAATTCGACGAAACGGTTGTAATACTGGGTTCCAAGTTTCTTGTCAATGTCGTACGTGACGATCGACAAAGCGCACATGCAGTCGAGGCCCGTGCACCGTTGATGGCAGGTGCCCACGCTGTTGCCGAGGAGCCGGTTGATCTTCACGCGAGCCACTAGGTCCTCGATGGACTGGGGAGGCAGGGTGAAACGATTGATGCGTTCCCCGGTAAAGGGAGAAATCGTGGTGAGAAGATCACGGTGCTTTTCCGAATTCGCCATTTCGTAGGTTGCCCCCGTGGCATTGATCCCGCCGCGAATGCGCGGATTATCCACCACGTTTTCAAGCTTCTGCCCAAACATGTATGCAGTTGGTTTGAGCTTACGCAAACTGGCGATGTACTCATCGTATGTCTTGACAGCCATAAAACCCTCCTTTGAATAAGAATGTCTAAAAATCCATAAAACCGTAAGTCGTCAGGCGCGAGGGCGCAAGTAGCAAAACCCCTTACGACTTGCGACTTGCGCTCTCACGATATTACCCAATTTCCAGACCGCGGCGGAAGGCGTTGAGATTTAATTCTTTCGCCTTGGGCGGCACGTTTCCGGCGATCGCCTTTTCCATCGCGCCGACAGAAAGAATGGCGGTTTTTTTGATCAATCCCCCCAGGAGAATCAGGTTGGCAACGACGATGTTGCCCAATTCCTTTTCCGCGATGCTGGTGGCCGGAAGCGAAAGAACCTCATAGTCTCCCGGCTTGGCATTTTTGACGAGGTCGGAGTCGATCACGACCAGCCCTCCCGGTTTCACCTTGTGGAGATGCCGGCTGATGGCATCCTCGGCCAGGGCGATGAGAATGTCCGGCTGGCGCACCTGGGGGTCGGTGATCGGATCGCTGCCGAGGATCACTTCGGCGCGGGCCATGCCGCCCCTCTGCTCGGAGCTGTAGGCCTGGGTCTGCACGGCTTTTTTGTTGTCAAAGAGCGTGGCGGCCGCCCCCAGCAGGATCCCCGCCAGGATGACGCCCTGCCCGCCCACGCCGCCGATCAAAATCTCTGTCCGCTTCATTGCTTCGCCCCCAAGGCTCTCTGCTTCATCTTCTGGATCTCTTCGACCATCTCCGGGAGATCTTTATTCGCGAATTCCCCCACCACGATCTTGCCCTGCAATTCCTTCTCGGACAATTTTTCGGCGTCCTTGGCCGGGATCGAATTCTCCTTGTACTCCCGCATCATCTGCACGGCGCTTCCGGACCCGGTCTTCTTCCCGAACTGCACCGGGCACTGGGTAATCACCTCGATGAAGGAGAAACCTTTTCGCTGCATGGCCTTTTTGATGGAGGAAGTGAGCTGTCTCGCCTGATGCGTCGTCCACCGGGCGACAAATGAGGCTCCGGCGGCGATGACTAATCTGGAGATATCGAAGGGGTTCTCGAAGGTCCCATAAGGAGTGGTCGTGGTCTTCAGGCCCATGGGGGTCGTGGGCGCCGCCTGGCCTCCGGTCATCCCGTAAATCCCGTTGTTCAGGCAGATGACGATCATGTCCACGTTGCGGCGGGCGTTGTGGATCAGGTGATTGCCGCCGATGGCGGTGAGGTCGCCGTCCCCGCTGACCACCATCACCTTCTTCTCCGGAAGCCCCATCTTGATCCCCAGGGCAAAGGCGATGGGCCGCCCGTGGGTCGTGTGCAGGACATCGGCATTAAAGTAGGGGCTGGGGATCCAGGCCGAGCAGCCGATCCCGGAAACAAAGACAAAATCATCCATGGTCAGCGACAGCTCATCCATGGCACGCAGGATCGCCTGGGCCGCGATTCCGTTTCCGCATCCCGGACAGTTGGTCGTCCCGGCAACGGACGGGCGGATAAACCGATGGAGGGGATGAACCACGGCGCTCATGACAGAACCTCCCTGATCTTTTTCAAAATGGTTTCCGGGTCATGAATCTCCCCGATCACCCGGGGCGGCAGGAAGGACACTTCGGCGTGGCAGTCCGCGGCCGCCTTGATATACGGAAAGAGCTGCCCCAGGTTGTTTTCCAGAACGATGACCTTCCGGGCGCTCTTGGACATTTTTTCGATCTCTTCCTCCGGAAACGGCCAGGCAGTGATCAGCCGCAGCGTTCCCACGGAAAGGCCTTCTTCCTTGGCCCGCAGAGCCGCCATGGCCGCGGCCCGGGAGACCGCCCCGTACGAGACCAGGACGACTTCCGCGCCCTCGTCCTGCTTCTCCACTTTGACGATCTCATCTTTGTGCCTGAGAATCTTGTTGCAAAGAGAGCGGACAAAGTGGTCGAGGGCCGAAACATCGGCCAGGTTCCTCTTCCCGTATTCGTCGTGGCAGGAACTGGTGACATGGGCTTTGAACCCCCTGCCGAAAATCGGCATGGGCGCCACGTTCTCGTCGAGAAAACCTCGGATCTTCTGGGGGTCCGCTCCCGGTTCCGGAAGCTTCCGGTTCACGATCTCGATTTGGTCCGCTCCCGGGATGACCACCTCCTCGCGCATGTGTCCGATGAAGGCGTCCGCCAGAACGAAAACCGGAGTGCGAAATTTTTCGGCCAGATTGAAAGCGAGCACCGTGTGGTCGAACATCTCCTGGGGCGAGGCGGGACAGAGGGCGATGATTTCATAATCTCCGTGGGATCCGCGCTTGACTTGAACCATGTCTCCGGGCACGCCCGCCGTAGGCATTCCGGTCGTGGGCCCCCCCCGCTGGACATTGATGATGACGCAGGGCGTCTCCACCCCCAGGGCGAACCCGATGTTCTCTAGCATCAGGCTGATGCCGGGTCCCGAAGTGGCGGTCATAACCTTTTTGCCGGTCCAGGAGGCGCCGACGATCGCCGCAATCGAGCTGATCTCGTCCTCCATTTGCAGGAATACGCCGCCCACCTGGGGAAGCCGCTCCGCCAGGCGGTTGGCGATCTCCGTGGCCGGGGTGATCGGGTATCCGGCTGCAAACTCGCAGCCGGCGGCGATGGCCCCGTCCGCGCAGGCCAGGTTGCCCATCATGAAGTATTTCCCGGGTCGAACGCGGGGAAGGCTCATTTCTTCGCTCCTTTCCCGGATTTCTTCGGCTCCACGGCAATGGCTAAGTCCGGACAGTAAATCATGCAGTTCTGGCACTGGGTGCAGGTTTCCGGATTCTCGACTCGGGGTGGTTTGTAGCCCTTCCGGTTCAAACCTTCCGAAGGCAAGAAGAGTTTTTTCGGGCACATTTCGATGCAAATCCCGCACTCTTCCACCCCTTTGCACAGCTCCTGGTAAAGGGTCACCTCAGCCAACGCTTTTCTCCTTGGCGACGGACGGCCAACGGTCGTTCCCTCGCAGCTGTTCCAAATAGCTGTTCTTGGAAAACGTAAGATGTTTGACGATCAGTCTCTCCAATTTGGGCGCGCCCCTCTCTTCGATCGCCTCGACGATCTTCTGGTGTTCCCGGATCGACTCTTTGATCCGCTGGGGCATCGACCAGGCGTTGTAGCCGACGATGTAGGCCTTGGTCTTCAGGTGGTCGATGAGATCGCAGAGATGCTGATTGCGGCAGGTTTGATAGATTGATCGGTGGAATTCCCCGTCTTTTTCAATCATCTGTTCGGTCTTGCGGCGCAAATGGCTTTCCACTTCTCGCGCGAGTTTCTTCAAACTCTCGATTTCTTCGGGTTGGATGTTCTTGACTAAAAGCCGGGCCGCAATCTTTTCCACTTCCGCCCGGACAAAATAAATCTCCTCGATTTCCCGCACGGAAAGGTCCGCAACCCTCGCTCCCCGGTGGGGGACGATCCGCACTAATCCCTTGTCCTCTAACTTTTTCAGGGCTTCCCGAATGATCGTGCGGCTGACTCCGTAGCGGTCGATCAGCTCCATTTCGACCAAATGCTCCCGGGGCTTGAACTCTCCCGAGAGGATGGCGGCCTCCATTTCACGCAAAACTCTTTCGGAGATGACACCGGGCATCTTCAGGTCTCTTGGAATCGGATTAAAATACAATAATGTATACAATTATTCAGCCGAATTGTCAAACGAAAATCCAAAAAAGAACATCTCACCACGGAGGGCACAGAGCACACAGAGAAAAAAACAGAAATCATGTAACCATTCAGTCACGGGTGGCCCGGAGCAAGTTTTGTTGTGGCCTGGGGGTCCGGGCGGTACGCGCCGGAAGCATCGGCCGGGATGGGCAGAGACTCTGAGAAAGCACTGACCCTCCGCAGGGGGATGCGGGAGGCCTTGGCCCCCGCCCCATCCACGAAGAAACCAGCGCCTCATGGTTCCAATCCCGCCTTGGCGGGACCGAACCCTCAGGCCATGGAGGCCCTTTGCCTTTACGCCGAACCTTCGTCCAGAGCGAGTAACCACCCGTCACTGAAGGGTTACCCCTTGCCCCCCTTCCTTTCTATGTCATAATTTTGGTAAAAATTGAAGGTATCAATTTAGCTTTTTGAAAAGGCATTCCCAGAAATCCCTCCCGGCCTCCCTTTTCAAAGGGAGGAGAGCTTTTCTGAATGCCTTCGATAAAAGATTCCGCTTTTTCCCCCCTGTGGAGTGGCGGCAAGCCTACTCCACAGGGGGGGAGGAAGGAAGATTTAACGGATTTTCAAAGGGCTAACGTGTTATAATTGAAAGGAATTCCTTTTTTCCCCTTCTTGCAAAGGATCGGGCAAAGGCCCCATGCTTTTTTGCTGAACCCCACAAATTCCTCAGGAGGTAAACGCATGGCTTGCTTTCAAAATCTTTTTGCCCCTTCGCGGATCGGTAAAATCACTTTGAAAAATCGGATTGTCATGCCGCCCATGGCGACCAATTTTGCCGACCCGGAAGGAACCGTCAATGAACGCCATATCGCCTATTATCGGAGACGGGCCCGGGGCGGGGCAGGACTGATCATTTTCGAGCACACCGGGATCGCGAAACAGGGGAAAGCCTTCCCGAACATGGCCCTGATCGATTCCGACGCCAGGATTCCTCCATTCAAAAAAATGGTCCAGGCGGTCCATGAAGAGGGAGGGAAATTTTTCATCCAGGTCAATCACGCCGGCCGCCAAACGCTTTCTGCCTACACCGGCTGTCCTACGGTGGCCCCTTCCCCCATCCCCTGCCCCGTCCGGCAGGAAATGCCAAAAGCGCTTTCTCAGAAAGAGATTTACGAACTCATTCAGGCCTACGCCGAGGCTGCCGGAAGGGCAAAGGAAGCGGGAGCCGACGGCGTGGAAATCCACATGGCCCATGGATACCTGCTGAATCAATTCCTCTCTCCCTTTTCCAACCGGAGGGAAGACGAGTATGGAGGAAGCCTGGAGAGGCGCCTCAAAATGCCCTTGGAGGTGCTCCAGGCCGTCCGAAATAAGGTCGGATCGGATTTCCCCGTCACCTGCCGCTTCAGCGCCGATGAATATGTGGAAGGGGGCCTGCGGATCGAGGATTCAAAGCAGATCGCCAGGAAGCTGGAAGAACATGGCGCCGACGCCCTGCACGTTTCCGCTTGCATCGGGGCCTCCGGGTATCTGGTCCACCCCTCCTATTATTCCCCGGAAGGCTTGTTTGTGCCCCTCGCCGCAGCCATCAAGTCCGTCGTTCGGATTCCCGTAATAACGGTCGGGCGAATCCGAACTCCCGCTTTGGCCGATCAAATCTTGAAAGAAAACAAAGCGGATTTCGTCTCCATGGGGCGGGCCTTGATCGCCGACCCGGAACTGCCCGTGAAAGCAGAGCAGGATCGAACCGCTGAAATCATTCCCTGCATCTCCTGCAACCGTTGCGCCTTGAGCATCCGCAAGGGCGCCCTTCAATGCGCCGTCAATCCCGAAGCCGGCCGGGAGGAGACGCTAACCCTAAGGGAAACAAAGATCCCCAAGAAAGTCTGGGTGGTGGGCGGAGGACCAGCCGGGTTGAAAACAGCCGGGATTGCCGCCAGGCGGGGGCATCGCGTTACCCTGTTCGAGAAGAAAAACGAACTGGGTGGACAGTTTCTTCTGGCGGCGATTCCCCCTTACAAACAAGTCTTGAACGACTTTACCCGTCAGCTCATCGACGAAACCCGAAAACTCCCGATCGAGATTTGCTTAGGGAAAACTTTCGATGAAACCCTCCTGGAGAAAGACAGGCCGGATGTCCTCGTCCTTGCCACGGGGGCAAAACCTTCTCTCCCGCCCATCGAGGGGATGGGCTCTCTCGCCCCTTTTTCACCCGGAGATGCTCTCTCCTCGCCCGAAAAACTCGGCCGAAAGGTGCTGATCATCGGGGGAGGCGGCATCGGGGCGGAAACAGCCGATTTCCTTTCGGAAAAGGACAAGGAAGTCACCTTGGTGGAAATGCGGGAGGGGATCGCTTTGGATTTGGTCGGGCATTTGCAGTATTTTCTGAATATGCGGCTTAAAGAAAAGAACGTTCAGATCCTCACCTCCACTAAGGTTCTCCGTTTCGAGCCATCCGGAGTCTGGGTCGAAGATCACAAGGGGACGCGAAAACTCGGAGGGTTCGATTCCGTCGTGGCGGCCATTGGGGCTAAACCCGACAACGAATTGCATCTGTCTCTGAAGGGGAAATTGCCGGAGATTTTCGTCGTCGGTGACGCCGCCCAGCCGCGGGAGGTTTTGGAGGCCTTGTTAGAAGCGGAAGAGACGGCGATGAAAATTTAGGAGGGAGGCCCCCACTCAGGTGGCAACGAAGGCTTGACTCCGTTTTCCTCTGTAACTCGAAACTTGAACCCAATTGAGGTTTTTGCAAAATTCTCGGAAGCAGGAGGAAGTCGTCATTCCGGGCAAGCGAAGCGCGACCCGGAATCCAGGATTTCTAAGCAGTTTTGGATTCCGGAGCCTGCCCTGGACCTGATCCGGGGTTCGCCGGAATGACAGAGCAAACGACTTTTGCAAGAGCCTCAATTTTTCGGGATTTCCTTCCCCCTTGACAATTTCCTTGATTTTTTATATTTATCAGATCATCTGATGATCTGTTGTAATGGGATCAGGCACCTGGGGGAGGCCGGATCGAAAATTTCGGAAGATCGTGGGATTTTCAAACCCTATCCAAGAAGGATGATCTCGCAAAAGATCACCCAAACGATGGTTTTGTAAAAAGCTCCAGATGCAAGGCGCGCGAAAACTGAGGAGTGAAGCGTACGAATAGTTACGCTGCAACGACGAAATTGAAGCGCAACGCCGCAGATGGACTTTTTACGAAACCATCAAGAAAGGAGGAAAAAACGATGTGGCAAAGAAAACCTTGGTTGTGGGCAGCGGTTTTTATTGTGGTCTTCATCTTTTCCTTATCTGGGGCATCCTGGGCGGCGGAAAAAAAGGTCGTCCGGGTCTGGCACACCGAGACTGAACCCCAGACGATCGCGGCGTTCCAACAGATTATCAACGACTTCGAGAAGATAAATCCGGATATTTCCGTTAAACAGGAGGGACTGGCTTGGGGAGATTTGGAAGCCAAACTGACCGCGGCCTTGGCCGCGGGAGCCCCCCCCGATGCAACCCATGGGCAGGCCGTGACCTGCGCGTCCTTCTACGCCAAGGGTCTCCTGCGGGACCAGGAGGATATCGCCGCTTCCATCGGGCGGGACAACATCTGGGAAGCGGTTCGCCTGCAATGCTTCCACGACGGGAAATACTACGGGATCCCGCACTCGGCAGCCACCTCGCTCCTGATTTATCGAAAGGATATCTTCAAGGCGAAGGGACTGAAGCCGCCCGAAACCTGGGACGATTTCATTAAGGTTGCCGAGGCCATGATGGAGAAGGACAAGGACGGGCGGGTGACCCGCTACGGCCTGTCCCTCCCCGGCGTCGGTCTCTTCATCAACATCGCCGTGGGAGAGCTGACCAAGGCGAACGGCGGGCGGCTCTTCGACCAGAAGACGGGCCGACCCACCTTCACGGAGAAGCAGGTCATCGAAGTGCTGGATTTTTACAGAAAGCTCAGCACAACCGTCTTGCCCCCCGGCTGGTTGGGGCACGGCTATCTGGACACATTCGCCAACCTGGCCACCGGCAAGGCCGCCGTTCTATACCAAGGCTATGGTCGGGGTGCAGGCTACATTGAGAGATATGCACCCAAGGGGACGGCGGACCCGGACCATTTCGGGGTGTTGCTGAAACCCCACGGGCCTTCCGGAAAGGAAACCGCGGCGCAGATCGATGCCGAACCTTGGATGATTTTCAAGAACGCTAAGTACCCGGAAGAGGCGGCCCAGTTCCTCAAGTTCTTCTTCAAAGAAGAGAACTACATCAAGTACCTCCACACCGTGCCCATCCACCTCCTGCCCACCCTCAAATCCGTGCGGAACAATCCGGCTTATCAGGCTAACGAGATGGTCCGTAAGTGGAAGGAATGGCAGGATATGCAGTACCGCTATTTCGAAACCGGCCAGGCCAAGCCGACCCTCATCGTGGACTGGAATGACTTGAACCTCCCCTTCGGCCTCGAGATTCTGGGTTCCGGCATCGTCCCGGACATGGTGACGGATGCCGTCCGGGGAATGCCTTCGCTGCAGGCGGCGCAAAAGGCCCAGGCGCGGGCGGAGGAATTGATCACCAAACTCGGGTATAAACGCTGGTAGATAAAAAGGGGGCGATTCTCCCGCCGCAAACCCTCCGGACCATACGGCATCAGAGAACCGCCCCCCTCAATAGATAAAACCATCAATCTCAGAACGGTTCGTAGGGGAGATTCATGAATCGTCCTTACCGACAGTCGCAATTTTCAGAGACCTTGTAGAAAGGGCAGAGGGGAAAGCTATGGTTCAAGCCAAGAGCCGCGAGCAGATGGTGGGTCTGCTGGCTATTGCGCCGGCTCTTTTTTTGATCTTAGCCCTGACCCTTTACCCGGTCGCTTATTCGATCTGGCTCAGCCTGCTGGAGAAGCACTCTTTTTTCCCCCAGGAACGGTTCGTCGGTCTCGAGAATTTTTTCTATCTATGGAAGGATGAGGAGTTTTGGACCAGCCTCTGGCTGGGGACGGTCTATTCCACCTGGACGATCCTTTTTCAAATCATTCTCGGAGTGGCCGCCGCCTTGATCCTGAACGAAAGCTTCGTGGGGCGGGGGGTGGTGCGGGCGATCGTGCTGTTCCCCTATATGATCCCGACGATCGTGGCGGTGATCCTCTGGAAATGGCTGCTTAACGATACCTATGGCGTCGTGAACTATTGGATGGTGGCCTTGGGGATCGTCCGGGATCCGGTCAGTTGGCTGGGAACCGATCACATCATGCTCTCCGTCATCGCGATGAGCATCTGGCAGTTCTTTCCCTTTGTTCTGTTAACCATCCTGGCCCGGCTCCAGACGATTCCACCGGAACTCTACGAAGCCGCCAAGGTCGATGGGGCGTCGGCCGTTCGCCGTTTCATCCATGTCACGCTCCCCCAGATCCGGGGAATTCTTTTCGTGGTCATCCTGCTGCGGAGCATTTGGATGTTCACAAAATTTGACACCGTCTGGCTCATGGGTGAGGGGGCGGGGGCGGGCCGCTTCATCCGCACTCTCCCCGTTTACGCCTACATGCGCACCCTGACTTACTACCAGGCCGGCTTGGGGGCCGCCTTGGCGGTCATCATGTTCGCCATTCTCATCGTGTGTACCGTCATCTACTTTCGCATGTTTCGGGAGGAGGCGGACATCGGATGAACCATTGGCCCAGACGTTGGCTCTCGACCCGTGGCCTGCTTTATGGGGGGGCGGCTCTCCTGGTCCTCCAGGCAGCCTTTCCCTTTTTCTGGATGATCTCGACCTCGTTCAAGCCGCCGGTTGAGGTCTTCGCCCAGCCTCCTTCCTTCATTCCCGATGACCCGACCTGGGACAACTTCCATCGTCTCTTTACGGCTACGGGTTTCCTGACCTACTTTTGGAACAGCGTCATCGTCTCGGGCCTGTCCGTCCTGCTGACCATGATCGTGAGCGCCGCCGGAGCCTACAGCCTGACCCGGTATCGCTACATCGGCAGAGAGAAAATTGCCGGGCTTATTCTTTGCACATACATGTTTGCACCTATCATGGTCGTGATCCCCTTTTTCATTCTGGTAAAAAAAGTGGGCATCGAAAACACCCATTTCGCCTTGGTGCTGGCCTTCACCTCGTTCTGCCTCCCTTTTACGCTCTGGCTGATGCGCGCTTTCTTTGCCACGATCCCCATGGAGCTGGAAGAGGCCGCCCTGGTGGACGGGGCTGGCCGGGTGCGGGCGCTCATTTACGTGGTGCTGCCCCTGGCGCTGCCGGGGATCATCGCCACTTCGATCTTCACCTTCATCCTGGCCTGGAACGATTACATTTTCACCCGGATCCTCATCACCTCCGACGAATTGAAGACGCTGCCCGTAGGGGTACAGGACCTTTTTCACTCGTCGCTCATCGATTGGGGATTGATCATGGCCGCAGGCATGATGATCACGATCCCGGCCTTGCTCTTTTTCCTTTCGGTTCAGCGCTATTTGATCCGGGGTTGGGGAGCCGGCGGGGTGAAAGGCTGATCCTTTAATAGAAAGGGTTCCAGGGGTCAAGGAGTCGAGGGGCCGAGTAAAGAGCATAAGGAATCCTTTCGTAATTTTGGCGCGCGGTCCCCTGAAACATTTTCGTAAAAAAATTCTCAGGAAAGGAAGGTATCAAGATGAGACTCAAAGACAAAACCGCTTTGATCACCGGTGGAGGAAGAGGAATCGGCTTCACCACGGCGATGCTGATGCTCTCCGAGGGGGCGAAGGTGGGGGTGGTTGATGTTAATCCCGATTACTTGAAGAAAGCGGCCGAGACCGCTCAAACCAAGGGCTATCAGCTCAAGACCTTTACCGGAGACGTCTCCAAGAAGGAGTCGGTCCAGAACTTCATGGACGCTTTTGTGAAGGAGTTCGGCCGTATCGACATCCTGGTCAACAACGCCGGCATGTCCATCCCCAAACCCTTCCTGGAAAAGACCGCCGAGGAATGGATCAAGACCCTGGAAGTCAACCTCATCGGGGTCTTTCTCTGCTCCCAGGCGGCGGCCAAATACATGCTGCCCCAGAAGTCGGGCAAGATCATCAATATTTCTTCGATCCGGGGGATCGACCACTGCGGGCGGGAAGGGATCATGGACTACAGCGCGGCCAAAGCCGGGGTCATCAACCTGACGAAAACCATGGCCAAGGAACTGGCCCCCTACATCAACGTCAACACCGTGGCCCCGGGTCATACCTTGACCGAAATGACGGCCCCCCTGCCGGACGCGGTGAAAAAAAACATGATCGAAGGCTCCTACCTCAAGAGAATGGGACGCCCCGAAGATATTGCCAACGCCATTCTATTTTTGGCATCCGACGAGGCGAATTTCTTCACCGGGCAGCTTTTGCTTCCGGATGGCGGGTTCAGTCTGAAATAAAAAAAGATGTAACACTTTAGCTCTTTGAAAACAGGTGGGGCGTAACGGCTAAGGGCATCCAAGGCCCGGCCGCCTCAACCCTGGCGATTACCTATTTTTTCAAACCGCCAAACTGATCCAAAAAGATCATCTTCAATTTCGCTGGTGGATCGGACCCGCTTTGACGTTGCCGGCGCAAAGGGCAGGCGGCGAAGACAAAACGGCCAGGATTGAACCTTCTTTTTTGCTCCTTGAATCGGTGAAGGACCAGTTGACGTCGCTCCCTGCAAAAAAAAAGCTGGAGCGCTATTATGAGCCGGAGCTCAGGGTGGGAAGTGAAACGCTCTGCCTCGGGTTGAAAGCAAAAATCTTGACATAAGACTCCAAAATTACTAATATAGATATCAGACAGAGGATAACCAAAACGGCTTGGAAATTACAGCCGCAAGGCTCGAGGATGATCCTGCGGCTTTTTTGTTCATATTTTCTCCCTTAGTTCCATCATTTGAGAAAGGTTTGAGGCATGGTGAAGTTACTCGAGCGTTTATTCAGCGGGGGCAAAGCCTCCGATACCGAAAAGTCCGAAATGGGACGGAACGATGTCTGCTGGTGCGGCAGCGGCAAGAAATACAAGCGTTGCCATCTTGATGCGGATTCCCATAAGCAAAGGATGAGATCCGACCGCGATAAAACCAAAAAGAAATAGGGCCTTTCAGGCAAGGCCCTATTTCTCCAAATTGCATTTCTCCCTCAAACCTTTCAAGAACCCTATCCCTTCAGCCTCATTTCCGCCTGGCAAGTAAAGGTGCGCTGATCGCATCCAGGTCCACCAAACCAAAAATCCTCAAGAACACCCGCTGGGGTCCAAGATACGCCTCCGCGGGATCAAACCATTCGTTCGGCGAATGGTAGCCCGCCTCCTTGCCTCTCCCGGCGAGAGCCGACGGGCGAATTCTCAGACGGATAGGCAGGTTTGAATCGGCGCTGCGGAATCAGGGCTTGCGATTTTTTGAAAATTTCTTTAACCTGAAAATAGAAGGGTTTCCCGTAAACCTATCGTGCCTCCCAAACGTTATGAAAGGGGAAGAAGAGAATGCGACGCCTCGTCCTTTTTTCAGCGGTGGCCCTGATGGCTGCCTGCATTTTTGTTTCGGGCCTGAAACAGCCCGTTTGGGCCATGGGCAAGAACGTTGAGGCCCCCCGCCTGACCAAAGAAGAGCTCCGCTCTTTGCTCGAAAGCCCCGACCTTGTCGTCCTGGATGTCCGGGTAAGCGACGAATGGACTAAGAGCAATGAAAAAATTCAAGGCGCGGTGCGGGAGGATCCCGAAAAGTATAATCAATGGGCGGTGAAATATCCGAAGGAAAAGACCCTCGTTTTCTACTGAACCTGACCCGATGAGGAAACCAGTGCCTGGACGGCATTGCAGCTGATGGCGATGGGGTATCCCAAGGTCTATGCGCTGAAAGGCGGCTGGGACGCCTGGAAAAAAGCGGGATATCCGGTGGAACCCAAGTAAGAAATGCCTAAAATTAACCTAAACGTTGCATAAAAAGCGTCGTGAGAATCCCCCCTCACCCTTCCCCTCTCCCCCGGAATCGGGGGAGAGGGGAAGGGTGAGGGGGAAATCAGGGATGAAGATGGAATTCACCGCAGGTGA
>Ga0315286_10002159_pt1 | contig 18274 bp, 15 predicted proteins | sample YL17G10_0_MG_FD_205038 | JGI IMG/M metagenome (GOLD analysis project Ga0315286, IMG submission 205038) | Sediment microbial communities from Yellowstone Lake, YNP, Wyoming, USA - YL17G10_0 | ecosystem: Environmental > Aquatic > Freshwater > Lake > Sediment | place: USA: Wyoming | collected... | reverse complement strand
ATTATTTTCAATCAACGTATCTCTTGTCTGGTATGTCATGAGTAGTGGATGATTGACTGTTCCCTGAGAGCCGCTGTCAATGTTGTCATGAATGGTGTTGTTCCTGATAATTACCCCTTCGTTCCAGTCTGTTACGGTCTGCCATCCTGAGCCGTGCAGGTAAATTGGTGACGGAAATGAATCCCTTCCTCCATTCCCCCCTGACAAATCACAATTTTGGATGACAGAGTAATCACCGCTGTAGCTTACAAATATCTGGCCCCACACATAAAAACCGTCAATAGTAACATTGGCAGCGGAAACTCCGATTGCCGGCTGGTAATATCCTATCCATACGGTATCACCCCATGTGGGCGTAATAGATATCCTTACTGTTTCTCCAGCAGCTGCTTTCCATGTAACGTTTGGCATAGTTGCCTCAATAATTCCCGCTACCCCGTTGTGATAAGGCGTTCCGTCATTTTTGGCATAAATTATTACCATATCTCCAGACACAACATGGTCGTCCATGTACCAAGGCGTTTTGCACGGGCTTGTTTGAGAGCCGCAGCCAGATGTGTCTGTTCCTGTATCCCAGTCCACATATAATGTCGCGGCAAGAGAACTTTTTGCGAAACCCAAAACGCCGAAAAAGATAACCAATAAAAAGAATAAAGAATAACGAATGGAGAATAAGGAATGGGAATGTTGAATTTGGAATTTAGGATTCATATTTTTTGATTCTTGTTGCCTTATTTAAGCCTGTAATAAGTTTATGGACAATGACTGTTTGATCGGCAATTTTCATAAATTCATTTTTGTTTATGTAGCCGATATCTTTAGAAATAATCAATTGGTTTTGAATTTCCGTTAAAGAGCCCAGCGATGTAGTGTAAAATTGCACTTTTTCCTTAGAAGATTGCCTGGAAAATCCTTCGGCGATATTTGAGGTAATTGAAACCGCCGCTCTTCTCATTTGGTCAACGAGCCCGTATTTTTCTTCTTTAGGAAAAGTGTCAGTTAGCTTATAAACCATTAAAACTAACTTATGGCCTTCTTGCCAAGCTATCAAATCAGTAAATTTTGTAATTTTTTTAAAATTATCTTCCATATTCTTTTATTCTAAATTCTTGATTCATTATTCTTAATTCTTAATTCACCGAAACTCCGCTGGGCGGCGCGGGCGGGGTGGTGTCGGGCGGTGGCGCGGCCTCCACATACTCATACGCCCCGATGTCCGCTATATTTATCCCCAACTTCTGCTATTGACAACAACTGCAGGCTTGATATACTGATAATGTGATAGCACTCTGGGGAACCTTCGGGTTCCCCGGACTTTTTTTATGCCATTTTATGCCATCGCAATATCACTTTTTAGTTTTTTAAGATTTACATACTTTGCTTTCTCGATTAATTCGCGAGATATATGGCCTTTAGTGGACATTACTATAATCCGTTTACCCTTCTTTTTGATACGATCAATTGGTGGACCAAAATCGCTATCCCCGGAAAGCAATATTGCGGTGTCGTATTTATCTGCCAGTTCAACCATCTCTAGCGCCAATTCAACATCCAAGCTCCCTTTATGTTTATCGCGGTTGGCGCTTATCTGAATTTTCTTGATAGCTTTGGTGCGCAAAATATAACCATTGATATCCAACATATCCAAAAATTTCTGTTCGGCTTGCTTGTTTTCATCGTAGGCGGCGTAGATAAAACATTTGGTGCCTTCTCCGCATTCCTTTTTAAAATAGCGCATTAGTTTCCCATACGATATTTTCCAACCCAAGGTCCGCTGGGCATAAAAAGTATTTGCCGCGTCAATAAACACATACACCCTGCCTTTGATAAACTTGCTAATCATAATTTAAAGATTATTTTTATTAATTTGCCGCCGCCCAAGAACTTTTCGCAAAAAGCAAAACAACACCGAATATTAAATTAGGACGGTTGGACCTAAAGCCCGTCCTTTCTAACGGGGTTTACTGTATCTGGTCGTAGGCTGCCAGGAAGATCTCAAAAACCTTGATTTTATTAGTATCGTAAGGAGCCTGAGATTTGACCTCTAACCACCAATCTGTCCCATCAGTCGGAATGGCAACAGTGCCAGTGGTTGTAGCCCTTCCTGAATCCAAAGCCGAGTTGTTAGAGCCACCCAAAGTGAAGGTACTAAAAGCAGCGCCGGTAGTGGTGGCTACTCGCCAATCGGTAGAAGAAGCAGCAAGGACGAGATTGTCAGTATATCGGATGACGAATTTATGAACTCTGGTTGTTCCTGTGGCAGCGGTAGCAAAGGGATAATCCTGGATAGTTCGAGAAATTTTGACATAACTGGTAGTGGCGGTCTGGGCCGGCAAATCAAATCCCAAAATGGGAATCATTTCTCTTAAAACTTGTGTGCCTGACTTGCCAATTTGATATCCTGAATTAGTTTCAATCCAATCACCCGAACCTAATACTATCTTGCCCGAAGATGGATCTATGGTGATATCACCGCCTGCTGATTGAATCAACAAACCAGCTGTAGACAGGAATTGCGGTGAAGTAACTGAAGTAGAGAAAGTAGGGTTATTTACCGTGGCTATCGTCGTACTGGTTGATCCCGAAAGACTGATGTTGGTTCCATTAGTCAAAAGTTGGGAAATGGTTTTCCAAGCTGGAGATGCTGAACCTGCGCCAACCAAGAGATAGTCTGCTGTTCCGGCTGTTGTCACTCCAAGAGCGCCTGTGGTATTGCCATAAAGCAGTCCGTATGAAGTAAAGGTGCCTGCTCCGGTGCCGCCTCTGGTAACTGCAAGATATTGCTCCCCAGCCAAAGTGCTGGTACTGGTCCAATAGGCAACATAATTTGCCGTACTTGAACCTAAAGCAATGTATCCATCAGCAGCCGGCAAGGTAATGGTGTAATCAGCCCCGGGGTCAGCAGCGGTTAAAGCAATCTCATAAGTATCAGCTGTTGCTCCTTCAAAATAAAGAGTGTTTCCAGGACTGCCTCCGGCATCATCTCCGGTAAAAGCAGCACCCGAACTAACATTGCCAACTGCCTGAATATCACCCGCTCCCACTCCGCTTACTGATTGCCATGTCATTGTTCCGTCTGCGCCGGAAGTCAAGACAAAGTTCGTTACATCAGGCTTTGCCGCAGGCAGAGTATAATTTATAGCATGGCCTGAAGTAGCCGAAGTATTGGCTTTAAATCCTACATAATAACCTGAAACTCCGCCGGTAAATCTTAAAACTTGATTAGCAGCCGTTAATTCCAAAGAGCCTGCCGCCACCGTAGTCGTGGCTCCTAATTTTGTTGAGGTGGCTACTTCAAAACCATAACCTGCAGAAGGGTTTTGAGAAGCTGTTCCTCCAACAATTACTCCCGCCGTTGCTCTAAGAACGCCGGTCACTCTTTGTATCTCTTCCATCACCACCTCTGCAGTATCAATATTGTAATAAACGCTTGCGCCCCAAATGATTCCAGCAGCAATCAATACTGAAGCACCGATAAACAGAAACGAAATAAACCTTGTTCCTCTGAGCAGTTTTAATTTTGATTTGAAACTTTTTTTGACAAAATTTATTGCTTTCATATTATTTTCATTTCATTTGATAATTTTTAATTTTACCAAAGCAATTTTTTATTGCCTTGGGTTCGACCTTTAAATTTTTAATTGTTTTTAGTTCGACCTTTATTATGTTTAATAAATCTTGAGTAATTTAAAAATTAATTCACCCTGTCAAAAACCAAAAGGAAAATATTAAAAACCCTGATGGTATTCCCGGAGGGAACGCTTACTTTTAATTGCCAATTTACTTCAGGCGGTGAAAAAAGTCCGCTCATGCCAGAAACGCCTTCTTCAAGTTCTGCCGGGGACAACTGTTGGCCGGCAAAATAAAATTCAGTATCGCTGCCCGCTGTCAAATCAATTACCCATGTAGAAGAAGCTGAGGTTGGAATGTCATCGGCGAAATTCAAAAGAAAAGCAAATTGTCTGGTTGTGCCTGTCAAAGAAGAAGGTAAAGAGGCATTCAAAGTTGAAGTGGAAATCAGTCTGGTAACAGCCACCCCCACAGTTGAAGTGGTTTGTGCCGGAACCGGAAATTTAAAAACAGGGACGCTGCTCCGCAAAATTAATTCGCCTGATTTTCTTACAGTGGCATCGTTGGCCGCAGAAATAAAAGTTTCGCCCCAAACAGCGGATGAAGTGGCGTTCAAAAGAGTAACATCGTTTCCCAATCCGATTTCTCCGGTCAAAGAATTTAGCATCATTGTTTTGGAAGCTAAAATTTCTGTTGAAGTGCTGTTAATGGAAAATCTTAAATAATTGCCAGCGTCGTAGTTTAGAACCAATTGAGGCACAGTAGAAGTGGCCAGAGTAAGAGGGCCGGAAAAATAGCCGTCTCCCGATACAGTTAAAACAGCAGAGGGGGAAGTGGTACCAATGCCAATAGCCGAGCCCGTATTGTAAAGAAAAGAATTAGCCAACCAGTTTGTACCGTTGCCTCTTAAAGTATAATTGTCAGTGGCTGAAGGAAGAGTACTGGTGGACAATGATTGCCAAGTGCCGATACCGAAACCGTCTGCTGTCAAAACATATCCTGAAGTAGTGGAGGCGCCTAACTGAAATTCATTCATCATGATTCTGCCATAAACCTGTAAAGCGCTAGCTGGCGTGGTAGTGCCTATGCCAATATTCCCGCCGTCCTGATAAAGAATAGAATTTCCCAAAGCGGAAGAACTCGTCCAAATTGGCAGATAATTAGTTGAACCTGAGCCGCCAATACCGGCGACCGCGGCCGCGGCCGCGGTCACCCATCCTCCTCCTCCTCCGACCGGCAAAGTGCTCAAGCACCTGCCTCCTGCCAAATTAGTACAAATATCACCGGTTGCCTGAATTCTTCCTTGAACATGAAGGGGATAAGCCAGATCTTCAATCCCAATTCCAACCCTGCCGGTAGTGATTAAATCTCCGGCCACTTCCAATTTAGCTTTCGGCGCGCCAGTACCAATACCAACTCTGCCGTTAGCGTCTATAGTAACGGCCGCGCCTAAGTTGTAAAAATCACTGATAGATGCATTTCCTATTTGACCGGCTGAAATAAATCTGGCTACTCGATTGGCAACACCTCCTGCGCCGGCAAGTCCGCCTGCCGATCCTATACAATTTCCGGTAGTAAGACAGATTGTCCCTGATTGGTCAGGAAAAAGATAATTTCTATTTGCTGTTAAATCAGCCACAGCTAATCTTCCTTCAAATTCACCTTTTGTCAGACTTAAAAGAGGAGCGGTTATTTGTTCTTTTACTTTCAAAGGACCATTGACGGCAGTTTCGGCGTTAATGGTAAGATAAGGTTCGTAATATGGTTCAACAATAGCAGCGGCGGGAGTTTTTTCTTGAAAAGGCAAGGAAGAAGGAGCCTGGCTCAATTCTTTGAATATCCAAGCGTTAGCGCCGGATAAAGATGAACGAAGTTCATCGCCTTTTTTTAAGGCGGCCGGGAAATAAGCGATTAAATTTTCAATATCAGGTTTTGCTTTTACAAAAAAAACGGTTGAACCAAAAATTAAAAGGATTAATAACGCTTTAAAAATAAAGTTTAATTTTGGATGCTTAAAAAAAGGTTTTGGTTTTTCTTCAAACACTGAACTTTCGCCACGTGAAAGTGAAAGTGGAAAAGAGGCTGGTTTCTCTTTAAACACAAACTCTTCTCTGGTTTCAGAAATTTCGGGCGCAGGGGCATTATATATATCTTGAGGCAAAGAAGGAGCAAAAAAACTATCAAACAATCTTTCTTTTGTCTTTTCTCTTTTTTCTCTTTCTTCTTCTATTTCTCTTTTTATGGTCTGGATACTTTTTCCAGCTTTTATTTTCTTATCAATATCAACCAACAGATCTATCACCGATTCAGGATAAGCGCCTTCAGGAGAATGATTGTTAAAACATTTTCGCTGGGCATGAGGCAAAAGGCCAATTTTTGTGTAATATCGCAAGCGATGGCGAGAATCGCCATTCCCAAAATCAACTCCCATTTTTTTTGCCAGAATAATAATCTCGTCAATGCTAATTAATTTTTCATTATTTTGACTCATAATCAATTTTTAAAATGAGGGGTTGACAAATTTTCTTAATCTATTAAAATCCAAAATAGAAGACCCGCCGTCCCTCTGCCAAAAATTTTTAGCAGAAGGATATAAAAAGCGTCTAAAATTTTTCCGGTTTTGGTCGCTTGGCAGGCCTTCTTTTTTTTATTTTTATGCTTGTAGCCAAAGAGGATTTATCCTCTTTTCCACCCTTCGCTTACCGAGCTTCCGAAGGAGGCGAAGGTGAAGATGAGGACTTCGTCTTCATCGCCCGCTCGGGTAAGAAATTATTCCCGTCACGGGAAATCTTCAATACCACGGGAAATTTTTAAGATTATTACAGATTACTATATGATATAAATTACTAAAATGCCTGTCAACGATTAAGCCTGTGGATAACTCAAAACGTAGAATAATTCGTTCTTGGCTTGATGCCGGCACTCTAACATGGTTAGTTTTACCAACGCCACCTCAAAAAAGCATCCAAAACCTCCATCTGAGAAATTATCGTAGTCGTAGAAATTATCGGAGTCCGACTCCGATAATTTTGAAGACTCTAAATTGCTCAACATTCTTAGTGTTTAGCTTAATTTCTTTTATTCCCGCCACGGGAAAAAGAGATACCTCTGAAAATACAGGGCAAAGTTTGAAAATTGAACCAAATATGTTATAATTGTTTAATGAACCATTCCCAGATAAAACCCGTTAAATGTGAAGAATTAGCTAACTCTAATGGGGTAAAATGCCCAAAATGTTTTGAGTCAAAGTTTTGGAAAACTGGAGACAACCGGCTTAAATGTAAAAACTGCCGAACGCTCTTTAAACCAAAAACTAATCCCCTTAATCTCTCAAATCAGATATTATACAAGGTTATTGCCGAATTTATTTTGGAACACTCAACCAATGTCATTCTTGAAAGGATTAATATTTCCAAATATAAACTCTTAAAAACACTGACTCTTTTAAGGATATTAATGACTAAAGATATTCCTGAAGTTCTCCGAAAAATGATTAAAGCAGAGAATTATTTAAGCAATCAAAAAAGAAAGTCAGAAGATTTTAATGGCGATATTAAACATCCGATTATTGGTATTTTTTGCAAAGAAGGAGGGGTTTATGCTAAAATTTTGCCGAATCTTGGAATCAGCGATTTAAAACTTTTCCTCAAGGAGCAAAAAAGGCGAAACATTGTTGATTACCCGAGCGAAGCGAAGGGTGGAGATGAAGGCAAACCCGAAGGGGTAAACTTCATCGACTATTCGGAAGACTGGCAAAAATATATTGGACTGGTGTTTAGAGATTCTCTTTATAGGTTATTTCCGCCGGAAGGTAAAAAACGCCGGCTTGATGCCATGGAAGGATTCTGGGGATATCTAAAAAGAAAACTGGCTGCTAAGGGAGGAATTCGTAAAGAAAAACTGCCCCTCTATCTTGGAGAATATGTCTGGAGATACAATCATAGAAAACTGACTTTAAAAGAACAAGAAAAACTTTTATTAAATCTTGTTTTTCAATGTTTTGGCTCAGAAAATTAAAAAAGAGTGCACCCGCGCCGGGTAACACTCAAAAAACCTGCTCAAAGAACAAATGTTCTTTTCCACCCTTCGCTACGCTCGGGTATCCAATTATTATTTTATCCAATCGGTATCTCAACTAAAAAAGTTGAACCTTTGCCTTTGCCTTTTGATTCTGCCCAAATCCTGCCACCATGAGCCTTAACAAATTCAATTGCCAAGTTTAAACCTATTCCCCTGCCCGGACCATAAAGCCTTTTTGCTTCCTCTCCCCTTTCAAAAAGCTGGCCCTTTAAAAAATAATCAATTTCTTCTTTTTCCATCCCGACACCGGTGTCAGAAACAATAATTTTTAATTTTTCATCTTCAATTCTGGTTGCAATAACAACGCCTCCTTCCTTCGTATATTTGATCGCGTTATCAACCAGATTCCAGATTGCTTCTCTTATTCTTTTTTTATCCAGTTTTATTATAGGCAAAGAGCTTTTTTCAAAATTTAAATAAAGCCCTTTTCCATCAGCCGACAGTTTTAATTCTTCAATAACACTTTCAATCAAATTATCAACCTGACAATCTTCTAAATTTAAAATTTTTTTGCCTACTCGCAATTCCTGAATATCCAACAGGTCTTCGATTAACGAATAGAGAGTATCGGCAAGTTTTTTTATTTCAAAAAGTTTTTCTTTGATGACAGGATTTTCTTCCCTGCCATAAGTTCCTTTTAAAATCATTTCCAGGTACCCTTTGATCGGGACCAGGGGAGTTCTTAAGTGATGTTGAAACGATAATACAAATTGGTCTTTTGCCAGATTTAATTTTTCCCATTCCTTCATTATTCTTTCAACTTCTTCTCTTTTCTTGGACTCTTCGCGGATTATTTTAATTAAATAATATCCCAAAAAGCTAAACGAAGAAAAAACAACGGCGGCGAGAATCTTTAACCTATAATCCGGTATTAAAAAAGGCAGCGTTAATAAAATTGCTCCCATTGCTCCTATGGAAAGCTCCAGCCAAATTGCTTTGCTTTTTAAAAGATAATGGCGGCTGATCGTAAAAGCAATAAAAATTGTCAAAAGAGCAGACAAAGCAGAGTTAACCCAAGAAAAATTTTTGCCTGAAATTAAAGGAATAAAAGCGTTAAAAATAACGACAAATGTTATAAAAACTCCGAACCCCATCAATATAGATTTTATCTGCAAATGTTCAATATCCGCTGTTTTTAACATTTTCTCAAATAAAATCATCCCCAGCCAGGCTCCGTAAATAAACAAACAAAGAAAAAAAGTTGTTAAAGGCGGAGAAGATACTATGGTAGGTATTCTTCCGTTGAAAAAAAATGCCAAGATTACGATTGTTACTAAAAAAACAAATGTAATCAAAAAAAATTTAAAATCTTTTAAACGTTTTTTTGAAACAGCAATAATAAAAAATAAAAGCTCAAAAATAAAAATAATTGTCAGTAGAGTGATTACTTTCAGCCATTGCGATTGGTTTAATCCAAATTGGCTATGATAAAAATGTAAAAAGAGAGACCAAAAAGTTAAAATTAAAACGGAGGCTAAAAAATGAGCTCCGATTTTTTTATTTTTTTCCCTCAAAAATATAAATAACCCTATCAGAAAATTTACTAAAACAGACGATAAAATTAAATACTCTTTTTCCATAATTAACTTTTATTTCTCACTTCAATTTGACAGCTTCCTGAATCAGGAGGACTAATTCTTCAAGGGTATATTGAACCTTAATTAAAATTTTATCAATTCCTTCTTTCATTAATTCTTCATTAAATTCAGGATTGCTATAATTTGTCAGGGCGTAGATTTTAAGGTTTTTTGTTTCGGAATATTTACGCGCCTCTTTTAAAACTTCAATGCCATTCATATCCGACAAAATTAAGTCCAGCAAAACTAAGTCCGGTTTCTCTTTATCTCCTTGACGAACGTCCTGCAACCTTTTTATTGCTTCCTTCCCTGAAAGCAAAAACTCAACCTCAAAACCAGCTATTTGAAAAGCTTCTCTAAAAAGCATGCTGATTGATTCGTCATCGTCAACTATAAGAATTCTTGGTTTCATCTCTATAATTATTATATCAAAATCTGTTTCCACCTTCAACACCGAGCCTACCCGAAGGGTAGGCGAAGGTAAAGATGAAGGCAAACTTCATCTCCTCTTGGCGGAAGAACCAAAGGCTAAGTAGGCACTCGCTTCTCTCCTCGTCTGTCTCCCTTCCGATACGACAAGATTGCATTAAAGTTAAAATTTCGCTACAATGAAATAAAGAAGGAGCAAAAGATGAAAAAAATATTATTTTTTATCTTAATTTTTTCAGGATTTTTTGGATTTTACGGGATTGCTTTATCTCAAAAATCGCCATCAATTGCTAAAAATTTGGAAGTCACGGATCCAGAATCAAAAATTGGAGATATTATTTCTAAAACCGACCAGGGAATCTTCCGTTCAAGTGTCTCCTACGATAGAGATATTGTCGGGATAGTTGGAGAAAGCCCTCTTTTGGTTTTTGGTAAACCGACCACCACTACCTTGCCTGTAATTTATTTGGGTGAAGCCTTAGTCAAGGTCAGCAATAAAAATGGAGAAATAAAAAAACGAGATTTTATTACTTCTTCAGAAAAGCCAGGAATAGGACAAAAAGCTACCCAGTCGGGGATAGTAATCGGAAAAGCCTTGGAAGATTTCAACCAAGAAGAGGGGTTAATCAAAGCCGAAATTAATATTCAATATGCGGATATTGGCCCCAGTAAAGTTTCGCTATTGAACATTTTTACAAACATAATTGGGCAGCTTGGAACAGGGGAAAATCTGCCGGAGACGTTGCGATATATTCTTGCTATCTTGTTAGCCGCCGGCAGCTTCTTTATCGGATTTTTTGCTTTCGTCACGGCTTTACAAAAAGGAGTGGAAGCAACGGGAAGAAATCCCTTAGCCAAAAACAGCATTCGCTTCGCGATGATCTTAAACTTATCGGGAATCATAATTTTAACCTTGGCTGGACTGGGTTTGGCTTTTTTTGTTATCATTTATTAAATTAGCATGTTTAACTTAACTGACCAATCTTTTTTTATTTTATTCGCTTTAGGAACAACAATAATTCTTTTTTTTATTTTAATTTTGGTTATTTATTTTTTTCGTCCGACCAAAGAAGAGCAAGAGCGGTATATTTTTCTGAAAACCGCTGAAAAGTTAGAAAAACTGATGGAACAAGAAGTGAAAAAAAGTATGGTTACCTTAAACCAGAATATTCAGGCTTTCACCAGCCAGCTGACAGAATTTTACAACAAAGAAATATCTGCCTTCCCGATAAAAATGGAAGAACAGCTTTCTCAAATAAACAAAGTAACTGATGAGATTCAAGATAAATTGTTAAAAGAAACAGAAAATAAAATTGCCGAATTCAGCAATACTTACCTTAAAGGCCAAGACTTGTTGTTTCAAGAAATAAAAACTAAAACCGAAGAATTAAGCAAAAACATTGCTGATGAAATACATTGGCTTTACCAGGCATCTTTAGAGCCTTTAAGTGAAAAAGTTGTTCAGGTTGAAAAAAACATTGATAATTATAAAAAAGAAAAAATTAAAGAGATAGACCAAAGAATTTACGAAATCATAAAACAGGTGGCCAAAAAAACGATCGGAAAAACAATTGACCTCTCCTTGCATGAAAACTTAGTGATAGAGGCGTTAGAAAAAAGTAAAAAAGAAAAATTTTTTTAATTTACACCTGATGAAAGAGTCTTTTTTAAAAGATTTGTTAAAGCAAATAATTACCAAAGAAGACCTTATTGTTTTGCTTGAAGAAATAAACTTAACTGATAATTTTATTTTTAAAAACATAAGCACTCCTCTTTCCGAGAAATTAAAAGGAAAAACAAGAGAAGATTTCAGAGGTCTTGTTGAAAAATTAGAAAAGGAAAATTCTCATTTTCGTTCTCCAAGTGAACAATTTTCTTTTTTTCAAAACCTCAAAAAAAATCTTAAAAAGATACCTGAACTTAAATTGGAATTAGCTTTTGAAGCGTCTCGAGAATTTCTTATAAAAATTAAACAATGGTTTAGGGGAAAAAACCAACGGGAGGTAATTTTGGATTTATCGGTAAATCCCGAGGTTGTCGGAGGGGCAATCATAGAATACCAAGGAAAATACCTTAACCTCTCGGTAGGAAAAAAAATTGATGAATTATTTTCAAACACATGAGTGATTTTAAAAATTACCTGGAAAAAACCAAAGAAATAGGCCATATTGTTTCCATCACCCACTCAATAATCATGGTTTCCGGCCTGCCAAATTTGAAACCCAAGGAAATGATAATCACCGAAGACGAAGAAAAAGGAATGACCTATGGTTTAAATGAAAACTTGGCTGAGGTCTTTATGTTTGACATAGAAAAATTAAAAATAGGAAAAAGAGTAACCAGAACAAATGAAATTTTTAAAATTCCGGTAACTCAAGATCTTTTAGGAAGAATAGTCAATCCTCTTTGCCAGCCAATTGACGGTTTGGGGCCGATCAGAGGAGAAAAAATTTTTTTAAGCGTTGAAAAAGAGGCTCCTCCTATTTCCCAAAGAGCAAAAATAAAAAATTTTTTGGAAACCGGAGTCACTATTGTTGATTTGTTAATTCCCATAGGGTACGGGCAAAGAGAATTAGTGATTGGCGACGGCAAAACCGGCAAAGCAACTTTTCTTTTACAAACCATTCTCTCCCAGGCAAAAAAGGGAGTGATTTGTATTTATGTTTCTATTGGAAAAGAAATCACCCATGTAAAAAGAGTGGAAGAATACTTAAAAGAAGCGGGTCTTTTTGAAAATACCATTATCTTGGTAGCCACGCCAAACAGCCCGGCGACAATTATTTATTTGGCTCCTTATAGCGGAATGACCATTGCCGAATATTTTATGCAAAAGGGCAAAAAAGTTCTGATCATTCTTGACGACCTCACCACTCATGCCAAAATCTATCGCGAGATTTCTTTGCTGTTAAAGAGAGCGCCCGGCAGAACTGTCTATCCCGGAGATATTTTCCATATCCAAGCCGCTTTAATGGAAAGAGCCGGAAACATTATAAATAAAGAAGGAGAAGAAATAAGCATTACCGCTTTGCCGGTGGCCGAAACTTTAGAAAATGATATTTCCGGTTACATCCAAACTAACCTGATGGCAATGACCGACGGCCATATCTTTTTTGATATTGAAGAATTTAAAAAGGGCAAAAGGCCGGCTATTAACGCTTTTTTATCCGTCTCAAGGGTTGGCAATCAAACAAAAGAACTGCTTGACCAAGAATTGGCAAGTCTGGTTAGAAGAAAATTAGCTGAATATCAAAAAGCTTTGGAAATCGCCAGGTTCGGAGTGGAATTACCTGAAAAAACAAGAAAAATTATTGATTTTGGAGAAAAATTAGGCATTCTTTTCAACCAAGACCCGAAAACCGTGCTCTCCAGAGGTTTTCAGTTGTTTCTGCTTGGCCTCTTGCTCTCAGGTTTCTGGGACGGACGATCGCCAAAAATAATGGCGGTTACAATTAAAGAAATGTTAGAACATTACAAAGAAGGTGTTTTCTTAAAAATAGAAACAGAAATAGAAAAAATAAAAAATACTGAAGATCTTATAAGTTTTTCCAGAAATCAGCTTCAAAATCAATAAAACATTTTATGGACACATTAAAGAAAATTAAGGAGCGCTTAGAAATAATTTCTGCCCTCAATACCATTACCACAGTTTATCAAGAAATTGCCAATTTAAGAATGATTGAAATCAGAAAAGAGGTGTTAAAAACGCGCGAATTTTTAGACGAATTGGCTAAGATTTATCATTTGATTAAAAAGTCTTATTTAAATTTCTTTAAAAAAAAGTTAATTAAAAAAAGGGGGGTTAAAGAATTTTCTTTCATTACAAAAAAACGAGGAATGGTTGCGATTTTTTTATCGGCGAACGAATTCTTTTATGGAACTTTAATTTTAGATATCTGGTCAAGGGTTTATAATTTTTGGAAAAATAATAAAACCGATCTGGTGGTAATTGGAAGAGTGGGGAAATATCTGGCTGAAAGTTCCTGGTTGGGCCATAAAATATTTTATTTTGAGTTAAACGATGAAAAACCAGAAGAAGAAAGAATCAAGGAAATTATTGAATTTGTCAAAAGATACGAAAAAATCATTGTTTTTCACGGAAAATTTGAAACGATTTTAAACCAAAATTCAGCCATCACTGATGTTTCAGGCGGCGTATCTCCCGGAGAACGAACTGACGAGATAAAAAATTATCTTTTTGAACCATCGCCGGAAGCGGTGTTAGAATTTTTTGAAACCGAAATTGTCGGCAATCTTTTTAGCCAAACAATTTTAGAGCATTCTTTGGCAAAATATACTGCCAGAATGATGGCTATGTATCAAGCCACGGAAAATATCAAACAATCAAAAAAAGAGTTGGAAAAAAACAAAAGGAAATTAGAATGGCAGGTATTGGACAAAAAACAAGTTGAAATTTTCAGCGGTTTTAAATTATGGAGCCTCAAAGTGAAAATTTAAATTTCGGGCAAGATTTATCTTTGGCAGAAACGAAAAATACTGGCCGGATTTTATCAATTCAGGGAGAAATAATAAAAGTAGAGTTTTTAGAGGATGGTCCTTTTCCAAGAGAAATTTTGGAATTGCCAGAAAATCCGGAACTTAAATTTGAAGTCTACGGCGCTTTAAGCGAAAAAATATTTATAGCCATTTGTCTCAGCCATACCAAAAATTTATATAGAGGAGCCAGAGTCAAAAGAACAGGAAAAGTTCTGGAGGTGCCGGTCGGAGAAAAAATCTTGGGCAGAATAGTAGATGTCTTCGGCAATCCTATTGACGGACTGCCTAAATTTAAAATTGACAAAAAATGGCCCATTTATCGTTCTCCCACACCTTATGAAAAAATTAGCTTTAGAAAAGAAATCATTGAAAGCGGAATTAAGGTTATTGATTTTTTTACGCCTTTGAGAAAAGGTGAAGAGTTGGGGATTTTTGGAGGAGCCGGAGTGGGAAAAACCGTGCTCTTAACAGAACTAATGCATAATATCACTTTTTTCCACAAAGGAATTTCCGTCTTTGCCGGCATTGGAGAAAGAATTAGGGAAGGTCATGAGCTTTATGAAACTTTGAAAAAAACCAAAGTTTTGCCATCAACGGTTTTAGTTTTCGGTCAAATGAATGAAACCGCTGCTGTAAGGTTTAAAGTCGGCGCCACGGCCGCCACGATGGCTGAATATTTTAGAGATGAACAAAAGAGAGATGTTCTCTTTTTTATTGATAATATCTATCGGTTTTTGCAAGCTGGCAATGAATTGGCAACCTTGCTCTCTTTAATTCCTTCTGAAGGCGGTTATCAGCCCACCTTAACAAGCGAAATAGGAGAATTAGAAGAAAGGCTGGTTTCCACTCAAGAAGCCGCTATAACCAGTATTCAGGCAATTTATGTGCCGGCTGACGACATTACTGATCCGGCGGTGCAGGCGGCTCTTCCCTACTTTGATTCAGTGGTTGTTTTATCTCGCGATGTTTATCAAGAAGGAAGGTATCCCTCGGTTGATATTTTGGCATCCTCTTCATCCGTGATAGATCCTGATATTTTGGGAAAAGAGCATTATGAACTCCATTTTACAATCAGGCAACTTTTGGAAAAATATCAAGATTTAAGAAAGATAGTGGCTATTATCGGAGAAGCGGAACTCTCGGTAACCAACCGGCTCGCCTATCGCAGAGCTAAAAAAGTCTTAAATTTTATGAGTCAAAATCTTTTTGTGGTGGCAGATCAAACCGGCATTCCAGGCCAATATGTGCCGAGGGAAAAGACTGTTGAAGGGGTAAGAAAAATTTTGGAAGGAGAATTGGATTCATTTCCGGAAGAAAAACTTCTCAATATCGGCGCTTTGGATGAATTAAAGTTATAATTGGAAAATATGCCACAAGATAATTTTTTGGAAGTAAAAATTCTATGGCCGCCGGCAGCCCAAAAAGAATCTTTTCAGGGAAAAGTAAAAGCGATTTCTTCTAAAAATCGCTTGGGTAATTTTGATATTTTGCCCGGCCACGCCAATTTTATCTCTCTGATTTTTAACACCTTAACCGTTCACGCTCCTGACAAAAAAATTAATTATCAATTCAAACGAGGAGTTCTGGAGGTAAGCGAAAACAAGGTAAAAATATTTTTAGGGCTGTGATTTTTGAATTTCAGAGGGAAATTCCGAAATAGGCGGCTGGGAAGAGACAACTCCTTGTAACGCCGGCAATCCTTTCTCAAGATTTTCCAAAATTTTCCTTAATTGTTCATTTTGAGGATTAAGCGTTATTAATTTCTCAAATTCTTTTTTGGCTTTTTCTTTCTCGCCGTCCTTATCGTAAACCAAACCCAACATATATCCGGCATTAGAATAATTTGGATTTAAAATTAGTGCTTTTTCAAATTGCTGACGAGCTTCTTTTATTTTGTCTTTTCGCCAATAAAGCAAACCTAATTGAAAAGCCACTCCCGAATCTTGAGGAGTAATAATTTGAGTTTCTTCTAATTTGGAAATAGCTTCTTCCACTTTTCCCTGCTGGTCGTAAACTACTGCCAAAAGATAATGGGCCGGGGCGTAATCAGGCTTTAAGTTAATGGCCGTTTTTAAACTTTCAAAAGCCAGGCCAAGACTTTCTAAAGCCAAATCTTTCTTGCCTTTTTGGCTAAAATCTTGAGCCATTAAAATGTGAATTCGGCCTTTTTCGCCATAAGCGAAAGGTGAGGTTGGTTCTAAATCAATCGCCTTTTGATAGGAAGCTAAAGAAAGCTCTCCAGCTCCTTCCACTCCAACCAGGTTGCGGTAAAAAAACCCCCGAACATTCCAATTGGCGACATCTATGGGCAAGATATTAGTGGCTTGATTTATAGCTTGCGCTCCCTCGACAATAGCTAAGTTGGTCAATCTTCTTTTTTCTTCGGAAGGCAAATTGGGATCCTGGGAAATTAAATTGGTTTTTGCCAAAAAAAGCTGGGAAAGGTCGCGCCAATAAATATCTAACGACGGATTTAATCCCGTTGCTTGCTGGAGTAAATTTATAGATTTTCCAACATCTCCCGCCCTAAAGGCTTCAATTCCTTTTAAATATTTCACTTCCGCAAAATATTTCTGCCCTTGAAAGAAATTCAAGCCCAAGGTAAAAATAATAAAAAACATTAAAATTCCGTTGGTTAAAATTGTCCGTGAAGGAGGGGAAATATTTATTTCAGTTGTTTTTGAACTGAAAGAAAAGAAAAGAACGCTGGCCAAAAACCAGAAAGCAAAATAAAGGGTGAAATTAAAAGAATAAAAAAAACTGGCGCAAATTAAACCCAAAATTCCGGAAGATAACCCAAGTTTTATTTCAATTAAATTTTTAGCTTTATTCTTGCTAAAATGCTTAAAGACTGAATAAATTATTAAAAGGTAAAAAAAGACCAAACTTGCCCCTCCCAAAACACCCTTAGTTAAAAGCCAATCAAAAAAAGAGGAATTTCCATTGGCAAATCTCGTTCCCCAAAAGATGGTTTGATTGAGCAAAGGAGAACGATATTTGGAATAATCAAAAATAAAAGTACCGGGCCCTGTCCCTAAGGTTAAATTTTTAATTCCTTCTCCAAAAACTCCTTTTAAAATAAGAATTTCGGAGTTGAAACTAAGAGAAACCTCGGGAGACAATTTAGGAAATCCCGGTAAAGAAAGAGGAAAAAAATAAAAAAAGAGGGAAAAAATTAATCCTATCATCAATAAGGCTGCAAAACTGACCTTGATTTTATTTTCTTTGCCAAAACCAAAAATAAACAAAACTAAAATACAAACCATTAAAGCCATCCAGGCGGTTTTAAAATTCGTTAAAACAACATTTGCAAAAAAGATGAAGGAAGTCAGGCCCAAAATTGTTCTTAAATAACCCTTTGAAGAAAAAGTTAAAATCAGAGAAATTGGCAAAAAGACCGCTCCTAAAATGGCGAAACTGTTGGGCGTGCCGATTGTGTTAAAAGAAGAATTCTTGGCAAAATCAAAAGGGAGGATAAAAATTTTATAAATTTGGAGCAAATTAAAAATTCCGGCGACCGCTCCTGATAAAAGCAAGAAAAATAAAAAAGGAAGAAACTCAGTTTCTGTTTCAAAAGAATTAATAAAGAGAAAGGTTGAAATTAAAAATAAAAGAATGGTCAAAAAACTGTCAGTAATGTCTGGAGGATAACCGAAAAAAGAAATCCCTCCTAAAATAGAAAAAACGGAAGAAAGCAAAAGAGAAAGAAAAATTAAAACTAGCGAGAGATAAAAAATTTTATTTCCTCTCAAAATTAGCTTTCCCGCGCATATCCCTTTTCCCAGCCAGCCGATTAAACTCAAAAGGATCAAAATTGAAGCCAAAACTTGCTTTGGAAAATCCGAAACATCGGATGTAAAAGGCAAAAAGAGAATAGGAATTAAAAACAAAAATAAATAAAGAGGAATTTTGTTTAATTTACCAAAAAATAAGGACAGACTCATATTATTTTATTTTAATTGAAACACTCAATACTTGTCAAGATATGGCAATAACTTGATAACGTCTGAAAATCCGACTTTTAAACGTTCAATGAAAACTTCGAGAAATTTTTCATTTCACTGCCTCGCGAGTTCAATGAAAACTTCGATAAAGTTTTCATTTCACTGCCTCGAGAGTTCAAT
>Ga0315286_10002158_pt1 | contig 18274 bp, 24 predicted proteins | sample YL17G10_0_MG_FD_205038 | JGI IMG/M metagenome (GOLD analysis project Ga0315286, IMG submission 205038) | Sediment microbial communities from Yellowstone Lake, YNP, Wyoming, USA - YL17G10_0 | ecosystem: Environmental > Aquatic > Freshwater > Lake > Sediment | place: USA: Wyoming | collected... | reverse complement strand
TATCACTTCTATTATGGTGATGAGACCGGAGAACCTGGAACGATCCTGACCTTCTTTCCTTTCGTCAATGCTGCGAGGGGTAAACGCGGAGCGGGTGAGATCTCCGCCATCGCGTTTTCTATTCCCAGGGGTTCACTGGAATACTGGGTGGAAAGGTTGTCGTCGAATGGAATTCATCTTGACGGTCCTTCCGAGCGCTTTGGGAACGACGTGATCGCGTTCGAAGATCCGGACGGCTTGATGATCGAACTGCTCGTGAGTGACACGCCTTCATCGTACCGGCATTGGGCTGGGAGCCCTGTGCCGCAGGAATTTGCCATTCGTCGAATTCACAGCGCAACGCTCGTGGTTGGAGCGAAAGATGCCACCGATCGGTTCCTCATTCACTCACTTGGATTTCAGTTTGTTGCACAAAGCGAAAATCGGTATCGGTACAAGATCGGGGACAATGAATCAGAGGCGGGCCTTGACCTGCTTATCAATTCAGGACTTCCCTACGCCCGACAATCCGCCGGCTCTGTGCATCACATTGCCTGGAGCACATCAGATGTGGCTTCGCAACAAGTGTGGCGGCAATCCATCGCCGACGCCGGAATACCGGTGACGCAGATACTTGATCGAAGCTATTTTCATTCCATCTATTTTCGTGAACCCGGAGGCGTTCTTTTCGAGATTGCCACCGACCAGCCGGGATTCAGAATCGACGAAGGCCTGGAACATCTGGGCACGCATCTGAAACTACCGGCATGGCTCGAAGATCAGAGGGAAAAGATTGAGCGCGCTCTTCCTCCGATAACCGTTCGACGGAATAGAAGGTTTGGGGTGTGAACAAGTTCTGATGTCAAATTCAAATTTGAGAAACAACCTTGGATTTTCGTCAAAAAACATGGGAGAAGGATGCTCTTGTCAATTGTGAGAAAATCCCGCAAGAAAATTCCAGTGACCAACCGCACACCAGGCGTGATCGTGGAACGATTCGGGAAGGGATTGGTGTTATAGAAACACTATGAACGCATCAAACCCTTTTTCACAACAAGGAGAGTCACGATGAATCAATACATGATCGAGATCGAACTGCCAAGACCCATGAGTGCGGAGTTTCTCTCCCTCATTCCAAGCCAGCGGGCGATGGTCAACGCTCAGATGGCGGACGGAAAGATCTCGAGCTACATGTTGTCGATGGACCGGTCGAAGCTTTGGGTCGTCGTGAACGCGGCCTCGGCATCAGAAGCGCGGGGTATCATCGCCTCGTTTCCCATTATCGCCTACGTCCGGTTCGAAACACACGAACTGGCGTTTCACGAACATATGAAGACGATGCTCCAACAGATTTCTCTTAACTAGTGCGACTTCAAAAAAGAAGACTTGTGATTTATCGCCAAGCCTTTTCAAAACAGCAATAGTGCCTGCTTCCAGAAGGCAGAACGATTTCAAAAACACAATATCACAAATTGGAAGCGGCACTAGAAACTGCTCCCCAGACCTTCGTGATGAAAGACGTCACAACAAAATATTCGAACGGCGAAATCACCGTTGTCTGGAAGCCGGGACGGTGCCAGCACTCCGCGATCTGTTTCCGCGGTCTGCCGGAAGTATTTGACCCACGGGTTCGTCCATGGATACGGCCGGAACATGCGACCACACAGCAAATCGTCAATCAAGTGGAGAAGTGTCCTTCGGGCGCTCTCTCTTTTTTCAGGAACGATTCACAATCTCAACAAAGCGCTTAGGAAACCATGACAGTACCTATTAATGTAGTTGGAATTTCGGGAAGTCTTCGGCGCGGATCATACAATTCAGCCCTCCTCAGGGCGGCAGGGGAATTGATGCCCGATGGAGCGAGCCTGGAAATCCTCGACCTTGCCCCCATCCCGATGTATAACGGCGATCTTGACGGACCCACAAAGCCCGAATCCGTGATCCGGTTCCGTGAACGACTTGCATCAGCGGACGCATTGATCATTGCAAGTCCTGAGTATAACTATTCGATTCCCGGCGTCTTGAAAAATGCCCTTGATTGGGCTTCGCGCGGAAGCGATTCCCCGTTGACAGGGAAACCTGTTGCCATCATGGGGGCTTCTCCCGGTATGATGGGAACGGTGAGAATGCAGATGCATCTTCGCCAGGTGTTGATGTCCAACAATATGTTTCCACTGAACAAACCTGAAGTCTATATCGGACAGGCTCAGACCAAATTCGATGAGCAGGGCAGACTGACGGACGAAAAGAGCCGCGCTTTGCTTCGCACACAGATGTTGATGCTCACAGCCTGGACACGTCAACTGCAGGAGCCCGTCGCCGCGTGAGAATTCTCAATGTTCATCTTCAAGTTGCGGATCTCGTGCGAGCCGAGGAATTCTACTGCGGCATTCTTGGATTCAAGGTTGCCACCACGGGCCCTCAATCGATTGAACTTCGTGCAGAGTCCTTCGGCGATCCAATCATCAGGCTGACCGAAGTCCCCAACGCGACTCCGCGTCTTGAGCCAAGTACCGGGTTGTTTCATGTGGCCATCCTCCTTCCCAATCGAAAGGAGCTCGCAAGAATTTTGAAGCGGCTTGCGGAAGTGCGATACCGGCTGCAGGGATTCGCTGATCACGGCGTGAGTGAAGCGATCTACCTCGCCGATCCCGACGGAAACGGAATTGAGTTGTATGCCGACCGCCCCAGAACGGAATGGCCAATCACCGACGATGGTCTCGAAATGTATACGAAGGCGCTGGACGTCGACGACCTGATGGTTGAATTGGGAACCGATGTACAGGAATGGAAGGGCATTCACCCCGCCACAACGATGGGGCACATTCATTTGCAGGTATCCGACCTCGGAAAAGCGGAACATTTCTACCATCGTACGCTTGGATTCGACATCATGCAAAAGACATTCGTCGGCGCCTTGTTCCTCTCCGCTGACGGTTATCACCACCATATAGGGTTGAACATCTGGAACAGCAAGGGTGCCTCACCCGCGGCGAAGGACGCCGTTGGACTTTCCCGGTTTACCGTGGAAATGTCCGATCTGATTGCACTCCGCCACATCCAGCTTCAATGCCAGCGTAGTGGAATCGAGCTGGAAGAGGTTCAGCCGGACAAGAGTTCCATGCCGTCCCTTCTTGTACGTGATCCGGATGGAATCGAAGTCGAATTCGTTGTTCAGGAAAGAATTTTTGTCAACTAACAAAACCTCAATTCAACATTCATTACTGTGGGAGTACTATGAAGCGTTTCATGTTCGTTCTTGGTTTTGTCGTGAGTGCCGTCCCCTTGTTTGCACAAACAGCGGGGTGGAAGCTCGACCGTGCACACAGCGGCCTGAGTTTCAGCATCAAACACATGGTCATTTCTGAAGTGACGGGCAATTTCAAAGATTACGACATTGTCGTCGTCTCATCCAAAGATGATTTTTCCGACCTCGCGGTCACAGCGACAATCAAAGTTGCCAGCATCAATACGGAAAATGACGGGCGTGATAAACACCTGAAGTCCGATGATTTCTTCAACGCTGAGAAGTTCCCGGAAATCAAATTCGTCAGCACGTCGGTTGAGAAGGCCGGAGAGAAGAACTTCAAGATCAACGGCGACCTGACAATTCGCGATGTCACAAAGAAAGTGACCTTTGATGCGGTCTATAACGGGAGCTTGAAAACACAACAGGGAACTCTCGCGGCGTGGAAGGCGACAGCGACCATCAATCGATTCGATTACAACCTGAAATGGAACAGAGCGATTGAAACGGGTGGATTGGTGGTAGGCGAGACTGTGAATATCACAATGAACATCGAGTTGAACAAGTAGGATATCCTGAACGGTAGTCCGGAATCTGCTTGATCCCGGTGTGTTTGACCCAAGAATCCCGCGATTAGTCGCGGGATTCTTTTTGTTTCCGCTCCCGCGGCTTCAACTGGCAGGCGCACGAGCCAGAGAGCCGCTCGGCATTATCTGCAAACAGGGGCATCCCATCCCGTTCCCACTCCACCAATCCTCCGGCAAGATTTGAAATCCGCGTAAACCCCTTCTCCCGCAGGAGAAGATAGGCCTCCTTGCTTCGCAATCCGGCGGAATCAGCCAGAACGATCCACTTGTCCTTCGGCACGCGCTGGAGCTCTTGGTCCAGCCTGCTCATGGGAATTTGGAGAACCTCAGGAACGGCAAACTGTTTGAACTGGCTGCTGTAGTCCTCTCGGACGTCGAGAAGAACTGCTCCATTCTTGCAGCACTCCACAGCCTCGCGCGGAGAGAGATTATGAATGCCTTCACTCGTCGTAAATCCGATCGTCGTTGATTCCATCGGTGTGATTCCTTTCACAGAACACTCGGCCGTCCTTCGCAAACCCATCGCTCATCGAATGAAGAAGCCTCAAGAGACCTGATGGGCGTCTCAAGAACAATAGATTGACGGGCGGGCAACGCATCATTTTTTCTGTGATGGATTCTCGATGGGAAGATCGCGGTCGTTCCAATCTTCAAACGATCCATCATAGACCCTCGCGTTGTAGCCAATGTATTTCGCTGCGAAGTACACCACCGTTGCTTGCTGGCCAACGTGGCAGTAGGTAACTACTTCATTGCCTGGCTTCACTCCCGCCTTGACAAAGATCTGCCGGAGAGCGTCCGGGTCAAGCATCTTGTTTGTCGAATCAACCACACTCGAAAACGGAATGCTGACAGCGTGAGGAATGTGTCCACCGGACGGCGGCCCTGAGCTCCCATCGTAGAATCGTGTTGCTCGTGCATCGATAATCGTCACATTGGGATTGGTGAGGTGCTTCTGCACCCAATCTGCATCTGCCTCGACATCCGGATGGAGTCTTGGAACGAATGTACCGGGCTTCGTCGCCGGAATGTCTTTGGAAATCGGCCGCCCTTCCTTCTTCCATGCCTCAATGCCGCCGTCGAGCAAGGAAACACGGTCGCCAAGTCCGAGGTATGTCAATGTCAGAATCATCCTCGTCGTTATCGTCATGTTCTGTCCTTCAAAATAGACAACGATCTTCGACTGGTCGGTGATACCCAGATTCTTGAGAACCGATGTGGCTTCTTCCTGCGAAGGCATTTCGGTGCTCCGCTCCGGCGTGTCCTTTGACAGCGAATTGAGCCAGAGGAACCTTGCCCCGGGAATATGTCCCATCTTCCGGTAGTTTCCATTCGTCCAATGTGCGTGCAGGACAACGAGATCGGCGTCGGTCAGATGCTTTGCCAGCCATTCGGTATTGACGAGAAGGCCGGGATTATCTCCGGGTTCAGACACACCAGCAGAAACGAAAAGTGGGAAACTTGCGAGGGCAAGCAGAACGAGAACGATATGCTTCATAGGTACCTCTGTTATGGATGGATACGTATTAAACGCAAATTCACCCACAAAGGTTCGGTCTCTGCCGCGAACGGCAAGAGGCTGTGGCGATTGACTTGTTGCGCGCTCATTATGCTGTACTCGATGGAATTTGCAACGCCGGAAACCAGTGTTTCGTCCGATTACAGAATGAACAGACCGAAAGCATCACGGGAACTTCGACAAGCACACCCACCACCGTCACAAGCGCGGCTCCGGAGCCGGGCCCAAACAAGGCAATTGCTGTTGCCACGGCGAGCTCGAAAAAATTGCTCGCGCCAATGAGGGCACCCGGGGCAGCCACGCTATACTCAACCTTGAAGTATCGCATAAGTCCATATGCCAGGGATGAGTTGAAATAGACCTGAATGAGGAGCGGAATGGCAATCAAAACAACATGGAACCACCGCTGCGTAATATTGTCCGCCTGAAACGCAAAAATGAAGACGAGCGTTACAAGGAGCGCAAGGATTGTGATCGGATGGAAGAATCCGACGTATGTCTTCTCGAACCACTCTTTCCCCTTGGACCGTATCAGCAACGCTCGGCTGACACTTCCGAGGACGAGAGGGATCACAATGAATATGACAACGCTGTACACGAGCACGTTGAACGGGACGGTCAGCGCACTTGCGCCGCTCACAAGGAAGGTCACGATCGGAGCGAAAAGGACGAGCATGACCAGATCGTTCACAGAAACTTGAACGAGCGTGTACGCCGGATCGCCGTCCGTAAGGTATGACCAGACAAATACCATGGCCGTGCATGGAGCCGCAGCCAGAATGATCGCCCCTGCGACATACTGGTCCGCAAGTTCCGGACCGATCCACGGAAGGAACAGGTGTTTGAAAAAGATCCAGCCGAGCAGTGCCATCGAGAACGGCTTGACCAGCCAGTTGACAAACAGCGTGATCAGCAATCCTCGCGGCTTCTTCCGCACATCGAGAATGCTGGTGAAGTCGATCTTGATCATCATCGGGTAGATCATCAACCAGATGAGGAGGGCGATGGGGATGTTGATCTGGCTCCCTTCGCCGAATTCGAGCCGCCGAAGGACATCCGTCAGTCCCGGAAGAAGTTTCCCCAACCCAATGCCCACCACCATGCAGATGAGCACCCAAAGTGTGAGATATCGCTCAAAGAAGTTGAGCCGCTTTCCTGTGGTTGTCACGGTTGTTCCTTTGCCAGTGTTTGCGTGTAGAATTGTTGGAATTGGGATTTGATTTCATCCCGCACGCGGCGGAATTCTGACATCACATGCTCGTCGGTTCCGGTTGCGCCGGCGGGATCGTCGAAGCCGATATGGAGGCGATGTTTGACGCTGCCGCTGAAGACGGGACACGTTTCGTTGGCGTGATCGCACACCGTGATCACGTAGTCAAACGCATCGTTCAGGAACTGATCAACGTTTTTTGGATATCCGGCGCCCAGATCGATGCCGAGCTCCTTCATCACCGCGATCGCATTGGGATGAACCCGCGACGCCGGCTCTGTTCCGGCTGAATAGACATCGAGCGTCTTGTCGAACGATTTGAGGAATCCTTCGGCCATCTGGCTTCGGCACGAATTGCCGGTACATAAAATCAATATTTTCATAGAGGCACTCCTATTTTGTCTGATTCAACTCTTGTTGTTGTGGTGAATGTTTGATTGCGCCAGAGGTTTCCTGCTTTGCATCTCGCTTCGTCTTTGCGATAAACGCCTGATATTCCCGAAACAATGCGGCTTTGTATTCACTTTCCTTCCCGGGCGTAATGTAGTTCCCGAATTCCTTCACCCATCGAAGAAGGTCTGTTTTGACCTGCTCTTCATCCTCGATACCGGCAGAGAATACATTCTTCAAGATCACTTCCAGGCCGACAATGCCTGCATCCAAGCTTCCGACCTTGATGACCTTCACAATGGGTTTTGCACAACATGAATCGGGCATGTTCGAACCTCATGTATCGTTTCTATGATGTGTACAGCGTGTAGATACCACCAAGAACTACGAGAAATCCCGCGACGCGCTTTATCCACAGAACAGCATTAGATCTGTTCGTCCAGTCGAGGTACGCCTGCACGCGCGAGGCAAAACCACCAGCGGCTACAATCACGCCGCAGTGTCCTATTCCAAACTTCGAAAGCTCGATCGCTTCTTCAATGTCCTTTACGCTGCAACCAACCTTGATTGCTTCTGCACAGTCGTTGCGTAAGCAGGGGAGGCAATTCCCCCCCCGATGGACGCGCCGATGGCGATCAACTCCCGGACAGATGCGCCGAGGACTGGTTTTGCTGTCATAGTGGTTCGACCGTTCGGGCAGCGTGGAGCTTCAGCAGTTCTTTTTCTGATACAAATCCAAGAACACATTTGCCGGCTTCCCGAACTGACAGGCGAACCTCCAGGTTTTGCCGGTCTTGTTCGAACACGCCGCCAGCACAAAACTGTTTCAAGAAGTTGAGGAGAAGGCTGTTTTGTGGAGGTTCTTTCTTGAAAGAGTAGTAGGCCCAGGTTCCCTGCCGTTCGACTTCGAGAAGCCCGGCGTGTTTGAGGATAACAAGGTGTTTGGATACTTGGTACTGCGGTATCTTAAGTGCGTCGACCATTTCGCAGACGCACAGATGTTTCCGGTCCGAGGTGAACAGGTTGAGGATTCTCAGGCGAGTTTCGTCGCCTAATGACTTGAGAATCTCATTTTCCTTCAATGGTGCTTCTCCTTATGCTTATATGCACTTATCGGCATATAAAATACCAACTCAATATCGTGAAGTCAAGACATTTACACAAGACATTTATTGGGTAAAATGTGCCGGGGGGGGGAACAGTTCACGAGACACGGGGTGAGGAAATCTCTCCTGCGAAGAAGAAGGCTGCGCAGGACGCATCGCTGGCGCGCGCGGTGTGAAGCATCTGAATCCTGCGTTTCTGCCTATTCGTTCCGAAGTGCTGTCACCGGGTCAAGGAGCGATGCGCGTCTGGCGGGATAGACTCCAAAGAACAACCCGACAAGGAGTGAAAAACCAAAGGCGAGTCCCACCGAGTCCGGAGAAATGCTCACTGCCCACGAAGTGCCGATACGCACAAAGAACGCTCCAAGGATTCCAAGAAGTATCCCGACAAGCCCGCCTCCGACGCCGAGGATGGATGCCTCGATGACAAACTGTGTCATAATATCCTTACGGCTCGCGCCGACTGCCATGCGCAGGCCAATCTCATTCGTTCGTTCGCGAATGGCGATAAGCATGATCGCGAGGATACCGATACCGCCGACAAGCAGGGAGATGCCTGCGATGCTGCCGATAAGCATCGTAAAAGTGTCTGTCGTCTCCCTCTGCGCTTCAAGAAGGTCAGCTTGATTCTGGATCGTGAAATCGTCCGGTTTCTGTTGTTTGGTCAAGCGGTGACGGTCTCTCAAGACCTCGTTGATTTGAGTGACAGCTCGTCCCATCGTCTCAGCGCTCGTTGCCTGGAGGTTGATCGTGTTAATGTACGGCAGATTAAAAACGCGCCGCAGTGCTGTCCGGATGGGGATGAAGATCTGGTCGTCCTGGTCGAAGCCGTTGAGGTCCACGCCTTTCGATTCCATGACACCTATGACTTCAAAGGTGACTTTGCCGACGCGAATGGTTTCGCCGACAGGGTTACTTCCTTCAAACAGATTCTTGACGACGGAGCGCCCAAGGACTGCCGCACGGCGGGACGCCAGATTCTCCTCATCAGTGAAGAATGCACCTGTTGCGACATGGAAGTTCCTGATCTTTTGAAACTCTGCCGTGGTCCCGACAATAGTAGTGTTCGTGCTGAGGTTGCCGAACTTGACCTGCATTTTCTTGCTTTGCAGAGGCGCAGCGGCGTTGACCGCTGAACACCCCCGTCCGATCGCTTCCACATCATCGAGCGTGAGCGTCGTGACCGTTCCCCGGATTTGCTGGCGTCCTGCGCTCTTCTGCACTTGTCCCGCGTTGATGATAAGCAAGTTTGTTCCCATCGCTTCTATTTTGGACAGCACCTGCTCCTGGGCGCCATTGCCAATGGCGACCATGATGATGACGGCGGAGACGCCTATGACAATGCCAAGGAGCGCCAGCGCCGTCCTCAACTTGTGAGCCGCCAATTGTTTTCGTGAGACGCGAATACTTCGGGTTATTTTCATCACGCTCGCATTGCTTCAATCGGTTGAAGAGCCGCTGCTCTTCTCGCCGGCTGCAATCCTGCAATGATGCCTACAAGAGTTGAAAATACAACCCCGAGTGCAACACTTTCCCATGAGATGGATGTCGGCATTTGCGTAATGGCTTCGAGGATCTTCGCTCCGATTGCCCCCAAAACAATTCCAATGACCCCTCCGGTCAACGTGACTGCGGTTGCCTCGTACAGGAATTGGAGCATGATGTCCTTAGGTTGTGCACCTACAGCCTTGCGCAACCCGATTTCTTTGCGCCGCTCGTTCACCGAGATGAGCATGATGTTTGCAACGACCACGCCACCTGAGATGAGCGAGATGGCAGCAACAAGCGCAAGGAAGATATTGAACGTCCCGGCCACTTTTTCTGCCATCTTCGTGACCTCGGTCGGTGTCGTGATCGTGAAATCGTCCGGCGTCCCGGGTGTCATTTTATGCCGTTCACGAAGGAGCGCCTGAATGTTCGCAGCGGTCTTGTCCATGTCCTTTGCCGTTGTCAAACGCACCTTGATGGCTGAAATGTAGTCGACATTTGTCACTCGCCGCATCAATGTGCTCAATGGAATGTAGATGCGGTTATCCATGTCTCCCCCCGCCGGGCTCGTTCCCTTCGCCTGCATGACTCCTTTGATTTCGAACTGGACATTCCCAATGCGGATTTGCTCGCCAATGGGATTTGCCGTGCCGAACAACTCTCGTTTCACGGTCGGCCCCAGAACGCACACTCGTGCAAGGCCGGTGATGTCTTCGTCACTAATGAAGTCGCCTTCGGCTGCATCCCAATCCCAGACAGGCGCCCACGACGGTGTGACACCGAATACCATCGTGGTGGTGGACTTATCCTGGAACTTGACCTCTGCCTGACGCTTTTGATTGAAGGGAGCAATGTCGGCGATCGCCCGTATCTCTTGCTTCAACGCAATGGCGTCCTCAAGTTTCAACGATGTCGCCGGCTGCCCGGCCATCGGTTGTCCCATCTCACGCCCAGCGCCCGCGAACACCATCATACTTTCGAGTCCGAATTTCTTCACGCGTTCCATGATGCGGTCCTGCGCACCCATCCCTGCCGAGACTACCAACGTGAGGGCAGTGATACCAATGACGACACCTATCATCATCAAGAATGTTCTGAGCTTGTTTCTGCCCAATCCCTTGAAGGCAATTTTCAGCACTCTACCGGTTTTCATTGGACACCTCCTTGGAAGCGAGTGTGCTCATCTCTTGCTCGGCGACTCTCGGTTGAGGGTTCACTTGATCGCTGATGACTCTTCCATCGGCAATTCTTATGATGCGGCGGGCGTGTTCCGAGATATCAGCTTCGTGCGTCACCAGGACAATTGTTCTCCCTTTGTCGTTCAGTTGTTGGAAAAGGGACATGATCTCGAGGCTCGAGCGCGTGTCGAGGTTCCCCGTTGGCTCATCGGCGAAGATAATTTCCGGGTCGGTAACGAGCGCCCGGGCAATCGCCACCCGCTGTTGCTGCCCGCCGGAAAGCTCACCCGGATTGTGATGCATGCGATCCGCCAGTCCGACTGCCGCGAGTGCCTCGCGTGCGAGCCGCGTAATGTCGGCGCGGTCGGAGTAAATCAGAGGAAGCTCGACATTTTCCAGCGCATTCGTCCGCGCAAGCAGGTTGAAGGATTGAAACACGAAGCCAATTTTCCTGTTGCGCACCCTGGCAAGCTCTTCGTCGGTGAGTGTGCTGACCTCAATGCCGTCCAGTTTCAGCGAACCGCCTGTCGGCTTGTCGAGACAGCCGAGGATGTTCATGAGGGTTGATTTGCCTGAGCCCGATGCTCCCATGATCGCGACATACTCGCCTTTTCGAATCTCCAGGGAGACGTCGTGCACTGCAAACACCTCGCCTCCGCCCCCCTTGTTGTAGACCTTTGTCAGGTTTGCGGCTTGAATCACGTTGTTGTTCATAGAATGTTCTCCTGATTCGTTGTTGGCACAAGAATCGTTTCTCCTTCTTTCACTCCGCTGATAATTTCAGTGAAGCCGTTGTCCTTCCATCCGGTTTTCACCTTGCATTGGATTCTCTTTTCGCCTTCAACCACAGTCACGTACCGGTCGCCTCGCTCGCGTGTGATGGCGCTTGTAGGAACAGCCAGGACGTTCCTTCGTGTCTCGAGGGATATTGTCACATTGGTTGTCATCTCAGGCCGCAGGGTCTTTGCCTGGGAGTCGGTGATTTCCGTCGTCACGATATAGTTCACAACATTGTCTTGAATGACTGCTTTGGGATAGATAGCTGTGACTGTGCCTTTGAAGTCGGTGTCAGGATACGTGTCGACGGTAAAACTCGCCAGTTGTCCGACCTTGATTTTTCCGATGTCAGTTTCATCGACGTATACTTGAACTTCAAGGCGGCGCAGATCAATGATGGTCACGAACGTCGGAGCGGCGAGGCTTGCCGACACGGTTTCGCCTTCCTGTGTAGAAACGGAGGCAATGACCCCAGAGATGGGGCTAAAGATCATTGTGTAGCTCACTTGCACTTTTGCGTACTCAAGGTTGGCTTCTGCCTGTTTCAGCTGAGCTTCGGCTGTTTTCAAAGAGGTCTCGGCCTGGTCTGTTTCCTGCGTTGAGACGAGCTCCTTCTGCCGCAGCGACTGTGTCCGCTCAAAGACGCTTCGCGCATAGGTGAGGTCGGCCTGGGCTTTCGCCAACGCCGCGAGGTTCTGATTGAATCGTGCCTGGAGCTCCGCATCATCGAGCTCAGCAATGATTTGTCCGGCTTTCACATAGTCTCCAATGTTTGCACGGAGTCGCTTGACCACCCCCGAGATGCGGGAGCCGACTTTGACTTCCGCGCCAACCATCGGCTTGATGATGCCGGTCGCCAGCACCGTCGAGCCAATGTCACGCCTGGCGACCTGTGCAGTCTGCAACGCAGAGGCCTTCTTGCTATTGCCACGGAATACGAAGGTGCCAACAACTGCCAGTATGCCAACGAGTACGATGATGCCGATGATGATGAACCATTTCTTTTTCATTCCGTTACTCCAGGTAAGTGCTTCTCAAGATTAGACACGAGCAGGAACAAATACCTGCGGTGGGCATCGAAAACAGATGGGAGAGCTGGGGCGCACGCGTTTCAGTGAGACGGGCGCCCGGGCAGGGACTGGTCCGATGCAGAGGAGAATCGCTCCTGCACGATAGCGAAGAATTTCGTCTGCTGCTCAGGATTGAGCATGCTCTTGACAGACAGGAGATGGGAAATTACCCTTCTTTGTGCAGTCGATTGCAGGCGACCAATGTCAGCGAAAATGCTGTTGGTGCGGGTCGTGTCCATCTCTTGTTCTGACAGAGCGTGTGCCAGCAGTGTCCGTGCGGCGACAAGCTGAGTGGAAAGCGAGTCAAGCTCGGCATGAAACGTCGTACGGTACGCGTTGAGTTGTTCGGCTTGTTTCGCCGAGAGTGCCAGCTCTCGTTTCATTTGCTCAAACCGCTGATCGCGTTGATCAGGTGTGTGTGCTGACTCTGCAGAATTCCAGCGGTTATAGAGCAGCGTGCCAAATGCTGCGAGATTGACGACAGTTAAAATAATCGCTGCAGCGTACACGATATTCCTTCTCATATCAGCACCTCACTTCTGTGTTTTTGATATCTTCACCAGCGTACTGCCGAGCGCGCCGGGAGGAATCACGTCGAATTGGTCAAGTCCCAATTCATCGACGGAACCGACGGATTGACTGACCACCTGAGAGCTTGCATTTCTCTGAGGCTCACGAGGCGTGCCGATGTAGATGCCCACAACGATCGCAGCAATGAGTGCCAGAGCAGGAAACGGACGCAATGGTATTCGCTGCATACTTCTTCTCAAATCCGAAACGAATGCTGGAGTTTGCGCGGACTCCTTGATGCGTGCCTGAAGCCTCGTCCAAAGAAATGGAGAAGGTTTCACTTTCTCCGATCTGCGCTCAGACTGCCAGAGTGATGCAAGCTCGTCCCGACGTTGAGCGCAGACGGCACAGGCGGACAAGTGCTCCCGGATTTGCCTCATTTCCTCGTCCGGCAATTCACCGTCGAGGTAGAGCAGCAGTTGCTTTTGAATCTCTTCGTGTATCATTCCCGGTTCGCCTTTCTAGAAATTAGACACGGATTGTTCTGGAAACCTGCGGTCGCCTCATAGCTCTTTCTTGAGAGGAAGGAGCTTTTTGGCTAGAGCCTGCTTGGCCCGGTGTAAGCGAGATTCCACGGAGGCAACGGTGACACCCATAACTTTCGCAATCTCCTCGTATGAGAGCCCTTCGTATCGATGCAGCAGCAGGGCGAGTCGCTGCTGGTCAGGGAGGGAGTTAATAGCAGCTCGCACAATGCGTTCAGTATCTTTCTTCTCCATCGCGCCGTCAGGACCATTTTCGGGCATTCCGGGTGCATCGGAGTCTTTATCGCTTCTGTCAAGCGAATCGAAGTCGAATGAAAGCCATCGTTCGAGTTTTCTCTTGCGCTGATGGTTCAGCGAGCGATTCACAGCGATACGATAGAGCCATGTGGAGAGCTTCGACTCGAAACGGAATCGCTTGAGCGATTTATAAGCTTCAAAAAAAACTTCCTGCGTCACGTCTTCCGCGTCCTGGCGGTTGCCCAGCATCCGCAAGCAAACGTTGTAGACCAAGCTGACGTTTGAATCGAACAGGTCCTTAAAGGCTCGCGGATCGTCTGCCCGGATTCGCTCTATAAGATCGTCTTCATTCACTGGATGTTGAGAGTGCTCTGTTGTCACTAGGATATGAATTCATGGAGCACAAACATTACACAAGCGCTTTCCGAGAGCACGAATCGCACTCAAACTGCAGCGTGGTGTGATTGATATCAAACGAGTCGTGCAGGCATTGGTCGATTGCCTCACGTATCTCGGCCGTACGGCTCACCGGGACATCCTCGACGTCAATATGTGCTTCGAAGTGAATGTCGGAATCGTTCATCTTCCAAAGATGAACGTGATGAATGTTCCTGACCCCGGGAATCGCTTCTATCGTTCGTTGCAGGTCGTTCATATCGATCTTAGCCGGTGATGACATCATGATGACATCAACTGCCTCTTTCACGATGTCATACGTTTCTTTCAAGATGTAGATGGAAATGAAGATCGTGAGCGTCGGATCGATCCAGGTGATGTCGAACATCATGATGAACACTGCGCCGATGATGACCGCAAGGCTGGAAACGGCGTCGCTCAGCAAATGGACATAGGCAGCACGAATGTTGATGTTCTGGCCGGATCCTTTCTTGAGGAGCAGGGTCCCGATAACATTGGCGATCAGACCTACGACGGCAACAACCAGCATCAGGTTTCCGGTGATTGGGGTCGGGTTGGAAAACCTCCCGATTGCTTCCTTGATCAGAAAGAAACTGATGATGATAAGCGTGCTCGCATTGATGATCGCCGCCAGCAGTTCGGCACGCTTGAGGCCGAATGTATATTTCAGGGTTCGCGGCTTCTTGCTCAATCGGATCGCAATGTAGCTGACGATAATGGCGATGCCGTCGCTGAAGTTGTGAATTGCATCAGAGAGGAGCGAGAGACTCGCGGATACAATTCCGCCAACGATCTCAACGACGGTGATGGTGAAGTTCAGGAGCATCGTGATGAAGAGGTTCTTCTCCGATGTCCCTTCTGTATGATCATGCTGATGTGACATGGTTGCCGCAATCCGTCGAGTCAGAAAATCGGTTTGTTATCGCCTACATTCTTGTTCGCAAAATAGATTATTCCTGAGAACAACAATGCGGCGGGGATGATGAGAAGCCAATGGTTTATGGCAAGCAGTATCGAGATATCGCCGGTGATCTCGCTGGACAACAACGTCGCTTTAATCGGTTTGATCATCAGCGCGTAGATGAATATCCCGAAAGCCATGCCGAAGAGGGCAACGATGGCTTCTTTCTTTCCTTCCCCGATCCTTGCGGCCATTGTTCCCGGGCAATATCCCAGCATTCCCATCCCCGTTCCGAAAATCAACCCGCCGACGAGTTTTCCCCAATCGAGACTTTTAAGGCTTAGCGTGAGGAAGCCGAGATCGCCGAATGCATAGAAAAGAAGCATGGAGCCGATGACTGCAGTAAGCATGAACTTGAGAATCTTGAAGTCTTTAAGGAGCAACATTCCCATGACACGTGGATATTTCGTGATGCCGGTTCTAGTGAGAATGTATCCGAACGAAAACCCTACAGCCAGCCCGAAGAGGATCTTAATGAGCGTCATGAGCGCCTCCGACATTTGGGTAAAGAAGTTTTGCTGTCACAATGCCCCCCACAAAGAATGAGGCCCCTGCGACAATGCTTCCAAGCGACAGGTGCGCCCATCCTTGGAGAATATTCCCGGTTGTGCATCCGCCCGACAATGCTGCGCCGAATCCCAGGAAAATACTACCGATGATTACGAACACGTATCGCTTTGCCACACTTTTTCCGTGGTACTTTATCCACGTTGCGGGAATGTGTTCCGGGGAGAAGGTTTTCGAAAGGCGGGATGCGGTATATCCGCCGACGATCAGACCTATCAATGTGAAGAACTCGATGAAGGCGTCCGGTTTTTCTCCGAATCGTTTAATGACAGGATTGTCCTGAAGTCCCTGGAAGAGACTTCCGAAGGCGGCAGCAATATATCCGAACCCGGCAGTAATGCCGAACGGATAATTACGTTCCGCGATGGCAGCAAAAACAAAATAGGTGGCAACCGATAAGAGGGAGGTCAAAATCCCTCCCTTGAACCAATGCCATTCTTTCGAGTTGTCGATGTCCATGATCTACTCCTTTTCAATTGATATAGGTCTGAGCTGGTCGCCCGAAGTTAGACCTTCGACGCACAGTCGATGCAGACTTTTTTATCGCTTTTGATGCGTCCGTACTGCATGACGGTCATTTCGCCGCACTCTTCGCATACAAAACCGTCAAAACTATCTTTGTGCGGTTCTAGTTTGTAATCAAAGACCGGTGATACGCTCATGAGTTTGTCTTCAGGTGCATTCATGACGTTTGCAATTAAAGGATCCACAATCGTGGCTGGGACCTGACTTGCCGGAATCCCTTTTTCGCGATAGTCTTTGAAAAATGCTGATTGCTTGTTCGCGAGCATTGCTTCTGCTTTTGGTGTAACGCGAACCGCTTTGCCGGTTTTTCTATCAACAACTGTTACAGCCCATTTTCCTTTGTGGGTTTTCTTCAGATTACCCTTGCCGAACGTTGTCCCCATAATTACCTGTAATCCGTCGCCATAACACGTCGCGCAGTGATCGTCGCCCAGGTCAACAAAAGCGACGATCTGTCCGTCCATTGCTCGTTGAACTTCCAAAGCGTTCATTGCTGCTGCTCCAACACGCAAGCCCATCGGCATTGCCGGGCACTTATGCCCGTGGAACTTTTGTCCGAATTCCAACCATTCTCCTGCCTGTACCATTTTTGAATCCTTTCTTAGTGTATGTAAAGCTGCAATTGAAGCGTTGCGGAGTAGTGATTTCCTTCGGGTGATAACTGTGCCCGAGCCGCAAGCTGGGTTTTAAACTTGTTTTCTGCAAAGTAATGATTCCATCCTGCACCGTACCATATCGCATCGTTCGTTGTCGGGTCGAGATCCTGGAGTTGCTCGACCAGCCCAGCAAATTCATTTGTTCTATCAAGAAATACGGAACCAAGGATGTAGTACCCTGAAGCGTTCCTGGCTTCGAGATTCGCTTGCAGGTACTCTGCCTGAAGACTCCAACGAGGAGATGCAAATCGCACCTCTCCTCCCCAGCGGGCATCCCTTTCGGAGAAAGGAACTGTCGTGCCAAATATCTTCTTGAATGTCATAGCGTTCTTGTTCCGATACGCAAACGAGGCGCCGAGGTGAACCTGAATGCTGTCGGAGACTGATGCCTGGAACGTAGAGCGGACGACGTACAACAACTGCCGGTCGTTGTTACCGGATTGATTTCCCCCGTTGCCGTTGAACGCGCCGAAGGTGACATGCCAATGGGAAAGCGGATATAGGGCAAGTTGGGCTCCAATATCTCTCGCGTACGTTTCAGCCGAAGGAACAAGGGCATCCACAACGAGCGCACGCTCCACGACAGGCATAGCCGCATCGGGTTGGAGACGCTGAAGGCTGAACTCGGGAACAAACTGTCCGGCACGGAACGAGAGACCGTGAAGCCGGTACTCGGCATACACATCCTGCAACATCAATGTGCCTGCAGTTTGCCAGCGGAAAATCGCTTGCATGCGCGCAGAGAGATTGGTGTCAAACGGGGCCACAGCTGTTGTATAGAGCTTCGCGCGTCGAATCGAGAAGCCGGTCGTTGTAAGAAAATCAGAGGAGAAACGCGGTTGCAGATACCCTCCCCAGGTCAGTTGAGCTTGACCAGACGAAGGAGCCGCGAGCATGGCGAAGATGACAAGAGCGAGTGACAGTGAACGATTCCCGTGATTCATAACAGACCCCGAATCATGTTTGCTGCGATCACCAGGAGCACCACGCCGATGATCAGCTTCACCTGTCGACCTTTGAGTTTAGCGACCATCAGCCAGGAACCGATCGCCGCACCGCCGGCCGAGCCCGCGACGGTCCAGGCCAGGAGGCCGGAATCCATCCCAGCCATTGATGCGTGGCCGAGAAATCCGGTCAGCGATGAAAAAATGACGACGAAGGATGTGGTGGCTGACGCCTTCTTCGGATCGAAGCCGAGTGCGACGAGTGCTGGAACAACAATGTTCCCTCCGCCGACACCCAGGAGGCCTCCAAGGAATCCGGCAACACTTCCTACTCCCATCCCCACCCCGACGAGAGCGCCCA
>Ga0315286_10002157_pt1 | contig 18274 bp, 18 predicted proteins | sample YL17G10_0_MG_FD_205038 | JGI IMG/M metagenome (GOLD analysis project Ga0315286, IMG submission 205038) | Sediment microbial communities from Yellowstone Lake, YNP, Wyoming, USA - YL17G10_0 | ecosystem: Environmental > Aquatic > Freshwater > Lake > Sediment | place: USA: Wyoming | collected... | reverse complement strand
CGGGCTTATTAACCCGGGTGGAATTCCAGGTGGAATGAACCCATGCTCAATGACCTGAACCATCTCTTGAGAGCCTCCGACCGTAAAATTCTGGATGGCCTGACCACACCCTTCAGGATACAAGCCTTCCTGGATACCCTCCATTACAGCGAAGACGAGTTCTACCGCTGCCCGATGCGTGTGCTGCGCGACCGGAAGGCGCACTGTTTTGACGGCGGCTTGTTTGCCGCCATGGCATTGCGCCGCCTTGGTCACCCGCCTTTGATTCTGGAACTCATCCCGAACGGGCGCGATGACGACCATATCCTGGCATTATTCAGGCAATCCGGTCACTGGGGAGCGGTGGCACAATCAAATTTCACCGGTCTACGCTTTCGCGAACCTGTTTACCGGACCCTGCGAGAGCTGGTCATGTCGTATTTTGAAGATTATTTCAATGCGGCGGGTGAAAAGACACTCGCCGCTTACCGCGGCCCGATCAACCTGAGGGTCTTCGACCACCTGGACTGGATGTCCAGCGATGCGGGGTTGGAATCCCTCGCTTCAGACATGGATCGCTATCGCATCCTGCCTGTGCTCACCAAAGAAATGTCCGCCGACCTCTCCCCGGTGGACGACCTCAGTCTACGCGCCGGGATGCTGGGGACAAATCAAGCCGGATTATTCAAAATTAATTAACCGGGACTGCCATCGCCCTGCACATCCCGGTAAGAAAAGTAGTTCACATCTTTCAACGAATTCATTTTCACGAGGAATCAAAAAGCCACGGACAGGTGATCGTCCGTGGCTTAATTCATTCACCAGTGATCAGGCATTCTTCAATTCATAAGCCTTGACATCCTCCACCGCCTTCTTTACATTGACGAAGGGCAGCACGATCAAGCCCATCACGAAAAAGAAGATCAGGGAAAGGATGGCAGGGCGCAGGTTATTAAAGACCTGGTTCATCAACCCGAATAACAGCGGTCCAATCCAGGAAGTGCCGCGCTCGCTGATCTCGTAAAAGGAATAGTATTCCGCCTGCTTTCCGGAGGGAATGATCTGGGCGTAGAGGCTGCGGCTGATGGCTTGCGACCCGCCCATCACCAGGGCAATGAAGGCCCCCATGATAAAGAATTCCAGCACCCGGTTCTCGCTTTTCAGGCCGAAATACGCGTAGATCACCACGCCTGCCCAGATGACCAGACTGACGATGATCGAACGCTTGGCACCCACCCAGCCGGCAAGTTTACCCCACAACAGCGCCCCGAAGAATGCCATGAACTGGATCATCAGGATGACAACGATCAAGGTGGTCTGCCCCATCCCCACCCCGCCGCGCACCAGGGGCGCAGCCGCAAAAGTGGAAGAGACCGCGATCACTGTCTGGATGCCGTCATTGTAAAGGAAGTAAGCCAGCAGGTATTTTAATGTCTCGGGGAAATTTCTCATTTCCTTGACCGTGTGCCATAACTGCCGGAAACCCACCCTGGCATACGACTCGCCTTTCGGAAGCTGCTTGACAGCCTGGCGGGAGCGCAGGCGCCTCCAGGTGAAGAAGGCGAAACTCAACCACCAGATGCCCGCGGATGCCAGGTTGATGCGCACTGCCAGGTCCTGGGGTACGCCAAGTTCGTCGCTGAACATGAAGAATGCCAGGTTGAGGATGAGCAGCAACCCATCCCCCAGGTACCCCATCGCCCAGCCGTACGAAGAAACCCGATCGCGCTGATCCTCGCTGGCAATGTCGGGAAGGTAGGAATTGTAAAAAACCATCGCCGCCCCAAACGCGAGATTGGCAACGATGAACAGCAATCCACCCAGCCACCAGACCGGGGCAGTAGTGAAGAACATGAGGATCGTTGCGATGGCTCCGATCGTGGCAAACAACTGCATCATCTGCTTGCGGCGGTGGGAATAATCCGCGATTGCCCCCAGGATGGGCAGGAAGAGCACCTGTAATCCGACGGAAATGGAAATACAGTATGGGAAGAATGAATCTGGCGCGATCGGGATTCCCAGGATGCGCGCCATGTCGGAATTGCCGGCAAGGGCTGCTTTATGGGCCAGGGTGGCCAGGTAGGGTCCCAGGAAAACCGTCCCGATGGTGGTGCTGAAGGCTGAATTGGCCCAGTCGTACATGGCCCAGCCGAAGATCTCGCGCTTGTCGTTTACTTTTGGACGTTCTACTCCAATACTCATGTTGCCTCCTGAGAGATTTCTTTTATGAAAGAACCCCTTCTTCATCGGGGAGTTGCAAGATAATGTGGGCATTCCCGCTTTCGGGATGTAGCGCGGGGGGAATTCCTGCCTTGCAGGTCAATTGTACCTGCTGATAATATTTTCGACTTGTGATTAATCTACATGAAAAGGAAAAATTGCCCTCACTTCATTCCTAAACCTGCGGGACGAAATTCCTGTTACTCGGGTGTAAAATAGGGTGTCTTATTCAAAAATAATAATGGTAGGTGAAGCATGTGCCTGGGAATTCCAGCCAAAGTAATCGATCTCTATGAAACCAACGGTATGAAGATGGCCAGGGTGGATTTTGGCGGTGTCTTGAAGGAAGCCTGCATGGAGTACCTGCCCGAGGTCAAGGTCGGTGATTACACCATCATCCATGTCGGCTTTGGCCTGTCGATCCTCGACGAGCAGGAAGCCCTGGAGACCCTGGACCTTCTCCGCCAGATCGAGGCACCGGGGGTTGAAGGAACGGAAGCGTGAAGTACCTGAGTGAATATCGCGATGCAGATCTCACCAACAGACTGCTCGCTGAACTGGAAAGAACCATCACCGGACCGTGGACCCTGATGGAGATCTGCGGCGGGCAGACGCATTCCATCATCAGGTCCGGTCTCGACCGGATGCTCCCAGCTGAGATCTCGCTCGTGCATGGACCAGGCTGCCCGGTCTGTGTGACCCCCCTGGAACAGCTGGACAAGGCCATCGCCCTGGCTGCCCGTCCCGATGTCATCTTCGCTTCCTATGGCGATATGCTGCGCGTCCCGGGCTCCGACCGTGATCTATCTTCAGTCAAAGCCACGGGCGGCGATGTCCGCATCGTCTATTCACCCCTGGATGCCCTCAAGATCGCCCAGGATAACCCTTCCCAAACCGTCGTCTTCTTCGCAATCGGTTTCGAGACCACTGCCCCTGCCAACGCCATGGCGGTCCTGCAGGCTCGAGCCCTGGGTCTGACCAATTTCACCGTCCTGGTCTCCCAGGTGACAGTCCCTGCAGCGATCAGCGCACTCATGGACTCGCCCGATATTAAAGTGAATGGATTCCTGGCTGCCGGTCATGTGTGCACGGTGATGGGCTTCTGGGAATACGAACCGCTGGCTGAAAAGTACAGGATCCCCATCGTGGTGACCGGCTTCGAGCCGGTGGACCTGCTGCACGGCATCCTTCAATGCGTCCGCCAGCTGGAGGCTGGTACCTTCACGGTTGGGAATGCCTACGGGCGTTCGGTCAGCCGCCTCGGGAACCAGCCGGCTCAAGAGGTGATCCGCAGAGTCTTTGCGGTCACCGACCGGGCATGGCGCGGTATTGGCATCCTGCCTGAGTCAGGCTACCGCTTGCGGGATGAGTTCGCCGCCTTTGATGCCGAGCTGCGGTTTCCCGAGGTGCAGGCCATAGAGACCAGGGAGTCACCGCTGTGCATCAGCGGTTTGATCCTGCAAGGGCGCAAGAAACCGGCAGATTGCCCTGCCTTCGGGAACCAATGCACCCCGCAAACCCCGCTGGGCGCAACCATGGTTTCCTCGGAGGGAGCATGCTCAGCGTATTTCCTTTACAAACGCTGATCCTCTGACCTGCGTTTGTCTTTCATGATCCGGGATTCAAGAACATGGATAAAGAAAAACCCAACATCCTAGGCTGGACCTGCCCGCGTCCACTGATGAATTATCCGACCATCGTGATGGGCCACGGCGCCGGCGGCAAAATGATGGCCGACCTGATCGAACACCTCTTCGTCCCGGCATTTCACAATCCATGGCTGGGGCAAATGGGTGATTCGACCTCGCTGGACCTGTCCACCCTTTTCCAACCCCCTTCTGCCGGTCAGCTGGCATTCACCACCGACTCGTTCGTTGTCAGCCCGCTCTTCTTCCCCGGCGGGAATATCGGCGAACTGGCGGTTTATGGAACGGTAAATGACCTCGCCATGCGCGGTGCGAACCCTCATTTTCTATCGGCAGGGTTCATCCTCGAAGAAGGGCTGCCCATGGAAACACTCGGAAATATCGTCATCTCCATGGCAGCAGCCTGCCGCAAGGCAGGGGTAAGCATTGTGACCGCTGACACGAAAGTGGTCCAAAAGGGGAGCGCGGGCGGGTTGTTTATAAACACTTCCGGGATAGGCGTCATTCCCGAGGGCGTGGACATCGGTCCTGCCAACGCCAGGCCCGGTGACCTGGTGCTGGTCAGCGGGACGATGGGCGACCATGGAATTGCGGTCATGTCCGTGCGGGTGGGATTATCCTTCGAGACGGAGATCCGCTCGGATTCCGCACCATTGAACGGCCTGGTGGAGAGCATGAGGTCTGCAGGGGAAATCCATTGCCTCCGCGATGCCACCCGCGGCGGGCTGGTGGCAGTGCTCAACGAATTGGCGGCAGCCTCTTCCGCGGGGATCGAATTCGAAGAAAGCAGTGTACCCGTCCGCCCTGAAGTGACCGCTGCCTGCGAGATGCTGGGATTTGATCCGCTTTCCATTGCCAATGAGGGGAAACTGGTGGCGATCCTGCCGCGGGAAAGTACAGAGGCCGTTCTGGCTGCCATGAGAACCCATGAATATGGAACAAACGCCGTAATCATAGGCCGGGTGGTGAATGACCACCCCGGTCGTGTGATTGCCAATACGGTCATCGGGGGAAAACGTGTGGTGGATCTTCCTGCAGGGGAGTTGTTGCCGCGGATCTGCTAGGCTTGGTCGCCGTGGCTCGTTCTTAAAGCAAAGACTTCGCCAGCGCTTCCAAACCTTTCAGGTCGTCCAGGTCCAGCCACTGGAGCATGATGCACTCTACCCCGGCTTCCTCCAGTAGTTTGAGCTGCTCATATACTTCCTTCCCCACTCCAACGACCACGCCGCGTTTGCGCAGGTTTTCCGCCGTGTGATTTCGGTCGGATAATTTCTCATCCAATTTTATTTGGGTTCGACCAAACAACAGGCCGGCCATCATCGAACGCTTCACCGCCCTGGGTTCCCGGCCTACTTCTTCCAGCATCCCGTCCAGCCTGGTTGACAGGCGGGTGAATTCTGCCGGGGAGATGAAGCCGGCATTCCACTCGCTGGCATATTTCGCCACCAGCGACATGGTCCGTTTCTCGCCGTTGCCGCCGATCAGGATGCGCGGTCCGCCCGGCCTGGCAGGATGCGGCAGGAGCGAGGCTTCCCGTAACTGGTAAAACTTTCCATCGAATGTGACCGGTCCTTCCGTATTGAACAGGCGGGTGATCACCTCCAGCCCTTCCTCAAAGCGGTAATAGCGCGACACCAGATCCAGCAGGTCAAAACCAAATAAGAGGTGCTCGCGTTCCTGCCAGCCGGCACCCAACCCCAACGTCAGCCGTCCTCCGCTCAGGTCGTCCACCGCGGCAGCCATGCGGGCGGTCAGCGCGGGGTGGCGGAAGGAGACCGGCGTAACCAGCGGACCAAATTCGATCCGTTTTGTGTGCGAAGCCAGCCAGGTCAGCGAGACCCATAGTTCAAGGGAGGCTTTATCCGGGGGGGTGGCATTGGTAAAATGATCCGAGCGGAAAAGACCATAAAAGCCCAGCGCTTCAACCGCCGCAACCAGGTTCTTCCAGCGCGACCAGTTGAGACCATTCTGGGCTTCGATCATTATTGCAATTTCCATTGCTTCCCTCGAAAGCTCTATGGCAGGTGACGCCCTGGCGATAGACAGGGGCAAAGATGCCCGCGATAGTGCTAATTGGAATTATAAATCATTTCACCGGCTGGTGATTCTTAATCCACTGGTAATTCAGGTGGCTGATAAAGATACCAGGTTGCCCCCATTCGATCATTTCAACAATCCGGGCAATGCCAGCCATTCCCCCGCATCCCGGGGATGGCTGCACCTCACCAGGACCTCTTTCTTCAACAGCAGCTCCACGGTGCGCCGGGTGAGTTCGGGCGACCAGCCAAAGAGTTTGTTCACGTTTCTGAATAGGGCCGCGCCGACCGAGGCAAGATACAACCCCGCCAGTTTCTGGCGCGCCTCCGCTTCTCCTATCTTGCGAGCCTGCTCGGGCAATTCGGGCATGTGCCTGGCGGTGATATCATAACGGAATGCATATTTCCAGGCGCCAACTGGTGCAATTCCCACCGGCATGATCTTGAAATCTTTTTGCAGGTCTTCCAGTGCCCGATTGAACTGCGATTCCTTGGCATTTAGTAAACGGGCTTCTTTACGCAGTGAGATGGTGTCGAGGATGCCCTTATCAAGCAGGGTTTCGTATAATTTTCTGGCGGATTGGGTCAGGCGGCCTTCTTCGTATGCCAGCAGGTAGTCCTCTTCGATGGAACCATAATTCTCAGAAAGGGCGTAGAAATATGGCGCGGTTTCCAATGAGATAATGGTTGCCTTTCTCCTCAGGATCTTGCCGTAATACCAGATCTTCTTTGGAAGAGCATCGTCCTTCCATCCCCAGGAGACATGACCGGGGTCATCGTGGTTTTCCGCCACAGACCGTTCGCCGGCCACCCCCATCCAAAGGGAGGGCAGGTCGATGCCCTTGATCGGCCAGAAATAGACAAAGCCGCGTTCGTTGACGAATTCCAGCGCATCCTGGGGTGTTTTCAGGCGCAGGCGGGGAAGCAGGCGGTAGGTCTGCTTCCGGTGTCCTTTCAAGGCTTTAATGTCAATGATCGCCATGGGACGATTGTACCAAAACTCTCATGGGGATTTATGTGTTAAACTGGGTAAGGAGAAATGATGGATGCAGATATTCGGAATTTAAGCAATGCTGTAATCGGTGAAATATTCCTCGCACTGGGATTCTCGAAAACTGGAGCCGCTTACCGAACCTTTGGCTGGTTGTTCCGAAAAGCAGCCGACCGCTTATCCACGATTTGCGTGACAGCGGATCGCATGGTCGCCACAGATGGATTCCCCGAAGCTGCAGCCTGGATGTTGACCAACTGGTGCAACCGAGTCACCAGCCGAGGTGCAGAGACCATCCCAACAAAGGGACCTTTACTGGTCATCTCCAACCATGCCGGGACATACGATACATTCGTTATCACCTCACAGCTGGGAAGGGAAGACTTGAAACTGATCTCCAGCGATGTGCCCTTCCTAAAGAACCTCCCCAATGCCAATTCGCACATTTTCTTTCTCTCCGACAAAACCCAGGATCGAATGACTGCGGCTCGGTCCGGGATGCGCCACTTGAAAGAAGGTGGGGCGTTGCTGCTTTACGGGACCGGTCTGATAGACCCTGACCCTGAAATCTACCCGGACGCTGAGGCCTGGATCGAAAAATGGCTGCCCTCCATCGACCTATTCCTGCACACAACACCAGGCACCAAAGTGGTCCTATCCATTGTAAGCGGAGTAGTTTCTGAACGCTGGGCACGCCATCCTGTCACCTGGTTGAAACGCATTGACTGGCAGAAGCGCCGCCTGGCTGAGTTCAGCCAGGTGCTCCAACAGTTGTTCTTCCCCGGCAGTTTTTTTCTCCAGCCACACATCTCCTTTGCCCCGCCTGTGACAGTCGATGTACTGCTTCAGGAAAGCGGGAGTGACCGGGTCTTGCCTGCTGTCATTGCACGCGGTAAAGCCCTGCTCGACCGGCACATCGCCTGGGTGCAATCCTCCCAGAAGGAGCAGGGTTGGACACAGAGATGATCTCTTTGAGCCGGTCTCTCGTGGTGGAACTGGCCGGCTCCATCGGCCTGCGTGACTCACCCCTTGCAAACCGGGTGGTCTGGCCGCTTTTTCGACCGGTCACCAACAGGCTGGCGCGCGTCGGACTTACATTTGATCAGAATGTCATTCAATTTGGTTTCTCCAGGGCAATGGGAATAACCCTGGAGGATTTTGTGACCTCGGTGACGGCCCGCGGGACTCAGGAATCCCCATCCACAGGACCGCTGCTGGTCGTATCAAACCACCCGGGGACCTATGACAGCCTGATCATTTCATCCCAGCTTAAACGGGACGACCTGTGCATCATCAGCGGCGACATCCCCTTCCTGAGGAGCCTGCCGCAGGCCAGCCAGCATTTTTTCTGTATTTCAGAAGATCAGAACATGCGCGTGGTGGCAACCCGCAAGGCCATTCGTCACCTGAAAGGCGGCGGGGCTGTGCTTCTGTATGGATTCGGGCACATTGATCCCGATCCTTCGATTTATGACGACGCACCTGCTTATATTGATGAATGGAGTCCCAGCATTAACCTGTTCCTGGAGACCGTCCCGGAGGCGCGTCTACAGTTGACGGTGGTCAGCCATGTGGTGTCACCGAAATGGCGCAACAGCCTGCTCTACCACCTCAGGTCGACACCGCTTGACCGGCGCCGGCTGGTCGAGTTTGGGCAGGTAATCTCGCAACTGCTTTTCCCCCGCAGGCTGATGCTCGCCCCCATGATTTCCTTCGCCCCGCCAGCCACGCGTGACGAACTCCTCCGGGAAACCAGCACCGGACAGGTGCTGCCTTCCGTGATCCGGCAGGCGAAATCCCTGCTGGGCGAGCATATGGCATGGGCGCGGAGCATCAGGAACCGGTGACCTTTTCCAATAACTTCCTGTAGTAGATGTAATTTTCAAGGGGGATATCCTTGCGCACGCGCCCATCCGCCAGCGGCACATAGCCGCCCTGTGCCAGCAACGGCGGCACCTTCCCCTCCACTTCAGCCCGGATGGCTTCCTTTCCCTCCCGCAGCACATCCAGGTCGATCCCCCCGATCAAACGCAAGCCGCGACCATACTGCTCCCTCAAGGAGCGGTAATCCATCGCAGCCGTATTGACCTCGCACGCCCACAGGCAATCAAAACCATTTTCCATCAGCACCGGTATCAGAGCGCGGGCATTGGCGTACGTGCGCAGGATGATCGTATCGACATGATGCCCCTTCAACACCTCCATCACCGGGCGGTAACTGGAAAGTACAAAATCTGCATACATTTTTGGGGAGATCAACGGTCCGTGATTGTCCCCGATCGGTTCGCTGAAGATCGCCGCATCGATTTCAACATCCCGCAGGGCACGCTCGGTGAGGGCGGCGACAAACTCCGCCTGCAGGCACATCATCTCGCGCACAAATCCGGGATCATCATGCAGCAACTTCATTAACTCGTGGAATCGTTTCCACCCCGCCACCCCCATTGTCAGAAAAAAGCCGTTATGAACGCGCATCATGAGCACATGCTCCCGCTTCTTCCACGCACGGGTGTGTTTCTTCCAGTTCAGCGGCAGGCGGAAGGGGTCGTCAGGATTGAGCCTGAGGGAAAAGGCTTTCAGGTCTTTCAAAGTGGATGGCCAGTGTCTGGGAGAGGGATGCGGCTCCACATCCAGGTCAATTTCTTCCCGCCGATCTGCAGAGAACATCGTCGACAGGCGGGCATCTGCTGCCAGGCCTTGTCTTCGCCAGGTCCTGAGCACGTCCTTTCGCAGACCGTCTTCAAAATAAGGGACGTGGTCGGGGTTGCCAAATCGCATCGTCTCGAGAAATCGCTCACGGCTGTTCATTTTCCTCCAGCCAGCCTTTCCGGGCAGCCACCGCGATCGCGGCGGCACGCGAATCCACTCCCAGTTTGTTGTAGATGCCTGCCAGGTGCGCCTTGACCGTCCGTTCACTAATACCGAGGTGAACGGCGATCTCCTTGCTGCGTTCCCCCTGCGCCACCCGACGCAACACTTCCAATTCCCGCTCCGTAAGATCGGGATGCGAGATCGCCGCAGAATTCACAACACCTGCCCTGACAAGCAGCCGGGTCATCAATTCCGGCTTGAGCAGGGTCTCGCCACGCGCTGCTGCTCGAATGGAGTTGAAAAGGGTTTCCCGGTCAGTATCCTTGAGCAGGTAACCTTTCGCTCCCGCCTGCATGCCACGCAGCATATGGTCATCTTCGTTGAATGTTGTCAGGATGATCACGGCAACCTGAGGCTGCTCAGCCTGGAGGTGTTCGATGGCTGTCAGACCGTCCATCCCCGGCATGCGCAGGTCCATCAGGACTACAGCCGGGTTGAGGCTGGCGCACAGGCGCACTGCTTCTGCCCCGTCCGAGGCTTCACCCACCAGTTCAAAACCGGGTTCTGTCTCCAGGATCAACCGCAAGCCCTGGCGGATGATCAGGTGGTCGTCTGCCACCAGGATGCGGATGGGATCATCCATCTTTTTTCTCTCCACTCAAAGGGAAACGGATCACCAGTTGTGTCCCGCTGCCCGCTTTCGACCTGATTTCCAGTGTTCCGCCCGCCAGGCGGATGCGTTCGCGCATTCCCAGCAGCCCGTAGTGCCCCGCTTCGACCAGATCCGGGTTAAAACCTGCCCCGTCGTCTGCGATCTCGATGACCAGTTCCTTCATTCCCTCGCTGGCAGCCACCCGCAAAGTTGCCTTTTTTGCCCGGGCGTGACGGGCGATATTAGTCAATCCCTCGGTAACTACACGGATGGCAGCCTCCTTGATGGGCTTCGGAAGCGGATCAGGACAGGCAATGTTCGTTTCGCAGGGGATCCCGGTGGCGATAGAAAATTTCTCAGATTCCTGGCGGATCGCCTCCCGCAAGCTCGAAAGGTCCGTTCTCCGTAGATCATCTATCGCCCGGCGGGCATCCGCCAGGGTGCCGCGCGCCCGTTCCATGGTCTCGCGGACGATGATGTGCGCCCGTTCGGAGCGGTTACCCTGCAGGTGGGCATCCACGGCTTCCAGCTGCAGGATCAGCCCGGCCAGGCCCTGCGAAAGGGTATCGTGCAGTTCGCGCGCCATGCGCTGGCGCTCACTGGCAATGGTCAGGTCTTCCACCCGGGTGGCATACTCGCTCAACTGCCGGTTGGCAGCTTCCAGTTCTTTCAACAGTTCCTGTGCCTTCTCGCGCGCCTGAGCCTGGCGGGTGTACATGGTTGTATAGAGGATCGTGAAGAACGCCCCCGGGATGATCGCCAGCGCCCACCAACCAACTCCACCCACCCCGGTCACATTTAGGAGATTAACGATCGAGAGTACCAGGTAATAGGCGACCGCCAGAATTGTTTTGCGATTCAATCCCAGCAGCCCGGCTGCCTCCCCCATCAATGGCATGTACAAGCCAAAGAGCATCTGGATGGTGTTAGCGAACTGGACAATTACCAGCACCAGGGCTCCCTGCAGGAGGACGTAAGCAAGCGTCCAACCCCGGATGGCGATTTTCTCCAGGAACCAGTGCAGGACGATATGGATGATGATCAACATGGTGAAGACAGCCAAGCGCCACGGCTCGCGCAGTCCCGGCTCCGTCATCAGCGAGGAGACATACACCGCCGCGACGACAAGAGTCATGAACAAGTAGAAGATGCGGAAATCCCGGTCGGGTTTCGAAAAAGCAGTTCCAGTCGCTTTCATCATTACCTAAATTGTAACCCACCCGGCCTGTTTTGCAATTGACCTGGCGTACACTGTCCTAAAGGACAGGGATGAACTATCCTTTCGACGGGTGGCAAAAAATACCACGGCGTTTATACTGTGGGCATCATGTTCAGGAGGACCTTGGATGAATAATAGAATCAGCAAGATTGTAGACCTGGTGTTCAAAGGTGTGGCACTGGCCATGGGGGTTGCCGTAGTGGTCACAAGTATCCTACGTGTCATGCAGCCAAGCGGGCAGGTCCTGTTACTTGGGATCGGTCTCTTTTGCCTTGCGCTCACCGCTCTCGACAAGGAGTGAACCTTTATGAATGCGATCAGTGTAAATAACCTGCACAAGAATTTCGGAGACCTGAAAGCGGTGGACGGGGTCTCGTTCGAAGTCCAGCCCGGAGAGATCTTCAGCCTGCTCGGTCCGAACGGCGCCGGGAAGACCACCACCATCTCGATGCTCTCCTGCCTGTTGCGCCCGGACGAAGGTGATGCCCTCGTGAACGGGCATTCCATCCGTACAGACCAGATGGGAGTCAAAGCGGTGCTGGGCGTTGTCCCCCAGGAGATTGCGCTCTATAACGACCTATCAGCCCGCGAGAATCTCACCTTCTGGGGCAAGATGTACGGCTTGCGCGGCGCACCTTTGCGCGCCCGCGTGGATGAAGTTCTGGAAATCATCGGTCTGACGGATCGCGCCAGGGACCGGGTGGGCAAGTATTCGGGCGGGATGAAACGGCGCGTCAACATCGCCGTGGCGCTGCTGCATAAGCCGCAGGTCATCTTCATGGACGAGCCCACGGTGGGGATCGACCCGCAATCCCGCCGCAATATTCTCGACAGCGTGGTAGCCCTCAAGAATGAAGGCATGACCGTGCTGTACACAACCCACTATATGGAAGAAGCCCAGGAGCTTTCGGATCACATCGCCATCATGGACAGCGGCAGGATCATCGCCTTTGGCACCCATAATGACCTGGTGAGGATCGTCGGCCAGCTGGACCGCATCACCCTGACCATCAACGTGGAAAGCGGCAGGGTGATGGAAGCCTGGAAGCTTGCCCAGGGTGTGAAACAGGTCTCCGCAGAAGATGGCACCCTTACCGTCCTTGCGGAGGACAGCAACCAGGTGCTGCCGCGCTTGTTCGAAGCGGCAAGCGCACAAGGCGCGCGCATCACTTCCGTGGATATCCAGGAACCAAACCTGGAAGCGGTATTCCTGCACCTGACCGGTAAAGCCTTGCGGGAGTAGAAGAGATGAAAATCCTCGATATCGCCTTCAAAGACCTGACCCGTTCCTTCCGCAGCGTGTTTGCCGTGCTCTTCATGTTCGTAATCCCGCTGCTGGTCACGGGCATGTTCTACCTGATGTTCGGTGGAATGAAAGGTGACAGCGGCGGTTTCGCCCTGCCACAGACCAGGGTGGTCATCGCCAACATGGACGAGGGGGATCCCAGCCTGGGAACCGTCATGAGCCAGTTCCCCGCTGACTCAGGCATCCAATCCATCGGTGACATGGTCGTGACCGGGCTTCAGCAGGATACGTTCGCCGCCCTGATGGCTGTCACCCTCGTGGACGATGCCGGGGCTGCCCGCGCGGCAGTCGATCGCCAGGAGGCGGATGTGAGCGTGATCATCCCGGCAGATTTCTCTGCCCGTTTTGCCAGCCTCAGTGATCAGACCAGTCTCGAAATCTACCAGGATCCGACCCTGACGCTCGGTCCGGCGATCGTCCGCTCCATTCTCAACCAGTTCATAGACGGGCTCTCCTCGACAAAGATCGCGGTCAACACTGCCATGTCCCAGACTGGATCCAAAGACCCGGTCTTCATCGGGCAGGTGGTGGAAGCCTTTCTGACCGCCTCACTGCCGACACGTGATCCAGCTGCTTTGGTCGAGGTTCGCGCTCCCGTGGCTTCACAGGTTGAGCAAGTGCCGTTCATTAAACGTATCATCGGGGCGATCATGGGCGGGATGATGGTCTTCTATGCTTTTTATACCGGCACCGCCACCGCTGAGACGCTCCTGCAAGAGGACGAGATGGGCACCCTGCCGCGGTTGTTCACGACACCCACCTCGCAAGCCACCATCCTGGGTGGCAAGCTGCTGGCTGTGCTGCTGACCGTCATCATCCAACTTGCCGTCCTGATGACGCTGGGCACACTGATTTTCAAGATCAACTGGGGCAGCCTGGGGTCCATCCTGCTCTTCTCGCTTGGCACGGTGATCACTGCCTCCACATTCGGTGTGTTCGTCAACTCGCTGATGAAAAGCACCAAGCAGGGCGGCATCGTGTTCGGCGGCGTTTTGACCTTCAGCGGCATGATCGGTTTGCTGCCCGTTTTTACCTTTGGAAACCCGTCCGCGACCTTGCAAACCATCTCGCTGGTCGTGCCGCAAGGCTGGGCGATCCACGCTCTTTCCCAGTCGATGCAGGGCGTGTCAACCGGCGACCTGATGCTCACCTTACTGGTGATGCTTGCCTGGGCAGCGGTGTTCTTCGGCATCGGGGTGTGGAGATTCCAGAAAAGATACGCCTAGTCATGGAAGACTGAGGGTACCCTTCTCCCGATCAAAAAACAGGAGATCGACCTTCAGAAGGAGATCGTATGAGCAGAATACTTGATATTACCGCCAAAGACCTAACCCAGATCCTGCGTGATCGGAAAACATTCCTTTTCCTGCTGATCATGCCGGTGGCTTTCACCTTCCTTTTCGGTTTTGCATTCGGCGGCTTCAGCAAGACCGAGCCCGACCCGCGCCTGCCGGTGGCAGTCATCGATGAAGATCAAGGCAGCCTGAGTCTCCGCCTCGTGAGCCTGCTGGAGAAATCCGAAGTTGTGAGCGTATCCCAGGATCGCACAAAGACGCAGGATGATTTAGAAATTTCGCTCAACAAGGGCAAACTTGCCGGCATCCTCATCATCCCTGCGGGGTATACAGAAGGACTGCTTATCGGGAACCTGCCGCGGTTGATCCTTGTGGCTGACCCGTCGCAGACCTCCGGGTCCACCATCCAGAGCGAACTGCTGGCGATCGAAAACCGGCTGGTAGCTGCCGTCCAGACCGCGCATATCGTTGCCGGTGAAACCTCTGCGTTCAACCCCGCGTTCGAGCAGGCTCTGAACGCATGGGGAAATCCGCCCATCCGGATCGAAAATCAATCAGCAGATGTCGCCAACCGGCGGCCAGCCAGCAACGCGTTCGCCTCCCTGGCGCATACCTCGCCCGGGATGATGCTCCAGTTTGCCATCGCCGGCCTGCTCACCTGCGCCACGATCATCGTCAACGAGCGCAAGACACGCTCCCTGCAGCGCCTGCTGACCACCGCCACAAGGCGGTCGCACATCCTGCTCGGGCATTACCTGGCCATTTTCGTGCTGCTCTTCACCCAGTTCCTGGTGCTGATCACCTTCGGACAACTCATCCTGAAGGTGGACTACTTTCGCCTTCCGGGTGCCACCCTGCTGGTTGCATTCGCATCCAGCCTGTGCATCGCAGCCCTGGGTTTGCTGATCGGTGTTTTTGCCAACAGCGAAGAGCAGGCCATCGCTTTCTCACTCATCCCCATGTTCCTCTTTGCCGGGCTGGGCGGAGCGTGGGCGCCGCTCGAAACCACCAGCAAGGCATTCCAGGCAGTCGGGCATGTCACACCTGTCGCCTGGGCCATGGATGGTTTCAAGAATATCACCCTGCGCATGCTGGGATTCGAGTCCGTGCTGGTGCCGTCTGCGGCATTGGCCGGATACGCGCTCCTGTTCTTCCTGCTGGCTGCCTGGAGATTCCGCACGGTCAGCGAGTAACAATCCTCATCTTTATTTCACTCCTCCATTTGGCATACTTCGATCATAAACAGGTGAGTGTTCACTCACCTGTTTGATTTTCTCTTAATGATTCGTCTTTTTTAGATATTTTAAGAATCATGAACATCGTTGCGCGCGGGTCGGGGTTTTACTCATTAATGATTCCTGCCTCCCGCGCTGCCATACACTCCAACCATCCAAAGGAAACTTCATGACCACTGCCATCCAGGACAGACTCTCCAGACGCACCAAATTCCTCTACGGGATCAGCGATTTCGGATTTGCCTGCACAGATACCACCATGCAGGTTCTTTTTGCCATATTCATGACCGATGTTGTCGGCGTGAAACCCGCCTATGCCGCCCTGGCAATCTTCATAGGTCGCACCTGGGACTACTTCAACGACCCGCTGGTCGGCTCTATCTCTCCGACCGGTTGCGCAGCCGCTGGGGTCGCAGGCGTCCCTTCCTGCTCTTCGGCTTCATCCCTTTCGGATTGATGTTCGCCATGATGTGGTACCGCCCTGTGACCGAAAACCAGGTATGGCTGTGCGCCTATTACGCCATCGCTTATTTCCTGTTTGACACTTCCTACACCCTGGTATCGATGCCGTATTCCGCCCTGACCCCTGAACTTACCCAGGATTACGACGAACGCACTTCGCTCACCTCCTATCGAATGGCTTTTTCCATCATCGGGAGCCTGATCGCATTCATCGTGCCGCTGATGATGATCGGCAGCATGCGCCCTGAAAACACCGGCAGGGTGTTCACCATGGGGATCGTTTTCGGAGCAGTGTGCGCCCTGCCATTATTACTCACCTTCTTCGGAACTCGCGAGAGACCGGAATACGCCGCCCAATCCCAGCCTGACCTGCGCCAATCGCTGCGGGCAGTCTGGAAGAACCGTCCTTTCCTGTTCGCGGCAGGGATCTTCCTCTTCACGTGGACCGCTGCCGACATCATCCAGGCATTCCTGCTCTACTTCTTGAAGTATCGCATGAACCTGGAATCGCAAAGCGATGTGATCCTTGGGGCGATCTTTATCACCGCCCTGCTCGTCCTGCCCTTCTGGGGATGGGTGTCGAGGAAAACAGATAAACGCAAAGCCTACATAGCCGGTATGCTTTTCCTTTCGGTGATCATGGTTGCGCTCACCTTCCTGGGTCCATCGGCAGGCATGCCGGTTGTCTTGTTCATGGCTGTACTGGCCGGGATTGGCGTTTCCGCGATCCACGTGCTCACCTGGGCCATCATCCCCGACGCGGTTGAAGTGGATGAACTGGCAACCGGTCATCGCCACGAGGGCATTTTTTACAGCCTGGTCTCGCTCTTCAAGAAGGTTGCCTCCTCCATCGCCATCCCTTTGACCTTGCTTGTTCTGGATTGGAGCGGATACGTTTCCAATGCTGCCACCCAGAAACCAACCACCATCCTCGCCATCCGTGTGCTTACCGGCCCGGTACCAGCCCTGCTGTTGCTGGCAGGGATCGTCTTTGCTTTCTTTTACCCGCTCAGCCGCGCCGGTCATGCCCAGACTCGCCAGGAGATCGCGGCCAGGAACCTTGCCAACCAGGATCACTGATCCAGTTGTATGCAAAATAATACAACCGCCAGCGCAACTGCTGGCGGTTGTATTGATTATTGTGATGGATCGAACCACTAGATCTTGAAAAAATACGATACCAGGGTCACTGCCGAGGCGATAACGATGACAACCGTGCAGGCGATGGCGAAGTATTTCTGGAATTTATTGTTGGCGAAATGACCCATGAGTTGCCGGTCGTTGGTCAGCTTGATCAGGTAATAGAACACCAGCGGGAGGGCAATGGCGTTGATGGTCTGCGTGACAATGGCCACCTTGAACAGCGACAGCTGAGTGAATATGACCACCACACCTACGATGATGAGTTGCAAGGCGAATAAAATATAGAAAGTCTTGCTTTTCTTGAAATCGTCATTCAGGCTGCCCGAGAGACCGAAGAACTCGGCAAACGCGTAGGCTGTGGACAGCGACACGATGATCACGCCCATGAAACCGGCATTCAGAATGCCGATGGCAAACAAGGTGCCGGCCAGTTCGCCCGCGAATGGTTTGATCGCCAATGCCGCCTGCTCACCAGCCTCGAGCGGAATACGGTTCACGAAGAGGGTTGCCGCGGTCGCTACGATCATGAAGAAAGAAAAGAAATCCGTCAGGAAGGCGCCCCAGTAGGTTTCAAGTTGCGAATAGTTGATCTTTCCTTTCTCGATCTTCTTGTCGTAGGCAAAACTGCTGATGAAGAACTGACCCCAGGGGGTGATCGTGGTCCCCAGCACTCCCATGCCGATCAAAAGATAATCACGCATATAAGTCGGATTGACCTGTACCCCGTGCGGATAGAACAGGTTGCTTACAGCCAGGCTCCAATCAGGTTTCGCCTTGATGGCGGAGATGATATAGGCGATATAGAACAGGCTGGCGAGCAGCATGATGGACTGGGTGAGCTTGTAATTCCCTTTGACGATGAAAAGGAATGAGATGATCAGGATGACCACGACGGCTGGGATGGCGGGCAGGTTGAGCATCCTGCTGGTGGTCTTGACCGCGGACAGGTCGGTAATCAGAGTTCCCAGGTTTGCGATCAACAACGCGCCAAACATGAACATGGCTGTGCGAACGCCAAACTTCTCCCGGATGAGGTCCGCCAGCCCCTTGCGGCTGATGACAGCCAGCCGCATGCCCATTTCCTGCGTCACGCCGAGCAGGACGGTGATGATCACCAGCAGGAAAAGGATCGGGTAGCCGAGCCTCGCACCGGCGATCGAATAGGTGGCAACACCCCCGGCATCGTTGTCCGACATGGCCGTAATGGTCGCCGGACCGAATACCGAGAGGAATATCAGGATTTTCTTCCAGTAACGCTGAAAGAAGCCGTGGCTGCGTA
>Ga0315286_10002155_pt1 | contig 18281 bp, 19 predicted proteins | sample YL17G10_0_MG_FD_205038 | JGI IMG/M metagenome (GOLD analysis project Ga0315286, IMG submission 205038) | Sediment microbial communities from Yellowstone Lake, YNP, Wyoming, USA - YL17G10_0 | ecosystem: Environmental > Aquatic > Freshwater > Lake > Sediment | place: USA: Wyoming | collected... | reverse complement strand
ACACGCCACACAGGAACTGCGCCTCCGCCAGGAACCGGGCGATTGCTGAGGCCGGGGGCGAGTATCTCCTGTGTGTCGATTCGGACGACTTTATCGAGCCGAGCTACCTTGAGAAAATGGTTGCCTGTGCTCGGCAGCACCCGGAGGTTGACTATTTCTACCCGGGGGGATTGGTCCTCGTGGACCGGATGGGCAATCCAACGTGCAAGCAGTGGCAGTATTTGGACTTTTCGGATAATAAAATGCTGGCGGCATTTCTTTTCGACAAGGGATATGGGCCGATTCCAAATCCGGGGAGTCTAAAGAGGAGATCTCTTTTTGACAGGGTGGGAATGTACGATGATGTGGATTCGGTGGAGGATTTTGTTTTTCTGTGCAAGAACGCCCTGAAGATACGTTTTAGGCGTGTCGAGGACAATTCGAGGTATTTCTACAGGAGGCTTGCGACCGGCAGCTCGCACAATTTCCAGGCGCGGGACGAGATAATGGCCAGGACGCTGAACGATATGGTCTCGATTTATCCGCCGGAGATGTTGTGCCCCGCACCAATCTCCTGTCCTGATCGGGGGGAAGCCCGGGCGGTACCCACTCCCGTTCGCCAGACACAGCCTCATCGACCGCCGGAAGATTGGTGCGGGGATGCGGCCCTGAAAGAGCGGCGGTACTGCGAGTATCTGATGAAAACTTTCTACAGGCACGCCGAAGGCCCGATGGTGCAGTGTGGCGAGCACTTCAGGCGGTACGGGGACTATTATAAGCACAAGCTTGAAGCCCGCGAGACCTCGGCCAAGCCTGTCCCAATCGAAGTCGAGGGAATGGCCGTGCCACTGCGCGGGCAAGCCGGGGCATTATAGGAGCTTGGATGTCTGCCGGTCGAGAGTTGGGTGATGGAAGGCGAAAATGTCGTAAGCAAATATGTGATAAGTAGTTAAGTAAACGGGCCTCCAAACGATAATAACACTTATGAGTTCTGCGAATTTGCAGGTTGATAGCTGAGTCTTGAGATTCGAGAGAAAGGCAGGCGAAATGGCTTCATTGCGTCTTCCGGGACTGCAATCGGGGATTGATACGGGCAAGCTCGTGGAGCAATTGATGGCTCTTGAGCGGCGCACACTTAATACGTACCAATCCCGAAAAACCCTCTGGGAGGAAAGACAGGAGGCACTGAACACTCTCCAGAGTAAGATGAGCAACCTGAGGAACGCCGTTCGCGTCCTGTCAAACGCCGATCAGCTTCGCGCCTATACCGTGTCTTCGAGCGATACCGATTACCTGACCGCCGAGGCGACAAATAATGCCTTCGAGGGCAACCACACCGTCGTAATCAATCAGTTGGCGACTGCCGAGCGATGGGTCCATACCGCGGGCAAGGAATACGCAGAGGACTATGTCGGGGCGGGCACTTTTATTTATTCCTATAACCACAAGGAAACGAGCGTAACGACCACCGCGACCACAACGCTGCAGGACCTTGTCGGCCTGATTAACAACGACGCCAACAATCCCGGCGTCACGGCCGGCTTGCTGTACTACAACGGCGCATATCACCTGGTCCTGAACGGCAATGATGCCGGCTCTGATTATACGGTCTCAGTCAACGCAAGCAGCACCGAGGTCTGGAAGTCGGGCTCCGCTTTCACTGTCGGCAGCGACAACGCCACATTGACCACCAGGATCACAGAGCTCGACCAGTTTAGCTGGAATGGCGATACCGAGTTCTCAGACGATGAGCAGATACAGATAACCGGGACGGATCACAACGGCAGCGCAATAGCCCAGGTGAATCTCAGCGTCAACAGTAATACCAAACTGGGCCACTTAATTGATGAGATTAATGATGCCTTTGTCGGAGTCGCCAAGGCGAGGCTTGAGAACGGCAAGATTGTCCTGACCGACAGCACTGCCGGGGCGAGCAGCCTTTCAATTACTCTCACTTACGACCAGGGTTCGGGCGGCACAACGCTGACGCCGCTTGGTCTGTCCGTCACAACCGAGGGCGGCAGCACAACGGGGAGTCTCGCCGACTTCACATCGTCCGATTTTGTCCAGACCCAGGCGGCACAGAATTCTCTAATCCAGGTGGACGGCTATCCTTGGTCCGCTTCGACGGCTTCCGAAGTGCAGACCGCCAGTCCGGACCAGTCACCGAATGACGGCGCCTACACGCTGACCTACAAGGGGCAGACTACCGCGGCCATTGCTTATAATGCAAGTCCGGCTACGATCCAGGCCGCACTTGAAGCCCTGTCAACCGTCAACAGTGGTGACATAACGGTAGGCGGCGGCGCCAATGGCCTGGACGACGGTGATGTAATGTTCACGTTTAGGGACACGCTGGGCGATGTCAACCTGATTTCGATTGACGACAGCAGCCTGAGCCCCACGCTCACCGTTACGATGTCGGAAACGACAAAGGGATCCGCCGGCTACATCAGCAGAAGCTCCAATACGGTGGATGACGTTATTTACGGCGTCACGCTGCATCTGCACGATACTACAGATGCTGCCGGCGAGGAGCTGACTTTGACCAGGGATATACAATCGGTCAAGGACAAGCTGGATTCTCTTGTCACGGCCTATAATGCCGCGATATCGTTCATCAAGGAAAAGACCGGCTACAACGAAGTCAACAAGACCGCCGGCGTGCTAATGGGAGACTACGTTGTCTCGACAATCCGGTACAAATTCCGCGAGCCGCTTATCCAGCAAACAGCCGGATTTATCGAGGATATAGACTCGTTTCTCACGCCGCTCGACCTGGGTCTTGAGCTGGACAAGGACGGGATATTGAGTCTGGACACGAACAAATTCGACGAGGCCATAGCGGCGGACTATATGGGCGTCCTGGCGGTGATCGGCGCCGATAAGACCGGCAGCAGCACCAGCGATATAATCAAGTTCTACGGCGCTCACAGTGATTATACGACCGCCGGTGAGTATAATGTTCAGGTAACGGTCGGCGGCGGCGCGATAACGAGCGCACAAATAAAGCTCGCGAGCGAATCAACCTACCGTAGTGCAACCTACGTCGGAAACATCATCACGGGCAACAGCGCCTTCGACTCAAACGGCGACCCGCTGTACGCCGAGAACGCCCTGCAGCTCAGCGTTGACCTGAGCACGGGCGGCACGTACACCGCCACTGTTCGCGTCAAACAGGGCTTCACCGGCAAGATAGAAGATCAAATCGACAGGATGCTGAAGGCGACAACCGGCTCTCTGGTTATCGACAAGGAGCGGATGGACGACCAGATTGAGGATCTGGACGAAAAGATTGAAAACGAGGAATATCGGCTGACCCAGAGAGAAACCCGGCTGATACGCAAATTCGCCTATCTTGAGAAAGTCCTCGCCCTGCTTGATAGCCAGATGGCCGCCGCCGGCATACTCAGCTCATCATAAGTCGCGTAGGGTGGGCTTCAGCCCACCAGTTCGGTGGGGCGGGCAAGCCCCACGCTACCGAGATAAAATCGTTTCTTCTCAAACTGACCGGTTCGCCTTGTCATACCTGCGAAAGCAGGTATCCAGGAGTCTGCCGGCTGAGTGGATTCCCGCTGGAGTTTACCCCGCACCCCGATGCGGGGCGGGAATGACACACTGTGCTATATCGCTGTCGAATAAGGACTTATCGTGCCGTCTTTTTGAAAACTGGTCAGTTTGAGGTTTCTTGATTACGCGAGCATCTCGATACTGGATACTCGATACTTGATACTCGCACCCACGAGCGACGAGAATCGAAAATCGAGTATCGAGAATCCGGCATCTCATCTTCTTCTATGCCGCAGGCGGTAGATCATAGCGAGGACCTCGGCCACGGCCACATACAGTGTTTCGGGTATGGTGCTGTCAAGTTTCACGCTTGAGTATATTGCCCTTGCCAATTCGGGCTTTCTGACAATGGGCACGCCATAAGCCCTGGCGACTTCTCGAATCTTCTCGGCTATGTGGTCCGCTCCCTTGGCCACCAAAACGGGCGCCTCGTTTGCCCCGGCGTCGTAACGGAGGGCAACGGCCACGTGCGTCGGGTTGGTGAGCACGACGCTGGCCTTGGGCACCTCGGCGAGCATGCGCTTCATGGCCATCTGCAACTGGATCCTCCGGATTCGGCTCCTGACCTCCGGCGAACCCTCCGTCTGCCTGCGCTCTTCCTTGACCTGCTGCTTTGTCATCTTCAGGTCCTGGATGTGTTTCCATTTCTGGAAGAGCATATCGGCCGCTCCGATGACAAGCAGCGCAATGCAGATGCGTATCATAAGCCCGAGGATTATTTTTGCGATGCCGGCGAGCAGCGAGAAGGACCACGCCCAGCGAAGCATTGCAAGGGCTTCCAGCTTGTCCTGCAGGTAGTACCACGCTATGAGGGAGACGAAAAGCAGTTTCACGACGGACGCCAGCAGGTGCACGGCGGAGCGCATGTTAAAGATCTTGCCCAGCCCGCCGGTAGGGCTTATCGCGCCGAAGTTGAGACGTATGGCCCTGGGCGAGTAGGTGAGCCCTCCGACGACGACGCTGCCGATGACCGCGCCGACGCAAAGGGCTGCACAGATCGGCAGGATGACGAATATGAAACTGATTATCTTGCCGTTTATGAATTCCATGAACGCGGCGCTGCTGGCGAATGCCGATGTGTCGCTGCTCATCCCCTGCTGCAACTGGTGCGTGCACCACCGCATCAGCCCGGGCGCCAGGAACGCCACCGCTGCCATCAGGATCACGATTGAGATGAAAGACAACAGCTCCTGGCTCTGCGGCGTCTGGCCTTCGGTTTTGGCCTTGGAGAGCGCCTTTGGTGTTGGGTGTTCCGTTCTTTCGGCGGCCGGCCTCTCTGCCACGGTTTGTACCCCTAACGATCTTCAACTCGATACTGGATACTCGATACTGGATACTCGCACACAGGGGCGACGAGAATCCGGAATCGAGAATCGAGTTACAATGGAAGCAATTTGCCCATCCAGTCTGCGAATTCGGCCACGAAGCCGTTGACGAACGGTATGAACATCGCCGCCAGCATCAGGCCCAGGCCCACTTGCAGCGGCAAGCTGATGAACAGGATTTCTGTTTCGGGGGCTATGCGCGCAATCACGCCGAGCACGACCATTAACAGCAGAAATGCCGCGAGCATCGGTGCGGCCAATCTCAGGCCGGCTATCAGCAGGGTCGAGCCGGCCTGGACTATTCCGCCGATCATAATCGGCAATGTCGGGATGGTCCCCGCCGGAAACGCCTCGTAACTTCGGCAGATTGTCAGGAGGAACAAATGGTGACCGTTGGCGCTCAAAAACAGGATGATGAATATCATCTCCATTAACATAGCGAGCGGCTGGCCCATCTCGCCGGTCAGGGGGTCCAGAATCTCCGCCATTGACAGGCCCATTTGCTGTTCGGCAATTTGCCCGCAGACCTTGACCGCGCTGAATACCGAGGCTGCAATCAACCCCATACTCAGGCCGTATATTGCCTCGTTGCTCAACAGCAATATCGCTTCCAATACCGAAACGTCCCGGCCCGAACCCAAACCCGCCGCGGCGGGCAAGCCGACCGCAAAGGGAGCGGTCAGAGAAAAGAATAACGCAACCAGTATGGTAATCGCCGCCTTGACCTGGACGGGGATGCTTTGCCAGCCGAAAACCGGCAGCACGAGAAAAAAGGCCGAGACCCTTGTCAATACCATTGCAAAACCGAGAAGTTGTCCGATTATCAGATCCATAAATCAGCGTCCGACAGTCTGGATGCAGGCAAATATCTCGGTGAAGAATCTGAGCATTACCTGAAGCATCCACCCCCCGAAGATCAATGTCACCACGCCGACGGCCAGGAGCTTGGGGACTATCGTGAGCGTCATGTCCCGGATGGATGTTATCGCCTGAAACAGCGTCACCACCACGCCCACCACTATGCAGGTCAGCAGGATAGGCGTTGACAGAAGCAGGGCTGTCTCCAGCGTATGTCGCCCCAGATACAATACCAAATCGCTGCTCATCCGACAAATCCGTAAAACAAGTCAATGTTGTGCCGCTGTGTCACTTGAAGCCGAGGCTCAGGCTCTGCGCCAGCAGGCCCCATCCGTCAACGAGAATGAACAATATCAGCTTGAACGGCAAAGAAATCATCACGGGCGGCAGCAGCATCATCCCGGCGCTGAGCAGAACGCTCGCAATAACCATATCTATCAGCAAAAAGGGAATAAACAAGAGGCATCCTATCTCGAACGCCGTGCGGAATTCACTTATGATGAATGCCGGGACGACTATGTGCAGGGCGAGGTCCGTCGGGCTGCTCGGAGGTTCAATCTTGGCCATCTGCACAAAGAGGGCGAGGTCTGCCTCGCGGCTCTGCCTGAGCATAAATTCTTTGATACAGTCGCTGCCTCTGAGTCCTGCCGTCTTGAAGTCGATCTCATCGGCCAGATAGGGCTGAATGCTCAGGGCGTTGATCTTCCCGAACGTTGGCGCCATCGTGTAGAACGTAAGAAACAATCCCAAACCCATGATGGCAATTGTCGGCGGTATAGTCTGCGTTGTCAGGGCGCGACGAACAAAGGAAAGGACTATCACTATTCGCGTGAAAGACGTCATCATCACCAGAAGACTTGGGAGAATGGCCAGGCCGCCGAAGATGATCACGAGTTTAACCGGCGTTGACCAGTCTTTGCCGTTCGCTCCGTTGGCGGTTGCCTTATCCACAAGCGTCATCAAGTCGGTGATGCTCGGGACGGTCTGGTTCTGGGTGTTTGCCGCCGACGGACCGCCGATTGGGGCTGGTGGCGAGGCCTGCGCCGGCAGGTTGCCTGTGGCTGCCCCAAATGAGGCGTTCGCTGCCGAGAGGACGGTGAGCATCAGAACGACAGTTGCGGCGGGCTTTCCGGCCATTGGCGCCTTCAATTCTTTTCTCTGTACGGAGCTGATAAATCCATCAGGACGTCGCCGGATTCCGACCTCGCGGCGAATTGGGCGGAAAGCCCCATATCCTGGCTTTCCGCACGACCACGGCCATCGGCAAAGACCTTGTCCTGTGTCACTTCATCGCTTGTCAGCTCGGCGAGCTTCGTGATATTCTCGTTGGTGCTTCCCACGAGAATCCAGCGATCGCCTATCCTGAGCAGGTGAACCGCCTTTCGGGGACCGAGATAGGCAGTCTCCACAACCTTGATTCGTTTGCCGGGCGGGTTGGTAATTCTGCCCATAAGCTTCCTTGATGCGTAAATCGCTGCCGCTCCGAGGCCGACAACGAGCAGGACTGAGAGCATCATCTTGAAGAATAGCTCACGAGTGCCCGCCCCGGCGGACGTTGATGACAAAGAATTGGGGTCGTTCGACGCGCCTCCAAACGCGATTGACGGCTTTCGCGTGACCCCGTCCGCCGATGTGCCGGCCCTGGAAAGTGAACCCTGCGCATCTCGGCCTGAATCATTCGGTCGGGCCAGCCCCCAGGGGGCGGTCTGTGCGAAAGAAGGGGCGTTTGGAGACTCAGCCGCGGCCGTCCCGCCGTACATAACGGCCATCAGAAAGGCAATGATTCGTATCATATAGAATGCCACGCCAGGAGACACTGATATACCACTTCACTAAGGCTAATCAGGGAGCAAATGGCGTACCTAAACGGCATAACCGCTGTAAAGACTCCGAAAACCGCGATTTCGTGCGTACAATCACCTGTAGCACCTTGTCGAAAAACTTGACAGGTGTACAGATATTAATTATCACTCCTTATGACCGCAATTGAAACCTGTGACTTCTCGGAAATCGGACTGTCCTTTTTCACCCAGTCGCCTCCTGGTCCTGCTCCCCACGAAAAAACGGAACACTCAATTGCCGAAGGCAGGTTATTCCGCAGAAAATCTGCCACCACCTGTGCACGTCCGGCGGAGAGGATCCATTGCTGTTTTTCGTCCGCTTCCTCTGGCGCCAGGCCGACAACGTATAGATTCAGTTTCTTAGCAGCCGCAGATTCATGCAAACCCGCTGCGAATGTGCTTAAAAACTGCTTTGCGGATTCATTCAAAATAAATTGTCCTTCGCCGAACGTAATTGGCACTACGACGAAGTCGGGCTCTCGACCCTGTATCTGAGACTCATAAGTTTTGGCGTATCTCTGGAGTCGATGAAAGATTCGCCGAACTTTCTCTTCATGTGAGTCGATTGTTCTGGTGACATTGGGATCGTTACCGTCCCTCATGGGGTAGTAGGTTTTATAACTGTCAAAATACAAGCCCTCATCTGCTGTTCTGAACAATCCCGATATACGGCTGAACAGCCCAGGCACGCCTAATCCTGCGATTGACCTTCTGAACCCGTAGAGCGTCTCTTCGAAAACTTCCTCGCCTTCATTGCACAGCTTGCCGCTTTTTGAGGTGGACATTGTCAGGAGCATAACGAAGAATGCCATCAGCAGCGATATCATATCTGCAAATGATATTATCCACAACGGGGCGCATTCGCCCTTTTCTTCGGTTACACCTGTTTGTTTTGGTTTTTTCACTTGTATGTGCTCTCATCAAGCAGGGCAATTTCCAGCATTCGCTCAGTCCTGAAATTCTCTTTGGGTAGCATGCCTTCCGCTGCAATACTGAAACGGTTTTTGGGGATGCCTTTGCCAGCCAGGTATTTCACCGCGCTGATGGCTCTTGAAACCCCAAGTTCGGAGTTATCGGGCGGACCATTTTCGCTGATTACGATTCGGTCCCGCGTTTTGCCGATAAAAGAGGCCAGTATATTAAGAAAATCACGTCCCTCTGCGGACGGGACTGTTCCGGCTGCCCAGAACATTTTTTCTGATTCAATCAAAAAAATCTTGCGGGTTCTGAAATCCTCTGGTTCGGTCTCAGCCAGCAGGCCTTTGCCTGCGGCTTCTTCAAGGTTCGGCTTTTCACTGCCTTTTTCAAGCTGCCCAACAGCTACCGCCTGTGGTCCCATCGCCGCACGCGGGGGGTTCTTATACCAGTCGCCGTAGAAATTAGGCGCCAGGACTGCTTTGCCAACCCCTTGCAGTTGTATCGTTTCGCTCGGACCAAAGCCCGAGAACGTTGAAAGCATCACAAAAAATGCCATTAGCAGTGACATCATATCTGCGAATGAAATGATCCACAGCGGTGCGCCTTCGCCGCTTTCTTCTTCTTGTTGTTTACGCTTGACTGCCATTAGACCTGGGCCTTTACCGCCTCGCGGCGTTTTGCTGATATAAATACATGCATTCTTTCACGCACAGCGGTAGGGTTCTCACCTTTGGCAATTGCACAAACACCGGCCACAATCATTTCCATTGAAATCTTCTCTGCCTTGGAGTACTGCCCCAGCTTTCCACCCAGAGGCAGAAACACCAGGTTTGCAAGAAGTGCTCCGTAAAATGTGCAAACCAGTGCTACCGCCATTCCTGCACCGATTTCGTCCGGGCTTTCCATTTTGCTTAGCATTGATATCAAACCAATCAGCGTCCCCACCATCGCAAAGGAAGGACAGGATGACCCCATAAAATCCAGAATCTTTTTGCCCATCGCGTGTCTTTCTTCCAGATATTGTATCTCCGTATCCATCAGCTCGCGTATCGCTTCTTGATCCTGGCCGTCTATTAGCATTTGGATGCCCTTAACCAGGAACGTGTCTTTGATTTTGCTTATTTCCTGTTCCAGAGCGATTGCCCCGTCGCGCCTATTAATGGCGGCATAATTAACCATTCTCTGGATAAGCTCCTGCGGCGCTATTGTTTTGTGAAGAAGTGTTTTCTTGATGACCGAGAAAATTCCAAGAAACTGCCCCATCGAAAAGTGTATCATTGTTGCACACGTCATACCGCCTACCACGATTGCCAGCGCAGGAATATTGAAAAAAATCGCCAGGTTGCCCTCAAAAAGGATTGTCCCGATGATGACAACAAAACCAAAAATTACGCCTATTACAGTTGCGATGTCCATAGTGTTAATTCTCTTCTGTTATTTGCTTTAGTTTCTGACAGAAGTAGGCGGCGAGCACCGGCTCGGAATTCGCCAGCTCAGCCAGGAGGTTGGCCTTGGTCCTGTCGCCCATATAGTGAAGAATCTTTACGGCGTCATTGGGGCTGCCGGTTTTGGCTTTGCTCATATTGGTTAGTATGGTGCCGGCGCTGGCGGGATTCATCTTGTCATAAGTGGCGGCCATCGATATCAAGTTGCCCTGCTCGGTTTTGGCGATCTCAATCCTGGTTTTCTCCAGCTTGCCCCGTTCTTCCTTGATGCCGGCGATGGTCGAGGCGAGCTCGGTTCGCAGGCTGTTGAGCTCGTCGATGTCTTTTTTCAATTCGTCGTGAGCGACCTGCAGCCTTTCTTCGCGGACTTTGAGTCCCAGCAGCTTGGTTTCGTATTCCTGAATCTTGTCCCTGATCTCGCAAACGAGGCTCTTGAGCTGTTTCTCCGTCATAGCCCTTCTGATCTGGCCGTCGTCTGCCGTGCCAGGCCCCATCGCAGGCGTTTGCGGCTCAGGCAGCTTCTGTTCAGACCTCTGGTTGGAGTCTGCCGGCTCGGCTGCTTTCGTGCCGGCCGGCGTCTTGCCCGTAAGCCACCCCACGGCAAACATCCCCGCGAAGCTCACAAGACCCGCCCCTGTCACTATTATCAGTTTCTTTTTCATTGGTCATCTCCGGTCTGGGCAATCTGTCGCAAAACCGGGTCGGTCTTTCTCGCAAACCCGATAGCGGCCATTTCATCCAGCTCTTTCTGTTCAAGTTTCTCCTGTTCTCTTATGAAGTTCGCCTTTGCCTGTGCCCGCAGCTTCTCGAGTCCTTCTCTGAACCGCCTCAGCTTCACGACTTCGGCGATCTTCTGCCTCTGCTGCAATTCGAGCTCTCTGGCCTGCTCTTCAAGTTTCCTTATCAGGTCGTTCGCTGTCTTCGAATGTCTCAGGAAAAGCTCCTGCTCGCCCAGACGCTCACGGGGGTTTTTGCTGCTGAGATCCCTGATTATGTCCTGCAATATTCTCTTTTCTATGAGCAGCTCACTGCGTTTTTGCGTCAGCTTTTCGGTGAGCCTGAGCAGCTCCATTTTCTTTACCTGTTCCTCCTTCTTTTTTACGTCCAGGACGCGCTGCAGGCGCCACACAAACCGTTTCATTGCAGACGGCCTCTGATTCTATTTTTTTGCCGGACGAACGCTCAACAGCTCGTCCCACGATTGGGTAATGCCGATTAATCTGCTGATGGTTTCCTGGTAAGGCGTCCTTTCTCGAATCGGCTGGACAAGAAAATTGTTTATCTTGTCGATCAGGGCGATTGCGCCGTCGATCCTTCGATTGCTGCCCGGCGAGAATGCCCCGATGTTTATCAGGTCCTCGGCGTCGTTATAGACGGCACATATCTCTTTGAGCTTCCGGGCCGCGAGTTTGTGCGCATCGCTGGTTACGGCGGGCATCAATCGGCTCACGCTTCCGAGAATATCAACCGCCGGATAGTGCCCGCGGTCTGCAAGTTTCCTTGACAAGACTATGTGCCCGTCGAGCAGGCTCCTGGCGCTGTCGGCCACGGGGTCCGTTAGGTCGTCGTTCTCAACCAGAACCGTGAGAATCCCGGTTATACTGCCCGTCCTGGTCCTGCCCAGACGCTCGATGAGCCTCGGCATCAGCGCAAATACGCTCGGGCAATAGCCCTTTGCCGCCGGCGGCTCACCGGCGGCCAGCCCTATCTCTCGCTGGGCCTGGGCGAAACGTGTGAGCGAATCCATCATAAAGAGGACGTCTCGGCCCTTGTCTCGGAAATATTCGGCGATTGTCACGGCCACAAATGCCGCCTTTACGCGCTGAATCGGAGGGCAGTCCGATGAAGCAACCACAACCACGCTGCGAGCCAGGCCCTCGGTGCCGAGGTCTCCTTCGAGAAACTCTCGCACCTCCCGGCCCCGCTCGCCTATCAACGCCACAACGTTGACCGATGCGTCACTCGAATTGGCTATATCGCCTAAAAGCACGCTCTTGCCGACCCCGCTTCCTGCAAAAATACCGATCCTCTGGCCCTTGCCGCACGTCAACAGCCCGTCCAGCGGCCTGATGCCCAAAGCCAGCGGTTCGGTAATCTTTCCACGGCTCATCGCCGGCGGGCTGGCTGCATCCAGGGCTTTCTTGTCACTTCCCACCAAAGGCCCTTTGTCGTCGATTGGCTCGCCCAATCCGTTCACCACTCTGCCCATAACATTATCACTCAGCGCGATGAACCGTGGAGTTGTGCGGGTAGTCACCGCGTCCCCCGGCGATATGCCTTCTATGTATTCCAGCGGAAGCAGGATAAGATGGTCGTTATGGAAGCCCACCACTTCGGCCAGCACGCGCCGACCGTCGCGGATATGGATGCCGCAAAGCTCGCCCAGGGCCACAGCCGGGCCGTTGGATTCCACCCGCAGGCCCGCCACACGAACAACCGAACCACGGCAGTTCAATAGGTTCATCGCGTGCAGGGCTGAGTGAAACTTCTCAAAGTCAACCGGATTGTCCTGCGGGGCGTCAAGAGGTTTCTGACCCGCCTGGATGCCCCTAATTTTGGTGCTGGCCATATATGCTATTTCACCTTCCGTAGAGCTTTGCCGATTTGCTCCAGATGCTGGTTGATCAGAGATTCGATAATTCCCTTCGGAGTTTCAAGCACGCATTCCGCCCGCCCGATACTTGCATCCGGGACAAACTTGATGCCCGTGAAGTCTTCGCCCGGCTCATTCTCCCGCAGCTTTTGCCATTCGGTAAGGTCCGCAGGATTCAAACGCACCACCACATCCTGACGGACGGGAGCATTGCTGAGCGTCTCTTTTATGATTGGTTCTATCTTGTAGTCCCCGTTTTCCACTTTTTGGGCCAGAATCTTTCGGGCGATCTCCACCGCAAGTCTGGCAATTTCCTCTTTATGTGCCGCAAACGTGGCGTCGTAAAATTCGTTGAGCTTGGCAATCACTTCCCTGAGGGCCTGATTCACCTGGGAAAGTGCGGCTCTTTGAGCCTCCGCATCCCCGCCAGGGGCCCATGGGGCCTGCATCAGAGTTTGCTCGACACCAGGCTGCGAACCTGCTCCACCGCCGGCGGACAACTCGGTCCGGCTGCCACTATAGTGATCGGGGATATTGGTCAACCCAATCGGCCTGTCAAGATGGACTGTCAACGTTCCTGGCATCGTGCTATCGCCCTATAAATCTGAGTTTGCCTGCTTCATTGGCTTCTCGCAACGGTTTGACAGCCTCTTCCCTCGCGTCGAGAATTTCCCTTTTCATTGGCTCCTGCATGAGCGAAGCTTCCTCATCAAGCGTGGCCGCAGCCCGCTCGGATATATTCGAGCGTATCTTTTGCGTAATCTGGGCATCGGCTCCGTGGAGCGCCAAAGCCAGTTTGCCCATTTCGACGCTTCGCAGCGCTTCCTGCAAGGAGCGGTCTGCTACGGATGGAATATCTTCCCAGGTCAGCATCAAGCTCCTCACCATGGCACACGTCTGCTCGTCTTGCTTTTTGATCTCCTCAAGTAGCAGGTCTCTGAGTTCTATCGCCAGGCCGCTCAGCACAATAGCCAGTTTCCGCAAGGCCTGCTCCGGTCGCTCTGCAAGGGTCTCTCCTTTGAGGCTTTTGAGCCGTTCGCTAACCATGCACTCAATTCGCCACTTCACTTCGGGCCCCACTACGTCCGGATTGGTCATCTTGCAGACCGCTTTGACCTGGGTCTCTTTGCTCAAAAGCGACAAAACCTCCTGGCTTTTCCTCGGGTCCAGCTCCGATAGCACCACGGCAATCGTCTGCGGGCGCTCGCCCTCGAGGGCAAGGACCAGCTCATCCGTCCTGGCTGAATGGATCTCCGCAAACGATTTTCTCTTTTTTGGGGTCCTTATGATCTGAGATCTTATTTCCTCCGCCTTGTCTTTGCTGAGGACCTTTACAAGAGTCTCATTGAGGAAATATCTCATACTGAACGACTGGTCTGCCTTTTGATGAAGTGAGCCGAGGAATTCCTGGGCCACCTTTGCCTGTTCCTTGGCGTCATGCTGCTGTGATGCGTCGATTCGCGCAAGCTCCATGGTAATTTCGTGGATCTCCTCGGCGTCAATCCCCTGGAGCAGCTCTGTTGCAGTGGCGGCGTCTAAACTCATCAACAGCATCGCAGCTTTTTGCTTACCCGTCATTGGCGCTTACCTTGTTGCTCTTGAAATATGCTTGCAGACCGTCTCGACTATTTGTGCCCTTGCCTCCGGGGTGGCCGCTTCGCTGTTGGCCATTCTGTTAATCGCGCTGACGCGGATACCTTCGCCCAGGAAGCCGAGGACTTCCGCGCTCTTCTCTGACGGCAGCTCCGACAGGGCCAGTGCGACGACCCGCGGGTGTTCGTGCTCCAAAACTGCGGCTATCGTCCCGGCGTCAACCGAATCAATAGGTATGAATCCGCCGCGTTTGCGCGGCACATCCTGTGTCGGTCTCTTGATTTCCTCGGCCTTGCCGCCGCCTGCGATGCTCTTGAGCATTTCGTTCAGGAAACTATTGATGTGAGATACCTTGTTGGCCTGCAGGGTATCGCAGAACTGTCGGGCAATTACGGTGCTTTGTCTGTTGTCTTGATAACCTGCCCTGTCTATGTTGGCCAATTCCGCCGCCAGTCCCTCAACCACCTGTGCGTCAACGCCCTTGAGCAGCCTGGCGGCAGTCGGGGCGTCCAGACTCATCAGCAGTATCGCAGCTTTCTGTTTGCCTGTCAGCGCCACTTGTCTAATCTTCCTTTTCCTCGATCCAGCTCAGAAATAGCTGTTTGACCTGCTCAGGATTCTTCCGCAGCGCGCCGGATATCTGTCTGCGCAGCACGACTGATTCCGATCCCTCTGCTCCGGCAGGCAGAAGTCCGGCTGCTGCTCCCGCCTCGGCCAATTGGCCTGCAGCAACCGCCTGGGCCGCCTTATTCTTTGCGCCCCTGAATACCCTAAGGACCAGCAGGGCACAAATCGCCATGATGCCTAAGGATGCCTGACGAACAATCGCCAAATAGCGCGTCCAGTTGGCCGGGGCCTCTTCGAGCAGCGCCTCCACCGGACGATTGAACTTCACATCCACCACCTTGATAGCCGAGGTGTCCGTCAGGCCGAGCGCGTTCTTGATGATTTCCTGCACGTCGGCCACCTGCATTATTTTTGCCTGGGTCCCGCCGGCGGCTTCGTTCGCATCGGCATTGGACGGCGACAAATCCACAAAGGCCGCAACCTTCAGAGATGTAATTTTGCCCGGCAGGATCGTCTCCTGCTTCACGGTCTTGCCGACCTCATATTCGGTGGTGATTGTCTCGTCTTTTTTTACTTTGCCCGGTGAGGCCGTGCCGCCGCTTGCCGATGCCCCGACAGGCCCGCCCTCGGAGCCGCTCTGGATCTCTTCCTTTGTGACGACCCCTTTGGGCTCATATTTTTCGGTGACGGTGTTGGTGCTGTTCATATCAATCGTCGCCCAGATGTTCACTGCCGCCCGACCCGGCCCAAGGACCGCAGTAAGCATCTCCTCCACCTTCTTCTCAAGGTTGTCCTCCACCCTTTCCTTGTAGGCATGGACTGTCCCCGCGCCGTTGGCCAGGGCCTGGTCCGATTCGCCCGAAAGAAGCCGGCCCTCGCTGTCTATTACGGTTACATTTTCCGATTTGAGGTCCTTGACGCTGCCGGCCACCAAGTGCGTTATCGCCGCAATATTCAGAGCGCCCAGTCTATAACCCGGCCGCAGCCGCAGGACTACAGAGGCGCTCGTCTCTCCGCCTTTGGATGCGAAGATGCTCTGCTCCGTGCTCACTATGTGGACCCGCGCATAATCGACGCCCTCTATCATCTGAATGCTCTTGGCCAGCTCATCCTGCAGCGCTCGCTTGAGATTGACGCTTTGCACAAACGGGCTGATGCCGATCTTTTCGTCGTCAAATATCTTGTAGCCGCCCTGCTCGCCCACGGGCAGCCCCTCTTTTGCCATGTCCAGACGAAGCTGATAGATATGCTGTTTCGGGGCATAAATGGTGGTCCCGCCGTCCCGCAATTCGTAGGGAATGGCCTTTTCGCTGATCTTCTCCGTTATCTTGGAGGCCTCCTCCGGCGACAACTGCTGGTACAGCATCCTCATATCGGGCCGGCGCGCCCAGTGAACAACCAGAGCGCCAACGATGCCAAATGTCAGAACCACGGCAACAAGCAGAACTCGCTGAACCAGGCTGATGTTGCGCCAGACGGCCCGAATTTTCGCAAGAAAGTCCATTTGTTCTTTTCGTTAATTGGTGCTCGATTCTCGATTCTGGATTCTGGATTCTCGTTGCTCGTAGGTGCGAGTATCGAGCATCCAGTATCGAGTATCCAGCACCGAGCTTCCCGCTACAACTGCATATTCATAGTCTGTTTGTATGCCTCAATCAGCTTGTTTCGAACACCCACCAGAAGCTTAAAGCTCATATCGGCCTTGGCCATTGCAGAGACCACCGAGTTTATGTCCGAGTTTTTGCCCGCCAGAAGGTCCTTTATGGACGTATCCGACGACTGTTGAAGGTCATCGACCTTGGAGACATATTCCCCGACCGCCTTTATGGCCTTGTCAAAACCGCCTGCCTTGCCGTCGGCGTCGCCGACCTTGCCTGCTGCGAGGGATCCGGGATTGATGTTCGGCAATATCGAGGTTACGTTCGGATTCAGATTGATCATTACTTGTTCCTCACTTTATCGCAGCAGCTCGAGTGTGGTCTCAACCATTCGCTGATAGCGCTTCAGCACGGCTACATTGGCCTGATATGCGCGCGTTGCCATTGTCAGGTTGACCATCTCGACGGGCAGGTCCACGTTGGGCATCGTCACATATCCCTGCTCGTCGGCATCGGGGTGGCCGGGTCTTAGGATTCTCGGAAGCTCGCTCATATCGGCGGCTATCTCCTCGAGCGTTACGCCGCCCATATCGTCATCGTCCGCTTTGAATATCGCTTCGAGCCGCCGGTAGGGCTGCCCCTGTCCGTTGTCTGTGGACTGGGCATTCGCCACGTTAGACGAAATCACTCCCATGCTTTTGTTCTGCGCCTGCATGCCCGAAATCGCTATGTCTATTGGGCCGAAGCTGTTATTCACTTCCATTTGCCTATTCCCGTTCGTGCCTAATTCCTTCCGGCGCCGGAGCTCCCGAACACCGATGCCCCTGAGCTCTGCGATTACCTTACGTTAATGGCCGCCTCCATCTGCAGGTACTTCTTGTTGAGCAGCCTCACATAAGCCTTGTGGCGAAGGGTATTCTTCACCATTTCCCCAACCTCACCCTCCAGGTTGACGTCGTTCCCGTTTGCACCCACAGGTGTTTGCTGGGGCTGGTATATCTGCGGTGTGATTTTGTCAAGCTCGGCCGCCCCGCGCGAATCCATAGCTTTGACGAGCAATTGCTCGAAATTGACGTCAATCCTGCGGTAGCCCGGCGTCTGCATGTTGGCGACGTTGTTGGTAATTGCCTGTTGGCGAAGGCTCTCGGCCTTCATCCCGGCTTCGAGGAAATCAACGATGTTGCTTATCTTGGACACTTCAGTCTTCCTGCTATCCTTGTACAAACCTTCTTTGTCGAAGACAAATGAGCAATAAGCGTGCCAGATGCTCCCGGCTGCGTGTTTTTGCCCCATAAACCGCCTAATTTCGCTCAGAAACCGCCCAAAACCGATATTCGATGCCTCTCGGAGCGGTAGTCCGGGCGTCAGGATTCCATACAGGCCGATGTGTTTCTTTACACCTTCACCCTGCCGTGCATGGCGCGCCCCGCGACCGGAAATTCTTGCCACAGGCAGGGAATATTTCTCTGCAATCGCAGAGGCCGGCGCGGCCTATATGCCCACCTGATTCTTTCTTGCGTCTCTAACATCTTGTGTAGAAAGAGATTACGGTTTTGGCGAGACCCGGAACCTGATGCTGGTACGGTGATTGCTAAATGACTGACGTATGGATATCGGTTTGTTGATAAGTGCGTCCGTCCCCGATGTTACGGCTGTGCCCGGCCTGTCGCAGCCGGCTCAGGCACACAGTCCGAGGGGCTATGGCCCGGAGCCATCTGACCACGCCGGTGCCGTCAATGGGCCACAGGGACTAACGCCCGATAACTGTTCGACGGATGCCCCAAAGCAAGCTGCCGCCAAACCGGCTCAGGATTTCAGCCAGGTGCTTGAGAAACAGATGAAATCGAAAGGGCCGCAGGAGGAGTGCAATCCGGCTAGGCCCGAGGCAGAAGCACCCTCCCCTGATACGACGCCTGCCCCTACTGGCGTTGCTGCGAGCCAATCGCCGCGCGCTTCGCCGGATGCCTCCCCAACAGTTCCTGTCGCACCCGGGA
>Ga0315286_10002154_pt1 | contig 18283 bp, 13 predicted proteins | sample YL17G10_0_MG_FD_205038 | JGI IMG/M metagenome (GOLD analysis project Ga0315286, IMG submission 205038) | Sediment microbial communities from Yellowstone Lake, YNP, Wyoming, USA - YL17G10_0 | ecosystem: Environmental > Aquatic > Freshwater > Lake > Sediment | place: USA: Wyoming | collected... | reverse complement strand
CGGCTCTCGGAGGTTCGGGACCAAGTGAAGGACGGTCTCTATCGCTGGGCCTGCCCGTTCAACGGGACCTTCATCCCGGCCCGGGCCGTGACCGAGATCGGCCTGCCCAACCGGGAGTTTTTCATCTGGGGCGATGAGAAGGATTTTCTCTGGAGGGCCGCCAAGCGGTTCAACCTGTACACGGCGGTGGACAGCAAGGTCTTCCATCCGCCGCGCCGAGGCATCCCCTTTGACTGGAGGCAATACTATGGCATCCGCAATATGATCTTCGTGAACCGGCACTTCAGCTTCACCGCACTGCGGAACCTCAAGCTCATCCTTTTGAGCCTTGCCAAGGGCGTGCGCCATGGCCCCAGCGGCCTGGCTCTCGTCCTTCGGGCCATCCGGGATGGGTTGACAGGACGACTGGGCAAGAGGGACGATCTCCACCGATGATTCAATGCATCGTCAACCCGTTGTGTCTGTTCCTGATGGTGTGGGGCACGGCTACGATCCTGTACCTGGGCGGGGTCATTGCCGGGACGTTTCCGTCCCCCCGGCCGCTTACCGTGGGAGCACTGCTGCTGAACATCGGCACGTTCTCCCTGGGATATCTCACCTGGTCTCTGTTCCAGAGTCTTTCCCCGAAACCGACCGGCTTCGATGAGTCCACCCGAGTGAGGCCCGGCTTTGTGCCCACCAAGCCCTTTACGAGGAAACACCTCGTTCACGCTCTGAAATTCACGCTTCTCATAGGTCTGGCGATCCTGGCGATGGAGGTATGCCGGATTGCCGTTCTCGCCTCGCACTTCAACACCAGTTGGTCTTACCTGATCACCCATCCGGCGGTTCTTCGTCTCCGGCTCGTCACCTTTATCGCGACCAACGTCTTTCAGACCAGCTACATAGTGATGCTGCTGTCGCTGGCGAATAGTATCTTTTCCATCGGATTCATCTTGCTCGGCGTATTTCTCCACGTGGATCGGACGCGATGGAAGTACTTCTACCTGTCCGCCTTTCTCTCGATCTCGCTGGTCATCGGCTTGATCCACCTGAGCCGATATGAAGTGACAGCCAACATTCTCTATCTCGTGCTCGCTTATTGCTTCATGCACTCGCAGGACCGCTCGGAGTTTCAAGTTTCAAGCCGGAAGGCTTCGGACTTCAAACTTCAAACTTCAAACTTCAAACTCTTGATTCCCGTGGCCGTCATCGCCCTGTTGTTCCTCGCCATCGATCTCCTGCTGCGCAAGAGCGCCGAATATGCCCAGGCCAACCGGCTTCAGGGCTTCGCCTATCACCTCTACTGGTACATCGCGTCGCCTCTGGCGGCCTTCAACGAATTCCTGACCACCTTCAGCGGCCGCTGCGAGCTGGGCCAGAACACGTTCTTCCCCATCTACAAATGGCTGTGCCGATTCCACTTGGCGCGCGAGTCCGAAATCGCCGTCTACGGCGACAAGGTATACATCCCCCACGTGGCCAACACCTACACCTACCTGCGCAACTTCTACGCCGATTTCGGCATCCTGGGCGTGACCGTGGCGCCGTATCTCCTGGGCTGGACCGCCGCCGCCGTCAGGCGGCAAGCGACCCGATATTTCCACTTTCTCAACCTGTACCTGGTCCTGCTGATGTTCGTCCTGTTCTCTTCTTACAATTTCTTCCTGGGCTCCAATCAGAACTACCTGCAAGTTCTGTTCGGCTTCCTGTTCTTCCGCTACGAATTCCACCCTTCTCAAGAACCCCATGTCTGAAACCGCGCCACAGATCAAGGTGCTCTATTGCATTCTGGACAGTCGCTTCGGCGGGCCGCACCGGCTGGCGCAGACACATTCTTTCAAAGAGAAAAATAAGATCGCAAGCAACCCCCGTGCCCCGCAGGTTCAAGCATGCTCTTGCACCCTATGCGATGATCGTGTAAAGTGCGGCGCATTGAAATCGGATTGGGAAGGGCCATAACCAGAAAGAGTGAGCAGAAACGATGGATAAAATGAACCAGCAGCCAAATAGCAAGCCATGTTCCGTGCAAGAGGGCACGCCGGTTGGGCCATCGACTCAGCCTTCACTTGGCAGGCTCAAACAGCATCTAAGGCGGCGCATTCTGCTCGCATGTCCGCGCCTGTATGCAACGAACCGGGTCAAGTACGAACGGAGCCTCACGCGCGAGGGCGAAATCGAAGCGCTGCTCACGAAACTCGATGCAACTCTCGCAATTCCTGGGGACATCATTGAATGCGGCTGTTACCTGTGTGGAAGCACCGTGAGTATGGCTCGACTCCTGCAAAAGCGTGGCAGCGTCAAACGGATCTATGCCTGTGACAGCTTCGCGGGATTTGATCCTTCGGAGTTGTCGTCTGAGAAGAAACGAACGAATGTCTGCCACCCCTCCGGTGAAGTCAAGTACGCGACAAACGATTTCGCGTATGTTCAGCAGAAGTTGAAACGCCTTGGTGTGGCGGATGAAGTCGTACTCATCAAGGGTCTGTTTCAGGACACGCTGGAGTCTCTGCAAGGACCTTACAGCTTTGCTTTCATCGACTGTGACTTGCACGATAGCACGTTGTATGCCACGAGAACTGTCTGGCCACGTCTTTCGCCCGGAGGTTGCTGCGTATTCGATGACTATGTCAATGACGAGTACCGAGGTGCCGCAAGAGCTATCGCGATGTTCATCGCTGAACAGGCCCACTCCATCGGTCAGCACGGTCCTCTCTCCGTCAAAATGTACTTTGCTTTCAAGGCGTGACGACCGGCAGCCACCCGGAACCGGCTGACGGGACATCTGGGCAAGAAGAGACGATCTCCTCCGATGATTCAATTCATTGCCAACCCGTTGTGCCTGTTCCTGATGGTGTGGGGCGGGGCTGCCGTCCTGTACTTGGGCGGGGTCCTTGCCGGGACGTTTCCCTCCCCCCAACCCCTTACGGGCAAGCATCTCGCTCGTGCCTTGAAGCTCACCCTTCTTATGGGTTTGGCGATCCTGCTGATGGAGCCCGACGGCAGGCGATCCGATACTTTCATTTCCTTACCCTCTACCTTATCATGTTAATGTTGATCCTATTTTCCTTCTACAACTTCTTCCTGTTCTCGAATCAGAATTACCTGCAAGTTCTGTTCGGTTTTGTCTTCTTCCGGTATGAGCTGGAAGCCTCGCCTGACTTGGCCTCTCATGCATAGGGACGGTCGACACGAAAATTTTTCCGCGCATTACTCAAGTCCCTCCAGGAAACTGCCGAAAGCATCACGCAAAGGGGCCATTCGAGAAAACCGAGACCGGGATAGAATCCAAGACAGCAAATTCGCTTGTTGCGAGAACATCGCATTCACGTGAATGCAGAGTGTCTTTGTCTCCCTACAACAATTCGAGAAAGGAGAGTGCGAGATGTACCACCAGAAGTCCAAAGTGATTGCCGTAACTTGTGTGTTCCTGGGCATGATCGCTTCGATCAGTCGAGCTATTGATGGTAGCGGCACCGCCAGCTACATCCCCAAGTTCACGGATTCGGACACCATAGAGAATTCGGTGCTGTACGAATCGAGTGGCAACATCGGTATCGGGACGACATCTCCTGGATCTACGCTTACGGTGAACGGGACCATCTTCTCTCTAGGAACATCTCCTGAAGGAATCAAGTTGTTCATGCACACCACCAGCCATTACGGTGCTGTTCGCACGTATACCACGAGCACAGGTAAGCTTCCCCTCTATTTTCAGCAACAGGACTCAGCCGGTTACACCACTCCTCTGTTGATCGATGCGAGCGGAAATCTCGCCTGCGGGACCACTTCTCCATCGGCAAGACTGCATGTCCATTCGGGTGACACGCCTCAGGCCGCCATATTTCAGACTACAGGCACGGCTGCGCTTATCTCGCTCAAGGACCCCTCTACGACCCAAAATGGGTACGCACTCGTGCGTATTGCCGATGCCCTGGATCTGAGGACACAGGATCAGCCGAGAGTGACGATAACCGCAGGCGGCAACGTGGGCATCGGCACCTCGGCTCCTAGCGAGAAGCTCACAGTGGACGGAAACGTCCTGGTCCAGAAGTCCACAGCGGATGTGTCCATCGGGATGAAAGATAACACAACCAGCGCCGCCGATCCAGTCGCGATTAGACGCACGGGCGATAATTTGCGTCTGTTCACGAACGGCGCGGAGCGCATAACTGTTTCCAGCGATGGCAATGTGATGATCGGCACCACCAACAACCCGAATGGTTTGAAGCTTCTCGTCAATGGGACGACGGGGATGTCTGGTAATTTATGGGTCGATGGGTTCTCCTACTTGACGATGCCTGCTTACCAGTCTGGCACAGTCTATCAGGTCTATGTCGACAGCGACAAGAAGTTGTGGCGAGGTGCCCAGGTCGGGTCGAGTCTGCGGTACAAGACGGCGGTCCGCGATCTCGATGGCAACGCGAATGCGGTCTTGGGTCTGCGCCCGGTGCGCTTCGCGTGGAAGTCAACTGGGAAGCCGGAGATCGGCCTCATCGCTGAGGAAGTGGACAAGGTGTTGCCGGATCTTGTTGTCTACGATGCCGACGGACGTCCGGATGCGGTGAAGTACGACAAGGTGCCCATGTACCTGTTGCAGGTTATCCGGAGCCAGCAGTCCCAAATCACGGCTCTTGAGGAAAGGCTCAAAGCGCTGGAAGAAGCCGTCAAACACAGCGATACCAAGGCAGGATTGCCCGTGACGGATATCCCATCCAGCCCCGGAGAGTGAAACTCGCGGCAGTCAGATCGTGGCCAGCACCCTGCAGGCGGGTGGCCCTGCAACCGGACGAACTTTCGCGGGTTCAAAATCCGCAACCAAGGCGGCTCGGTGGTGGCCCTGCTGGACGCCAACACCGGCGATATGTGCCTTGCCGGGCAGTGCTATGAGTACTGGACTCCCGGGACGCCCACGAACAGCGTGTTCACGGTCAAAGCTCCCGATGGAACGGTACTGGCTTACATCGACAACGCGGGGAACTTACGCCTTACCGGCGAACTGTTCGAGTCGATATCATAAATCAGAGGAGGGGCATGGACGCCCAGAACCCCGGATAGAAATACGGAGTCCAAGGAACGACCCCATCTCACGAGCGCTGCATTCCAGCACCCGGCAAAGAGCGCGAATTGCGAGCCTCTTGAGATGGGGTCTTCCCGCCGGCAGATGGAGCGGGGCGGCCCCAAGGCCCGGACGATTCCGAGAAGCGACCGCTTGCGTTTTCATGCGCCCCTGGCGTATGATTTGCCGTTGTCTTGCCTTTGACTCAAGGAGTGAACATATGGACGGATCCACCTACACCGACGGTCAGTACCTGAATGAGAATCCTACGTGGCACACCGAGGATTCGGCTTGGAAGGCACGGCAGATTCTCCGTATGCTCCAACGCAATGGCATCAATCCGAAGACAGTCTGCGAAGTCGGTTGTGGGGCGGGTGAAGTGCTGAGGCAATTGCAGGAGAACATGGACCCGTCCTGCGAGTTCCATGGCTATGAGATCTCTCCCCAGGCCTTTCGTTTCTGCCAGGAAAGAGCCAATGAGAGATTACACTTCCATCTCAAGGATTTCTTGCAGAAAGAAGGCCCCCATTTCGATCTGCTGCTGTTGATCGATGTGATCGAACACCTGGAGGACTATATCGCCTTTCTGAAGAGGGTGAAAAGCCGAAGTCAATATAAGGTGCTCCATATCCCGTTGGATTTGTCGGTGCAGTCTGTTCTCCGCCCCGGCAAACTGGCGTTCATCAGAAATAGAATGGGACATATTCACTACTTCACAAGGGAGACGGCACTGCGCAGCTTGGAGGATTGCGGTTATCAGATTCACGATCACTTTCTGACGGGCGTCGCCCTGGAGGGGGCAAACAAAACGTTCAAGACCCACATCGCCAACGTGCCGAGGAGAGTCGTCGCCACTGTGCACAAGGACTTGGCCGCTCGCCTCTTCGGCGGATTCTCACTCATGGTATTGGCTACTTAAGTCGCGAGGATGAACCACACGTCTGACAACGAGCCGCGGATCACGGTGCTGTATTGCATTCTGGACAGCCGCTTCGGCGGTCCGCATCGGCTGGCGCAGACGACAGGCCGGCAGTTGCGAGAGCACGGCGTCGAAACCCTGTTTCTGCTCGGGCAGAAATCGGACGACGTGTGGCAGCCGGACGGCTTCCATGCCTTCGCGTGCAAGCACATTCAGTGCTTTACCCGCCGGCATCCTCTGCTGAACTTCGTCACATTTTGCTGCTTTCTGCCCGCCAACCTGCTCAAGATCCGTAAGATCGTCCGGTCCAACGGCGTTGGCATCGTCCACGTGGACGGGATCACCAACTTCGTCCCGGCCCTGGCGGCTTGGCTGACCCGGACCCCCGTCGTCTGGCATTACAACGACCATCTGCCCGACCCGCTGCGATGGATGCTCCTTCGTTTGGTCCGGGCCCTGGCCTCGGCCGTAATCGTCCAGGGCGAGAAGCTCAAAGAGGTGCGGACCGGGTCCGATCCGAAGCTGCACCGCAAAACCGTCGTACTCTATCCCGGGATCGACCTGCGGGAGTTCGACCCGGATCGGCGTGATGCCCAGGCACGGGTCAGACTCCGAGAGGAATTGGGCATCCCCGTGGACAGCCCGCTGATCGGCACGATCGGCAATATGAACCGGTTCAAAGGGCACACCTACTTCATCCGGGCGGCCCAACGGATCAAAGAGCAGGTCAAGAACGCCAAATTTCTCATGGTCGGCAGAAAACTGGACACGGACCCCGACTACTGGAAGCAGATCCAGCAGCTCACCGCCGAGTGTGGATTGAAGGAGGATGTGGCCTTCGCGGGTTTTCGAGAGGATGCCGCCGGGATCCTGTCCATTCTGGACGTTTTCGTGCTTTCTTCGATCCTCGAATCCTGCCCGAACGTAGTGCTGGAAGCGATGGCGATGAAAGTGCCCGTGGTGGCCACGGACGTCGGGGCCGTACCGGAAATGGTAATCCACGGCCGGACCGGATTCGTTGTCCAGCCTCACGATGCGGATGCCATCGCCGAAGCTGTGCTGGCGTGCTTACAGAAGCCAGAAGAGCAAGTCCGAAGCATGGTGGAGGCGGCCAGAAAAAGAGTTGAGGCCACATTCGCCGTCGATATAATGGCTCGGCAACAGTTGCACGTGTACAGGAGCTTGAGCCGGCCGCGCAGGGCGAGCGCCCTCGCTCGCAAGGGGTAGCAGTGTGAGGATCCCTGCCGTCGCAGGGGGAGCTTGGCCCCGCGGAGGCGGGGCCACGACCCACGGCCGCCACGGGGGAAGGAATGGGGAACGGTCGTGAAGGTCCTATTGATAGACCCTCCGTTCTACCGGCTGATCGGTTTCTACAACCGCTATTTTCCGCTCGGCCTGGTGAGCGTGGGGACGGTGCTCAGGGATGCCGGACACGAGGTCGCCGTCTACGATGCCGACATCAATGACAAACCCTGCGCTATGGACTACACACGGCTGCCCGAGCACTACCGGCGATACCTCGAGTCCTTCCGGGATTGCCGTCATCCCGTCTGGCTGGAGGTCCGCAGGACGATCCAGCAGTTCCAGCCCGATGCCGTAGGGATCTCCATCTGGACTGCCTATGCCGCCTCCGCCTTCCACGTGGCCGCGATCAGCAAGGCGATCCACCCCGCGTGTCCCGTCATCGTCGGCGGGCCCCATGCCACGGTCAAAGCCGAAGAAGTCCTAAGTATCTGCCCACACGTGGATTACGTCGTCCGGGGGGAAGGAGAAGTCACCGCGGCGGACTTGATGAAAGCGATTGCGGGTTGCGGATGGATGGGTGGCAGCGTCAAGGCCGAAGGCCTTGGCGATGGTTCTACCGCATTCGCACGAAACCATCGCCAAGCAAGCCCGCAGCGCCGCTGCGCGTCGGGGCTTGACGATGCCACCCCAATGAATGCGCAATTAGAGGCGATCGATGGCCTATCGTTTCGCATGGGCGGCGCCATACGGCACAACCCATCACGGGAGCGAATCCGGGATTTGGATGAGCTTCCTCTGCCGGACAGGGGCCTGCTGATGAATCGGGACACCTACTCCTCGGAGGACATGGGATTGATCATGACCAGCCGGGGCTGCCCGTTCTCATGCGCGTTCTGCGTCACGGAGACGCGACAGGTCCGATATCGTTCCATCGAGCATATCGTCGCGGAGGTCAAGCACGTCAAGGCCGCTTGCGGCACGACCCAGTTCAGCTTCAAGGATGACTCCTTCACCGTGAACAAGAAGCGCGTTGACGAGTTCTGCAATGCCCTGCTGCGAGAGAATCTCCACGTCGGCTGGGAGTGCAACACCCGCGTGGACCTGGTGAATGAGGAAATGCTCCTCGCGATGAAGAAGGCCGGCTGCAACAGCATCAAGGTGGGCATCGAGACCGGCAGCGAAACCCAGCTCGAGCGGATGAACAAAAGGATCACTCTCAGCCAGGCAAGACAGGCGGCGGCCCTCTTCAGGAAGACCGGGATCCACTGGACAGCGTATTTCCTCATGGGTACCCCAGGAGAAATCTTGGAAGATATTTACAAAACCCTTGATTTCATGTATGAGATTAGGCCGGATTTTGCTTCGATTGGCGTGTATGAGCCGTTTCCGGGCACGGCCATGTTCGAGGAGGGCCTCAAGCGAGGTCTTGTGAAGCCCGATATGTCGCTTGAAGACTTTTTTGAGATGCTGCCGAATGACTACTACAAGGCCGACGCCCGCCGCCAGGTCGATACCATCGGTCAGGAAGTTTTCGAGCGTCAGGAAGCCGAGATGAAAAGGCGGTTTCACGCGTACAACAAGGGTGTGGGCCGGCTTCTCAAACGGGCGAAGTCCCGGGCCGGGCTCTACCTGGCCCAGCCGGGCCTGCTGTTGGCCGATTTCCGAAAGTATCTTAGTTGGACCTGATTTCGACGGGCCCCGTCGAGTCGACCGAATACCTCATGACACTGTCGATTGTCATCGTGAACTACAATACGGAGAAGCTGCTGAGAGGCTGCATAGAATCGGTCTATGCCGGCGCCAACGGCACTCCGCTCGACATTTGGGTCGTGGACAACCACTCCCGGGACAACAGCGTCGCCATGATCAAGTCCCTGTTCCCGATGGTCAAGGTGATCGAGAACCCGTCCAACATCGGTTTCTCCCGGGCCAACAACATGGTGGTCTCCCAGAGCCGGTCCGATTTCATCCTCCTGCTCAATCCCGATACGCTGGTCATCGGGGACGCCATCGAGCGGGTGGCCAAGTTCATGCGGGAACATCCGGAGGTCGGGATTGCCGGCTGCAAGGTGCTCAACCGGGACGGCACGCTCCAGCTCGCCTGCCGGCGGAGCATCCCCACGCCGGAGGTGGCCTTCTACCGCCTGACCGGGCTGAGCCGGCTCTTTCCCAGGAGCCGGGTGATGGCCAAGTACAATATGACCTACGAGAGCCCCGACCGGACACACGAGGTCGATGCCGTCTCCGGGGCGTTTCTGATGATCCGCCGGAAGGTGGTCGAAGAGGTCGGGCAGCTCGATGAGCGGTTCTTCATGTACGGCGAGGAGCTCGACTGGTGCCTCCGCACCAAGCGGGCCGGCTGGGCCGTCATGTACTATCCGGAGGCCCAGATCGTCCACTACAAAGGGGAATCCACCAAGTCTAACAGCCGAAAGGCCGCCCTCGAGTTCTATCGTGCGATGTACCTCTTCCACAAGAAGCACTTTGCCAAGGACTATTCCCCCATCACGAACTTCCTCATCTACGCGGGAATCGCCTTCAAGGCGCTGTCCTCCTGGAGAAGCCTTCTCTTTTCGGCCAAGGTCGGTTCCCGTCGTTGACCTGGCGATCCCCGGCTCTTGTCGCCCACACCCTCATCGCCCCCGGATGCACGTAGCAGGCAAAGCCCGGCCAGGACGCCAAGGTGCCGGAGATCGGATTTCCGTGACTCGTTGTTGTCCATCTCCGATACATTAGCGTAGCGGCCACAGTTTCTCCAGAGCTATGGCGATTTTGACAGGGTGACCGCGTCGAAGATCTGGCCGTTGAGGTCCAAGGCCCTGATGGCAAGGGTGCCGGCCGAGAGGTCTACATCCGCAACACAGTAGTGGTCCGCGCTGAGGCCGAACAGCCGGATCGGCGGCGTGATGTCGATCGCCAATGGGTAGAGGGGTGCGCCGCCACCGCCCGTGACGATGTAATGGATGCCGTTGTGAAGGTATCTCTCGTAGGCGTGACTGTGCCCGCAGAAGACCACGTCCACACCGTGTTGCTCGAAGAGCGGGACCAGTTGGCTTTGGATCGCGGGATCGTCCGAGTGCCCGGCCGTGCAGGTGAATGGCGGATGGTGGAACACGATCACGTGCCAGGCCGCGTTGCGGTACGGGCCGGATTGGAGCTCCTGCACGAGCCAGTTGTGTTGCGGGCTGCCGGCGGAATAGTTGACGTTCGTATCGAGCATGACAAAGCGGGTGTTGCCGTACGTCATGGCGAACCAGCCTTCACCGAGAGGCCGGTTGAAGAAATAGAAGAACCACGGCGGTCCCCCGCCGCTGTACTCGTGATTGCCAGGAACCGGTATGAAGGGCCTGTTCAGAATCAGTTCGCCCGCCGGCTCAAAGAACTCCGTGTCCCAGCCGGGGTAATCTCTGCCGGCGCCGACCAGGTCGCCCGTGTGGAACACGATATCCGGCCGGCTCTGGGCGACGCTCACCGTCACGCGCCGGTGTGTCTCAGGGTCCGACCGCGTATCCCCGTAAACCACGAAGCGAAACGGCTGCTCCGCTCGCGGCGCGGCCTTGAACGTGCCCGTCTGGTCCGTCATTCCGGAAGTCGCCCGGTACGCGTAGAGGACACCCGCCTCCAGCCCCGTGAGCACCACCTTGTGCAGCGTAACGGGCACAGGGTCGGAAACGGCGGTTTCAGGAGCGGAGCCTGCTCCGTAGTAGACCGTGCTCTGGGCCGCCACGTCGGTTTCCCACGTGATCGTGGCGGAGTCTGAAGTGACCTGCGAAACAAACGGCCCTTTTACAAACGCGGCCAGGAGCACCTGCTCGGCCGGATACGCATACCATCCCACATTCTCGTAGTCCCAGATCCCGGCGTAACTGCCGACCAGCTTGAACCGCTCCCGGTCGCTCGTCGTGTAGAAATGGGTCCGCAGATGGCCGGACCAGAAGCGGGAAGCCGGCATCGTCCCCTCAGGCTGGCGGCCTGCCGCGTGTGCGTAGAACGCGACACCCTCGTACGTCCACACGCCCGAATAGTCGCGAAGAAGCTTGTCTTTCTCGGCCTCATCGAGAGTGTAGAAGTGCGCGCCGGACGACCCCGACCAGAACCGATAGACCGGCGACAGGCTCGCGTCGGCGTAGGAGGAATAGGCGCGGAACGCGATTCCCTCGTACGTCCACACGGCCGCGTATTCGCTCAGCAGCTTGGCCTTCTCCGCCTCGTCGAACGTGTAGAAATGCCTCCCAAAGACAGGGGACCAGAATCGGTAGACCGGCACCGCCTCGATGCCCGCGATCACAGCCGCCGAGCAGACTAACGGTTGAAACGTCCATGCCGCCAGAATGAGGAGAAGGCGTTTCATCTGGACTCAAGACGACAAATTGGGAACACGCTTAGCCCAAGCCGTAGGATTCGATTATCTTCTCGTTCGGCTTGAACTTGTACTGGCACTGATCGACCGGCGTGCCCAGGACTTGAACCTTCGTCAAGTCGCCCTGGCCCATGCCGGCCTCGGCCATCGCCGTCAAATAGGGGATCTTGGACGGATCGAAACCCATGATCCTGGTCGTCAGGGTGTCCAGCGCCAGCGAGTCCAAGCTCGCCAGCGCGACCTTGGCATCCACCGGCGTGCCGCCGATAGGACCATTGCCTTCCATCGCCTCAAAGCCGTCGATGATGCTGAGATCCGGCCAGATCTCCTGGGCCAAATGGAACATGTTGAAGTGCAGCGTCTCCTTCGGCGTGAAATTGTAGTCCAGGTGCGTCAGCCCCTTGTCATTCTTCTTGCCGTCGTTCAGCGGGGCGCCGATCAGGATGTTCTTGAGCGACAGGGTCGTCACGGCCCGGTCGTGCGTCTTCATCTTGGCGGCCGAGATGATATACGTGTCGCGGTCGAGGAACGTCGAGATGATCCGGATGGGGATCGGGCGACTCTCTTTGCCGAACACATAGCGATACACCCACGGCTCTTTGTTCAGGTCCACCAGCTTGATGCCGTACTCTTTTTCCAGGGGCAGATAGCCGAAGCTCTGGTAGCCCTCGAACGTGCCGTTCTTGGAGGGGGCGGATTCGCCGACAATGATCTCGCCCTTGAAGCGAGGTTTGAGAAAGTCGAGGATCGCGCGGATTTCATCCGCATGGGACGCGGCCAACGGGCGCGTCGTCGATACGAAGTTCGGCTTGACGAGGATTCGCTTCTTGTTGCCGATGGACGCCAGAACGTCGTCCTGGATGTTCTTCAAAGCCTGGAAGATGATCTCCCGCCGGTCATTGCCTTTGACCAGGCTCACCTTGGACGGCTTGGCATACGGCGTAAAAAGCTGCTTCCCACCCTCCTCGACGGCCTTTTGAGCCTGCGCCGCCGCCCGGCCGGGCCTCAGTCCAACGGACCCGAAGACAGCCGCCACAGCACCGCCGCCCAGACCTCTGAGGATATCCCGCCGATGGAAGTGACCGACGCAATTCGACATAGACCGCTCCTTACCATTTCTGCCCGTCCTGCACGGATTCAGATATCATCTTTGCATTCTACCAAATCCGCCCCTCCAAGGCAACAACTCGCACCTTTCTGGCCCCGCTATCGGGTTGAACCCTGGTCCGACGATGGCTCCTGGCCCTCGTGAAGGGCTTTGATGTCTTGCGGCGGGAGGGCGTAGTTGTAGATGCGAAGGTCGTCGATCAGGCCCTTCCAGAAGCTGCTTGGTGCGAGCGTGCTGCCGGCCCCAATGTACAACCCGCCGGGTGAGCTCGGCAGGTTGGCCTGCGTATCCTTCACCACCTCGATATCATCAACGTAGAGAATACGATTTGAACCATCCCAGACGAATCCTACGCGGTGCCATGCACCATCCTTGATGACCGCTGCGGACACCAGGGGTTTGCCTTTGCGCCCGGATTCTTTCAACTCCGTCGCCAGCACTCCGCTTGGGTCTCCCGCCATCAGCCAGTTCGCCCCCTCCGCTTGAGAGAGGATCACCTGGCCGGGTCCTCCGCCCTTAACCCAGGCAAAGACGCTGAACGGACCTTTGGCTGGGTCCACGACGAACGCGGTCTTGACATAATCATCGACGCCATCGAGCTGCAGTGCGCCGCCGACCTTGCCGTCATCCGGCTGCCAAAGGGGATTGCCCATCACATTAGCATCATGTTCGCCTGCGCTATCGGAGGCCACTACCCCTTCCGTCTCATCGAACTTCCAATAGGCGATCAGACCCGGATCGCCGCCTTCCTTCACCTGTCCGAGAAGGGTGCAGGCGATCAGGTCGGGCTTACGACCCCACCAGAACTCAATGGCGATACCATCGGGGCTCTCCACAACGCAGTTCCGGACCGTCGGGACCGCATCACGGCAAGAGACGCCTACTGTCCCGCTCTGAATCGTAAGGCCAGCAAGCACGCCCCCTCCACTCTCGGGGCCGGAGAAGGTTACTGTGGGACTGCCATCCCGCCCTCTGATGATTGTGCCGGCGACCACCACTGGATTGTTGGGGTCCAGCGACCTCACAGTAAGCGTTTTCCCACCGAAATCAATGTTCTCATCGTAGGTCGCCGGATTCAACAAGATGACATCGGCCGACTCCGCGTCCCGGATAGCATGCTGGATGAGAGCGTATCTCTTTCCTGTCCGAGCGTTCTCAACCGACATCGGAGGCAGACTCGTCGGGTCCAGGCGGATTGGATCGGCATAGATGGTTGACCCAAATTGGTCACGAACTCGAACAGTCCACCAAGTCTTTTCAGACGGGAAGTCTCTTAGAACTTCCGTTGGCGGAGCAGGTGTGTCAGAGACGACATTGTAGTCCATAACGCGATACGGGTCTGACCCGAACAGGAGCTCATATCCGGCTGCATTCTCGCATTCATCGCAGCTCAGGACAGCGCCGTCGATATCACCCGAGACCTCGGATCTACTGACCCATGCGCCTAGAGTGACAGGCTCCGGGAGGCGACCGGGATGACTGGACTCGTTGTAGAACTCCATCTGGCCGGTGGTGACTGAGCCGACCCATCTGAACTTGTAGGTCTGGACCCCGGGCGTCAATGCAAGTTGAAGATTCTTGCCTGGACCAATGACAGACCAATACGCGCCCGCCACGACACCATGGTTGAATTGGCTCGCGCCGCTAGTGGCAAGGGAAGCGTAGTACCAGTCGCAGATATCCGGATGCGATAGAGCAGAGTGAACGTTCAATACATTAGGATAGGTTTGGGCAGTCGCGCCCAAGTAGTTGTCCACCCAACATTGTTCACCATCAACGCCACTCGTGACTAATTGATCCATATGATAGGAAGGATTGCCGCGCAAATCGAGGACAGCACCGGTATCTATCAAAGTGACGTGGTTGACTGCGTACCTAGCATCCTTATAGGTCCGGTTAATGCGTACCCCAACATCTATGGCAGGCAGTCCACCTGTGCTCCAGCCAATAGTCTGGATAGGTTGTCGGTAATCTGGTGCCACACTCGAAAGATACACGATAGTCATGTCGCCATATTTGTAATACGCACGCACATCGCCGGTGCCATCAGGTGTATATCCACTGAGGAAGTTTATTAGATTCGCTCTCTCCATCCAACCGGGACCGCCCCAGGCTTGTCCTGGCGAACCATTTACGCCATCCCCTCCGCCGAAAAAAAGTATGGTCGGTTTGTTCGCATCGAACGGTGCATGTTCCAGTTCCAGCGTGTCGGCACCGTAGAAGGGGACAATAACTACCTTGGCAATATCGGGCAAGCTTGTCAGCTCGCCATCACTGACCGTCAGTTCAAACTCCCATTCTTGAATAGCGTCCGTCTGGACAAAAGCAAACGCGCCGGGGATCACACGTCCGCGGGAGTCTGGCTGGCTGGGACCGCTGATTAAGGGTGTGGCGGAGTTTGCATCGGTCATCGTCACCAACGGGCCGGACAACTGCCGCCATGCATAGGTCAACGGGCCCGACGCGTCGGGATCATACGAACCGCTGCCGTCAAGCTGCGCCGGACCTGCAGCCGCATACCGCAGCAGGCCGGCATCGGCGACGGGACGCTCGTTCGCGAATGCACTTTGTCCGCTGCTCACAAGAACAATGGATGCCAGTACGAGCAGCACTGTGAGATGGAGACTGCGATTCGCTTTCATACCATTCCTTCCTTTCTCTCCCGCCGCCGACCACCCGAGTCTGGAGTGATACCTGCCAAGGAACGGGAATCGAAGCAGAGAATCAAGGCAATCGCCGTGTCAGGACAGGGAATGGATGAGCGTCAAGGTATGCACGGCTGGAACGTAACTCAATCGCCCCATTTTTCACCGCTCCTTTTGCTGATAACGTACAATGCCTACCGACAAATGTCAAGAGATTTCTTGGCGTCACTGGGCGAGGCGGCAAGTCCTCTGCGTGTGTCTTGGCGCCGGTTTGCCCCCGTCACGGCGATTGTCCGCTCTCCAGCCTCTTCTCCGCGGCCTCAATCTCCGCCCACGACGGCGCACGCCAGAGGTGGAGCCGGCCCTCGATGCGGCTGCAGGCGGCCAGCCAGCGGCCGTCCGGGGAAAAGGCCACAAATGAGAAACAGGAACCCTGCCCAAGAAGTGTCATAAGCTCGCGGTGAGTTGGCGAATCCCAGAGCTTGACGGCGTCGGGGCCGGTCCCACCACCGGTGGCCAGCCGGCGCCCATCGGGGGAGAACGCCACCCCGTGAGCGCCCTGCATGTGACCTTTGAAAGCGGTAATCAGTTTGAACGAGGACGGATCCCACAGCGCCACCGTGCCGTACATGGAGACACTGGCGACCTGCGAGTTATCAGCGGAGAAGGCGACCTTAATTGCAGCCCACGGATGGCCGCCTGTTGTCGTCCCCAGGAGTTCTCCGGTCTCGGCGTTCAGCCAGCGCAGAGCACCCTTGGCGCTGATCGCCAAGAGGCGACCATCCGGCGAGACAGCCGCCCCACCAGGAAGTTCCACCACAAAGGTTGGGCCGGTTTGCCACGTGAGCGCATCCCACCAGATCGCATTTCCTTTTGCATCAAAAGAGAGCAGGCGCGTGCCATCTGCCCGGAAGCGGAGCCCAAAAATCAGTTCCTTGTGGCCATCCAACTCCCGCAGCAGGCGGCGCTCGGCACAGGACCACACACGGATTCTGCCACTCTGACTTGCGCTTACCAACAGAGTCCCGTCCGGTGAATAGGCGACCGTCGAAACGTCGGCGCCCAGCGCGGGGAGCTGCCCGATTTCTTTAGATGTTGCCAAATCGAACAGGCTGACGGTCCCCGCACGCGCCACCGCCAATACCCGGCTGTCCGGAGCGAAGGCCGCCGGAGCGAAGGCCTCCCGAGCGAAGGCCGCCCAATCGAACTGACCCAACTCGATCAGTCTGGGCAGCTCTTCTTCGGGGCGGGGGAGAGCACTCCAGAAGGCGACGACGCCGTCCTTGCAGCCGCTCGCCAGCGTGGTGCCGTCGGGCGAAAGCGCCAGTCCATAGACTTCATGGCTGCTGCCACGGAGGGTGGCCAGACACCGCCGCTGCCCTACATCCCAGATCCGGATGGTATGGTCGATGCCGGCCGAATACAGCCGCAGACTATCCGCAGAGAAGATCAATTGAGAAATCCAGCAGGTATGCCCTTCCAGCGCTCCGAGGGGTTTGCCGGAGGCGGCATCCCAAAGTCGGATCGGACCACCTGCTGAAAGACCGCTGCCACTGGCAATGACGGAACCGGTCGGTGACCAGGCCACGGCGGTTATGCCTTCCGAGTGGGCCTCCGGGATGTTGACATCCGTGTTTCCACTGGCGAGATCAACCACTTGAAGGTCACCATCGGCATCCCCGATGACCAAGGCCTTGCCGTCCGGCGAAAAATCCAGCACGCCTATGTTCGCACTGCTGAGCCGTATGCCGCGAATTCGACGAATGACGGCCCATTGGTCAACCTCCCACACGACAGCTTCATTATTCGAATAACTCATGCAGGCCAACCGACGTCCGTCCGGGGAGAATTTGAAGACCACAACAGGCTGACCGCCAGTAGCAAGTTGGTGCACGCACTCCCAGGTGTCGGTCCGCCAGAGTCGGATCTGGTTTCCCGCTGCGTTGGTCGCCAGCAGATCGCCGTGCGGTGAGAACGCCACGAGCTGGCCCTCCTTCGGCTGAAGGGTGGTAATTCGCTTGCGGCCAGGCACATCCCAGATCTCAACGAAGTTTTGGACCGACCCGGCCACCGCGAGTATTCTGCCGTTGGGCGAATACGCCACCGAGTGGGCCGAGTTCGGATAGCGGCACAACTCGTCGAGGGCGTCGCTGCGGCACTCCTGCCACAGATAACGCCACTCCCAACCACGGAGATCGACCTCACCGGGAGCGGGTCGGTGGCCCTCCAGCAGTCGCCGGGCGCGGCCCAAGTCGTCCATCGCCAGCGCCTGTTGCGCCAGGCTCATGTCGGAAGCATAGGCTTCCGCCTGGACCCGCTGGCGCAATGCGGCCTCCTTTTCCTGAGCCGCTACGGCGACTTCCTGGGCCGCCACGGCGACCTGACGGGCATGTTGCTCACGAACGAGCGAGACGACAGAGACCGTCAGACCTATCACCAGGGCTGCTGCCACCACGGCCACCCCCGCAAACACCCCCTTGTTCCGCCGCACCAGCTTGTGGAACCGGTAGAGCTTGCTCGGCGGGCGGGCCGTGACCGGCTCATTGTTCAAATGACGCTCAATGTCCTCCGCCAGACCGTTGGCCGTCTCATAACGACGCGTCCGGTCTTTCTCCAGCGCCTTCATCACGATCCAGTCCAGGTCTCCTCGCACCGACTTTCGGAGTTGGTCCGCCGTGGCGCTGCGACGCTTGGCGACATCCTCCAGCTTGCCACCGAGAGTCGTCAGTTTCGTCGAGGGCTTGACCGGGTCCTGCTCGCAGATGATCCGCTGCATCTGGGCGTAGCCTTTGCTCCGCAGGTCCTCGGGGTCAAAGGGCGTACACCCCGTCAATAGCTCATACAGCAGGACACCGAGCGAGTAGATGTCGGTGCGGGTGTCAACATCCAAACCGGTGAGTTCTGCCTGTTCCGGGCTCATGTATTCCGGCGTGCCGATGAACTCGCCCTTTTCTGTGAACAGAGTCTT
>Ga0315286_10002153_pt1 | contig 18286 bp, 10 predicted proteins | sample YL17G10_0_MG_FD_205038 | JGI IMG/M metagenome (GOLD analysis project Ga0315286, IMG submission 205038) | Sediment microbial communities from Yellowstone Lake, YNP, Wyoming, USA - YL17G10_0 | ecosystem: Environmental > Aquatic > Freshwater > Lake > Sediment | place: USA: Wyoming | collected... | reverse complement strand
GTATTCATCCGGCCTTAAAAGGTCTTTTACATGTCCTGATATTCTGGAAAAGGCAGCATTTAAAACTGATATGACCATTTCATGTTTAGCAGCAACACAGCCAATACCCCCGCCAGCAAAAAGAAGAAAAATATCCCGACGGGAAATTTTCACTTTTTTTGGCTTATTATCATCTGCCGATTTTTCGGACATTCCTTCTTTAAATATATCTAATAAACTACGACGAGTAATCTGCCTTTCGGCAGATTTTGGAGTTCCAATGTCAGGTTTTTCTGGTTTTTTACTCATAGTTGCATATATTAAAATAAAATTATTATTATGTCAATATAATTCATTGTAAATTGTATTAATCATTCACGACAAAATAACATGCAGTCAGACGGAATAACATGTTATAGCGCTACATTGTTATCTAGTAAGCCAATATAGTAAAAAAGCAATCACTACAATAATAGCGTTCCGCGCCATCATCTTATAATCCCGTTTGTATGGCATTGGTTTTACTGAATTCAGATATGTCCATTTTGTGACGTCGTAAAAATACGTTACCAGAGTAAGAATCAGTACAAAACTTATAACTGAGTTATCCGTAAAATATTTTACCCACCAGCCTGTCATGGAAGGAATTATTTTGCCAATATAAGCGTAGGATAAGATCAAAATTATCGACAGGTGAAGTGATTGGTCTAATATATATAAAAGGAGTTTATTTAATTTTTTGTATTTTTTATCAAAATATATTTTTACGAAATCAATTATTCCGTGTGTTATAAAAATAATACCTATAGCAATAAATGCCTTATTTGAATAAATAAATGGAAAAAGGATGATCAAAAGGACAATTAACTGAACGACAGCGTGCACAAAAACCCCATACACAGATTTAAATTTAAACTTCACAAGTTTACCCGGCTGCATTGGGTAGTCGGCAAGAAAGTGGGATAATATTAGGTGGAGTGTGAGGTACATATTCTCAAATTAAAAAACCAAAATTCCAAATATCCAAAAAACCAAATTTGGACTTTTGGACCTTTGGTTTTTTTGAAATTTGTTTTTGCAATTTGTATATTTATGGAATTGAATTTGCCCTCTTAACAACCTCATAACTTACAACCGAGGCCATATTGCGGTTCGTTTCCAGAAGGCGTTTGAAATCGTATTGATCCAGGGTCAATACCTCAAGATCGGTAACAGTTTTAATTGTGGCGTTTCTCGGCTCATCCGAGACAAGAGCCATTTCGCCAAAAAAAGCATTGTCTTTCAGTAAAGCTAATATCGAATTGTCCCGTATAACCTGGACTTGCCCGCGCTTTATTACATACATCTTGTCTCCGGGGTCACCCTCTTTGAAAATTATGTGGTCAGCAGGAAAATACTCCATCTGGACTTTTTCGGCGATCATTTTTAGGTCGTCATCTCCCAAGTCATTGAAGAATGGGATGTTTTTTAGAATTTGTAGCATGGTATTTGTTTTATATTTTACAGATATAAGTATATCAGAATATGGAGGGATTTTCAAATATACATCAATTGACGCCCGCTTGTTCCGAATGTACATCGGAGCTTCGCGACGCCAGATTGACTCCAAATTGACGCCAAATCGACACCACTTTGACTCCACATTGACTATTTGGCATCGCGAACTCCGCCGCGGCGGAGAGCTGGAGTCGATCTGGATTCAATTTGAGTTTTTTTGCGTATATTCATCCCTCATGCTACAATAAAAAAAATAAACAAAAAATATGAAACCAAAAAAGCTTATCTCAGCAATCCTTCTGATGTTTGTCGCAGGACTTTTCAGCGATTCAGCCATTGCTGCTGAACGGCCAACGACCCTGACCATCAATAACGTCGCCCCTTCATTCACCTCTGGTCCGTCCGACGGACCGTCTTCGGGCACCTTGCCGACAAACGCGGGAAACCTTGTGACGATTACAGCAATGGCACATGACAACAACGCTGATCAGTATTATCTGGCGGTATGCAAATCGGACGCTATAACGCCGCACAATAATTCAGCGCCTACATGCGCGACAGATCAGACTTGGGCGATAAGCACATCAGCTGTGAATACGGATACACCGACTTCGGTTACCTACACCACTTCTTCCGGGAATATAGAAAGCAATGACTGGTTCGCGTTTGTGTGCGACAAAAACGCTTCAGGATTATGTTCTTCCTCATCACAGGGAACAGGAGATGACGGCTCGCCTTTCAAAGTGAATCATGCCCCAAGCTTCAGCAATGTGAAGATAGGACCGACTTGCGGTTCAACCGACCCTGTCCCGCCTGGAAACTACAGCAGCGGAGGCGGAGGACCCTTGTGGTCACTGGATAGCAATTTTAACTCGGGCGGCATAGTGACGACGACGGTTTCTGTAATCAAAGATGATTCTGCCCAATCTGTCGCAGTCCAAAGCGACGGAAAAATTGTAGCGGCAGGATACAGCATTAACAATAACAGTGGTACTCATATTTTTGCCCTTGCGCGTTATAATACCGACGGATCGCTGGATACCGATTTCGGCACGGGCGGGAAGGTTACAACAACGATGGGAAATGGAACGTTTGACGAAGCCCGTGCAGTCGCTATTCAGGACGATGGGAAAATCGTGGCGGCAGGGGTCAGCTTCAACGGAAGCACTTATGATTTTGCGCTTGTCCGCTACACTACTACCGGTGCGCTGGATCCTACGTTTGGCACGGGTGGCATTGTGTCCACGAATGTTGGGGGGGATTATTATGGTATCCAATCAATAGCTATCCAGAGCGATGGTAAGATCGTGGCGTCGGGGGGAGGTAATGGAAACTTTATCATTGCGCGTTACAATACCAATGGGTCGCTGGATACTGATTTCGATACAGACGGCATTGTTACAACTACGGTGTCGGTCAGTGGTTCTGCCGCATACGCAGTCGCCATCCAGGACGATGAAAAAATCGTGGCGGCGGGATGGGCCTATATCGGCGGCTATCGCTTTGCCCTTGTGCGCAATAATTCCAATGGTTCGCTGGATACCGATTTCGATACAGATGGCATAGTGACCACGGCGGTAGGAGCCGGGGATAGTAGCGGTAGTTCAGTCGCAATCCAGAGCGACGGGAAAATCGTGGCGGGAGGGGGCGCTTATGACGAAAGCTGGAATCGGTTATTTGCCGTTGTCCGCTACGACGCCGATGGATCGCTCGATACTGATTTTGATACGGACGGCATAGCAACCACGGTTATGGGAAATGACGCTCAGCCCAACTCAGTCGCAATCCAAGACGACGAAAAAATCGTGGCGGCGGGAATAAGTAATAACGAATTTGCGGTAGTGCGCTACAATTCTAATGGATCGCTCGACACTGATTTTGATACGGATGGCATTGTGACTACGGCGTATGGGGTCGGTTATTCAGCTACTATTCAAAGCAACGGTAAAATAGTTGTAGTGGGTTATAGCTACAATGGAAGTAACAATGACTTTGCCCTTGTTCGCTATAATACAGATGGGTCGCTGGATACCTCTTTTGATACGGATGGCATTGTTAACACGGATTTCGGGAGCTCAGTTTTCAATGCTTCCATCCGTTCAACCGCTATCCAAAGCGACGGGAAAATTGTGGTGGCGGGGACCGGTGACAATGGCACAGAAAATGACTTTGTCCTAGCGCGCTATAATACTGACGGAACGCTGGACGGGAATTTTGGCGGAGGCATAGTAATCACTCCGGTTGACAGCTGGGCACAGGCTTACGCTGTCGCCATCCAGGATGATGGAAAAATCGTGGCCGCGGGAAAAAGCAATAATGGAGGTGATTATGACATCGCTGTTGTCCGCTACAATTCTGACGGAACTTTGGATACAACGTTCGGCGGGGATGGTATAGTGACCACGCAAATCGGGGGCGGGGGAGACCAGGAACAAGCCAACGTTATCGCCATAGACAGCAACGGGAAGATATTAGTAGCGGGAAAACATAATAATGGGAGCAAAGATAACTTCGTTCTTGTGCGCTACAATGACGATGGAACGCTGGATTCCTCTTTTGATGAAGACGGCATAGTGACCACGTCTATATGGAGCGGAAATGATCAGGCCTTCGCAGTCGCCATAGACAGCGATGGAAATATCGTGGCGGCGGGTAGCAGTCATAATGGCACCAATGATGACTTCGCCCTTGTCCGTTATACTGCTGACGGAACGCCGGATTCTGGTTTCGGCATAGGCGGCAAAGTGACCACAGCGGTGGGCAGTTATGAGGATGTCGCTAACTCAGTCGCCATAGACAGCGATGGAAATATCGTGGCGGCAGGATACAGCCACAATGGAAACAATTACGATTTTGCGGTTGTCCGCTACAATGATGATGGAACACTGGACACCTCGTTCAGCGGAGACGGAATTGTGACCACGGCGATAGGGAGCGACCAGGAACAAGCCAACGCCGTCGCTATCCTGGGCGACGGAAAGATCGTGGCGGCGGGATACAGTGATAATGGCATTAATCTTGATTTCGCTGTAGTAAGCTATAATATAGACGGTTCGCCGGATACCGATTTCGGTACGAACGGCATAATGACCGAGGCAGTGGGCAGCAGTGATGATGAGGCCTTTGCGGTCACCATACAGGACGATGGTGCAATGGTGGTGGCGGGTAAAAGTTATAACGGGACTAATGATGATTTCGCTCTTGTTCGCTATGTCCGTAGCTCCACCAGCGGTTTTCTGGATGACACTTTCGGTACCAGCGGTGCGGTAACTACGCCAATTGCTTTTAATTCAACTGACGAAGCCCGATCAACCGCAATCCAGAGTGACGGGAAGATTGTGGCTGTGGGTAACAGCGATGAGGGAACCCATTCGGCTTTTTCCCTTGTCCGTTATAATACCAACGGATCATTGGACTCTGCTTTCGGCTCTGGCGGAAAGGTAACTACAGCCGTAGGAAGTTATAATTCTTCCGCCACCTCAGTCGCCATCCAGAGTGACGGAAAAATTGTGGTGGCGGGAGATGCTTATGACCAAGGCTCCTCTCAAGTATTTGCTGTTGTCCGTTACAATACCAACGGTTCGCTGGATACCGCTTTCGGCACAGACGGTATTGTTCTGACAGATGTGTGGGGCGGACATTCTTACGCCAAATCAGTGGCTATCCAGAGCGACGGGAAGATCGTGGTGGGAGGTATCGCCACTAATACTAATAATACTACTTATTATATTGCGCTTGTCCGCTACACTTCCGACGGTGAGCTGGATACCTCGTTCAGCGGAGACGGCATGGTTACAACAAGTTTGGGGGGCAATTATTCTTTAGCCAATGATATCGCCATCGATGGCGACGGAAAGATCGTGGCGGTGGGTTATAGTTATAACGGAAGTAATGACGATTTCGCTGTTGTACGTTATAATTCTAACGGAACATTGGATACCGGTTTCAGTGGGGACGGCATGGTGACCACGTCATTGGGAAGCGGATATGATATAGCCTCTTCAGTCGCTATCCAGAGTAGCGGGGAAATCGTGGTAGCGGGGAGCAGTGATGTGGGGGGCGGGAATTATGACTTCGCCCTTGTGCGCTATAATTCTGACGGCACGCTGGATACAGATTTCAGCGGAGACGGCAAGTTAACCACAGCGATAGGAAGCGGGGAGGATGTTGCTAACTCAGTCGCTATAGATAGCGTTGGAAATATCGTGGCAACGGGATACAGCCACAACGGAAGCAATAACGATTTTGCGGTCGTTCGTTACACTTCAGTAGGCTCGCTTGATACAACGTTCAGCGGAGACGGCAAGCTAACCACAGCGATAGGGAGCAGTGATGACCAGGCTTTATCAGTCGCTATCCAGACCGACGGGGGAATTGTGGCGGCGGGTAGCAGCTACATAGGAAACAATAACGATTATGCGCTTGTCCGCTACACTTCCGATGGCACGCTGGATACTGATTTTGATACGGACGGCATTGTGACCACGGCGGTGGGGAGCAGGCTCGTTGATGCTACCGTCAACTCAGTCGCTATCCAGGACGATGGGAAGATTGTGACAGCTGGTGGCACCAGCGCTAACGGAAAAAATTATTTCCTCCTTACCCGTTACACCTCCAACGGATTACTTGATACAACTTTTGGTACGGGTGGTATATTAACCACGGAAATAGGGTTGGCCCAGAGCGATAGTGAGGGGGCTAAATCTGTCGCTATCCAAAGCGACGGAAAAATCGTGGCGGCTGGTAGCAGCCACAACGGAAGCAATTATGATTTTGCCCTTGCGCGTTATACTGCCAATGGGACGCTGGATACTTCATTCAGCGAAGACGGCATAGTTACAACAGCTGTGGGAGATAATTCTTCCGCCTATTCAGTCGCTGTCCAGAACAATGGGGCGATTGTGGCGGCGGGTAAAAGCAATAATGGTAGTAACGATGCCATCGCCCTTGTGCGTTACACTTCCAATGGATCGCTGGATTCCACATTCAGCGGAGACGGCATTGTTACTACAGCGGTAGGGAGCAATGATGCTGAAGCTTACTCAGTCGCTATCCAGAGCAACGGTATGATTGTTGCGGCGGGGACAAGCAATGCAGGGAGCGGTAACTTTGATTTCGCCCTTGCTCGCTACGATTCCAATGGATCGCTCGACACCGATTTTGATACGGACGGCATAGTGACCACGGCTGTGGGAACCGGCGGGGATGGTGGGGGCAGGTCAGTAGCTATCCAAAGTGACGGGAAGATCGTGGCGGCAGGTAATAGTTATAATAATAATCGCTTCGCTTTAGTCCGCTACAAGGCTGACGGTTCGCTGGATTCTTCGTTTGGCCGTCACGGTAAGGTGACAACGCCTTTAGGAGCAGGTGAGGAGGGTAGTGATGCCCGCTCAGTAGCAATCCAGAGCGACGGGAAGATTGTGGTGGCGGGAAGATATTATTATGGTGATGGTGGTGTCGGCTTTAAACTTATACGCTACTATGCCAACGGTCGGCGGGATCCTTCTTTCGGCTCGGGCGGTATTATAACCGATGGAGCCATTGGCGGATCCCAATCAGTCGCCATTCAGAGCGACGGAGGGATTGTGGCGGCGGCAGGAACCCATGGCATAGTCCAAGATTTTACTGTTGTACGTTATACTGGCATAGAGAGCGGAGGCGGAGGCGGCGGAACCCCCCTTACGGATTTCATCTGTATCCAAGCCGAAGTGACTGATACGGATATAGATACTGTGGCGGATACGGTGGATATGCATGTGTGTTCGTCGAACAGTTTTGTGGATGGGCAGTGCGCGGACACAACCCTGTGCACAGACACAGGGGTGGCGTCGGGCGCTCACGCGCAGTGTTCAATTGAAAATATCGTGCCTGTTCCGACTCCGCACGGGACGTATGATGTGTATGTCTTTGTAAAAGATAACCACGGATTCCAGGGAACAGGAACAAGCACACAGGGTTATGATGTCGAGGATGTGCCTCCTGTCGTAATCTCCTATACTGTCACTGACGCGCCTGCCCCTTCAGCGGGAGGGAGCGACACTATGGATTTCTCCGTGGCAATACATGACGATAACGGCGACAACGATGTGACGGGAGTGAACGGGGTGTTCTATGACGATGATGCCATTGACCTCTCTTCAGGCTCATGCACGCCATCGGATAACAACTGCTATCTGGACAGCACATGTACTCTGAGCGATGTTAACGGAGGAGCGGATACCGAGCTTACAGCCAGCTGTTCGGTGACTGTATGGTTCAACGCGGACTACAGCACGGAATGGAAGGCACATGCCAATCCGTCAGATCAGACGACCACGGTCACTGATTCTTCCGACTCCAGCCATATCACCAATCCCTCGCTTCAGGGAATAGATGTGGCAGAGACAAGCATTGCTTACGGAACTGTGGTGATAGGAGGGACTTCTGCCGGAAAAGAGACTTCCATGGGTAATGTGGGCAATCAGATACTTGATGTATATGTAAGCGGCACATCTATGACTTCAGGGAGCTACTCTATTCCTGTGGGACAGCAGAAGTGGTTCCATACATCAGATCCTTTCGACTGGGATGCCACTGCCACAAGCGCAGGGCCTTACACACTGGTGGACACACCTACCGGGACAAGAGATGCGGGAGGATGTATGAATAGGGACATTGCGGTGAGGACTGTGCACGGCACTGCCGACACAAATGAATCCATATTCTGGAAACTGAGGATACCGGCGGGACAGCAGGCAGGCTCTTACACTGGCCAAAACACTTTCTCCACGACTTCGGGGGCAACGTGCAGTACGGGAGCATCGTACTAAAACCTACCGTACAACTGTAGGCGCGGAAATGTTTCCGCGCCTCCGGATATATGGGGACGGAGAGCTTTAAAGCAAATTGACTCCAAATGGACTTGTATTTTCTATGTGGCATCAATTTGGCGTCTCGACACTGAACCTGAGCGAAGCGAATGGTTAAGAGGAGCAGGAGTCAATTTGGCAGTCTATTGGAATTGATTTTTCAGTTTTAGACTCTTGACTTTTAATAAAAATTATGCAACGCTATGGAAACTACATAAATAAGCCATTATTTACAATTTAAATCCTCCAAAAGTTGAAAAAAATCATAATCAAGGGCGCGAGAGTCCATAATCTCAAAAACATCGATGTGGAGATCCCGCGCGATAAACTTGTTGTCATAACTGGTCCTTCCGGCTCCGGCAAATCATCTCTTGCTTTCGATACGATTTACGCTGAAGGACAAAGGAGATATGTGGAAAGCCTGAGCACATACGCGAGGCAGTTTCTGCAGTTAATGGAAAAACCCGATGTGGATTCCATAGATGGGCTTTCTCCCGCAATTTCAATCGACCAGAAGACCGCGAGCAGGAATCCGCGTTCGACGGTAGGAACGGTTACGGAGATATATGATTATCTTCGCCTGCTTTTCGCGAAAATCGGCCATCCGCATTGCCCAAATTGCGGTAAAGAGATAAGCAAACAGTCCATCAGTCAGATCATCGATATCATCGCTGCTATGCCGGATGGAAAAAAGATTATGGTTATGGCGCCTATGGTACGCGACCGCAAAGGAGAACATCAAAAAGCATTAGAGAAAATAAAAAAAGAAGGGTTTGTGCGCTACAGGGCAGATGGACAGATTTACAGCATCAACGAGACTGTAGATCTGGATCCGAACAAAAAACATACTATCGAAATAGTGGTCGACCGTTTAGTCGTGCATAATTTAAAAAAGACATCTGTTAAGCTGAAATCCGGACAGGAAATCGAAGAAAAAAATGAAGACAGGTCGCGCCTTGCGGACTCTCTGGAAACAGCTTTGAGATTCGGCGAAGGGGTAATTAAAATCGTCGATGCGGATAGCGGGGATGAAGAGGTTTTTTCCGAAAATTTCGCCTGCGACAAATGCGGTATTTCTGTGCAGGAGATACAGCCCCGATCATTCAGCTTTAACTCGCCACACGGGGCTTGCCCGGATTGCCACGGGCTAGGCTCAAAATTAAAGATAAACGAAGACCTTGTGATGCCAAATCCGCGCCTGACTATCGCGGAGGGGGCTATACTTCCGTGGTCAACATCTTCGATGCGGTTAAACTGGTATACCAATCTGCTTCGAGAGGTCGGGAAAAAACATGGTTTTGATATACACACGCCTGTCGGAAAATTTACTGAAGAACAGATCAATCTTATCCTTTATGGCACAGGCAAAGAAAAATACCACGCCTCTTACACAGGCCAGAATTCCAACTATGAATACGACACTTCATTTGAAGGCGTTATACCGAATTTGGAGCGCAGATATCACGAGTCAGAGTCTGATTACATCCAAAAAAATATCGAGCGGTTTATGGAAGAGCTTATGTGCGAAACATGCGGAGGAAAAAGACTCAGGCCGGAGATACTGGCAGTAACTGTGGTTGATAAATCTATTTATGACGTAACGGAACTTTCAGTTGAACAGTGTAAAGAATTCTTTCAGAAGATGGTACCGGACGGCAAAAAAGATCTTCTTACGAAATCTGAATTTGCTATAGGTAAGATGATCATCCAGGAGGTAATAAACCGCCTGCAATTCCTTCATAACGTAGGCCTTTCTTACCTAACCTTGAACCGCTCAGCGAACACACTTTCCGGAGGAGAGGCGCAGCGCATAAGGCTTGCAACGCAAATCGGCTCTTCACTTCAGGGAGTTTTGTATGTACTGGATGAACCGTCTATCGGATTACATCAGCGCGATAACGCCCGGCTTATAAAAACCTTGGAGAATCTGCGTAATTTAGGAAATACGGTTTTAGTTGTAGAACATGATGAAGAAACAATAAATTCGGCGGATTATATTCTGGATATCGGACCCGCGGCAGGCAAACACGGCGGTGAGCTGGTTGCAGTAGGTACTGCTGAAGAAATAAAAAATAATCCTAAATCAATAACCGGCGACTATCTTTCCGGCAGAAAAGAAATCCCTGTGCCGAAAAAAAGAAGGAAAGGAAGCGGGAAATGGCTGGAGATAATTGGCGCGAGTGAACATAATCTAAAAAATGTGGATGTTAAAATCCCTTTGCAGTGTTTTGTGGGCATAACCGGCGTTTCAGGTTCGGGCAAATCATCTTTGATAAATTATATTCTTTGCCCTGTACTTAACACAAAATTAAACCGCGCTAAGCAGAGAGCGGGGGCGCACAAAGAGATTTTGGGCGTTGAACATCTGGACAAGATCATTAATATCGATCAATCCCCTATCGGCAGGACTCCGCGAAGCAATCCCGCCACATATACAGGAGTATTTACTGACATCCGTGAACTTTTCGCTTCCACAACCGAGGCAAAACTTCGCGGTTATAAAGAGGGCAGGTTCAGCTTTAACGTTAAAGGCGGGCGGTGTGAGGCGTGCAAAGGCGATGGCATAGTGAAAATCGAAATGCACTTTTTGCCGGATGTTTATGTACCTTGCGAGGTGTGCAAAGGCAAACGCTACAATGCTGAAGCTATGGAAATAACGTGGCATGGGAAAAATATCGCGAATGTGCTTGATATGACGGTAAATGAAGCAGTTGAGCTTTTTGACGCGATACCGCAGATAAAAAATAAACTGAAGACACTTCAGGAAGTAGGTTTGGGCTATATACATATCGGCCAAAGTGCCACGACGCTTTCCGGCGGAGAAGCCCAGCGTGTAAAACTTGCGACAGAACTTGCGAAACGTTCAACAGGCAAAACCATTTATGTATTGGATGAACCTACTACCGGCCTTCATTTTGATGACGTCAAAAAACTTTTAAGCGTATTGCAGGCTTTAGCAGATAAAGGAAACACAGTAATAACCATCGAGCATAATCTTGACGTCATCAAATCCGTCGACTATGTTATTGATCTTGGACCCGAAGGGGGTGATGAAGGCGGAGAAGTAGTCTGTTTTGGGACTCCTGAGCAGGTGGCGAAAGTGAAAAAGAGTTACACAGGGCAGTATTTGGCTAAGATGTTATAAAAAACGCAGAACCGCGGATTTACGGGATTAAGTGGATTTGACGGATTGATTTTATTTATATTTGTAGAATTTCCGTACAATAAACCGTGGCTGGCTCCAGGCTCTGTCTGGAGTCTATAGTTTATTAAAAAAAATTTATACCGGATATCTCGGATAAAAAACAATTATATTTAATCAATGTATTCCGCTGTAGAGGCGGAGTACCAGAACTAAATGGCTTTTTAAGCTTTTCCATCATGATGAGATGTAGCCGGCGGCTTATATCAAGGATTAAAGCGCTCGTGCGATATCGGCGAACCATTCGATCTTTTCCAAATGAGGTTTTATACGGCTCCTGAGATCGCTGTTTTCTCTCCATTTTTCGTTTACCACCAGATAAGTTGCGTAATGCCGAATACTAAGCATCAGTTCTTCAGATGGCAAACCCTTTATACATGTTATTGCAAGCACAAAATTATTCCATAGCCCGTGTTCGGCATCTAAAATGGCCTCGTTAGCGATTCTGTTGCTTTCCTCCGACTCAAGATTAGTAGTGCCCTTACCTGACCTAATTTTCCAGCCAGAAGTTTGAAGGATAGAATCCATTTCTTCCTTTGGCCCGGTCAGAAACCAGGTAAAGCCCGGCAAAAGCGGTAACAAACCAGATTGCAGAACAGATTGATCTACAGTAGCGATATTCTTGGAACGTCCATTTGCCTCAATTAAGAGGTCACCATCCGACTGAGCCAAATCTCTCTCGGGAATGGCGATATACAAATTATTATTTCCAGACGCGAGCCACACCTCTACATTTCCGTGGTCAAGCCATTCGGCGGCCTTGATTCTTTTAAGTGTAATGGCTTTCGCCGGTGGAATTTTATCATCCGAAATACGAATTCGCCCTTGATTTTTGTCCTTGTCGGAGTCGGATTTCTGGTCAGCACTAAGCATCGCGGTTCGGGTATTCTCGAAACAGGTTTTGAGAGTATCCATAAATGCATCTTTCGCCATAGTCTCATCGGCCACGGCAAGCGTTTCGCGGACATGGTTGCGCGGCTCTTTGGGCATGCTAGTGATATCAAGGTGGCTCTCGGCCGCCTGACCTTCAGAGGTATCGGAAGGATAATCGTTTTTATCTGTCATATTATTATGATTAAATATTCTTTATATATTATATATATATAAATATATTATATGTCAAGCGACTGTATCTCAAAAGGCACTAGTTTTTTATCGAATAAGCTCTCATCATAAAAAGCTCCTTCTGGAAAAAGATTGAAAACAATCATTAATTAACATGCTGGCTCCAGACTGAGCCCTGCGCTTCGCGTGTATTTACGTACCGCAAATATGGAGCCAGTAGGTCATGGACAGAGAAATTTAATATATCCTAAATTCTCTTCGATTTTCGAACTTCGATTTTCGATTTTTTTAAATAGTTCTCTTCACAACTATTAAAGTTATATCATCCGCCTGTGGATAATCTCCCATAAATTCACGGACATCTTTCATTATTCCGTCATGTATTTGCTGCGCGGTATCAAACCGGCTATTTTTGGCCACAGAATCCTTAAAGCGCTGCATGCCATAATTTTCCATCTCGTTTTTCCAGGCTTCAGGTATGCCGTCTGTGTATAAAACGGCTACGTCATCAACCTGCATATCGATGTATTCGGTTTTTACAATTTCGGAAATGTCAGGGGTCATGCCCAAAGCCATGCCTCCGTAAGAGGCTTCATTTACAGTCATATCTTTGGCTGAGTAATGAAAAATAGGATCATGGCCAGCCTGTGTATAGCCGAGCTTGGCCTCTTTTATATGCCAATGCGCCATGACCATGGTCATAAACACATTAGGCCGTGTTTTTTTCTGCAATATACTGTTTAAATGCACTATTAGTTCCTGGGTTGTCTTGTACTGGTCAAGAAAGGCTGGTACGAGAGCGTTGTTAATGGCGGCAACAAGACCCGCAGACACTCCATGTCCGGTAACATCGCCTACATAAAAAATCATACTGTCTTCATCCGCCATAAGAAAATCATAACAATCACCTCCTACTTCGGTTGCAGAGACAAGGCTAACCGCTATATCAAGGTTAGGGATTTTTGGCAATGTAGTAGGAAGAAGTTCTTTCTGGATTTCTCCGGCCAGCTCAAGTTCGCGGGTCATTTTTTCCTTTTCGACAAGCTCTATCGTACTTTTTTCAAGATCCTGCGCCATCTGGTTAAATGTATTCGCGAGCTGTCCGATTTCGCTTTCGGATTTCACAACAATCCGGGTAGCCAGGTTTCCGGAACCGATTTTTAACGCTCCTTCAATCAAAGTCTTGATCGGGGAAGTGATTTTGCCGGCTATTATGCCTCCGATAAACAAAGAAATAACGATACCGAAAATAGCCAGGATTATCATATTATTTCTTGTCTCGCTGACACGTTTCGTAAGAGCGGAATAACTTACCTCGTAACGCACGGAGAATGAACGAAGAGCGTTATTCGGATCCCTGAATGGGTAGACTATATTTTCAGTCTGGTCAGTATCCTTTATCGCATCCACGGTCCGACCATTGAAATTTGTATATCTGATTTCGCCTTCAGCTTTATCCAGATAGACCACAAGTCCGCTTTTGGTCTTTACGGACGGCATTACAGCCTGAATACGCTCCATGTCTTCACTCCCAATTTTGCCAAATTCCGCCTTGTCAGCCCGATAAAGAGTCTCTCCGGCATAGTTAAAAATGCTGATAGCCGGGATATCCTCATTCAAACTGTATATATCCGCCATTTCCCTGTCAAAATTCGCGAAAGCTTTTTGAACGTAATTACTCTCATAATTCGAGACTATTCTTTCATTTGTAAGTTCGGCAAAACTGACCGCGTTTTTAAAGATGTCAAAACTTATTTCTTTTGTCTTTTGACTTATAATGAAATATGTCGACGCAATCAAAATCGCAATGATGACCATTGAAGTTCCGAAAACGATTTGGGATTTTACACTTCTTAACACCTTCTTTAATTAAGAATTAAAAATGAAGAATTAATTGGGGATTGGTCATTGGACATTGGTCATTGAAGAATCTATATATTATACCACAAAAATACCCTCTTAAACAAGAGAGAAAATCTGTTATTTACGGCAATATCAGTAATTAAGCAGTAAAAACGCCACCAGGGCTCCGAATACCGCACCGACTACAACCTCAAAAAGCGTGTGGCCAAGGGATTCTTCAAGTTTTGAAGCGGGGCGTATTTTATTAATAGCTTTGGCATGAAAACCTACCTCCTGCCTCAGGTTAACTGCATCGTACATAACGATCAGGGCGATAACTGCGCTAATCGCAAACATCGTACTTCCGAGCCCTTCTCGATACGCCACAACTACTACTAAAGCGGTGACAAATGATGAATGCCCGCTTGGCATTCCTCCTGGTTTAACAAAACGTACTTTTCCTCTTTTTCTGAAAACATCGATAACCGCCTTAACTGTTTCAGCAAGGAGAATCGCTATAAATGGTATCGCTATAGGATACTGGTGGATGATTTGCATTTTTTTTGTTTAGTTGGTTCTATTCTATTTGAAAATTCTTAAATTGTTAATCGAATTATTTTTTCTGATTGGGGATCTAATGGGTGACCTGATTGGTGACCTGCGCCAAAGGGCGCGGGGGCCTAATTGGTGTGAATATACGTTCCTTCCCCAATTAGGTCTCCCATCAGGCCCCGCCCGATAGGGCAAGGTCACCCATTAGTAAAATTTGCCTCATTCTCCAAGCTTTGCTACAATATTTAAGAAATAAAAAATAGAAATATGCAACATCATATTAAAAAAATCTTAGCCGCGCTTATTGTAATAATATTTGCCGGTTTTTTAAACAGCTGCGGAGGAGGAGGTCAAACGACCACCACTCAAAATCTGAAGCCATACGATGGCGGAGAATTTACTATGACAATTGATCCCAGCTGGAAAATAATCAACCAGTCGGATTTTTATTCCGAGATCCCAAAAGAGACTGTGGTAGCTTTTACCGCGCCAGAGGCTTATAACGGATTTTTTATAAATGTTAATATCGTTAAAGAAGATTTAAAACAGGCCATATCATCGATTGATTACGGTCGCGCGAATATGAACCTCAGCGCGCAAAACCTGACTGATTACCAGAAAATGCAGGAAGCACAGGTAACTATTGGCGGCAATCCGGCGCTTCTGCATATTTTTCAGGCTCGCCTGAATCCATCAGAAAAATTGATAAAGTTTGTCCAGCTTTACGCCACTAAAGGAAATTACGGCTATATCGTTTCCGGCGGAATGTTACCCGATACGCCACAGGCAACGCGCGATCTTGTCGGATCTATGGTCACGAGTTTTCAGCTAAAATAAAAAATATGGTTCCGCACAAAATAGCTAAAAAGGATATTTATCTTTTTCTTAAGCAGAACAAATCTGCTGTGATTTCAACGGTAAATCTGGAGAATATGCCGGAGGGGGCGACTATATATTACGGTGTTGATAAAGATTTTAATTTTTATTTTATTACAAGTGATAAAACCAGAAAATACGCAAATCTGAAACGAAACCCGAAGGCTGCCTTAGCGATTTCCGACGATTATAGGTTAACAACGGTGCAGCTCGAAGGTGTGGTTGAAGAAGTGCATAGCGTTAAAATAAATTCAAATTCAATAAAACTCCTGACTGAAGCCCTGGCCCCGACAATAAGGCAGACAATCGCGCATATCTGGGATCCGATTCCGCCGATAATGAAAATGGAAAATGGCAGGATTGTGATATTTAAACTAAAACCATACTGGCTAAGATGGGCGAATTTTAATGAACCTGTGGATAAAGTTAAGGGGAATTATTTTAAGCTGATAATACCGTAGTCAAATTGACTCCAAATGGACTCCAGATTGACGATTTGGCGTCAATTTGGCGTCGCGAAGCCACGTCTTTCGCGAAAGACAGTGGCGAAGCTGGAATCAATTTGAATCAATTAGCAGCCGGTGTATTGCCCTGATCAGCAGGCTGAGCTTGTGGCGCAGTTCCGGGCGTTTCTGTATTTGCAGGAGGGGTTGCTACCGGTTGCGGAATTTTTTGCCTGATAAGCTCAAATTCTCCATCATCCCATACTTCAGCGCCGCCGATTTTGTCGTATATTCTAAGGTGGACTTTGTATTTGCCTAATTTCACATTACCCGCAGGCACATAAACGCCGCTTGGGGACGGGGCGGTATCATCATCAAGTTTTAAATGCCCGCCTTCGCCAAGCAGGTGTTCTTTTTTCATAGCCACATTACCCTCCGGGTCTTTAACTAACAAATCCATATCGATCCAGTTCTTTCCTTCCGCGTCTCTTTTAAATTTTCCGACTTTCATAAGGGCAAAATGAACAGGCTCTCCCCTTTCATAGATCGGCTTGTCCAAAAAAATCACGCCTTCTTTTTCTGTTACCCTGGCAAATACCGCTTTTTCGTATTTAAGGTAAGAAGACTGGTGGCTTTTACCAATGCCAATTGACGCTATTTTATCCCCCGCCCATGAAACCGCTTTAGTCAATGCCTCACTGTTCTGAGTCGCGGCAATCAGAAGAACTGCGATCAGGATTGGCATCAATACCATCAGTACTCTTTTATATGGTTTCTCTCGGTGAAAGCGGAATAGATGTGTAAATTTCTTGAAGATTTTTTTCATATATTTTTTATTATAAAAGTGGAGGAACCGGTGGGGTTCGAACCCACGAATAACAGTTTTGCAAACTGCCGTGTTAAGCCACTTCACCACGGTTCCTTAAAACTTGTCTGCCTATTTTTTTTATCAGATTCCGGCGATAATTGCAAACTAATAGTCTGAAATTCAGAATTGTATCTAGAACGTTTAAGTTACTATTTTCCAGTTTCGAATTTCATTTATTGTGCCGAATTTTAAATTCGAAACGCAGAAATGCTAAATACATTCCCCCAATCCCTTCCAGCAGTTTACGAAAACATTCAATAATGGGATGAATTCAATAGTCGCTTTTTTGGAACCAGTTTCAGACGGATGGTCGTCACCGGACGGATATGCGAGGGTATTTCCGCCTTTGTTTGTGATGTGTTCGATAGCGCCGTTTATAAACCTATGGTGGTTGCCAGCCGCAGTCAGAATATTGTAGAAATCAAACACAGCGACATTGTGCTTGGTGTAATTTGATAACCAGTCATTCATAAGCCAGTTATTAAACGCTCTGGCGTTACTAGCATAAGTGCTATCCGATAACGGTGGCGCTGTTATGACGACAAACAGTTTTTCAGGGTGCGCGGAGAAGTATTTCAGGATTTCGTTATACACATATTTCGCGTTGCCGACCGTCAAACCATCGCCCTGCTCCGCAGGGTCATTAGGATTTCCTTCGAGCGCGGAATTCGGAAAACATGATTTAAACATCACTATCTCATTTTCTCCGCCCGGGTCGGAAAGTGTGCGGGTATAACTGGAATTTTGCCCGCTTTCACCAAAAAGCGCTGACATATAGCTATCAGTGCTATCACTACTGAACCACTCAGTCCAGTTCGGGATATCTGTGCGGTCGCCTATGCTATCCGGGCCCCAGCCGTAATTCGTGTCGCTAACAAAGTAATTGTTTTGGTCGAGAGTTTTGCCGAGGTCGCCGTAATCGTCCGTAAGCCAGTTTTCGCCTGTGGAATGGTGGATGAATATCAGTTTAATTGGATTCTCAGGTTCATCCGCGTTCAAAGATGACTGGTTACCACTAGTGCTTTCTTCCGACCCTCCAGCCACAATCAGTTTTCCGTTAGCATATGAATTGGATTCCTGGTCTTTGATCTCCGCACCCAGTCTCCAGATCATT
>Ga0315286_10002152_pt1 | contig 18287 bp, 17 predicted proteins | sample YL17G10_0_MG_FD_205038 | JGI IMG/M metagenome (GOLD analysis project Ga0315286, IMG submission 205038) | Sediment microbial communities from Yellowstone Lake, YNP, Wyoming, USA - YL17G10_0 | ecosystem: Environmental > Aquatic > Freshwater > Lake > Sediment | place: USA: Wyoming | collected... | reverse complement strand
TATCGTTATCCAAGATTGGCTTAATCCAGCGATAACGCTCCTCTTTTATATCTTTGGGCATAGTTTTCATATACCCCTAGATTAGCAAAAAAGTGCCATATGTATGTACACATTACCAAAAACTCTTGCATTTTGGATTAAAATATGGTATAATAGAGAGTAGGAGTGGATTCATTAACGTAATCCTACGGTCGCGTCAGACGCGACCTCAGGATGTAAGTTTTTCTATTTTCTCGCTTATCGCTCGAAAAGAAAAACTAACATAGGAGGTCAAGCGATGGAGAAGGGAATTTGTCCGGTGTGTTTTGGGGTTCATTCGGTCAAGCTGGTTGACAGACGCAAGGATTTGCCGCTACACGTTGTTCGACACCGCATGGAGACCCACAAGGCGATTGCGGGACTGAACTGCGGTGGCGCAGGCCTGATTCCGCGGCAGCTCATCGTTGAAACCGAGGACAAGCAGTAAGGAGGAAGGATGCCTAGGAAGTGGGAAGGCAAGTGTCGGGTATGCGAGAGAATGTATCCGGTGACTCTCGCGGCGATGGATCCTGAAGATCGTCAAGCGATCGAGGACGGGGAGATCACTCCGACCAAGGGTGAGTTCATGGTTGATCCGCATAAGTTCGAGGGACAGCAATGTTCGGGTTCGACCATGTCGCCGCGGACAATCACCGAGGTAAAGCAAGTCTTGAAGGGCGTGTGCTGTAGCTGCCAGAGCGTTCATTTGGTAGTTGAGAGAGAGGAGCCGCTTGGATCTGGTAAGGAGTCAGCAGGCTTTCTCGAGACGCAATGCGCAGAAGAAGGCTATGTGATGGCTCCGCACAACTTTCCTGGCATGGATTTCCCGTGCAGTGGCGCAGGGACAGTTCCTCAAGCCCTTTTCGTTAAGCAAAGATGCTATAAGTCGTCGTTCTAGGAACGACACAGTGGACCAGCCCAGGGCTGGTCCACTTTTTCTTTTTAAGAATAAATATGTTGGTAATCGAACCTTAAACATATTTTTGGGAGTTGATAAATATATATTTTTTGCTAAAATATGATTGATGTTTTATGGAGTTGCCTTTCGTTACATTGCGTTTTAGTAATTGATTTTGTAAAATAGCGATAAACATTAAATATTGATTTTTAAGCTCAAAACGCAAAATTCAAAAGTTAAAGCCGCAACTTAAAACCTTAAAGCTTAAAATCTATTAGTTTTTAGTTTTGAGCTGTGGTTTTGAGATTTGCACTTTGAGTTTTAAGTTAAATTTATGCCAAAACATAATCACGAACGGACATTAATTATTATCAAACCCGATGCTTTGCAGCGGAATCTTTTGGGCGAGATTATCCAAAGATTCGAGCAAAAAGGCCTTAAAATCACCGGCCTTAAAATGATGCGGATGGACGATGTGCTTTTATGCGAGCATTATGCTCATCACAAAGATAAGCCGTTTTTTGAAGGCATTAAGAATTACATGAAAAGCTCCCCTGTTATCATGATGGTTTTGGAAGGGCTTGAGGTCGTGAACGCAGTGCGCTTGATTACGGGCATTACCAAAGGCAGAGAAGCGGACGCCGGCACCATTCGCGGCGATTTTGCGATGAGCTCGCAATGCAATATTGTTCATGCTTCAGATTCAAAGGAAAATGCGGAAATAGAAATTTACCGTTTTTTCAACGAAGACGAGCTTTTCGACTATCAGAAAATCGATTTCGATTTCATTTACGGAGAAGATGAACGCTAGAAGCATAGGATATAGAATTTAGTTTATAGATTTTAAAAATAGGCGCTTGCAGTGCACCAGAGATGGACTTTGTCCATCACAGTGCACTGTGGATAACTGGCTTGACAGCCTGTTTTTTTAAACTTAAAATTATGTTATGTCAAATGTGTAATATCCATAAGACTTTATGACTTTTTTTGCTGATTCTGATAAAGTTGACGAACTTATAAATTACGCAATCGTAGCCATATCTACGATGGGTTTGTTATTGACGTGGCTATTTTGCGCTTGGAAGAAAAAACTTTTGAAAATATAATATTAATAAGGAAGAAAATCCCAAATCACAAATTTCAAATTACAAACAAACTTCAATTATTAAAATTCTAATAATCAAAAGCGTTTAGGATTTGGATGTTAGAATTTAATTATTGTTTGTAATTTGGTGCTTAGGATTTGGATTTTATTTTGCTATCGATGATTGATTTAACAATTTTATAGAGTTTAGGCGCCTTTTTTTATTTATAAAACATGTTAAAATGAAATTGGCTTCGATTGCGGAATTGTTCTTTTGGATCTTGGATCAATCTTTTTTAAATGGGAATCTTATATTGTCTATCCCCGTGGGGATGGATTGAGGATACCCTTGTCCGCCTTGAGTCTGATAATAGGACTATTCCTGCTTTTGCAGGATAGCGGACGCTGATCTTAAGCCAGGAATCCTAAGCAATCTCCCAATTGAAGCCAATAAAAAATCTCTGCGTTGCAGGGATTTTTTGATTGTCTAGTTATTGACAAAACATTATTTTATGTTAAGATTGAGATGTTTCAAAAAAAAGGAGGCGAGAACATGGAAGTACGAGAAGTCTGTCAAAGACAGAGGGTTAGAACTTGGAAAGAGATAGAAGTTAAGACAGTTTCTAGGCTTGGGATTCCAGTCGCATTGAACGTTGGAATTCCGGCAGATACTGAACTGGAAATCATGGCAGAAAAAGGAGAAACCGTGCCCAGAATTTATCTTGTCGCAATTGGTTCTGGAAAAATTGCAAAAATTGTGCCTGGAATTAAGGTTTTTAAAGAAGGCCTTACTTCTAAGGAAGGCGTTATTGTTCCTATAGACAGTCTCGTGCTTGTCAGCTAGTTGATAACAAAACGACCGCTTAAAGCAGCGGTCGTGTTTTTTTAGTAAAATTACGGAGGTCCGTTCTCCGTAAATTTAGATTTTACGGGATGATTTTAGAATCAGGAAAGCGATTATGCCACCGGCAATTGCTGTGACAAGTTGAGGCCAGGACATCATTTGCGCTACTTGGGTTGCGATTTCTTTTTTAAAAAGGAGATTAATGACAATTGAACTAGTGCTTAAAAGAAAAATGAACTTAAGAGCGCTGGCAAATATCATGCCTAGCCAATATTTTTTCTTGAGCATTCCAAAAACAAGAATCAAAAGGGTATTGGAAAACATAATAAACGGAACCATCGGCGCCAAAATTGGCGGAAGCAATCCTGACCACAAAGCAATTAAGCTGGGAATTAGTCCGACTAAGATTGCGGATTCTCGACCAAGCAAAATGACTGACAGAAAAAGCGTCGCATTGACAAGAGGTCCAGTAATCATTTGCTGATGGCCTAGTAAAGGCGCAAAAGTCGCGATTCCGACAAGGCCAGCAAACATTGCCAGTTTGATCAAAGCGGTTTTTGCGAAGGTTTTGTCTAAGGAGAGAACTTTGGTATGGAACATAATTTTAAATTAACGAATTAACGCATTAATGGATTAACGGATTTAAAATTTCTAATTAAAAATTAAAGAATTGAATAATTTATTAAAAATTAAAAATTGTAAATTAAAAATTAATTAATGATTTTAGTTTTTTTCCCTTTTTTGTTTTCTATAGCTAGTATGTAAAATCTCATGGGCGAGTTTAGGATGTTTATCCAAGAATTCGGCATAAACTTTTTTGACAATCGGATTTTCGTGGGCTCTGCGGATTTTCGTTGTTTTGTCGATTTTATAAAGGCCGTTGGCGCGCGCAAGTCGGATATCGTCATTGGTCGGTAAAGGCTGTCCTCCTCCGCCAATGCATCCGCCAGGACAGGCCATTACTTCAATGCAGGTATAATTATCTTTGGGATTTCTTTGGATTTCCTCAATTAATTCTTTAGCATAACCCAAGCCGTTTACAACAGCGATTTTTTTTGTCTCGCCACAAATTTCAATGGCGGCTTTTTTAATATGTTTAAGTCCGCGTACTTGTTTAAAATCGATTTTATCCAAACGTTTGCCGGTTAGCGTTTCATATGTTGTTCTAAAAGCCGATTCCATAACCCCGCCGGTCGCGCCGTAAATAATGCCGGCACCGGAAGGCGAGCCAAAAAGATCATCGAGTTTTTGCGGCCTCAATGTGTTAAAATCAATGCCTCTGTGTTTTAAAAGCCGGGCAAATTCGCGGGTTGTCAAAACGAAATCCACCGAAGGCATGCCATTGATTTTAAGCTGAGAGCGCGCAATTTCATATTTTTTGGCAACGCAAGGCATAATGGAAACAACGAAGATTTTTTTGGGATCGATTTTCTCCTTTTTTGCATAGTAAGTTTTGATAAGCCCGCCTAAAATTTCCTGAGGTGATCTTACAGTCGTCAAATTGGAAATGAATTCAGGATAGAAAAATTCAATATATTTTACCCAGGAAGGGCAGCAAGATGTTAAGAGCGGCAGGCGTTTTCCGCTTTTCATCCTTTCGATAACTTCTTTTGATTCTTCATAAGTGGTAAAGTCAGCTCCGACCGAAGTATCAAAAACCTTATCAAAGCCCAATTTTTTTAAAGCGGAGACAATCTGATTAGTGACAATTTCGCCGTAATCAAGGCCGAATTCTTCACCAATGCTTGCGCGAATCGCCGGAGCAAACTGAGCAATGACAATTTTATCCGGATCAGAAAGCGGTTTTTCAATGTCCTCGAATTCACCGACGCCTTCAAAAGCGCCGGCAGGGCAATGCATAATACACTGACCGCAATAAACGCAGTCGATATTTTTCTTTTTTGTCGGCATCACTTTCATAAACGCTCCCCGTTCATAGACCTCCAGATATCCGACGCCCTGATTTTTGCAGACCTCAACACAATTTCTGCAGTCAATGCATTTTGTGCTGTCAAATTCAACGGCATTTGAAAAGCGGTAAATCGGATAATCGGTTTTTCTGTCATGAAATCGGGTGATTTTCGCGTCATTTTCTTCAGCGAGATTAAGCAATTGGCAATTAAAACGCCAGACGCAATCTGAGCATTCTTCGCGATGCTGGGCAAATAACAACTCCAGATTAATTTTTCGCGCTTTTTTAGCTAAGGGACTATGGGTAAAAATTTCCATGCCTTCTGTAATTTTAGTCGAACAGGCGGGGCGAAGTGTTTTTTGGCCGCGAATTTCAACTGAACAAACCCGGCAATTGGGCTTGATTTTAAGATCGGGATGACTGCAAAGCAAGGGAATATAAATATTATTGGCCTTAGCTGCTTCAGCGATGGTTTGGCCTTCATGAGCGCTAAATTTTTTATTATTGATTTTGATGTCGATATTTTTTTCAATCATGAATAATCTTTGTTTGAAGTGAAATCATCGATTTGCCTGCCATAGCTCCTAAAGCGCAGAAAGTCGTCTCTTCCAATACGAGCAGGATATCGTTGATAATTTTTTTGTTAGGTTCTTTTTTTGCAAATTCTTCAAAAAGGCGATAGGTGCCTTCGCGGCAGGGCGTGCATTTGTCGCAATTCTGATATAAAGCGAAGCGGATGATTTTTTTAGCCAACAGCAAAGGATTAGTGCGAACTTTATCATAAACAACGATTGAACCTAATCCATTTATTGGCTGATTTAATTCATGAGGCAGAAAAAATTCGCCCAAAGTTCCGCCTGCCTGGATAAAGAAATCGCTTTTTGGCGCATTATGAGTTTCGTCCAAAATTTCTTTGATGGTTAAATTTTCTCTCAATACAAAAACTCCTTTACGAGGAATATCGCCCGACAAACAATAAAAGCGCTCATTTTTGTATTTTCCTTGGGCAATCTTTGCCACATGATAAAAAGTTTCTACATTGTCAATCAAGGTCGGATAGCCCCAAAGGCCAGCTTCTGAAGGATAAGGCGGTTTTAGTCTGGGTTCGGGCCGCTTGCCTTCAATTGCATCTAGAAGCGCAGTTTCTTCGCCGGCCAGATAACCGCCTGGTTTTTTAAATAATTTGATTGGCAGATTTTTAATCAGTTTTAAGAGCGGTTTTTTAAATTTGCGATAGTAATCTTTTTTTAAATAAATATACGCTTTGCTGTGATCGATATTGTCCAGGGCGATTTTAATGCCCTGAACGACTTCTTCCGCATGATTTTTGAGAATGAAATAATCTTTTTTTAATTGCGGATCGCCTTCCGAGGCATTGCAAATAATGTATTTCAAAGACGAAGGCGTGTTTTTAACAGCTTCCCATTTGAGGCTGGTCGGAAATCCTGCTCCGCCGCGACCACGTAAGTTAGCAGCTTTTAGTTGTTGAATAATGTCAATAGACATAGATGATTAATCAACGCATATCCTTATATAGTTAAAAGTTTAAAATGCAAAATTAAAAGTCAAAGTTTAAAATTAAAAATTATTTCTTGTTTTTGAGCGATAAAATACTAGAACCTAATATATTTGATAATTCACAAGCTTCTTGAAGTAATGGTTTTATTTTTTCTGCATTAGACTTTTCGCTATCTTTTAACAATGCAAGCCAATATTTAGTTTCATTAGAAGATTTTAAGGCATGATTGATAAAATTAGTGAAGTCTTTTTTAGACGATGACGCTTGAGCTTCAATGATGTTGGCTCCGATGCTCGTGGCGCTTCTTATTAATTGTCGAGCAATGATTTCTAAGGAAAAATCTTTTCGCGTAAAAGTATCTATGAGTTTTATAATCTCTAAGGAAAATTTATAAGACCGCCTAATTAACATTTCTTTATAAGATTTGTTTTCCATAACTTTTAATTTCCAACTTTAACTTTGCACTTTTAATTTACAACTTTTAACTTTAGCGAAGCGCTTATTCTATCATAAACATCGCCAGCATAATGCCGATACCGAGGATGAATGCTGAAATTTCCATGATTGATTTTTTAAAGCCGAATTCTTTATGAAGTTCGGGAATCATGTCAGATCCGGCAATATAAATGAAAGTTCCAACTGCGAAAGGAATGAGGTAGAAATTAATATTTTTGACATAATTTCCAATTATTATAATGGTTAAAGTACCTAAAATTGCAGTCAGCGCTGTTAAAAAATTAAACAAAAGCGCTTTCTTTTTGGAAAACCCGCCATATAAAAGCACGCCCATGTCGCCGATTTCCTGCGGAATTTCGTGAAAGACGACTGCGATAGTTGAAGCAATGCCTAAAGGAATGCTTACAAGATAGCTTGTGCCGATAATCAAGCCATCAATAAAATTATGGATTGCATCGCCAACCAAGCTCATTAAAGACAAAGGATGAATATGGGCTTCGTTTACTGGCAAATGGCAGTGGCGCCAGTGGATGAGTTTTTCAACAAGGAAAGAGAAGGTGATGCCTGCTAAAATAAATAGGCCAGTTAACAAACTAAAGCCGTTTTCGTTGACAGCTTCAGGTAAAAGATGAATAAAGGCCGCGCCAAAAAGTCCGCCAGCTGAGAAACTGACAAACAAAAGCAGGATATTTTTTAATTTTTCGGTTTTAATTAAAAGCGTCAAAATCCCGATCAGCGAAATCAAGCTTACGGCGACAACGCTTAAAATGGCATAGACCCAAACAAGATTCATATTAAATTCAAAATGCAAAATGAAAAATGCAAAATATTGGATTGATTATCGTATTAAATTTTCAGCAAAAGCCATGGCTTTGGCAATATCTTTTTCATTTGGCCGTCCCTGATTAAGCCCTCCTGTGAGCTTAAAAGGCCCGAAACAATCCAGCCCTGGACAATTGAATTCGCCTGTGATTGCGCAATGCTTTTCTGCGAGAATTTTGCGCAGTTTTTGATGAAATTTCAGGCCTTCAGGATCGCCGCTGGTTGAAAAAATAAAAGCTTTTTTGTCGGACATTTCGGGCAGATTTCTCGCGAATTTAAGAATCGTCCGATGATGCCTAAACATATAAATGCCCGAGCCAAAACCGATTAAATCGTAATTTACAAGCTCGCCAATTTTGACTTGGTCAGGCGTTTTTAAATCAGCTTGCAAAACTTCGGCCATGGCTGAGGCGATTTTTTTTGTGTTGCCTTTGTGGGTTGATGAGTAAACGATTAAAGTTTTCATAGTATTATTATTTTAACATAAAAAGTTTTAACTTTACAACGCAACAACTTTACAACAAACAACAAAATAATTTTAGAAAAAATTCCGTACCACATAAGACGTGGGATGTAATCCTTTGACTTCGCTCAGGGTAAAGATTTTCTAAGCTTCGCTTTGCTTAACAAGAAAATTTAACAAAAGCGCGGAGATTTCCGCGCTGTTTTTAACTATTCGGGGTAGAAATTCCACAGGAATCCGATAAGGAACAGTGAGCCAAAATAGCACCAGAAAAATTTCCAGACAATCGGCCATCCGATAGGTTTCCAATAAAAAAGATCTATACAGAAAAATATCATGATAGGAAATATCATAAACGACAGATCGTGTTTCGCTTCAGGATTTCTGATGATGACATTGATCACATTCAGGGCTAACATCAGTATGCAAAGACTGTTTCCTATCCAAAAACCGATTAATATCCCATTCGCAGTTTTATAGAAATGAGGAATCAGAACTACTAATAATATGGCAATCATTGTTAGCAATCCAGTGTTTTTGCAGATTTTCCCGACGACTTTTTTCAAAGAACCCACCTCCTTGAGTACTAATTTTAGTTTATATCTTTTTTCACGAAGTGTCAAATTTTATGGCGTGGATGTCGACATCAACATTAATAGTATCATGAAACATATTCGTAATTTGTACTTATTCGTTGGCGATTCGTAAAAATTCGTATTTTTTCCACAAACCCTTGACAATAATCTATTTTTTGGTATAATAGGGGCAGGATGAGTTAGTACCTAAAACAAAAAAACAAAGGAGGACAAAGTGAGTGCAAACAAGCTGTTGTGGCTGGGGAGACTTTTCTATTGTACAGTTAGCATTTTGCTTTTCTGTGCCATTATTTCTGCCGGTCCGCTTTTTTCGAAACCAGTTCATGTGGAAGTGTCGGTATTGCTTACTGTGATATTTGTCGTCGGTTTAGCAGTCAATATTCAAGATATGGAAATGTCGTTTATGATATTTTCCAATTCTCTAGGATGGCTTATAGTAGCTTGGCTGATTGGCGAAGTGGTGTTCTGGCATTTGCTGCCGACCAACAGCATGGGACTTTCCTTGGTTGCCGCGATTTTCTGCGGGATCATTGGAGGAGGAGGCCTTGCTTATCTAGACGTAGGGCTGCTTCTTTCAGCGGTTGACAACAATCCGGATTGCAAATTAATTATGAATGGCTGGTTTTTGGACTATTTAATCTTAGGAGTATTGCCCTGTACAGCACTCTGTCTGCTCATTAATTAAGTATAGCGAGTTAAAGAGGAGATTCATTTCTCCTCTTTTTTGATTGGAATTTTCTTGAGATTGAATTCAATTTTCTATGTTGTAAAGTTATATCGTCGTAAAGTTGTAAAGTTTGACGGAGGACGGACCTCCGTAAATTTAATGGGGATTCGATCTGTGCCATTTTGAATTTTTAATAATTCATATTACAATTAGAATAGATATATGTTATTGAATTTTATGCGCAATCAGGAAATATTAACAATTGAAGAACAAACAACAGAAGATGTTGAAACAGAAAAAGTATTGTTTGAAGAGGAGGGCCAGCGAGAAAAAGTTGAAACCGATTCAGAGTTTCTAGAAAAAATTAGGATTATTAATGGCTATATCGAATATCTGGAAAAAGAAATAGCTAGTTTTAAAGAAAGAGAACCGTCAAAAGAAGCGGTCGACTTATTGTTTTTAAAATTAGACGAGATAATAGATCGGGCTAAAAAAGTCGAACAATTTTTTTGCAGTAAAGATTCTGGCGGAAAGATTTGTAAAGAATATTTTTATACAGACATAAACTGGAATGCCCATAGTTTTGAAACAAAGATCAATATAGAAGCATCGCGGCAACAATTAGAACTTTTAAAAACAAAACTAGAAAAATGGGCTATTCCGTCTTTAAAAAACAGGGAAGAAGGAGACAAAGAAGACGAAACTTATTTAGATGAAAGAGAGGCAGAATTAAAAACTTTAAAAAATGAAGCTGCTGAAAAAATCACGGTAATAGAAAAAAATCTGTCAGGAACGTTCGGTAGATTTAGAAAAGGTAAATACGAACAAGGTATTTTAGAAAAATTACCGTTAATCAGAGACTATTTAGAAGGCGCGATCATTCAGATTCCAGATATAGAAGATTATGATTTAAAAAATTTACTCATAAAAGTTAACGAAGCAAGAGAATATTGTGCTAGAGGAAAGGCAAAGATTGAGCAAAACCAAGAAATACAGGAAAAACAGTTAAGAGAGATTTATAAAGAGATCAATGAGTATTTAGATGGCGTGATTAGTCAGTTTGGAGAAGTTAAAAAAAATACTGAAATGCTGGCATCAACGAAAGAAATAGAAATTGAATGGCAAAGTTTCTTTGAAAATAAAGTGGTGCCGGCTTTTAATCTTAGTGCAGAAGATAAGGAAAAATATAAAACAGAAATAGAGGAAGCAGGCAGAGAAGTTTCAAAATTAGACTTAAAATCATTTGATAATATTAGAGAATCATTGCAGTATTTCTTTTGTTATTATTGCCAAAAAAGAAAAATTGCGCCAGCAGAAGCTTTAGAGAGAATAAAAGAAGAAGTTGAAAAAGTTGAAAGAACTAAATTTATAGCTGTTGGCAGGAAAGAAAAAGGATTAAGAGGGTTGCTTGAGGAAGGAAAATTAAGATGTATCTGGGATTTTTCAGAAGAAGAAAGGAGAAAAAAAGCAAGAAATATTATGGATGACGTCGGATATGTTTATAAAAGAGAACAGGCAGAGAAATCTTTGGGGATTTGGGGGGAAAATCCGATTTCTTCTATTTTGGGTAGCGAAAATTCGCGCGATGAATTCGGCGCGCCGCGTCAATACGGAGAATACTTAGTAGTTTTAAAAGACGAAGCCTATGATCGCAGTATTTTTACTGAAAGTGATTCCATGAATCCGTATTGGATGATAGAACCTTTGAGGCCAAAAGGGAGCGAAGAACGTCACGATGTTGTTAATCGAAGATTGATTTCCAAGCATGCCTCGATTGCAAAGGCATTATTTAATGATTTTAGATTTAATCCCAGTACAAAATCTTACTATTTCCCTAGTACGCAAGAAAATAATCTTGAATACATAGAAGCATTGGTTTGCGGAGGAGTAAAATTGGAAGATGTTAAAGAAATTGTTGTTCGTGACATCGATAAAGTTCCAGAAGATATTAAAAAAATACTTGAGGAAAAAAGTATACCATTAAGAACGAAAGTTAGTTTTGAAAAAGCTGGAGAGGTATAAGAACTCCTGTATTTTTTAAAATTAACGGAGGACGGACCTCCGTAAAATTTATCCTATTGCAAAAACAAAACAATGCTTTATAATGAAAATGAACGGAGGTGAAAATATGCCAAACATTGAAGGAGGACCAAGGCCACAAGATACACAATTTGATTCGAAAGAGCACGTACAAATCCCTGAAGAAGAAGGGGGCGGTTTTGTTAAACAAGAAGCATATGAAAAGCAAAAGTTAGCAGAAATTGCGGCTATCTATAATAAAAGACCGGACACAGTGAGTGGTTCTGCAAAACCAGAAACACCGATGGATGTTTTGCGCGCACAAGCTGCGATAGAAGATCGTCAGCATTTTACGCCAGAACAAAAAAGAGCAGAGCTAATAGAGAAAATTAAGGACGGGAGAGAGACTTATCTAATGCTTAGCGAAGACAAAAAGAGAGATTTAGATATTATTGCCGCAGCGTTAGAACGTGACCCTCAAAATATAAAGAACGTTCCCGAAGATATCCGAGAAAAAATTATGAACTTGGCAAAAGGGAAAGATATGGAAAAACAAGGACCTAGATAGGAGAACTCATAATAAAATTTTATTAACAGAAAAAGATGATGATATTCATCTTTTTTTGTTGTGTAGAGGTTGAACTTCTATGCGTCTTTTTCATCCGATTTTGTCAAATAAAGTTGATACTCTTGCATTTTTTAGAATATGAAAAGAGGCAGCGATGTGCTGCCTCTCTTTTGTTTTACTTTTAAGGTACGCTGATGGCTGTCCAACGGCGCTCGGGCTTGAGTTCTTCAAGCGCACGGCCGATCTCAGCTAATGTTAAATCCTTGAAATTCTTTTTCCGTTCTTGAGCAGTGATAATGCGTCCCTGAACAATCAAATCTTCCGCAGCATTGCGGCAGATTTCTCTGATGGTTGCTTCTTCAATATCAGATCTTTCGATCATGCAGCCTTGCACATCTTCGAAAAGTTCTTTGTCCTGACTAAGAGAAAGAATCGTTTTCTCAATAATAACTTCGATTTCTGCCATTGCTTTCCAGGAAAGCTCTTCGCAGGAAATATCCAGTCGGCGCAATGATCCATAACCCTCATGCCAAACGCGCACATCATATAGCCAGCCCTTATCTTCGCGAATTGCTCTGCTTAAGGCATCTTTGAGCATCTCGACCAGAATTTTCATCACTTCAAACTGGATTGTTCCAGGAAGAATGGTGCTGCAGATATAAAAACCTGAATCTGGCTGACTGGTAAAGTAATCTGACATTCTGATTTCACAGCGCGTGATAAAGGGAAGGGGCGCAATAGGAAGAGGAGTTTCAACTGGCGAGCGTTCTCCCGGCTTATTATCAGCTCCAAAGGAACTATCCTTGAACAGTTTGACTAATTCTTCCAATGCCAATTTGCCAATAGCGATAATGCTGATATTCTTGGGGCAATAATGGCGCTTATAGAACTCCTGCAGATCGCGAGGAGTGATTCTCAGAACGCTTTCTTTTGATCCCAGTCCAGAAGCATAGCGATGCAGAGGGCTAGCTTCGGGATAGAGCGCTTGAGCAGAAAGAAGTGCTAATCTATGAGAGTATGGAGTATTGTGATAATTGCAGATTTCTCCGAGAATGACTTCTCTTTCTCGTTCAATATTTTGGTTAAGCGGGCTATCAATGAGCATACCGCCATAGATCTTAATGCCTTTTTCTAGGTATTCAAGCGTTGCCCGGCTATAGTAGAAATAGTTGGTATCAAGAAAACAAGTTTGCCCTAAACGGCTCAAATCGCCAATCCTTTTCAAAAATCTTCCAACATCTTTAGTGGCATAACGCGGAATGTTTTCTGAAACAGTATGTTCAACAAAATGAGCCAGACCTTCAAAACCTAGTGGATCTTGAGCTGCGCCGCTATGGACGACAAAGTAAAGCGCCTGCCAGCGGCTTTCTACGGTTGCCGCGTGAATCGTCAACCCATTAGGAAGTGTTGTTGTCTGAAAACTCGGATTGTCATAGTGCATCTTAGATCACCGTCCTTTGTTAGATTTTCTTGCTGAGCAAAGCGAAGCTTAGAAAAACTTACACCCTGAGCCTGTCGAAGGGGTACATTATATTTTTTTCAAAGAACTAAAACAATATTAATATTCTAGTATAATTTTATGCAAATGTCAAGAGTTATTGGAGAGAAGAGGCAAAAGAAAGAAAAACCGATTAAAAAGATTGACATTTATATATGTTTATGATAGAATAGGGGCAATCGGCAAGAAATAGATTCTTGTTCGAAAGTTCTTCAAAAGAAAAAAAGGAGGAGAAATGGAGTATCAGCAAAAAAAACAACAAGACTTCTCAGGAGGCAAAAGATGAAAAAGAGGACTCAGGGATGGCTATGGATGCCACTTGTCATTACCTTACTGTTGGTTTTAGTGGCATCGGCTCAGCCCCAGTTTCCAAAACTCAATGGTGCTGTAGCAGATACTACTGGCAAGCTTGACGCCGCAACGATTCAGGCGGCCGCTGATGCTTTAGCGCGGATTACTGGCGCAAAGCCGATTGCTTTGGCTTACAATCATAAAGACGGTATTAGTTCAGATGATTTTGAAAAACAGTTTCTTGAAAAGAGTGGTTTTGGCAATCCTGACAAAAAGAATCTTGATCCTAATGTAGTGATGATTGCAATTGATTATGAATCGCGGAGTCTGAATATTTGGTATGGTGATGCATTTCTCGGTCCGCTTGACAGGTCAAGTCGTACAATTCGCGATGATAATGTTGCGCCATATGCGGCTAGCGATCCAACGCGCGCTTTCACTTCGGGTTTTGACGCGATCGCCAAAGTAGTTGAAGCATATCGCAATCCGCCAAAGCCAGTTGTCCAAGCTCCTCAGGTCGTCGAAGTCCACAAGACTGAGGTTGATACCAAAGGAGTAGGCAGCGCTTTTTGGAAGATTTTCCTTGTTATTTTGGGCGTGGTTTTGCTTGGAGCTCTAGTATTATTTATGGTGAAAGTCGCATGGCCATGGTACGCAAAGCGGAAGCAGTTGTTTGAGAAGATTGATGGCGAACGCAAGAAGTCAACTAGCAGCAATCTTGAATTAGCAAGATTATTGCCGACTAATCCGAATGAAAATTCGTCTGTTGCGCAACTCTTATTGATTTTCAGCAAAGAGAGACCTGATGATGCAGAAGCCATTAATAAGGCTTATCTTGAAAAGCGCGAGACGCTTCTGTCAATTCAAAAACGCAGCGTCAAACTCGACCATCTTCCGCTAAGTATTACCAGCGATCCGGCAACCATGAATCAGGCGCTTGCAGAATATCAGCGCCTTGAAGGCGAGCGAACAACAATCCGAGATTGGTTGTGCAATATTGATCTGCAAGCTGAAGAACTGCGAAAAGCACTGGCAGAAGTGCCTGTGAAAATCATGGCAGTTTCTAAAAGGCTTGCTACCGCTTTAAGCGAGTATCAAACGACAACTGAGCAGTCTCCTCATTTTTACCATAGTTCGCAAGCAGGTATTCAAAAACTGCAAGCTATGTTGGCAGATATTGAAACTAAGGCAAAAAACAGTATGCCATTTTCAGCACTTCAGCTTATCGCAGGGCTAGATGATCAAATTGGGAAATTCACCAAAGCTCATCAAGCGCTATTTAAGATTGAAGGTGATGTCAAGACTGCACAAACAAGAATCAGGACTAATTGGGAATCTAGCAACAAGATAGTCAATAATCCTGAGAAGGCTTTCGCAGTAGTTGATAGGAAACTTGTAGAAGGAGTTAATATTTTTGCAGCGGGCGATTATGATGCTGCAATAGAATGCGCAAGCAAGGTTGAAGAATCAATTCTGGCGTTAGAACAGGTTATGAAGCGGTATATTGAAGTGGAAGATTTAACCAATAAACAGTATTCTACTATTCTAGATTTGCAAAGAGAGGGTTATCAGCTACAAGCTATTCAAGATGATGCAAAAGCGATTTTACGTCATTCAGATTTGGCAAATCAAGCTCTTGACGAGGGCGATTTTGATAAAGCTGCCGACATTGTTGAAGAAATCGATACTGATAGCAAGAGAGCTTTGGATGCGGCAGAAACATTAAAGCGTATCAAGATCGGCGTCGATAGCCGGTTAGCACAGTTGTCTCAGAAAGTAGCAATAGCGTCTAAGAAGTTGACGGAAGAAATTACTCCTCTTTGGCAGGCATTACAGAAATTCCATCAGGCCAATTGGGGCAATGTTTCGGAATGTTTCGCTCAAGCGGAAAAGTTGCTTCAATCCTGTTTTGACAATCCGAATGATCCCAATGATCTTGCTTCTAAGATTGCACAGCTGAATGATTTTAAGCACCAGAAGTTTGAGGAAGCAGAACATTTGATGACCAGGGCGGAAACTGATCTGGGGCAGGCGGTTCTGTTGATGGATCAGCTTGAAGCTCAGCATCGCAAGGTCATTGACGCAAAGGCTTCGCATAAAGAAGCTCTTGCTCAGGCAAAAACCGCTATCAGTCAAGCAAAAGCTATCAGAGATGCTGATGATCGGCTTATTGACGAGGCAATAGATAAGGCGATTAGGCAGGCAGAAGAAAATCTGAAAGCGGCTGAGCGTTCCGCAGAAGACGAGATTTATGTTGATGTGATGGGATATTGTCAGAATGTGCGCGGATTTTGCGATCAGGCAGTTTCCGGAAGCAGAAACCAGGTAGCGAATATTCAGGCGTTGATCGCAAAGAAAGACGCTAATAAGAGCAATGCGCATTCGTCTTTAAAGAACGTTCAGGCAAGGATTGAAGAAGTTACGCGTGCTGCTTTGGGTGATGAGGTTTTCTCTCTGTTGTCTTCGGCAGCAAAAAAGATCAATGAAGCCGGAAGCGCAGAGACCAAGGCGTTAGCCTTAGAAGATCGAAAGATGGCGTCGCTGATTGATGCGAGCGCGAATTTGTATGCAGAAGCCATTAGGTTAATTGACAATGCCAAAGATCAGCTTAATAGAGATATTGAAAACTATGAAGCTTTGCTGAACCAAGCTAAAACAGCCATTCGGGATGCAGAAAACGCTATTAGCACTGCTCGACATGATTGTAATGATCATCGTGCTGGGTCGAGTGGCGATAGTTCTCTGGCAAGAGCTGAGAGGATTCTTCCAGCCGTACCTCAGTACGGAGCGGCTATTGAAGCAATTAATCGCGTTATCAGCGCTGCGAAAGAAGCAAATGATGAGGCGGATAAAGCTTCGAATTCAGCTAGATATGCGATTAACGCCTACATCGAGAGAGAAAGGGAGGAAAGAGAGGAAAGGGAAAGAGCGGAAAGAGCAAGAGAGGCGGAAGAAAGAAGAATCAGAGAAGCCGCAAGAAGAAGTTACGATTCAGATTGGGGACATAGTAGTAGTGGTTCAAGCGGCAGAAGCAGTTTTGGCGGTGGCGGTTCAAGCGGCAGAATCAGTATCGGCGGTGGCGGTTCAAGCGGCAGAACGGGTTTCTAAAAGGAGGAAACCATGCTGACAGGAATACTGGTTGCACTCGGAGTCTTGCTGGTCGTACTGGTTGTGACTCCGCAAGGGCGTAGAGGGCTTGGTCGGTTGTTCAACACAGCTGGATCGAAAGCTGATCAGGCAACTGAGAGACTTGAGTCGGCTGAAACTCTTCGGCACGAACACGAGGCTCGGGTTGAGTCTGAGACGCGCGAAGGGTTGAGTCGAGCTGAAGCTGCTTATGTCAGAGCGCAGACGATTCTTGAGGGCAAGAAGGCCCTGGAAAGAGAGCGTTCTCAATGGGTACAGAATCGCGATGAAGCGTTAAAGCAGGCAAAAGCTTTGATGGCTGATGCGATTCCTGATGGTCAGCAGCAGGTTGAGTTGGGACAGGTAAAGTCTGTTGGTCAGGCTGCTGTTGATAAGATTCGAGCGATTGATGAGACCTTAACGGCTAACGCTGAGAACTATTCCTGGGCTTTAGGCATTGTGACAGAAGCTGAGAATCTTTTCCGCGAATTGCCCGCAAAAGCTGCTCAGCAGCTCCGCGATGGCGACATTGCAGCTGCTACCATTGAACTGACCCAAGCCCAGAAAGCAATGGCTCATGGCGCAGCAGCTTTTAGCGAGAGCAGAGCAGGTAAGATTCTCCAGCGCATGCAAGCCAAGGCTGTTGAGGGACGCGCTGCAGTTAGAGCAGCGCAGGCCCGCGCAACCGCTGCTCCGGCAACTGCCGAATCTGCGGCCCGCATTCTGAGTCGCACAGGTTCCAAGACGCCTGACTTCGATACCTTGCTTAAGCAGTAGATTTTTCTCATAATAGTTCTTTAATAAGTAGCAAAAACAAAAAGGGTGTACCACGTTGGGTACACCCTCTTTTTTTATATTATTTTAGAGCCAATTTCTTTTTCTGAAAAATGCGAGCATTAAGGTCATAATGCCAAGCATACATAAGCTGAGGATTATAGGAGCGCGAGGAGAATTGAGTCCTGGCAAATATTTGAAATTCATGCCAAAGAATCCCGTTAAGAATGTCAAAGGCATAAAAATTGTCGTAATAATGGTCAAGATTTTTACCACCGAGCTAATCCGATTGTTGATGCCGGAAAGGTAAATGTCAAGCATGCCGGCTAAAATGTCGCGATAGGTCTCAACCGTGTCAATTAAATGAATCAGCCGTTCGTAAATATCGCGCAGATAAATTTTTGTTGAATGCTTTATTAAGTTAGAATCAGTGCGTTCCATAACGCTGATAATTTCGCGCAGAGGCCAGACCGCTTTTCTTAATTCAAGCATTTCCCGTTTAATCGCATAAATGCTCTGAAGGGTTTTAGGCGAAGGATTTGCCACCAATTCTTCTTCTAAATCTTCAATCTGGTCGCCAAAATCTTCCACGATTTTGAAGTAAATTGAAACCGTTGATTCCATTAATTCATAACAAAGATAATCTGTGCCAAGAGTGCGAATGCGCGTACCTTCATGGCGCAGCATATTTCTGACTGGCTCGAAAACATCGCCGTTGATGCCTTCTTGAAA
>Ga0315286_10002151_pt1 | contig 18293 bp, 16 predicted proteins | sample YL17G10_0_MG_FD_205038 | JGI IMG/M metagenome (GOLD analysis project Ga0315286, IMG submission 205038) | Sediment microbial communities from Yellowstone Lake, YNP, Wyoming, USA - YL17G10_0 | ecosystem: Environmental > Aquatic > Freshwater > Lake > Sediment | place: USA: Wyoming | collected... | reverse complement strand
GCTCCGATTTTTCCCACTTGTGGCGGGCCTCGGCGCCGAACGCGAACGAGTTCGATTCGGAGTTGCCTCCGATCCACACCCATCCGAGAGACGCGCTAAACTTCCAGCCGAGTTCCTTCTCGGCGGCGGCCTGGGCGCGGGCATCGGTGCAGGCGAGCAGCACCGAAATGGCGGCGAAGGCGATCGGAACGACCGCGAGCGATCGACGGACGCAGCACGCAAGTTTACGATTCACGATGCCTCCTTCATACGCGAACGAGCGGGCGACGCGACACCTCTCCAGGTCGAGAGACGGCGGGTTCAACAAGACCGTGGGACGAAAGAAGCGTACACGGCGGCCTCGGACGCGGTCAACCCTCGATCCAATCGACGAGCCCCGTATCGATGCCGTACACCGCGCCGACGATGCGGAGCGCACGCCGCCCGTGGAGCGGCGCAAGGGTGGGTGTCGACTGCCTCAGCCCGTCGACGGCAAGCCGGACATTGGCGCGCACCGCGCGTTCCAATCTTTTGTCGGGGTCGCCGTCGCCGCCCGCCGATGCATCGAGGGCCGGCTGGAGGAGTTTCATGAGGGTTTGTCTGTGGTCGCCGGCGGCCTCCGCGGCGAGCGCCACGGTGAGTGCCCCGCATTTGGTGTGCCCGAGGACAACGATGAGTGGGACGCCCAGGTGCTCGACGCCCAGCTCGAGGCTTCCGAGAACCGTCTCGTCGACGACATTCCCGGGCACACGGACGCTGAAAATATCCCCCAATCCTTGATCGAATACGATTTCGGGGACGACACGGGAGTCCGAACAGGTGAGGACCGCCGCGAACGGATGCTGTCCCGAGACGAGCTCGGAGCGCCGCTCGGGGTCCCGGTGGGGGTTAACCGGATGACCGCCGGCGAAACGCCGGTTTCCCTCTTTGAGCGCCTGAAGGGCTTCGTCCGCGGTCATGTGTGGATCCCTTACGTTAAACGGTGTATCGATGGACGCGAGCGACTCGAGCCCCTACTATAGCGCAGGACCGAACGGTTTTCGCCAGCGAATACTGCGCGGTGGAGCGGGGCAGTGGGCCGTCACGGGAACTTCCCGGCGGTGCAATCGTAGATTAGACGTGTCGACCGAGGGGCGATACGCCGTCGGGTCAACGGCTTTTCTCAAGACGGAAACGGAGGATCTCGATGATCAAAAGCATCGATTGCACGGCCACCTCGAGAGCACGCGCGATCCGCTTCGCCGCGTTCGTCGTTCTTTGTGCCGTGGGGTTCGGCGGGACGGCCGGTCCCGCGCGCTCTCAAGCCTGGCAAGGGAAAGAAGAAACGAGAAACGGCGTTCCGTGGGTGCTGAATCCCACGGAGCCCTTGTCGCCCCCCGTCGTCGTCGCCGCTAAAGAGCTGTGGCGAGCGGGGGGAGAGAGCGATGAGGAGATCATGTTCGGGGTGATCTCGCAGATCACGTCCGACTCTCAGGGAAACGTCTACTTGCTCGACGCGCAGCTGAACCAGGTTTTTATTTTCTCCCCGAACGGCGAGCCCATCCGCTCCATCGGCCGTGAGGGAGAGGGGCCGGGGGAGTTCCAGAGGCCGAGCGACCTTTTTCTGACCGCCGATGGAAACGTGGCGGTCATGCAGAGGATGCCCGGGAGAATCGTGCTTCTCACACCGGAGGGCGACCCGCTCGGAAACATGAGCGTCCCTGAACCCCCCGACGGCGGGATGCAGCTGTTCGCCGGCGGGCGGCTCGCCGGAGAGCACGTCGTTCTCAACGCAAATCGTTTCGCCCGCCGCGACGACGGGTTCGACACCATCACATCGCTCTTCTCCGTCGATCGCTCGGGCAATCTCGTGTCGACGTACTTCGAAAAACGCGATTCCGGCAATTTCGCCAACATGGTTTTCGACGAAAAGAAAATGGGCCTGGGCGCGCTCGTTTGGAACGTGAGCCGGGACGGGCGCGTGTTTACGAGCGATCAATTCGATGGGTACCGGTTTCAAGTATGGGATCCCAAGGGGGCGCCCGAGCGCGTCGTCGAGAGGGAATATTTGTCGAGAAAACGGTCGACGGAGGAAATGAAGCGGTACGCCCCCGTTGTTCGTATCCAGCAGGGCGACCGGGCACAGAGCCCCGAGGTCAAGGCAAGCGAGACCGATCGTGACATCCAGCAGTTCTATCCCCGTGAAAACGGCGAGGTCTGGGTTCTCTCGAGCAAAGGGGCGTTCAGCGCACCGGAAGGGGCGATCGCATCGTTCGACGTTTTCGACCAAGCCGGGAGGTTCACGCACCAACTCACTCTGAACGGCAATGGCGATTACGCGGAAGACGGGTTCTACGTGGTTGGAGACCGGTTCTACGTCGTCACCGGGCTCCGGTCGGCGCGAAGGGCGATGTTCGGCGCGGGTGAAGGCGCGGAAGACCAAGGGGAGGAAGGCGAACCGATGATGCTTATCTGCTACGAACTCGGGTTCGAGAATCGAGGGTCGAAATAGGGCATACCCCGCCCCCTGGAGCAACCACCGTCCCGGCACGCCCCCGGCCACGGAGGCGTGCGGTTGGGCCGTGACATTCCCACCTATTGTAGTGACGAGATTCTTGACCGCAATATATAGGGGTTAGGAAAAGGTGATCGGGGCCGGTTTGAGGCCCAGGGGGTTGCCTGACGGCGGATTTTCCCGTAAGCTAGGATCGTCCGGCCAGTTAGACGCGCTTGCCCCCAGCGGGAATCGGATCGGGATTCCAAATGCAGGGGTGTGCCGTCTTCGCGCGGGCCGCTAAGGATCACCTCACCCAACGGCGGAGACCATGCAGATCACAAAACCGTACAAACCGAAAAACCATGTCCGAATCGTCACGGCGGCGTCGCTCTTCGACGGCCACGACGCGGCGATCAACATCATGCGCCGCATCCTTCAGTCGACCGGCGTGGAGGTCATCCACCTCGGACACGACCGGAGCGTAGAGGACATCGTAGACTGCGCCATACAAGAGGACGCGCAGGCCGTCGCCATCACGTCGTACCAGGGGGGGCATATCGAGTATTTCAAGTACATGTACGACCTCCTCAAGGAACGCGGTGCCGGTCACATCAAGATCTTCGGTGGTGGGGGCGGCGTGATCCTCCCCGAGGAGATGGATGAGCTTCACCGCTACGGGATCGCGAGGATCTACTCGCCGGACGACGGCCGGGCGATGGGGCTCCAGGGGATGATCAACGACGTCGTCGAGAAGAGCGATTTTCCAACGGGAGCGAGCCTCAACGGGGACCTCGGGAAGTTGCGGGAGAAGGATGTGGTTTCCATCGCGCGGCTCATCTCCGCCGCCGAGAATTTCCCCGAGAAGTGCAAGGAAGACCTCGCACAGGTCCGGAAACTCGCGCTGTCGGCCCGCATCCCGGTGCTCGGCGTCACCGGCCCCGGGGGCGCTGGCAAGTCTTCGGTGATCGACGAATTCATCCGGCGATTCCTCGTGGATTTTAAAGACAAGACGATCGCCGTCATCTCGGTCGATCCCTCCCGCCGCAAGACGGGGGGGGCGCTTCTCGGCGACCGCATCCGGATGAACGCGCTGGGAAACAAGCGCGTGTACATGCGATCTCTCGCCACGCGGCAGTCGAACCTCGCGCTGAGCGCGCACGTAAAGGACGCCGTCGGGGTGGTCAAGGCGGCCGGTTACGACGTCGTCGTCGTGGAGACTTCGGGGATCGGGCAATCGGACGCGGAGATCATCGAGCACGCCGACTTGAGTCTTTACGTGATGACGCCGGAGTACGGAGCGGGGACGCAGCTCGAAAAGATCCAGATGCTCGACTACGCCGATGTAATCGCGCTCAATAAGGCCGACAAGAGGGGAGCGGCGGACGCCTTGCGGGACGTCCGGAAGCAGTACAAGCGGAACCACGGCTCTTGGGACGTGAAGGACGAGGAACTCCCCGTCTTCGGGACGATCGCCTCGCAGTTCAACGATCCCGGAATGAACCAGCTCTACGTCGCGATCGTCGGCAAGCTCGCCGAGAAAACGGGGGCCGGTCTGCCGACGAGTTTCCGGATGACCGACGAGATGTCGGAGAAGATCTACATCATCCCGCCGCATCGGACGAGGTATCTTTCGGAGATCTCCGAAAATAACCGCGCCTACGACACGTGGTCCCGCGATCAGATCGCGATCGCCCAGAAGCTCTTCGGCCTCGCGAAATCGACCGAGGTTCTCGAGGAATCCGCCGGCCCGGGCAAAGACGATCTCATCGCGGGTCTCAAGACGAGGTACGGCGAGCTCGAGGACCGTCTCGATCCCGAAAACAAGAAGTTCCTCCACGATTGGGAGAAGACGCGGAAAAAGTACAAACAGAAGACCTTCAAGTTCCACGTCAGGGAAATCGAGCTCGTCGTGGAGACGCATTCGGAGACCCTTGCCCACACGAAGGTTCCCCGGGTGGCGCTCCCGAGATACGAGGCGTGGGGCGAGCTCATGAGGTGGCGGCTCCAGGAAAATCTCCCCGGGGAGTTCCCGTACACGGCGGGGCTTTTCCCATTCAAGCGCGAGGGCGAGGATCCGACGCGGATGTTCGCCGGCGAAGGTCCTCCCGAGCGGACCAACCGGCGGTTCCACTATGTGAGTCTCGGGATGAGCGCGAAAAGGCTATCCACCGCGTTTGACTCTGTGACCCTCTACGGCCGCGATCCGGACTACCGTCCCGACATCTACGGCAAGATCGGGAACTCCGGCGTGTCGGTGTGCTGTCTCGACGACGCGAAGAAACTCTACTCCGGGTTCAATCTCGCCGACCCCAAGACGTCCGTATCGATGACGATCAACGGACCCGCGCCGATGATGCTCGCCTTCTTCTTGAACGCCGCGATCGATCAACAGTGCGAGCTCTATATCAGAGAGCACGGGCTCGCGGGCGAGGTGGAGAAGAAGATCGGCGAGATTTATCGCAAGGCGGGCGCGGAGAGACCGAAATATCATGGAGATCTCCCCGAAGGGAACGACGGGCTTGGTCTCATGCTCCTCGGAGTCACCGGCGACGAGGTGTTGCCCGCGGATGTGTACAGGAGGATAAAGGCGAAGACGCTCTCTCAGGTGCGGGGGACCGTTCAGGCGGACATCCTGAAGGAGGACCAGGCGCAGAACACGTGTATTTTTTCGACCGAGTTCGCCCTCCGCATGATGGGAGACGTCCAGGCGTACTTCGTCTCGAGCAAGGTGCGCAATTTCTACTCCGTATCGATTTCGGGTTACCACATCGCCGAGGCGGGAGCGAATCCGATATCGCAGCTCGCCTTTACCCTGGCCAACGGGTTTACCTACGTCGAGTACTATCTGAGCCGCGGGATGGATATCAACGAGTTCGGACCGAACCTCTCGTTCTTCTTCTCGAACGGTGTGGACGCCGAGTACGCGGTGATCGGACGGGTCGCCCGGCGGATCTGGGCGAAGGCGATGAAACACAAGTACGGTGCCAAACCTCGCGCGCAGATGCTCAAGTATCACATCCAGACCTCCGGCCGTTCGCTCCACGCCCAGGAGATCGATTTCAACGACATACGAACCACGCTTCAGGCGCTCTACGCGATATACGACAACTGCAACTCGCTCCACACGAACGCCTACGACGAGGCGATCACGACGCCCACCGAAGAGTCCGTCCGGCGGGCAATCGCCATACAGCTCATCATCAACCGCGAGCTTGGGCTGGCGAAGAACGAGAACTCCCTCCAGGGATCGTTTATCATCGAGGAGCTCACCGACCTCGTGGAAGAAGCGGTTCTCGTGGAGTTCGACCGGATCACCGAGAGGGGCGGGGTTCTCGGGGCGATGGAGACGATGTACCAGCGGGGTAAGATCCAGGAGGAGAGTCTCTACTACGAGACGCTCAAACACACCGGCGAATACCCCATCGTCGGCGTCAATACGTTCCTCAATTCCAAGGGGTCACCGACGGTTCTGCCGAGGGAAGTGATCCGATCCACGGAAAAAGAGAAGGAACAGCAGATCCACACCGCCCGTTCGCTCGCCGAGAGAAAGAAAACCCAGAGCGAGGACCGGCTAAGGGCGGTCCAGCTGGCCGCGATACAGAACCGGAACATCTTCGAGCAGCTCATGGAAGCGTGCAAGATCTCCACGATCGGTCAGGTGACGAACGCCCTCTTCGAGGTGGGCGGCCAGTACAGAAGAAGCATGTAGCGGGGGACGCGCGAAAACCTCTGCTCTTCCCGTAGAAACAAACCCCGCGCACTCCACGGCGGACGAAAATCCGGCGTGCTCCGCGGCCGGCGAAAACCCGGCGCGCTGCGCGCTTCACGGCGGGCGAAAGCCAGGTTCGCGTCACGGCGGACGAACCCCCGCGTCTCTATCCCCTCATCCATAGAAAGACCGCGGCCAACGCGAGGGTCACGAGCGTCACCGGGATCCCCGTGCGGGCGTGGCGCCGCCAGTCGATCGCGATTCCTTTCTGCGACGCCATATCCACGACGATGATGTTCGCGATGCTCCCCACGATGAGAAAATTCCCCGCGAGCGTGCTCACTAACCCAAGAAGAGGCCCGGCCTGCGGGTGGTGCGCGACGGGGAGGAGGAGCATGACGGCCGGCACGTTCGAGACGGTGTTGCTGAGGAGAAGCGTCAAAACGAAGAGCCACCCCGGCTGATCCGGGTGGATCCCCCGTGTTTCGAGCGCCGATACGGCGTTCGCGACGAAGCCGGCCGCTTCGAGGGCATGATTCACCACGAAGAGTCCGATGAAAAGAATGAGGAGCTGCCAGTCCACGAGCCCCAACATCGACCGCGAGTGGAGCCTTCGGCTCATGAGCAAGAGCCCCGCCCCGGTGAGCGCGACGATCTCCCGCGGCCAGCTGGTGAACAAGAAGGCGACGAGAAGGAACAGGGCCACGCCTATCCCTTTGGTCGTTTGCCAACGATCGAACGGTTGAAGATCTTCGGGTGCGGGATCGTCTGCGGTGTTCAGCGTCCACCGGCCGCGGTGTTGGAACGCAATCACTCCCCATGTGGCGAGAAGACCAAAGAGAACGGGCGGGACGGCATCCACGAGGTACGCCGCGAAGGACAACCCGAGGGTCTGCCCGATCAGCATGTTCTGGGGGTTACCGATCAGGGTGGCCGCGGATCCCACGTTGGCCGCGGCGGCGAGTCCCAGCAAGAACGGCACCGGATCGAGGTTCCGGCGACGGCAAGCGTCGATGAGAACGGGCGTCACCGCCAGGCAAACGATGTCGTTGCTGAACACCGCGGAGAGAGCGCCGATGGTGAAAATCAGAATGGCGAGTAGAACGCTCGGCCCAACGCGGAGTGTCGCGAGCCACTCCGTGACTCGCGCGTAGAATCCCCCGAGACGAAGTTGAGCGGAAACGACCATCAGGCCGAACAGCAGGGCGAGCGTGGTCTTGTCCACCGCGGCGTTGGCCTCCTCAAACCCGATCGCTCCGGTCGTCAGAAGGGCGATGGCGCCCAATAACGCGACCCCGGTTCGGTCGAGCTGGAGGCGGGGGAGACGGCCGAGGAGCATGCCGAGGTAGACGATCAGAAATATGACGAGGACCGTTGTTGTCATGCGACACGTTCACCGCTTCGGTGGAGTCGGATGCAACAGTATATACCACGGGTCGGTTCTGTCCAACGGCGACCATGGCCCGACGTTCCGGTGAAGAGCGTTAAGGAGCCAGAGATGAAAAACGTTCAAGAAATCTTTTGCGGAGGGAATCGAACAGCGAGGAATACCAAGAGTATGACAATTTTCTCCCTATTGATTTTCTTTTTGACAACCGGGTTGAACGTATGTTATATTTCGCCACATATAGAAATGGATGGGAAGATATGCAGGAAGTCATGGATATCCTGAAGGCTTTGGCGGATGAAAACCGCCTGCGCGCGCTCTGCGCGCTGAGGGGTGGAGAACTCTGCGTCTGTCAAATCATTGCGTTGTTGGGCTTGGCGCCATCCACGGTGTCGAAGCACCTGGCGATTCTTCGCTCTGCGCGGCTGGTGGAAAGCCGGAAGGAAGGACGCTGGATATACTACCGTCTGTCCGGAGAGTTCAGAACCCCGTCGGCAGGCAAGGTGCTCGCGCTACTGTTCAAGGACGTGGAGAACACCTCCTGGTTTGTCGAGGACCAGAAGCGTCTGAAGAAGATTTGCGGCGAAAGCCCGGAAGCTCTGTGTCAGAAGCTGTTTTGCAAGCCGTGAATGTCAACGTTTCGCCGCTTGCGGATGAGGAGCGGCAAGGAAGTACGAACAGGAGAGTCCGATGAAGGAACCGATGGATGAGCGGATGAAGGAGCTGATTGCGATCGGCGCTTCGATCGCCGGACACTGTCAGCCCTGCCTGATGTATCACGTCAGCAAGGCCAAGGGGCTTGGGATCGACGCCGAACTGATTCGCGCAGCCATGGAGGTGGGACATATGGTTGAGAAGGGGTCCATGGCCGCCATGGGGGATTTCGCGAAAGGGGTGCTGGGTGCGCCGGCGCAGGAAAGCTCGGCGTGCTGCGCAGGCAAGTCGGTGCCGGGAGAAAAAAGCTGTTGCTCTTGAAGACGACATGAGGAGGAACGATCGATGACTACGAAGAATGACGATTGGCAACCGTCCGACAACATGGAATTGCTGAAGCAACAGGCCTCGGCATGCGGCCCCGAGTGCGGCTGCCATGCAGCTGGCCCTTCGGGTCGAATACGCTGGATCCTGGGTGTGATCGTGCTGGTTGCCGCCGCGACGTTTGTCGCCCGGGCGGTGATCAAGAACAACGGAGGCTCAGCCGCCAAGGCCGTGTCCAGCTTTGCGCCGGTCTCAACGGCTGAACGAGCGCCCGCAGCGGACGGCGTGTCTGCTTCACCCTCGATCGATGAGCCAATTACGTCGGAGGACATTGTTGGAAAGGAAATCGGAGCGCTTTCCGATCTGAATACCGTTGCCGGCAGTACAGACGCCGTTTTCGTATTCTTGCCGGGAAAAAGCGGGACACCCGCCAAGGCGCCTACGGCGCAAATCCGGGGGGCTGCGATGAAGATTGAATCCTCCCTGGGAAGTAAAATCGGCATCTTCACCCTGAAGACGAGCTCGCGCGACTACGAGCAGTTCGCGAAGGCATCGGCTTTGCCGGGAGTGCTCGCGATGGTCAAGGGGCGCGGGATGAGCACAGTTTCCGGCGACCTTACCGAAGCGAAACTCATTCAGGGATTTGTGGCCGCCTCGCGCATCGGAGGATCCGGAGGATGCTGTCCCTCCGGAAGCGCTACCGACAAGGTCTGCAAGTAGCACGAGATGGACATGCTCGAAACGATCACGAACACACTTCAAGCGGCGGCCGGGGGACCGGCGGCATTGCCCCTGTCTTTCCTGTTGGGGTTGGTGAGCGCCGTGGCGAGCGCGTGTTGCACGTTGCCCGCCATGGGTATGCTGGTGGCCTATTCGGGTACGCGGGAAGTCGCCGATCGGCGAATGGCAGTCGTGTCCGCCTGCTTTTTCATGATTGGCACCACGGTGGCGCTCGTCGTTCTGGGGTTTGTGGCCGGATTTGTCGGGCAGATGGCGCAGGCGCTGCTTGGCAGGTACTGGAAACTCTTCGCCGGGGTCCTTGCGGTCATCCTGGGGCTGGCCGCGCTCAAGTTGCTGCCGTTGAAACTACCGAACATTATCCGAAAGACGGAGGCACGATCTGCGGGACATGGGGCATTTGGTGTGGCGGTGGTAGGGGTGTTGTTGGGCGGGGGCGTGGCGGCCTGTTCCCTGCCGTGCAACCCCGGGATTTTTATCGTACTCGGCGCGGCGGTGTTGCAGGGCCATGCCCTGTGGGCCATGGCCCTCATGACCGCGTTTGCGCTCGGCTTCAGCCTGCCACTCAGCGCCATCCTGTTCGGAGTGTCGTTCGGGAAGGCGTCCATCAAGGCGCAGAAGGCGGATGCGGCGATCCGAGTCGTCGCGGGCGTTCTGCTTGTCTGCTCAGGGTTCTATCTATTGCTGACATTTTAATGACCACCATCAGTCAGACGGACAAGAGCTCGTCACCTGATTCGCGTCTGGCGCAAATCGATGGCGGAGGGCACGTCGGGCACGCTGAGCCTGATTGGACGTTCGGCGACTATGTAGGCGCCGTGGGCGTGAGGCTCGGCATCCGTCGGAAGCGCTACGTTGTAACACCGGGCTTGTACGCATTGGGATCGCCAGGGCAAGATTCGCCGATCTTTGTTTCGGCGAACTACAAGCTTTCGTTTGATCATCTGCGACGTTCGCTGGCCGGAATGAACGCGTGGATTGTGGTGCTGGACACGGACGGTATCAACGTCTGGTGCGCGGCCGGTAAAGGCACATTCGGAACGGATGAACTGGTCCGCAAGATCCGCGAATGTCGCCTCCATGATTGTGTGACACACCGCCGTCTCATTCTGCCTCAATTGGCGGCCCCGGGTGTCGCGGCCCACGAAATCAAAAAGCAGACCGGCTTTGCGGTGGTCTACGGTCCAGTCTATGCCGCAGATATTGCCGCATTCCTGCAGACCGGCCTCCAAGCGACACCGGATATGCGCCGGGTGCGCTTTCGATGGTTTGAGCGACTTACTGTGGCGTGGCTGGAACTGGTGATCCATTTCAGGAAGATGCTGCTGTCCGGTCTTGCACTCGCGGCGCTGGCCGGAGTGTCCGCGGAAGGCCCGTTCTGGTCAACGGCGTGGAATCGCGGCGCAATGGTGTTTCTGTTGTGGGCAGCGTCGTATGGACTCGCCGGCACCCTTGGCCCCCTACTGCTCCCGTGGCTGCCGACACGCGCCTTCTCGATAAAGGGCGCCTGGATGGGGGCCGCACTCGGCGCTTTCGGCGTGTGGGTGGCGGGCCCGGACTGGTCCGTTCTGCAAAGCGCGGCTTGGATCCTACTCGTTACGGCGGGCGCCTCCCACATGCTGCTCAACTTCACCGGCGCGACGACATTCACGTCGCCGTCCGGCGTGCGCCGGGAGGTGCGTGTGGCACTTCCCGCGCAGATTGCGGTCGCTGCGATAGGGCTGGTGGCGTGGACCGCGGCTGGATTCTTGCCGGCGTGGTGAACAAGTCATGATGAAGTATTTGTCTCGTGACATCTCTCTGCAACTCGACGTCAACCGGTGCACCGGTTGCGGAATGTGCGAGGTCGTCTGCCCGCACGGCGTGTTCGCCGTCGAGAGCAAGAAGGCACGTCTTGTGGATCACGAAGCCTGCATGGAGTGCGGGGCGTGCGCCCTGAATTGCCCGGTCAATGCCATCGCCGTCGCCAGCGGCGTCGGATGCGCCGAGGCGATCATCAACGGCTTGATCACCGGCCACGAGACCTGTTGCACGGACGGTGAATGCTGTTCTTCCGCGAAGCCTTCGCGGCTTCGACGACAAGGTGATCGCGCTCTACGCGGCGGAACCGGGGCCCACAAGGGCCCTCATTTGAAAGGAGATGCGTGATGGACAAAACGAATGAAGCGAAGCCGAAGAAGAAGGGCTTCTTCGCCACCCTGAAGGAGTCGATGACGAAGACAAGCGAGGGCTGTGGCCCAGACTGCGGCTGTCACGTCGAGGAGAAGAAGGAAAAGGCGACGGGCAACGAAGCTTCCGAGCAAAACGAGAAGAAGTAGACCGTTTGGTCGCGCGTCCGCGAAGTCATTCCGGCGAGGAGGCTGTTCCCGCGACGCTCCTGGCCGACGAAGGAGTCTCTATGTCTGGCGCTAATGCTGTCCGCAGCGAACGCTACCGAGAGATGATGGTGCTCTCGCTCGTTCCCGCTCTGGTCCTGGCGCTCACCCTGGCGAGCTGGGGGCTCGCACATTGGCAGGTCGCCCCGACGTTCGTGAACGCGGCGCTCGCGCTCATCGCCGTGCTCCTCGGCGGGCTCCAACGCTTCATTTCCGGGATCAAGAACGCTATCCGCGGCAGGATCACGACCAACGTCTTCATCACCGTGGCGCTTGCGGTCACGATCGCGGTCGGAGAGTTCCGCCCCGCGGCGGTCATCATCCTGATTATGGCCGTGGTCGGGGCGCTCGAGTCGTACACCCTCGACAAGAGCCGCCGCAGCATCCGCGACTTGCTCCACCTCACCCCTCCGACGGCCACGGTGCGACGGGGGGAAGCTGAGGCCACCGTGCCGGTGGCGGTGTTGCAGGTGGGCGACATCGTGATGGTGCGGCCAGGAGAGCGTATCCCGGTCGATGGTGTGGTCACGGCGGGGTCCGGCACCGTCAACCAGGCGCCGATCACCGGCGAGTCGATGCCGGTCGAGAAGCTCAAGGGGAGCGAGGTGTTCAGCGGCACCCTCAACGAGACCGGGCGGCTCGAGGTGCGCACGGCCAAGACCGGCAGCGACACGACCCTGGCTCGGATCGTCCACCTCGTTGAGGAGGCCCAGGAGACCAAGGCGCCAATCCAGGGCATCGCCGACCGCTTTACCGTCTGGTTCCTGCCCACCGTTCTGGCGCTCGCGGTCATCGGCTATCTTACCTCGGGCAACATCAAGGTGGCCGTCGCCATTCTGCTCGTGGCCTGCCCGTGTGCGTTCTCCATCGCCACACCGACCGCCGTGACGGCCGGCATCGCCAACATGGCGAGGCGGGCGGTGCTCATCAAAGGGGGCATCTACTTCGAGCTGGCGGGCAAGATCGACACCCTCCTCGTCGACAAGACCGGCACGCTCACCTTGGGGCGCCCCAGAGTGGTCGAGGTGGTTAGTGCGGAGGGCATCGCCGAGGATGAGGTGCTCGTGCTCGCGGCGGTTGCCGAGAAGTACTCTGAGCACCCACTCGCGAAATCCGTGATGCGGCTTGCCGTGGATCGCCGGCTCACCGTGCCCGACCCCGACGAGTTCAAGATCGAGGTCGGCATGGGGGTCAGCGCCAGCCATGGTGGCGCCCGCATCATCGTGGGCAAGGCTGAATTCCTGCGGGAGCGCGGCTGCACCGTGTCCGCGCAACTTGGTGAGGAGGTCGCCGCCCAGGCCGAACGGGGCCGTACCGCAATCCTGGTCGCGCGCGACCAGCAGGCGGTCGGGCTGGTGGCCATCGCCGACGAGGTGCGACCGGAGACGTCGCAGGCGGTCGCGGCCCTCAAGACTCTGGGGGTGCGCCACATCAGCATGCTCACCGGCGACAATCAAAAGGTCGCGCAAGCGGTGGCCAACCAGATCGGCGTGGATGACTTCCGCGCCGGGTTGCTTCCTGAGGACAAACAGCGAGTGGTGAAGGAACTTCAGGACCAGGGCCGCACCGTCGCCATGGTGGGCGACGGCATCAACGACGCCCCCTCACTGGCCCTCGCCGACGTCGGCATCGTCATGGGCGCGGCAGGCACCGACGTCGCGATCGAGGCAGCGGACGTAACCCTGATGAACGACGATCTCGGTCGCGTCGTGGACTTCGTGCAGATGTCGAGGATGGTGCTCCGGCGGATCAAGCTGAACATCTTCTTCTCCATCATCTACAACGCCGTGGGCCTCGTCCTTGGGACGCTGGGACTCCTGACGCCGGTCCTGGCGGTGCTCTTCCAGGAGGCCGGCTGCGTCACCGTGGTGCTGAGCTCGACGCTCTTGTTGTGGGCGCGGCCGAAGCCGCTCGCGGACCTGGTCCCGCTCGTGGCGCGGTCAGGCGGAAGCGCAGATCTCGGGCTCGGATTTCGTGCTGGACTCTCCTGAGATGTCGTACCCTCGCAGGGGGCGGGTCACGCGCGTTTGTCGAAAGCCAGCCGGGTTCACAACAGTACATGCCATCGCCCGGTTTTTTCCAGCAGCGTCCACAGCCCGTCATACCGGCGAAACGCGTTAAGGAGTCAGAGATGAAAAACGTTCATTCGAGTTCGCCGCCGGGCCAGAAAGCCAGGCTGTCGTTCCTTGACCGGTTCCTGACCGTCTGGATCTTCCTCGCCATGGCGGTGGGGGTTGGTGTCGGCTGCCTGTTTCCGGGCATCGTCCCGTTCATCAACCAGTTCAACGTCGGAACAACCTCGATCCCGATCGCCATCGGGCTCATCCTGATGATGTACCCGCCGCTCGCCAAGGTGCGCTATGAGGAGATGGGCCTTGTTTTCCGCAACACCAAGGTGCTCGGGCTTTCGCTCGTCCAGAACTGGATCATCGGTCCGATCCTGATGTTCGGTTTGGCCGTCCTCTTCCTCCACGACAAACCCGAGTACATGATCGGCCTGATCATGATCGGGCTTGCCCGCTGCATCGCCATGGTCATCGTCTGGAACGAGCTGGCCCAGGGCGACACCGAGTACTGCGCGGGGCTCGTTGCCATCAACTCGATATTCCAGGTGCTCCTCTACTCGGTCTACGCGTACGTTTTTATCACCATTCTGCCGACCTGGTTCGGGTTGAAGGGCGTGGCGGTCAACATCACCATCGGCGAGATCGCCAAGAGCGTCTTTATTTATCTCGGCATCCCCTTCATCGCCGGGGTCATCACGCGGTTTTCGCTGATCAAGCTCAAGAACAAGGAGTGGTACCACACCAAGTTCATTCCGAAGATCAGCCCGATCACGCTGGTGGCGCTCCTCTTCACCATCGTGGTGATGTTCTCGCTGAAGGGCGAGAAGATCGTCCAGCTCCCGCTCGATGTGGTCCGCATCGCGATCCCGCTCGTCATCTACTTCGCGCTGATGTTCTTCATCTCCTTCTTCATGTCGAAGAAGGTCGGCGCGACCTACGCTCAGGCGGCGACGCTCTCGTTCACCGCGGCGTCGAACAACTTCGAGCTCGCCATCGCGGTCGCGGTGGCCACCTTCGGTATCCACCATGGGGCCGCTCTCGCCGCGGTCATCGGTCCGCTGGTCGAGGTGCCGATGCTCATCGGGTTGGTGAACGTCGCCCTCTGGCTCGGGCGCAAGTACTACGGGCTGAAGGAGGCGCAAGCGTGATGTCTCCGGAAAGCATTCGGATCGAGGTTCTCGTGTTCGAGGGGTGTCCCCCCGGTGGGCTGGGCGCTCGCCCACTGGCGCATCGGCCCATTGTTGGCCGGCGGGGCGGATAAGCAATAAGCCGTTCTATAATAATAAGTTAGGTCCGGCCGGCGCCTGGGAGCCCTTACCGTATTGACAATGCTTGGTCATTTGGTTAAATTGGCAACAATGGCCGAAACACACCAGAATCTCATGAACGCAAAAACACGGGCTCTCTTTGACGCTCGCGCCCGGATTGTGAAAGCGATGGCGCACCCCACCCGCCTTTTTATCGTGGATCAGTTGTCCCGTCGGGAGCATTGCGTGTGCGAATTGACCGAGATGATCGGGACGGACGTTTCCACCGTTTCAAGACACCTTTCGATCCTCAAGGCGGCAGGGATCGTCCAGGACGAAAAGCGCGGCGCGCAGGTTTTCTACAGGCTGCGAGTGCCCTGCGTGTTGAACTTCTTCGCGTGCGTGGAGTCGGTGATGCAGTCCACGGCGAAGGAGCAGATGGACCTGCTCACGTAAGCTCATTCTTTTGACCGGGCGCCGGGTCATTTCGTCTAAGAAGGAAAGGAAACCGTGTCACTCGGAAGCGGGCCTGTCTCCTGGAAACGGGAGTGGAAATCGCTCTTGATTATTGTCCTCGCGTTTCTCGGCTGCTTTTTCCTGCCGGTGGGCAACGCGCGTTTTGACAATGCAATTCGGGAGTCCCTGCTTCTCGTCAAGTGGTACGCGCAAGAGCACGTGATCCTCTGCCTGGTGCCCGCGTTTTTCATTGCCGGTGCGATTGCGGTGTTCGTGAGCCAGGCATCGGTGATCAGGTACCTCGGCGCCGGCGCGAACAAGTTCCTTTCTTACGGCGTCGCTTCGATCTCGGGGACGATCCTCGCCGTGTGCTCCTGCACCGTTCTTCCGCTCTTTGCCGGGATCTACCGCCGGGGGGCGGGGCTTGGCCCCGCCACGGCGTTCCTCTACTCGGGTCCCGCGATAAACGTTCTCGCCATCATCCTCACGGCCAGGGTGCTCGGGATGGAGCTCGGAGTGGCGCGCGCGGTGGGTGCCATCACGTTCAGTGTACTCATAGGTCTGTCGATGCACGTTATTTTCAGGGGCGAGCCATCCGAGAACGCTGACCCGCATATGAACGCGGCGCAACCCGAAACCGGGCGTGCGCTGTGGCAGACGGTCGTTTACATGGCCTCGATGGTGGGGATCCTGGTTTTTGTCAACTGGGGCAGACCCGCGACCTCCGCCGGTTTCTGGCACGCGATCTTCGCGCACAAATGGATGATCACGGCGGTTCTGGCCGGGCTTTTCGCGGTGGTTCTGGGTAGTTGGTTCGGAGTCCGATGGTGGCGGCTAATCGCCGTCTCCGTTCCCGTGTTGGCGTTTTCTTTTGTCTTCCCCGACCGCCCCGTCATGGCATTTCTCGTGGGAGTGGTTGGCCTGTCGGTCGTCACGAGTACCGACTCGGGGGAGCTGGGCGAGTGGTTCGGCGCATCGTGGGGATTCGCCAAGCAGATTTTGCCTTTGTTGTTGCTCGGGGTGTTGATCGCGGGAGCTCTTCTCGGCCGACCGGGAGAGGAAGGACTCATCCCGTCGCGGTGGGTGAGCCGCCTGGTTGGCGGCAATTCGCTCGGCGCCAACCTCTTTGCGTCCGTGGCGGGCGCCTTTATGTACTTCGCGACGCTCACCGAGGTGCCCATCCTACAGGGTTTGATCGGGAGCGGTATGGGAAAAGGACCGGCGCTCGCGCTTCTGCTCGCGGGGCCGGCGTTGAGTCTCCCCAGTATGCTCGTTCTCTACAGCATCATCGGACTCAAGAAGACGACGGTTTACGTCTCTTTGGTTGTGGTGATGGCCACGATCAGCGGAATGATCTTCGGATCGTTATTCGGATAGGAGGTGCTCGAGATGAAGACGATTCAGGTGCTCGGACCGGGCTGTGGCAACTGCAAAAAGCTCGCGGAGAATGCTGCCGCGGCCGTGCGCGAAATCGGTCTCGAGTGTGAAGTGGAAAAGATCACGGACATAAACGTGATTATGGGCTACGGCATCATGCTCACGCCTGCTCTGGCCGTCGACGGAGTCGTCAAGTCGAGCGGGCGGGTGCTCACCGTCGCTCAAATCAAACAGCTCCTCGTCGAAGGATAGGGTTCGCGGGTTTTTCAAGGCGGGGTTGGCCTATTCGCCGGCTCCGCCCCTAGCGTAGTGACTGTTCAACAGCAAGGGACTCGTGCCGGACGGCACAAGACAGGGAAGGATACACACACCATGAAAGCGCGCTCTGCGATCACGGCGGTCCTGCTCCTCTTCGTCGGAATCAGCGTATTGTACGTCGTTTTCAATGAACGCCGCTCGAGAACGACCGGCGGCAAAACGGACGGCCCCGTCACAAGCCTCGGGAAAACACCCGGCCTCGCGACGACCGGCGGAGAGACCGGCGGCGGATCGGCTCCGGGGCGCGATGCCGCCCCGGGCGGCTCCGCGCATCAGGTCGTTGCGTACTACTTTCACGGCAACACCCGGTGTTGGACGTGCAGAACCATCGAGGCCTATACGGAGGAAGCATTGAAAACGGGGTTCGCCGACGATCTCAGCGCGCGGAAGCTGGTCTGGCTCGTCGTAAATATAGAAGAACCGGACAACGAACACTTCGTCGAGGATTACAAGCTCGTCACGAGATCCCTGGTGCTCACGGAGATGGAGAACGGCACCGAGAAAAGATGGAAGACCCTCGATAAGACCTGGCAGCTCGTCCACGACAAGGACGCTTTCAACGCTTATGTGACGGAGAACACGCGCGCATTTCTGGCGGGGAATTAGATGGACGGATTCGGTTTGGCGGTGTGGACGGCGCTGTGGCTTGGGATCCTGACCTCGGTGAGCCCCTGCCCGCTGGCGACCAACATCGTTGCCATATCATTCATCGGAAGCCGCGTGGGGAGTCCCCGGCTGGTGTTGCTCAACGGAATCCTCTACACGCTGGGAAGGACCGTGACCTACGTGGTTCTCGGAGGGCTCCTCGCCTCCAGCCTGTTGTCGGCGCCTTACCTCTCCAACCTCCTTCAGAAATACGCGAACAAAATCCTCGGTCCCGTGTTGATCGTCGCCGGGATGTTCTTGCTCGAGCTCATCCGTGTCGACTGGAAGGGGAGCGGGCTCCGCGAGTGGGTGGCGAAGCGGTTCGGGGAGAAGGGGCTGGCGGGTTCGGCCCTGCTGGGAGCTGTTTTTGCGCTGTCTTTCTGTCCGGTGTCCGCCGCTCTGTTTTTCGGCGGGCTTCTGCCCCTCGCCGTCCAGCACCATTCGACCGTGCTGCTCCCTTCGCTTTACGGCGTCGGGACGGCGGTATCGGTGGTCGTAGTGGCCGTCGCGTTCTCTCTCGGCGCGCGTTCCTTCGGAAAGGC
>Ga0315286_10002148_pt1 | contig 18303 bp, 15 predicted proteins | sample YL17G10_0_MG_FD_205038 | JGI IMG/M metagenome (GOLD analysis project Ga0315286, IMG submission 205038) | Sediment microbial communities from Yellowstone Lake, YNP, Wyoming, USA - YL17G10_0 | ecosystem: Environmental > Aquatic > Freshwater > Lake > Sediment | place: USA: Wyoming | collected... | reverse complement strand
GCGGAAAACAAGGGTTTTAAAAATACAATAATCTTGTCCTCTGCGTCTCTGTGGTGAGATAATCCACACATTTTATATCCAATATTACCGCCCAAACGCGCAAGAAAAAACTTGCGCGCTGCAAAAAAATAAAATTTTTTTTCTCCTTATCCAATAAGCACTTATAAATTTCACTCCAAAAGCTTTTGCCGAAAATTCAACAAAAACGCGCAAGTTTCCAGTAAAAGTAGAGAGCTGTTTAAAATTGAAAATACTCTGTAGGCCGCGGATTACGCAGATTATTCACCATAGAGCCACAGAGAAAAAATAATTACAAAAAACTTCGTGCCTCTGTGGTGAAATTAATTTTATCCTTCGTGTTTCTTCGTGTTCTTCGTGGTGAAAAAAAATTGTTCATCTATGCCAAAAGTTTATCTTCCAATTCCATATCCGGCTTTTCTCGAAAGCATCGTTGTTTATTTTCTGCTGCGCTGCAGAAAAAAACGCTGCGGCTGCGCATTTAGACGCATCAAATTAATTCAGGCAAACCGCAGAGCAAGACCCATTTATGCGAAAGTTGATCCGGAAAATTATGAAAAATTAGCCGGTTTTAACTGGTTGCTCCAAACCGCAAACGCAAACAATTACGCCGTCAAGCTCGAAGGCGATACGCCTGTTCGAATGCATAGAATTATTATGAACGCGCCGCGAGGGTCAATCGTGGATCATAAAGACAGAAACGGCCTGAATAATACTAAAATAAATTTGCGATTTGCTACGCGTGCGCAAAATAACTGTAATATCAGACGAAAGACAAAAACAAAGACTTCAAAATATAAAGGGGTCAGTTTTACCTCAAAAATCAAGAAATGGCGAGTTCAGATAAAATATAATGGAACAACAAAACATTTGGGTTATTTTGATAACGAAGAAGATGCCGCAAAGGCTTATGACGAGGCGGCAAAAGAATATCACGGCGAATTTGCGTATTTGAATTTTGCCCATAGCCGCCAGGGCACGAAGTCACAAAGAATCGGGTTATTTGTAAAAAGCTTGATTTTATAAGATTTTTATATATATAAAAGAAATGTATAAAAATACTTGGAAAGAAGGTGCCCAATGAATCCCGCACCTTCTAAATATTCAATATATCACACGTATCTTTTGAATAGCCGAAAGAATAATGGAATTATAAAAGGTTCAAAGAAGATTGAACAGAAAGAAGGTGCGGGATGAATTCCGCATACACGCAAAGTTTGAGCAGACTGATAGAAGAGCTTTCAAAGTTGCCCGGCATCGGCCCCAAGACGGCCGAGCGGCTTGCCTTCCATATATTAAAATCGGAAAAAAATGAGGCTCTCTCTCTTGCCGATGCGATAGCGAAACTCAAAAGCAGTATCAGGCAGTGCAAGCAATGTCATAATCTTTCCGAGGGCGATTTATGTTCGATTTGCACCGATGCCAGGCGCGATAAAAGTATTATTTGCGTTGTCGAGCAGTTCAAAGACCTCATCGCTCTTGAAAAAACCGGTCTTTGCAAATGGGTTTATCATGTTCTCGGCGGCCGTATCGCACCGCTCGAAAACGTTGAGCCGCAGGATTTGACGATTGAGCATCTTGTCAGCCGTATTCGCGGCGGCAAAATTACCGAAGTTGTTATGGCCACAAATCCGACCGTTGAAGGTGACGGCACGGCTTTATATATCAGTTCCCTGATAAAGCCTTTGGGCGTTAAAATTACGCGCCTTGCTCGCGGTCTTCCCGGCGGAAGCCAGATTGAATACGCCGGCGGCGCGATTCTAACCGACGCTATTTTGGGCCGTTGCGAGATGGAATAGGCTTTTAAAGCCGGTTTTTCGCTGATTTTTCACCATTTTTGGCGCATCAGATTGCTTTTCTTGTCCATATCTGCTATATTTAAGGGTAGCTCTAATAATTGCTTTTGAGCGGCAAGTAGAAGATTTTTGTTCGCCGGCAAGGAAGACAAATCAGCTTTATCCGTAGATAAAGTGGCTTTTGTCTGACGCAGACCGGCGACAAAAAGATTCGCTCTGCCGCCAAAATGAATTTTTAGAGGTATCCTTAACTAAGCTGGAACGGAATTTGCACATTAGACACGGATTTCTCTCGGAAATAATATGAAGATGGATATGACACATCAAATGCGTCTTGAGCAGCGGATGAAACTTGCTCCGCGGATGATTCAATCGATGGAAATATTGCAGCTTCCGACCCTTGCGCTTCTTGAAAAAATCGAGGCCGAGCTTAACAGCAATCCCGTTTTGGAAATTGCCGAGCCGTCCGAATCGGAAGCCGGCAGCGAGACTGACGCAGAGCGGCAGGCCGACACTGAGACAAGTGAAAAAGACCTCGTAGTCAATCGTGATAACAACAAGACCGATGATTTTGAGCGTCTGAATGATTTTGCCGGGCAGGAAGACGATTATTTGCATCGAACTGAATTTTCAAAGCGGGGTCGGGACGATGGTGAGCCTGACAGAAAACTTGAGGCGATGAGTAATACCCCCGACAAGGGACAGTCTTTAAATGATTATCTTACCGAGCAGTGGCGGCTCGTCGATGCCGATGAAAAAACCAAAAAGGCAGGCCAGGCCATTATAGATTATATCGACGAGAAAGGTTATCTGAAGGTCAGATTAGAGCAGCTTCACAACAAGGACAAAAACGACTTCGGCATGGAGCATCTTGAAAAGGCATTGCAGCTTGTTCAGCAGCTTGAGCCTGCCGGCGTAGGCGCCCGTGACGCAAAGGAATGTTTGCTGCTCCAGATGGCCCAGTCTTCTGATGATATGAGCTTTGAGATGGAGCTTGTCTCGAAATATCTTGATAAGCTTCTCGAAAATAAATTACCGGAAATCGCAAAGAAGATGAATTGTCCTGTCGAGCGCATCAATGAAGCCCTTTTGCGTATGCGCAAGCTCGACACCTCTCCCGGCCTTCAGATAAGCAAAGAGCAGACTCATCCGATAAAGGCCGACGTTTACGTTGACCCCGTCGAAGGCGGCGGCTTTAAGGTTTATCTTGCCGAAAAAAGCGTTCCTGCCCTTCGGATAAACGAGCATTATGCGGATATGGCCAGGGACAAAAAGCTCGACACCAAGACCCGCGATTTTTTAAGGACCAATATTTGCTCTGCAAGATGGCTGATGGACGCGATTGAGCAGCGAAAACACACTTTGCTGCGGGTAAGCCGAGCCGTTGTTGACCGTCAGAAGGAATTTTTTGAAAAGGGCACGACGTATTTAAAGCCGTTGCCGATGTCCCAAATCGCCGGTGCGGTCGGCGTTCACGTGGCGACGGTTTCCCGTGCCGTTGCCGGAAAATACATTCAGTCACCGCAGGGCATTATGCCGCTGCGGGACCTTTTTGGCGGCGGGATGGAAACTGAAAACGGCGAATTCGAAAGTTTCGAAGCAATCCGCGCCAAGATGCAGCAGGTAATCGATTCAGAAGACAAATCAAAACCTCTCAGTGACGATGCTATAAAAAAGAAACTTGAGCAGATGGGCGTAAAAGATATTGCCCGCCGAACGGTCGCCAAATACCGCAAAATAATGAACATCCCCACCGCCCGCTTCCGAAAACGCTTTTGATTGTTTCTACTTGCCTGCCCTCGATAGCGCCTTCCAAAATGGAGTTTTTTACCCCGGAAAGTATTTTTATCTTGATTTTTGCGGTATATCACTTATAATATATTTTTTGACTGAAGCCTGATTATTTAGGAGCCGTAAAATGGCGGAGAGGAAATTTTTTTCTTCGCTTCGATGTTTTTCATTTCTGTTACTGTTGTTGTTTTTTGCTGCATCAGCATCTGCGGTTGAAAGATACGTTTATCCGCAGCAGCAGTCTTCGAAGGGAGATTTAAGCCCAAATTTTGCAGGAGCAGGTGTTCAGTATCCTCATATTCAGGCGGCGATAGATGATTCCCAGGACGGCGATATTATTTATCTTGCCCCCGGCACTTTCACCGGCTTCGGCAACAGAGACCTTGATTTCAACGGCAAGGCAATTACCGTAAGCGGCCTTGACCCCAACGACCCGAATATTGTCGCGGCGACGATAATAGATTGTAACGGCACTGAAACAGACAAGCACAGAGGTTTTTATTTCCACAGCGGAGAAGAAAGCAACTCTGTTATTTGTGGTATAACTATAACTAACGGCCGGCACGATTACGGCGGAGCAATATATTGCTATCAGAGCAGCCTATATATCCATCACTGCAATTTAACGGCCAACACAGCGCAACAAGGTGGGGCACTGTTTTTATCTGATCTGAATGGGGAAGTTGATATGACAGATATAATTGTTGTCGAAAATATTGCGAGTACCGGAGGAGGAGTTTATTTGAAAGATAGTAATGACCAGAATGTAGTTTTAATAAATTGCCAAATAAATTTTAATCGGGCAGAAGGAAAAACTGAGATGTATGGCGGTGGTGGAATTTCTTGTAAGAACGTTAATTTGGATATTAGTAATTCAGACTTTTATGGCAATTTTACCTATTATGAGGGAGGAGCTATTCTTACCGGAATGAATAGTCAAGTAAATATTTCTGAATGCAATTTTTCGAATAATCGTGTCGAAGGCGTTGCGGATCAATATGGCTACTATGCCAGTGGTGGAGCTATTTGTTGTAGTGATGCCAAAATGTTTACGCTTGAATCCTCTGAAGTTATAAAAAATTATGTTAGTGCTTATCTTGCCAAAGGAGGAGGGATTTCTTTCCAAAACCGAAATATTGAGGCATCTTTTTCAATTAATGAATGCAATATTTTTCAGAACGTTGCATATGGAACTACCTTAGTTATGGGAGGAGGATTATTTTTTGATGGAACGGGTAGCATATTAGTAAAGAATACCCAAATCAGCAATAATATTGCAGATCATAGTCCTCGCAGTGGTGAATGGACCGGCGGAGGAATTTACTTTGGTTTGCATATGAGCCCTGTAATTGAGAACTGCAAGATATTAGGGAATTTTGCTCAGAGAGCTGGAGCGATATTTTATAATCATTGTGAAGGTTTACTTAGGAATTGCATTATAAGTGGAAATCGAACGTATCTTAACAAAGGTATTGGTGGGGTCCTTTGTGATGGAAGAGTTGTTCCTTTAGTCTGTAACTGTACGTTTGTTGGAAATAAAGGATGGCAATTGGTTGCAGGAGGATGTTCCCCGGGGCTCGAAGTTATTAATTCGATATTTTATAATCCGGGAATAAATGAAACAGGTCTTATAGGACCGCCTGATTACTTTAACCATAAAGTTACTTATTGCAATATCGAGGGTGGTTTTCCCGGCAGAGGTAACATTGATGAAGACCCTTGTTTTGTTGTTCCGGGCTATTGGGACCCTAACGGTACCCCTGATAACGCAAATGACGATTTCTGGGTCGCCGGCGATTATCATTTAAAAAGTGAAGGCTGGCGCTGGGACTCGCAAAGGCAGCGCTGGACTTATGACAGGGTTACAAGCAGGTGTATCGATGCAGGTAATCCCGGCTATCCTCTTGGTAATGAACTTTTGACTGTGCCGCCTGACCCATGCAGCTTGTGGGGCGAAAACCTGCGAATTGATATGGGTATGTATGGCGGGACTGCCGAGGCATCGATACCGCCGTATGACTGGGCGCTGCTTTCGGATATGGATAACAGCGGCAGGGTCGATTTTGCTGATTTTTCTTATCTGGCCGGTTACTATGGCCAGGAAGGCGAGAAATTAAGCGGCGATTTGAATCGCGACGGTAAAGTTGATTTAGAAGATATAAGTTTAACCACTGCCGATTGGCTCAAATCTACAGATTGGGCCATCGGTTGGTAAGTTATACTGAATTAGCCGATAACGGCCTTCATAATCACGAAGATAACTATTGCCGTTACAATCATAAAGGCCAGTATTGAGCCGAACAGGAGGATGCTCTCCCGCAGAAATGAAACGAACTTAATTTCTTCGACCTTTATAGCTTTATAGACTATTGATATGACCGCAATCAGCGGCAGGGCAAGAAGCAGGGCCTTTGCCGTTGTGCTTATTTGCGCTGGCGTCGTAAATCCCGCAAGAACGTATTGAAATAACAAGCTATTCATATTTATTTTATCGCGGATTACACGGATTTCTCTGATTTTGTGTTAATTAATCTTTTCCATTCGAGGGATTTATCTCCGAAATTAAACAAGAGTCCAATTTCATATCCGCTGGCTTTAAGGTAGTTTATTACCTGCAGCTTTTCTATTTCTCCTATTTGTTTGACGGCCTTCAATTCCACAATAACTTTATTTTCGACGACAAAATCACATACAAACTGTTTGATAGTTCTGCCCTTATAAAAAACGGGCAGCTCCTTTTGTTTTTGAAATTTAATACCCTTAAGTTCAAATTCGACTGCAAGAGCCTCTTCATAAACGCTTTCAAGAAAGCCGGGGCCAAGCTGGCTATGTACTTCCATTGCAGTTCCTATAACCTCTCCGGTCAAACCACTTTCTACAAGGCTATTTTTCTCTAAGTAAACCAAATTGTAACCTTTAAGTAAATCGATTTAATCTGTGTAATCTGCGATTAAACATTATTCTTATTCGTATTGCCGCAATGGGCCATATACACGGCATTGATAACGCACAAAAGATTTAGCATTCCCGCGATACCCGTATAGATTTCTCCAATCTCTCTTGGTTTTCCGTAAGATTCGATGTGATATATGGTGTTGCTAAGGTGTGCAAGGTAAGCGGCGGCCGGCGAATTTAATATCTGGGCCCAGTACCATGGTGTTTTTGCATCGACGACCGCGATTGAGCCGAGCCAGATGCCCATCACAAACGCCAGCGCGATTGAGAAGAATATTATCGCTGCTCTTTTCGGCTGGCCGATTATCCAGTGTCCTGCTCCCGGAATCCACCAGCCGGCGACTCCGACCAGAAAAAGATATGCGGTGTTTCGCAGACCGAATTTTCCAGTGCCGCGTTCGCTCACGGTTGCACCGCGTTTGTGTCGGCTTTGGTTTTTTCAGCCGGTTTGTTTGGTTCGTTTGCGGGCTTGACGTTTAGTCGCTTGAGGATATTGTCCGGCATAAAGAGTTCGAGCGCCATGCTTTGTGACATTACGTAATCTTCTTTATACGCAATTTGCTGCCTTGTTTGTTCGTAGTCTTCGATTGTTGCCGGGTTGCGGCTCAGGCTCTTTATTGCATAGCAGGTAAATTTCGGCTTGAATTCGACGACAGCCGGCACAGCTTCGAGTTGAATTTCATTTGATTTAAAGAGCGAATAAACTTTATCTACCAGTTCTGCGTGGATTATACTTTGATTGACAAAGTTTTCCGCCCCGGGCGATTGTGATGTGCTTAGTTTTATGATTTCGATATCCATCTGAGAGATTCTGCCTATGCGGTTCCAGCTCTTTATCGCAAAGGTTTTTTGGCTCTCGTTGCCGTCTTTGGCCGGATAAAGCGAATTAAATTTTTTGAGCGCCTCATCCCACCCCTTGTTTTTGGCCAGCTCCGCAAACTCATTTGCCTTTTGACCGGCTTTCTCGAATGCCGCCAGTTTCCTGCAGTCTTTCTGGACTTTTTCCTTTAGCACGAAAGTTTTTTCTTTTTGCCCTTCGTCTTCAAAAACTTCGGGCAGGTTCTTTTCGTAGCTGAAGGTTATAATCGGCACTGTTGAATTTCTGGTATCGATAACGCGTGCCATAGCAACGATGGTTCCCATCGTATCTACAAGAGGTCCGATGCCGACATACATTTTGGGTTTTAGTGGTTCGAAAGGTCCCAGTTTGACTGCTTCGTCGCCGAGTTGTTCTACCGCAAAGACCATTCTTACCAGTTCTGTTGGTATTCTGCTTTGAGCTCGCGTCACCAGTGCTCCGAGGCACCGGTCGGCCAGTATTTCCTCAGCGGTAAGCGGGGCGGTTTTTCCCGCGTATATTTTTATATTGTTTTGCTGTCCGACTTTTTCTGCCGGCCCGGCGTAATCTATGGCTTTTTCTTGGTACTGCTGGACGGTGGCGGTTTCAGAATTAAGCGATTCGAAGCCCGCCTGCGCCTCTTCGATCGCATCTTCGAGCAATTTTGTTGCCTTTGCGCCTGCCTTCCTTGCCAGCAGTGCATTTTTAATATTGCCGGCCACTTCAGCGTAGCTTTTTTGTTTTTCAGTAATCTTGGAATTCGGGTCGTTTGCGTCTTCGGGAACTTTCTCGGTAAAACGTTTCAGATTCTGCTGGTAAAATTCCTCGGCCTCCTCTTCTGTTGGAGCCGTTATAAGCTTTTTTACATCTTCGAACTTTACTATCATATATTCAATCGCGACTCTCGGCTCCTGTTTATAGCCGAACCCATAGGGATTTTCTTCTGTTATTATATTTGGATAATAACTTTTATATTTATCGAACTGCGCATCTGTCTCGGCCTCGCTTGGTTTGCTTGTTTTGTCGATAAATGTATCATTGTTGAACTCTACGAACTCAGCGCTTGTGGTTTCTTTTTCTTTTTCCGCCAGCACCGCTGTTTGTGCCTCCGTAACATCTTCCGTATCGGTGACTGTCCTGGCGTAGCTGATGATGGACAGGATATCCGCGAAGCTTGCGAGCACCGTATCATCTGTCATCCCGTTGGCCTGTGCCGTATTTTTTACGGCTGTTTGGGCATCGATTCTATTATCTGTTATTTTTGGTATAAGGATGTTGAGGATATTTCCCGCGTGTTCCGGCGATACGCTGCAGCCGGCGTTTTTCGCCTCAGCTTTTAAAATTATCCAGAAAAGTTCAGGTCTTCCCGTGGCCTGCCTGAAGAAATCGTCTATTCGCTGCGGGCTTATGCAAAGCTGGCTTTGAAGGGCTGTGCTTTTTATTTCATCGTTTAGCAATGCCCCCGTAACGGCTTCCGGGAAAAGCAAATGGCCCAGCAGTCTGAATCTTAAATCCGGCTGCATGATAAGAAACTTATCGGCATAAAGGCTTCGCATCGCGATAAGTTCCTTTGAGGCCGCTGCGATATCGTTAAAGCTGATTTTCTTGTCCTTGTTGAAATACCACATTGCCTTTTCTGGCCCTTTCATTCGCGGTTTTGCAAGCTGGTTCAGCACGCTCGGCATAATGAATGCTATCATGATGAGTATCACAAATACTGACATCAGCTTGCTCATATTTTTGCGGAACCATTTGACCAAATGCATATCAGCTCTCCGAAAAATAATTAAAAATCTGCCGTTTCAATCATAACCTTTGTCGAACAAAAGGCTTATAAAAACATATTTTTCTGTTTTTAGAACAACAGAGTATAAGTAATTTAGCCGGCTTTGCAATAAAAAAACAATTCTTTGCCGAAGGCGCCTGATTGCACTTTTAATGGTTAAAGATTATGATATCAGCCGTGGTTCCTATGAGATTTGAGAAATCCAAAAAACAGTTTGCCAGAGCCTCTCAATTTATTCCCGGCGGAGTCAATTCACCCGTAAGGGCGTTCAGGTCGGTCGGCGGCACGCCTGTTTTTATCGCCAAAGGCACAGGCTCGAAGATTTTTGACATTGATGGCAATGAGTATATTGACTATGTGTGCTCATGGGGTGCTCTGATACTTGGCCATTCGCATCCGTCGGTTGTTCGTGCCGTAAATGCTGCTGCCCACAGAGGCACTTCCTTCGGCGCGCCGACAGTTGCGGAGACCGCCCTTGCGGAAATTATTTGCGATGCCTTCGATTCAATCGAAAAACTTCGCCTTGTCAGCAGCGGCACCGAAGCTGTAATGACCGCTATTCGTCTTGCCCGCGCCTTTACCGGCAGGGATTATATATTGAAAATGTCCGGCTGCTATCACGGCCACAGCGATTCGATGCTTGTATGTGCCGGCTCAGGTTCTGCTCAGTTCTCAGAACCTCTTTCGCCCGGCGTTCCAAAATCTCTTGCCTCGCTTACGATAGTTGTTGACTATAACGATATTGATTCGGCGGCGAAGGTTTTTAAAAAATACAGAAAAAAATTTGCCGCCTGCATAATCGAACCGGTTGCTGCGAATATGGGCGTTGTTTTGCCCGGACCGAATTATCTTAAAACTCTCAGGAAACTTTGCAGCGATAATAAATCGCTTTTGATTTTTGATGAGGTAATCACAGGTTTCAGGCTTTGTTTCGGCGGGGCACAAAAGTTATTTAAAGTCAGCCCCGACTTGACCTGTCTGGGAAAGATTATCGGCGGCGGCCTTCCGTGTGCGGCAGTCGGCGGAAGGGCGGAAATTATGGACCTCCTCTCGCCTGGCGGTGCGGTTTATCAGGCCGGCACATTGAGCGGCAATCCCATTGCAGCCGCCGCGGCGATTGCAGCGCTTAAATTATTAAAAAATAAAAATTTTTACGGCCGGCTTGAGGAAAAATCAAAAATGCTCCATACAGGTTTGCTTGATGCCGCAAAAAAGGCATCGGTGCCTTTGACAATAAATCGCGCAGGTTCGCTTTTAAGCTGTTTTTTCACCGAAAAACCGGTCAAAAACTTTGCTGATGTAAAATCCGCGGACACAAAGCTTTTCAGGGCTTTCTTCGCTCAAATGCTCAAAAACGGCATATATCTCGCCCCCAGTCCCTTTGAGGCGATGTTTATTTCCGCCGCTCATTCGAAAAAGGATATTGAAAAAACAATCAAAGCTGCACAAAATAGTCTAAAAGCGATAAAAGCTTGAAAGGATGACTGAAATTTTTAAGGAGAAAAAAATGACCGAAGATGCGAAAAAACAGGACCAGCTTCTCGAGACTACCGATTGTCTCGAAGCGGTTGGCACGCTGAAATTTAACAAAAATCTTTTCTTTACTATTATTTTTTTCTGCCTGCTGATTTTGCAGGGCATTTTCTGGCTGACGCCTACCGAATACGTTGACAGGCCCGCCGCGGATACGAAAAAGGATGCGGTGCCTGTTACGGCGATGCTTTTGAATCTTGCCGCGCCCGCCGAAAAGGCTCTTAAAGTTGAGAAAAAGACTGAGAAAATAGAAAAAGCCGCGCAGGAATTAACTGCCGATGCCAATGCCGCGGCAGCCCCCGAACCGAACGCGATGGAGCATAAAAAAGTTGTTCCCGTTAAAATCAGTTTTACTTATTTGTCCCGGCTGATAAAACTGTGTAATTTCCTGCTTATCGTTTGTTCGGTTGTTTATTCACTGACCCTGCTGTTTTGTATGAAGGTTTCGCTTGTCGGCAGGCTCGGCGGAATCAGGCATATTACCAAGGCAGTTTTTGTTTCGTTTCTTATGGTCGTGCTTATTATGCCGTGGCAGCTCTTGTTTAAGGATGTTATCTGGGGTGCGATATATACCCCGGCCGAACTGCTTGATGCCTGGAAAAATTTTGACCAGACCGCTGTCCTCGCTGCCGCCAAAATGTTTCTGCGTTTTACAGGTTTGTGGCTGATTGTTGTTATACTTCTTTTCTGGGCTCAGCTTAAGAGTATGCGATGGTCGAAAAACACACTCAAGAGACTGGGCATTATAGCCTGAAATTTTTGTGGCAGCCGGAAAGAATTTAGTTATAATTCTGCGCTTTATTGTTTATTTCGAAAGTTTGGAGATTTATGAAAAAGATAGTTCTTGTTATCGAGCTTGTTCTGATTGTATTGTTTTCCGCCAGTTGTCAAAAACCCAAAAGAAGGGTTGAGAAACTTGCAGAAAAACCTCAGTATGACAAACCCCTTCCGCCCGGCCAGCTTGCCCTGCGGAAGATTACGAATCCCGCTGACATTCCCGACTTCACATTTGCCTGTTACGACCTGCTCTACCTCAAGAGCGCAGCGGCCAAGAGCCTTAACTACCTCTCCAAACCTTCAAGCAAGCAGTTTTATCCGTATGGCGAGATAACTCACGAGCGTGCGGTTAATAGTTTAAAGGCCTTTATCGAGCTGTTGGACTCTAACAACCTTCGCGGCCGTCAGTTAAACGATGCAATCCGCGAAAAGTTTGATGTTTACATTTCTGTCGGCTGCGATGATAAGGGAACGGTTCTTTTTACGGGTTATTATACCCCGATTTTTGATGGTTCTCTCACCCGCACCGATAAATTCCAGTATCCTCTTTATAAGCAGCCTCCCGACCTTGTAAAAGGTCCCAAAGGCGAAATCATCGGCAGACGCGGCGCCAACGGCCAGATTGAGCCGTATCCGTCGCGGAAGATTCTTGAAGTTTCAGGGTCTCTTTTAGGCCAGGAATTGGTCTGGCTCGGCGACCTCTTTGAAGTCTATATCGCCCACGTCCAGGGCTCTGCGAAAATCAGGCTTCCTGACGGCAAACTTTTCGGCGTCGGCTACACCGCCAGCAACGGCCACGATTACAAAAGTCTCTCCAAGGCGATGGTCGAGCAGGGCAAAATCAGCGCCGACCAGATGAGCCTCTCGGCTATGATAGATTATTTTAAAAAGCACCCTGACGAAGTTGCTCCCTGCACGCAGCTTAATCCTCGTTTTGTGTTTTTTATGGAGGAAAAAGGCGAGCCTCGCGGCAGTTTGAACGAGGAGGTAACAACGTTGCGGACTATCGCGACGGATAAATCCATTTTCCCGCCTGCGAATCTGACCTTTATCTCAACTAGGCTGCCTTTTGAAAAGGATGGCGTAATTTCAGACAGGCCCTACACAGGTTTTGCTTTTGACCAGGATACTGGCGGCGCGATTCGCGCTGCCGGCAGGTGTGATGTGTATATGGGTGTTGGCGACAAGGCTGGCAAACGCGCCGGCAGAACATATCAGGAAGGCAGACTCTATTATCTGTTTATAAAATGACAAATGCCAATGGCATTTGTCATTGTGTGGCGGGTCGCAGACCACCGCGGCAATCTCATTTGGCTTATAGCTCTTTAAGTAGTCTTGCAAAGGCAGTTTTTGCATCTACTCCACAGGCTTTAGACCAGACAGTAAACTCAGTTATATCAACCCTTCTGTTGGCGGTTTCACAGTTGTAAATGTAGCTGTGTGGCTTATTTATGATTTTCCCCAGTTCTCTTTGTGTTAATCCTGCTTTTTCTCTCATTTCCTTAAGAAACGGAGGTAAAAGCCGGTACATCATATTATGTTGAGGTTTTGTTCCCATAATTTGAATTTTATGGGAGATTTCTCTTGGCACGAGTTATGTGCCAGAGTATAATAGGGCAAATTTGGCAGGAAATTTATTATTTAGGTTAGGAGGAAGAGAATATGAAACACACCGTTAATTCACCATAAATTCACTGCAACTATGGCTCTCTGTCTCTCTCGGCATCGTTGCCTTGAGAAAAAATCATTAACAATTTTATCCGCCCGCCATTGAGGGATAGAACCTCTGGCGGATTTTTGGAAGGAGAAGAAATGAAAAAGTATTCAGTTTTTATGTTATTACTATTGGTACTAATAACAGGTACTGTTCAAGCGGGTTTGGTGGCATATTATCCATTCAATGGCAACGCAAATGATGAAAGCGGCAATGGTAATAATGGCACGAGCTATGGTGCTACTCAAACAACTGACCGTTTTGGCAATGCAAATAGTGCCTATAGTTTCGATGGGTCGGGCGATTATATTGATGTTCCGAATGCTCCAAGTTTAAATCCAACTGATGCTATCACAATCACAGCATGGTTTAAGGCAGACTCTTTTGCTTTAGGCTCCTATTCGTGGCCCAATATCGTGAGAAAGTCAGACAATGACGGAACTAAAGGCTACACTATGGAAATCCAATGGGTTTATGAAAACCGGCCAAGTTTATGGGGCGCCGTATACCTCAAAGATCAAGGATGGCTCATGCCTATCGAACCATTCCAGCTACCGGTGGCAGAGGACACTTGGTATTTTGCTGCGTCCGTCTTTGACGGTTTAACACTTACCAATTATCTGCGTTCCATGGATCAAACGTCTTTCACAACAGCACAAATCAATGGTTCCGGCAATATTGTTCCGTCTTCTAATAATTTGTGGATTGGTAATGCCCCAATTTATGGTGATAGATCCTTTGACGGAATCATTGACGATGTCAGAATATACAATAGAGCTTTAACCACTGATGAGGTTATTGAAGTTTATAGTATCCCTGAACCGGTGACAATTCTTTTACTAACTCTCGGCGGGATAATTTTAAGAAGAAAACGCTAACAAAAACATCTAATTAGACAAGGCCGAGTCTATTTGCCTCGGCCTTTCTTTTCTGCATTATAGGTTCTACACCCTTTATTTTTGTGTCTTTGTGCCCTTGTGGCTATCGACCAGCGACCAGCGACTATCAACCATCGACTTTTTTAATTCTTTTGTTATCATTTCCCCTATGTTTGACATTTTTGAATTTTTAAAAGGGCGGCTGCTTGTAACGAGGCTGTTGTTAATGTCTTCTGCAGCGGGACTTGTGATTATTGGCGTAATGATGATTTACGCCTCCGGCAACCCTGTCGTATCCGACAGCGAGCAGATAGGTACGGCTGCCGGTCTGTGGCAGAAGCAATGTATTTTTGCGGCGGTTGGTTTACTCGGTTTTATTATTATGAATTCTTTCAATTACAGAAAGCTCGGCCCGGCCAGCTTTTGGCTTTATGCTGTAATCGTTATTTTATTGGCGATTTTATTACTGGATAGAGTTGTGGATTTGCCTTTTGTGCCGTTAAAGAAAGGCTCCCGCCGATGGATTGCGTTCGGAACGCTTGCGCAGTTTCAGCCTTCCGAATTTTTCAAACTTATTTATGTAATAGCGATTGCCTGGTATTTGCGCTACAGGAGCAACTACCGCAGTTTTTCAGTGCTTCTGCCGCCGTTTATTCTGACTTTTTTGCCGATAATGTTGATTTTGCTTGAACCTGATTTGGGAACGGTTTTGTTGGTAATGCCGGTGTTTTTGACGATGCTGTTTATTGCAGGAGCAAAAGTCAAACACCTGCTTGCGATAATTGCTCTTGCCGTCCTGGCGTTTCCGGTTCTTTGGCTGCAGATGCACGATTATCAGCGGATGCGGATAAGCTCGGTGCTTTTGCAGAACAGAATTGACGGCAGTGAAAGCTGGCTCAGGCAGCAGGCGCAGAAGCACTCCCGGCTTGCAGGCGTTCTTGGCGTCGGCACAGAGAGGATAGGAAACTGGGAAATCGGCGAAGGTTATCAGCTTATGCGTTCGAAGCTTGCGATAGCTTCGGGCGGCCTTTACGGCCAGGGTTTTCGTGAAGGACCGTTTATCAAATATAAATTTTTGCCGGAAAGGCACAACGATTTTATTTTCGCGCTTGTCTGCCATCAGTGGGGCTTTGCAGGAGCGGTATTGGTGATGGCACTATTTGCTTTGCTGATAGCCTGCGCTATTGAGATAGCGGCCGCAAGTTTCGATGCGTTCGGGGGTTATATCGCGGCAGGAATCGCGGCAGTCTTTGCCATTCAGGTAATAGTAAATATCGGTATGACAATCGGTCTTATGCCGATAACGGGAATTACACTGCCGTTCGTAAGCTACGGCGGGTCAAGCCTTTTGGTAAATATTATGTCAGCAGGTTTGCTTAATAATATCGCCAGAAGAAGCTAAAATATCCAAAAGACCAAAATCGTTCGGCTTTTTTAACACCACCCAGGCGCGCCAGTCCTTTTTGTAAATCCTTACCGGTGGGATAGTTGCGATGTTATTTAGCCAGTAAAGAGCCGCAAATTTACAGTCGGATTTGAACTGCCAAAACAAATCATCGCCGAGGATTAAATGATTATATTGAGCTTTTAGTTGAGCGATTTTGGCGGGAGTGAGCTTGCTAAGCTGTTTTACAGCAGTGACTTGCGCAACGGCACAAACGGGGCCAGAGGACTCTTTTAAAACAAGTGTATCGCCGGGCGAGACGCGGCCAAAAGGCGGAACGGCAGACTTGAGAAGACGTAACTCTATACTCTTACTGCCGTTAAGGATTTTGTCGAGATAATACTTTTTTAAAATGACAAGATGAAAATCAGACATAACGGGAAAATAATATGTGATGCAAGTGATTGCAAGTAAATTCGTTATGAAAGTATGGGATGCATCCGGGCCAGAGACGAATAAATTTAAAAAAATGTAGAACGAAAAATAAAGAGTTACGGCAAAAAAAGAAGTAAGGACTGATTAAGACCTATTTTAAAATCCTGCAAACCCCCCAAAAATGGGTACTTTTGGGGCCAAACACGAACGATCTCAAGCAAGGGGGTAGGAAAGAAGGGTAAAGACAAAAAATCCGAAATCCGAATATCGAAATCCGAAACCCCAGAGAGATAGTCCAAGGGACATCTCACAGGGCAGGCAAATCCGAATTACCAAAATTTAAAATTTTCAAAAATTAGAACTACGAAAAATAAAGAGTTATGGCGGAAAACGTCCCCCTATGCTTTCGTGCGAAAGCAAAATTAGGGGGTTTCACAAGGTGAAAAAATAAAGACTTATGAGCCCATTCGACAAGCTCAGGGCAAGCTCAAAATAAGGACTTACAAACTATTTTTACGTAATTTTTGCCGCGAAAAAGGGAGACTAAGAAAATCGAGAGAAAATCGTTATAACCAATTCTAAATAAATGCCTTATAGATTTTTTAGTGAAATTATAGAGTCGCGAAAAAACTGCTATAAGGCTTTGAAGGAGAAGGACTTGTAGGATTTTTTAAAATTTTTGATTATTTTTGAATATTTTCCACAGATTTTGATTATTTTCGATTTTTTTGCCATGAATTTTCATCTTTTTCCCAATTTTTAATCACTGATTACACAGATTACCGGATTATTATTAACCAAAATAGAAGAGGTATAAATGTGTTTTTTAAGCGGACAAATTCGGTTGAGTTTGGGAAGAAAAAGGGATAGAATTTTAGCAGACATCGAGGAAGCAGCAAAGGAAGATAAAATATCTAAAGAAAAAACCGGGGATTCCAATTTGTATGGGAAAACCAAATAAGGATTAAATAACATGTGGCTTTCACAAAAAATAAAAGAAGATCCAGAAGCAAAAAAGACTTTGAAAGAAATATCAAAGTTAATCAGGGAATACTCTGATGCAACGAAAATAACAAAACAAAAGTTTTGGTCTATGGATATAGGGATGTTTTTCAGGCCGAGGACTTTTGCATATTTCATTACTGTTTTGATTGCAATGGCAATAGAGGCGAGCTTATTTTACATTGTTAAATTTGAATTATCATTTTTTCAAAAATTAGTCGAATCAAGTATGTTAATTTCTGTACAAATATTGGTAGTCGGCATTTCTCTGTCAACCGTGGTAAAAAGTTTGGATAAGGAGAGCCGGTTTGCAACTGAATACCTGAAAGATACCTGCCAAATAATTAAATTTGCATGCCTGACTTTTCTGACTGTTTTGAATGGCTATTTTTGCAGCCTGTTATTTAAGAACACTGTAAATGAAATTGTATGCATAATACTTTCTTCATTTGCCATAGGTGGAACAATATGGTGTTTGTGGTCTCTGGTATATATTATCGTTGAAACGACGAAATGCATGTACCCAGAGTTTTCAACCAAAGCCGCATCAACTTACGCGGCAAGGAAATTGATTCATGTTTTCATGAAAAAGACCTATCTTGCTGTGTGGATGAGAAAACATTCAGAATTATTAGAGGCTGAAATAAAACCATTAGAAAATATTCGTCCTCCACACGAATATTTTACTATTTATCATGATGAATCAAAGAAAAGCAAACATGTAATCAGTCTTCCTAAAGAAGCCGATTTTCATCTCGGCTATCGAAATTATAATCTTAATAAGTTTAAGAAGATAGATAAGTTATTAAAAGATAAAAATGCAAAATTATACCTCACTCCTCACCCTATGAATAATAAAGAATCGGGGGTTGTGTACTGCGATGGAAACTGTGATGAGTTGCTTGAGTCAATAAAAAAGGAAACGTTTTGTAAGTTTAAAAAAGATAGGCATATCGAAGCGGAAAATGAATTTTGGGATGATCATTACTTGAAGTTGTATCAATCGCTCTTTAAAACGGTCAACGCAGAGGATGTGGCTCAATTCAAAGAGTATTTAAATTCTATTGAGAGCATATTTAATGCTATAAGAAATATAAGAAAAGATCGTTTAGTAAGGAAGTCTTCTGAACCGGACTATGAGAAAAACAGATATTTGCTTTTATATTCTAAATCTATAGAGTGGTTACTGGAAGCCGATATTGCTGAAGAAGTATTCAGCTTGTTTATTGAAGAATTATCGAATTCAATTCAAAAGCAAGCAGAGAGCGAAATCAAGAATGGGGACTGGTACGTCTTAAATGTATTCAAATGGATTTTACCAAAAGTTTATAAGCTATTTGAAAAACATAAAAATTCATCGTTATGGAAAGAACGGGCTCGAATAGGCAGGTTCTAT
>Ga0315286_10002147_pt1 | contig 18304 bp, 25 predicted proteins | sample YL17G10_0_MG_FD_205038 | JGI IMG/M metagenome (GOLD analysis project Ga0315286, IMG submission 205038) | Sediment microbial communities from Yellowstone Lake, YNP, Wyoming, USA - YL17G10_0 | ecosystem: Environmental > Aquatic > Freshwater > Lake > Sediment | place: USA: Wyoming | collected... | reverse complement strand
GACAAAAAATCTGACATCAACATGTTCAAAATCCTCTTTGATGACACCGACTTAAGACCTGACGGATTGAAAATATACCCCTGTGCGGTCTTGAAAGGTTCTCAGCTTTACAAAGACTGGAAAGCTGGCAAGTACAAACCTATTGATGATAAGTATATCATAGATGTTTTATCAGACGTTAAAGCGAAATATATCCCAACTTACGTGCGCATAAAGAGAATAATGCGCGACATACCTTCTAATTACATAGAAGCAGGCTACACTTATCCAAATCTAAGAGAATTTGTGCAGAAAAGACTTGCAGAGAAAGGACTGAAATGCCGCTGTATCAGATGCAGGGAAGTCGGCCACAAATTCTTGAAACAGGACATATCTCCAAAGAATCTTCAAATCATGGTAATTAGATACCAAGCATCAGAGGGCGAGGAATTCTTTATTTCTGTTGAAGATGTCAAGAATGACATATTGATTGGCTTCTGCAGATTAAGGCTTGCCGAAAACAAGGCTTTCATCCGAGAATTGCACGTCTTTGGGCAGGAACTGCCTTTGGATATTGTTGATAAAAATATAATCATCGGAGCACAGCACAAAGGTTTCGGCAAAAAACTGCTTAAAACAGCAGAACAGATAGCAAAGCAGCACAAGCTGAAAGAGCTTTTAGTGCTTTCAGGCGTTGGAGTCAAAGAGTATTATAGAAAGCTGGGTTACAAAGACAAAGATTTTTATGTGGCTAAGAAACTCTAATACTTATGGCCTTTCCAAACTTGAAAAACAAACACTTGGGAGATTCTATAATCAATCCTAAAGACACTATGCGTCATTCTCGTAATGAACGTCCGAATTACAAGCCTCCCCACAGCGTAATCTTCATTTTCAGCAGAAGATTGCAAAATTACATAACAAAACATTACCGCGTCAAGAAAGTCAAATTTTACGGTCTCGAATTATACTTACTAAAAGATTCTAAAAACCAAATCGCAGTTACGTCGAGATTTGGCGTTGGCGCACCTGTAACAGCATCATACATGGAAGAACTTATTGCCTTTGGTGTAAAGAAATTTTTGATAATTGGTTCGGCAGGTTCTCTGCAGAAAAATCTCAAAGTTGGTGACGTAATTGTTTGTGATAGAGCTATCAGAGATGAAGGAACATCGCACCACTATTTCAAATCAAGCAAATATGCTTATGCGTCTAAATCACTTATCGGAAAATCTGAAGAAGTTTTGAAAAAATCAGGAATAAAATATGCTAAAGGTGCTAGTTGGACAATTGATGCGCCCTATAGAGAAACTGTTGCGGAAGTTAAAAAGTACCAGAAAGAAGGCGTTCTAACTGTAGAAATGGAAGCTTCTGCTGCTTTTGCTGTTGCCAAATATAGGGGCGTTGAAGCTGGTGCGATTTTCACAGTAAGCGATTATCTTGGGGAACTTGAATGGAAACCCAAATTCCACCTAACCGACAAGTATCTAAAAATGCTGTTTAAGGTAGCAATAGAAGTTTTGGCTAGAGATTAGACTTTACTATTTGTATAAAAAATTTTAGAAGCGCGGGTTAACTGCTAGCCTTAGAAATTTAGGACACAAATCAGCGTAATTAGCTGTAGCGTCCTGCGCACGCTTCGCATCACCTATACCAAATGTGGCCAGGCAGTTCCCATCGGGCTCTAATTTTAACGATTGCTCGTATGCTTTAATAGCCTCGTGATATTTTCCTCGTTTGGCTAGAACCTCGCCTAACAGTTGCCAAGAAAAGTCATTATCTGGCTCAAGTTTGATAGATTTTTGAAAGTGCATTTGAGCCAGGCTATACTTCTTCATTTTCACATATTTTAGCCCTAAACAATTATGTGTTAAACTAGCTTCGGGCTTTGTGTCCGCTTCTTCCGTATCCAGCGCTCGTTTATAGAGCTTCATAGCTTCAAATGTGTCCCATTCTTTGTTTCTATGTTCTAAAGAACGAGCCAAATAAAATAATACTCCAAATGAGTTTGGATGCATTTCTAAAATCTCTCTATACGCATCCACCACCGTATCCCAACTTACTTTGCTGTCTCCCGCACTTTTAAGACTATCCACCCTCCAGCTTTCGTCTGGATCTATTTTGAGGGCTAGTTTGTCCTGAATAAAAGCGCGTTCGTTATCATTTTCGCTTTGGTATCTATGTGACAAATTATCTAAGAATGCTTGAACAAATTGTTTGTTATTTTGAATTAATCCCCTATCCGATCCGTTGCCAAAACCATCTTTATTTGTGTTTTCAATTACAAGCAGATTACCATCATCCATTGTTAAAACAGAATATATGTGCTCTGCAGCATGAACTGATAAGACAGATATGCCAAATCTTTGACAAATGCTATTATATAATGAAGTCAGACCGCCACAATCTCCGACAGATTTTTTTTCTTTAGATAGTTGGTTGTCGAGAGCATCAGTCAATTTATTACAACTGTTATACCTGTCGGGCTTTGATTCCCAAAGCCAGTCAAAAATTGCTTTCGCCTTTTCAACTTTGTTTGAAGCAGATTTAACTTTTGGATCTTCAGAAATCGTTGAGCATAAACCTTCGAATTTCTGCATGTAGCTTGCTAGCTCTCTTTCATCTCTAATTCCGGAGGCTATGAAAAAGGCTTCAGCTAAGTCAAAGCCATCTTGCTGGCACATGCTGACTAGCTTGTCTTCTAAATTAGCCATATTGCAACTAATTTACTTTGCTTTAAAAACCTTAGCTAATGCAAATCCGCATTAAATCAAAAAACAGCAAATGTTTTTAAGACTTTTACAAAACTGCTGGCAATGCTAGAATCTAAAATCCTGGATGTCATAAATCAAACTAGGCACAGAAAAAATAACGCAAATAATACAATCAACGTTCTTCTGACATCTTACTTTCCTGTTGCGCTTAAATTAAGACCTGCAGGTCTATACCGATTAGATGAGTTCAGTCACGAAATCGACGACATATCGCCTGAAGAGAAAAGCATAGCAGATAAATTGGGGCTAGCTTTGGTGCCCTGGAGCACGCTTAATGATCACTTGCAGCCAAAATATCATTGGTATTTTGTAATTTCAAAAGACAATTCTGATTCGAAAGAGCAAATTAGAACTCTGCTTTATAGCATGTATGATATTATAGAAAGTGTTGGCAGAATTTTAGATTACCCGAAATGCTGTGTAAAATCCGCTGCTGACGATGCGATGATTGGTCTTGTTTCTGACAGAAGAGCAACAGAGCACGTAAACTTATACAAAAGCCAAAACAGGAAAATAGATTCGCTTGTTTATTACACATGGGGTTTAATACCTTGCAAACCAAATTGTTCAAAAGCTTTAGAGAAAGGCCGTATAATATATTCCGCATATAAGAAAATAAATCCTGGTATCGCTAAAACCTATAAAGCCGTATGCAAAAACTGGATAGAGGTCATGGGTAGGGTCGCGCAGGAACCAGCTGAGAAGCTCTTTATCTCGGTTGACAAAATTTAAAGATTAGGCTTTTTCCATAAATTCTTGCAGAACATCTGAGTATAAGGTAATTAACTTCAGTTTCTCTTTTGTTTTTTCGACTCCGCCTAATTTTTGTACCATTTTCATAACGTCTGGCTTGCAAAAATTCAACACGTCCTTGTAAATCTTCCATAATTGGTCAACATAATTTTCTGTTTCTTTGCGGGATTGTTGCAACATAACATTTTTGTAAATTTGCTTAAAATCCTTAGGTGTGCGTTTCAGTTTTTCAAAGTCGTCCAGCCAGAAACGCGGCACCCTAGGAATCTCATTTAACGCAAACAGTGCTGACGCAAGACACTCTATTGATAGCCTAAGACCTTCATTACAAGCCATAAGCCAATTCATAGCCAAACTTTTCCTAGCGCCCTTGATGTAATATCTAGCATCTGACAATTGACTTAAAATTAAATACAGCTTAAGCTCAGGCGTATATGATAGGCCTGCAAATTTTCTCTTAATAAGGTTCTTAGGATCGTAAATTATCTTTGTGTCGTGCTTTATCACGTGCAGATTTGGTTCAAGTTTTTCAAAGTTTGGCTGTTTTTTCTTTTTTGTCCAAGTCTTTATAGACACATCAGATATTTCCACTCTGACGCCTTCAATCCATTTCCAGTAAACATCTCTGTCTTTTGCCTTCACAATTCTTACTAAATCGACATCGGATTCTTCCCAGACTTTTCCAGTAACACAAGAGCCTTTGAGAAATATGGCCAGTGTGTTTTTGTCCTGTTTTAGCTCTTTTACAACTTGCTGTGTAATCCTTCTAAGTTGCTCGAGCTTCGATTCAGCCATAATGGCCTTAAAATTCAGCGCAATATAAACGTTTTTAAATCGCTAAAGGCGTGTCTGTCTATAGCCCTGTCGTCCAGTGGTCAAGGATACGGGCCTTTGGAGCCTGGGACCTCGGTTCGAATCCGGGCGGGGCTATTAGAATCCTATTTTTTCTTTTTTGGTTTAGCTTTGCCTTTAGGTTTTGGCTTAGCTTTAGGTTTGGCCTTTGGCTTTTTCTCCGCAGCTTTTTCGGCCAGCTTTTCTGCTGTCAGAACTTCGAGGTCTGTCTCTATAGCTTCGATTTCGCGCTTTAATTTCAAAATAGGCTTTGTTGGTCTGGCTTCAACAAGAATTGCGCTGCAAGCAGGACAGCTGAAATCAGTTTCCAGCGAATCTTCATACTTGTATTTGCGCTGGCAAGATTGACATTCAAATGCAAACTGCTGTTCTGCCTCCAATTCGGCTTTTTTCTGCTGCAGTTTCTTCAATAGGTGATCTAAATAAAGTGCCTTGATTTTGTCTGTATCTAAGCTCCAGAAATAGAGATACCACCATTTCTTTTTCGGATCTCTCTTTTTTGTGTAAACGGCAAGCCCTCTGCTGCTTAACTGATAGAGGTATTTTCTGGTTGCATTGATTTTCAGCTTTAATTTCTCAGCTATGGCATTTTCAGGCACTATTTTGCCTTTTTCAAGTATAGCTATAACTTTCAGCGTCAGCTCATCTAAAGGAACGCCTATTTCTTGAATCATTGAGAGTATACTTTTGACCATTTAGGAGCACCAGCATTAATGCACTTAATAAAAACTTTGCGTTACCACCTTTAAAACAACTTCATAACGTAAGGCCCAACTATGTTAAATATCAATAGTGCCAGGGAAGCGTACGTTAAGAACGCAAAGGCCTTATTTGCCTTCTTTTTCATGAACTTTTGCAATGTTGAGTATGCCATTCTTCCGCCATCTATGGGCCCAAGAGGCAGCAAGTTGATAGCGCCTATCAGGAAATTCAGAAGAGCGGTTATATTGAATAGGTTGATTAGGTTTTGCAAACCAGCATATAAGTTTGAAACAAATCCTTCGCCAAATTTAGCAACCAATTTCGGGTCATATTGGAAATTTTGCTTGAAAACAATTCCCATATACGCCTTGCTTGCATTTTGCGGACTTGCAACTGTCTTAATATCAAAGCTATTTTCCGCAGTTTTCAAAATAACCGTGCCGCCAGGCGTTACCGCTGTCAAGGACGCTGCTAAATCTTGTGTTGAATTCACACTCTTGCCATTCGCTTCTATGACTACATCTCCCGCTTGAATGCCTGCCTGCTCTGCAGGAAAACCTGCAACCACCGAATCGATTTTTGCCCCAGGCAATACATTAACTAATCCTGCGGCAGCCGGAACCATTCCGAATACGAGAAGAATCAAGAACATTGACGCAACAAAGTTTGCCATAGGCCCCGCTGCGAAAACAGATAACTGCGCTTTCAATGGTTTTTTCATCAATTGCTTTTCATCGGGCTCCACGAAAGCCAGCGGGATTATTGCCATGAGACCTATGCCTGAATTTTTTATTTTCACTTTCCAGGCGCTCGCTACAACGCCGTGCATGCCTTCATGCACTACGAATATTATGAGAAGTGCGAATAGGAAAACCCCAATTGAAATAAACTGAATTGGCCCAACAGAGAGTGTTGACGGCCCTGGAAGAAGCAATTGTGCCTGCGGACCTATGTTTGGTATTGTCAAAATTCTCCAAGTCTGCCATGACAGGAGCACAAAAACGAGACTCATCATTGTGAAGCCCACGGGTATTGCTGCATAACCAAAATACCGCCAAAATCTTGGAGACAAATTTGCAATTTTTTTCATTAATTTGTTGAATCTCTCGGTTCTGTAGAGAAAAATCACTTTGCCCTGAACTTCAACTTTTTTTCTTCGTATGTACAGAAAAATCGCAAATACTAGATAGAAAATTACCGCTGCTGCTATATTCAATATCAATCCAGTGTCCGTGGCCAAACTACACCTTAATCCTTCTTGTATCTAGCTACTATATCTATCAAATCAATATGACCTAAGAACAATGCTCTGCAGCAATAGCGCTTCAACCCGAGTTTGTCAAGGACTTGCTTTGCCGGCTCTCCCCTGCTAACTCTTTCCTTGAACTGTTCCCATAAATGGGCTACTGGTTTTCCACAGCTGAAACATCTAATTGGGATCATCATTTTTAATCACCTGTATGACTTCTGCCTCTTTGCACGCGCTCGTGAGTGCGTACCAAATTTTCTAGGTTCTTTTCTTCTCGTGTCAGCAACAAGCAGATGTCTATCATAATCTAAAAACTTTTGTTTCAAATCTTTACTTCCTGTGAATTGAACAAGAGCTTTTGCTATTGCCAATCTAGAAGCCTCTGTTTGTGAAGCCCTGCCGCCACCGACAGTATTGACATCAATGTCCACTTCAGCAGCCTTAGGACCTGCCAAGAGCAAAGGTTCCTGCAATCTTAATCTATCAAATTCGGGTTCGTATAACTCGAGTAATCTCGAGTTTACTCTGACAACTCCATGGCCAGGCCTTGCTGTTGCTCGGGCTATTGCACTTTTCCTTTTGCCTGCAGTCTGTACGGATTTCACCACTGTTTGCGTCCTCTCAATAATTGTGAAAGTCTTCCTATAGTGAGATGGTTTTGCGTTTTTAAGCGTGAGGCTTCTGCCCCTTGTACCGATTCAAATTTCTTGTCTTTGAACTCAATAGGAACGCCTATGTAGCACTTTACTCGCGAAAGCGCCATTCTTCCTCTGCTGCCTTCGGTCCAGGGCGAGCGTGGAAGCATGCCTCTGATTATAAATTTAACAAGCCTGTCAGGCATCCTTTTCTTAAATGGGCCTTGGAAGGGCTGAACTCTTTTTTCCCTTGTCCTGTATCTTGTGAGTATCATCTGTGGCTTGCCAGACATTATCGCATTCTCGCAGTTTACAATTACTATTTCTTCACCTTCGAGTGCGAGTTTTGCGACTTTGTTAGCCATTCTTCCCACAATCAAGTCAGTAGCATCAATGAATTTCATTAGCCTAACACCTTTATTCCTGTTCCTTTTGGATTCTTTTTAATCAATTCTGAGATTGTGAGCGTTGAACCGCCCGCTTTCTTTATCGCTGCGGCTGCGCCAGCTGAAAAGTTCCAGGCAGCAACATTCAATTTCTTTTTCAGAATGCCAGCTCCGAGCACTTTTCCAAGTACCAGTACGTAATCACCATTTACGGCGTTTCTTTCCAATTTTGATAGGTTGACTTCGCGTCTTTTCCTTGTTGCTCTTGCTAGCTCTACAGCTAAACGCTGCCAGAGCTTTGCATTTTGTTTCTTGAGCTCTGCAATCGTTTTCTTCAATATTGGATTTGATGGTCCTGTTCGTTTCATGAGCTTAACTTTTTAAATCGCGAAATGCGATTCTCCATATGCGGAGGTAGTGAAGCGGTCAAACACGCTACCTTGAGGGGGTAGTCCCTTAGTGGGTTCAGAGGTTCAAATCCTCTCCTCCGCACTTATTTGACCTTAACTTCTTTCAGTTTGTCTTGCAAAACCCTTACAGACTCTGTAAGGATTTGTATCGGAGTCAACTGACCCCAGCTTTCTAATGTGAAAATAAATTTCTCAGATGAATTCTTGGTTTTGATTCCGTGCTTTTTCAAAATGTCTTCGTAAGATTCATTCCATTTGGTAATGTCTGCAACTTCGATATCCTTGCCTTCTTTCTTCAGTGCACCTTCAGGCAATTCCTCCATCGCCGCTTTTACATCGCCGTCTTTGACTTCGAATGCTGGATATCCCCTGTAGTAAACATGTCCTGGGCACCATTTTACGTGCGTCAAGCCCTTGCCGAGAATTGCAACAGCTTCGAACTCAAGCTCTTGATTCTCAAGCAGCTGCACTATTGGCGTATCAGGATATGCTGCTTTTATTGCGGGATCTTTGAATTTCAAATCGGACGCAAAAACCATGACCGGACCTTTTGCTTTCAATGTGATTTTGACGGAACATTTTGCACAGAGCTTGCCTTTGCAAGTACATTCTTCAGATAAATTATATGATTTCAGGTCCGTCTTCAAGGATACGAGACCTAATCTGTGTGCGAGAATTTCATCGTAAAGCGCCGAAGAGTTTTTTAAGAAGTAAACATCTTCTATTGCGAGCACTGGAACTTCAAAAGTTGCTGCTCTGCGCATTGCATTCATAAAGGGCGGAGATGTCTTGTCAACTATCACCATAATTTCATTCTCAGCTTGATGAGCTAATTTCACGTCAACCATCTTAAACTCTCCTTCCTCTTTTACCGCCTTTCTTTCTGCATCCGCCGTGCGGTATTGGCGTAACATCTTCGATTCCTAAGATTCTCATACCTGCTCTTGTAAGTGCTCTGATTGCTGGCTGTGCACCTGGGCCCGGATATCTTGCTCCATTGTGTCCGCCCTGTGCCCTTACTTTGACGTATATCTTTGACACTCCCTTCTCTTGAGATTCGGCTGCAGCTTTCTTTGCAGCCATCATTGCTGCTGTTGGTGAACTTTCCAATCTATCTGCTTTTACCATCTGTCCACCTGAGCTGAAGCCCAGAGTTTCAGAGCCCGTCATGTCAGTAATATGAATAATCGTGTTATTGTATGAAGCATAAATGTGAGCAATTCCTAATTTTTCGGCCATTATTTCTCCTCGGGCTTTATTACTTCTTTCTTCTCTTCAACAAGTTTCGGTGCAAAGCCTGGCACGAAACTTACTGTGTCAGCGGGTTTTACTAAATAAGATGGAGAGCTGACTTTTTCCTCGTTTACCATTACTTTATTGTGAACTATGAATTGCCTGGCTTGCCTTGGTGTTCTCGCCATACCTTTTTTGTATATGACTGTCGCCAGTCTTTTTTCCAAGATCGGCCTTAAACCTAAAGATAGAATATCATCAACGTTTGCTTCCTCTCCTAAAACTCCGAATCTCTGGAGCTTTGCGAGAAGGATTTTTTCAGATTTTTCCCTCTTGTCTGCTGGCATTCCTATTATTTTTTTGACCTGGTCTCTCCAGTTTCTCAGGATTTCCTGAGCCTTCCAGATTTCTTTCATCCTTCGGAGACCATACTCTTTAGCCAGACCGTGTTCCTCTTCGATTCTTTCGGCTCGCCATGGATGTCTTGGTGCACTATAGCTTTTTTTTCGGCGCAACATAGTTACTTCTTACCAGCCTCCTTCTTTGGCGCTACTTTTGGCATTTCTTTCTTTCTTATTACACCAAGTGTTCTGCCTTTTCTGCCTGTTGATCTTGTGTGCTGTCCTCTTACTTTCTTAGAACCGCGTGAGTGTCTGATTCCTCTGTAAACTCTGATTTTCTTCAAAAATCTAATATCCATACCTTGCTGCAATGTCAAATCAACTGCAATCAAGTGCTTGTCTGCACCGGTATCAAGGTCTTTTCTGTGATTAAACATCCAGACAGGTATTCCATATTTGTCAGGGTGCTTCATTACGTCCTCAAGTTTCAATACCTGTTCGCGCGTCATATAACCGCACTTTGCAGTTTTATCCAGATTTAGAACATTACAAACGGCATTTGCCATCATGAAATCGCAGCCCTTGACGTGTGTCAGAGCCATGTAAACAGAAACATCACCTTTGATATCTTTATCTGCAATTCGAATAAGGTCGCTATACTCTACGGCAGACTCAGCTTTTGGAGCTTGAGCTGGCTGGGCAGCTATCTTGATTTCGGGTTGCACCGGTTTTACCGGTTGTGCAATTGTTGGTTTTGCTTCTTGTTTTACTTCTTCAGCCATGTTTTGCTTTAACAAACCACATAGAACATCATTTTGTGCCCCATCTGGCAACCTACTGACGTAGGACTTGAAACCAGCTTAGATTATTGCTTTTTAAACATATCGGAAATCGCTAAATTTCCGATGGTGCAGCCGAAAATCTTTGTTTTCGGCTCGCAGGTTTTTACCGCAATCCTGCTGCTCTTAGTATCTTATGTTTGAATTGTGGAATTCGGATTAATGCAGGCATAAGAGAATAGCAAAACCTCGTGAAATATGAGTGATTTGAAATAAAATGTCTAAGTTCAAGCTGTCTTTTGTTGAATCTTACAAGTTCCCGAATTCCCGGAAAGTCATAGTCCGGATTTAGAATTCCTCTTGCAACCTCTTCTCCACTGACAATTGCTGGGCCTATGCCTTTGCCTGTAAGTGCGGATGTAAGGCCTGCTGCATCTCCAATCAAAAATATATTATTGAATTTGAAGCCTTCATATGAACAGTTTATCGGCGCAGCCATTATATTATTTATTTCATAGCCTCTTTCCATACACCATTTGTCTAAATTCTGCCTTATTTCTGAAGCTGAAAGCTCTTTGTGGCTTCCCGAACCAATCATTGCTGACTTTTTGTAAGGAAACACCCATGCGTAAAGAGAGCCAAACATCTTTTTGTTGAAAACTACTTCCAAATCTTTGAAATTGCCTTTGATTTCATATTCCATTGCAACCGCAATCTTATCTGATTTCAATCTCAGATATTTTCTTACGATAGAATTGCTGCCGTCTGCGCCAATCAAGAATTTGAAAGATACTTTTTCTTTTCCAATTTTCACAAAATTCTTTCCAATTTCAGTTACTTTTGCGTTATATCTTATTTTTGAGCCCGCTTTTTGTGCTTGTTTTGCCTGAAATTTTCCTAAAGTAGTTCTGCGCACAGTATACAATAACGGTTTAGAATCTGCGATTGGGAGTGTTATTCCTTCCAGATTGAGTAAAACACGTTTGAAACTTCTTTCCAGGATTGATTTTGGTATTCCATGCCGTATGTCTAGCTCTGAAAGACCTCCAGCGCATACTTTCAGACCGGGAATTTCATTTTTCTCTAAGACAAGAACGTCCTTTCCGGCTTCTGCAAGCAATTTTGCTGCAGCCAATCCTCCGGGCCCTGCACCCACTATTACAATTTCTGGCATGTAAAAACAAGTTTCGGCATTCTAATAAAAGTTGCTACACTTTTATCTGATTGATATTATCAACAGAAATCCAGGCAGACATTAAACCAAAACCTGCTTTGTTAATTTCAAAGGGTTCAATGTTCTGAGGGTTTTTCAGGAAAATCAGCATGCAATACTTTTTGTCTTTAAACAGCTCGAAAAATTTAGGAACGTCCTCTTTCTCAATTCCGTCATCGTCTCCATATTTTTCAAGAATCTCTTTAATCTTTTCAGGATTGAGATTTGAAAATTGAAGCACGTTATCGACTTCAGCTTTGATTGTTGCAGGCTCTCCAGAATCTTTAAAGTATACGGTCTCGCCAGATTTTATTTTATCCCACGGAGAATACCTTGCTTTATACCACCTTGATTCAATTTTCTTTTTTCCTGATAGAATTTTTGGGGTTAACTTCCAGGATTTCCGCATTATTGCTAAATGGTCCATACTCACTTTTCCATAACACTCTTGAGCTTTTCTAAAACAGCAATAGTAAATGGGCCATCAAGTTCACCTTTCTCAACCCATTCAAAATAAGTTAATTTTGTTTTCGTATTAGAAAGTTGTTCGTATGTATATCTTACGTTGTACAAACTATTCTTCTGTTTCAGCTCGAAGATTTTATTTGGTTTAAATTGAACAACCTCGTATTCAGACCATTCTCCATTCTTGTTTACGTTTCTATATTCGGTGCCTAATCGAATAGGAGACTCATTTGCTTCTTCGTGGACAATACCGTCAATCCACAAGTGCGTATTATTCGGGTTTATTGTAAACTCAAATACCTCAGAAACTGGCCGGTTTATCTCGATTGAGATTTTATTGTCTTTCATTTTGTGAGCGCCGAGACTGGGATTTGAACCCAGAAACCCTTGCGGGAACGGCCTTTCCAGGACCGCGCCTTACCAGATTGGGCCATCTCGGCACAAAAACACAATTCAGAATTCTGTTTAAAAGCTATGCCATTCAAAATACGTGTGATGTCACAATCATAATGAATCCAACAACTACCGTCAGCACTGCAAATAATGCCTTAATCCACTTTGGCTGCATTTTCTGTGCCAGCCACGGGCCTAGCTGGCCACCAATTAAAACACCAGATATCGTGAAAACAGCAAGCCCCCATTTAACTCCGCCGCTGAATGCATGAACAAGTGCACCTGCCATTGCTGTAAAAGCAAGTGTAGCAACAACGGTTGCAACTGCTTTGTGTATTTTTAATTTCAAAACTCGCTCCAGTAAAATCATGTTAATTGTGCCAGCACCTATCGCAAGTACGCCTGTCAAGAAACTTGCAACTGCGGGCACCCAAGCCCATCTAAATAATTCTTTATTTTTGATTTTTTCTTTTGTGTTGTCTGGTGCGCGTAATGAATAAAGCATCACAAGAGCCAGGATTATTGTGAGTACGCCAAACAAAAATTGTAGTAGCGCAGATTTCAATATATATGTCAGCAAAGAACCTGCTATGACTGCGGGAATTCCTATAAGAACTAAGACGAGCACAGTCTTCCAGCGTATTCCACCTCTTTTGATATAACCAATTGTCCCTGACGTCTTTCCAAAAAGCTGTGTTATGAAAGCGGTACCTATGGCAAATCTGGGATCAAGACCTATGGCTATGAAGAACGGTGTAAAGAGTATTGCACCTTCGCCTCCAGTGACCATTGCAAAGGTTGATACAAATATTGCAAACGGGAATGCGTACCAGTATTCTAGCATACCATAACGTGTGCAGTCTAAAATTAAATATGTAACAGTGTGAAGTTAGCTGTTTTTCTTTTCAGCTTCTATCATTTCAGGGGGCAACAAGATAGGAATGCCATCTCTGATAGGATAAGCGTACCTGCACTTCTTGCATGTCAGGGTCTGCTTCTTTTTGTCGTAAACTAAATCGGCTTTATCCATCGGGCAACATATGATTTCCAGAAGTTCTTTAGAGAGTTCTTTTGCCATATTATTTTGGAACGGTGCAATTTTTTAAGGTTTACTTAACGCCTTTGTAGACCCAGAAGCCACCGCTCTTTGCAAGCACTTCTGTTTTGCTGAATAATTTGTCCATTTCCTTGAATAGAAAATCGCCACCTTTATTGCGCCTTGCAACTATCTGCAGACTACCGTTTTTATTCAGATAATTAGGTGCTTCTGTTATCATTTGCATCACGATTTTTCTGCCTGCAGCAATTGGCGGATTCAATAAGATTGCATCGAATTTCTCATCTTTGACAGATTCGTATATGTTTCCCTGTCTTGTTTCGGCATTTCTTATCTTATTTTGTTTCAAATTATCTGTTGCGAGCTTCACTGCTCTCTTGTTTATATCTACCAGAATAACTAAGCAATCCGGGCAAGCTTTGGCCGCAACAATGCCGATCATGCCATAACCACAACCTAAATCAAGAATTTTACCTTCCTTGGGCAAATCAGCTTTTTCAATCAAAAGCTTGGAAGCTTTATCAATTTCTCGAGCTGAAAAAACCCCGCTCGCTGACTTGAAAATCAAATCAAAGCCCTTAACGCTATCTCTGATAAAATATTCAGAATATTTTACTTTCGGATTTTCAACGTAATAATGTTCTATGTCAGTCATATTAGCACCACATCTGTTTTTACTGCCATACCCTTCTCTGCTGTTTTCATCTCTTCTACCGACAGTTCTGCAAATCCTATTGCAAGAAGATTATTGTTTAAATCAAAAACTGCGGTTGTTGCGCCTTTCTCCCAATCTGATGTGAATGCTAAAACGCCGGGCACGAAAACAGGGGAGCCATGCATCAAATATTCCTTCACACCCTCATCAACCCAAATTGCTGGCAGATGCACAACTGATTTTTCAACAGTTGTAACAAAATTTGCAATATATTTTTGCTGTTTCGTCCTCAAGTATCTCTTGTAGTTCTTTTTAACTTCTTCAAACGTAACAGAATCATCAATTTTCATAGGACCTGCTTGAATTCTGCGCAAATATGCCATGTGTGCTCCAACACCAAGATATTCGCCTATCTGTATGCACAAAGTTCTGATATATGTGCCGTGTTCAACTCCGGTTTCGAATGCTACATCTCTGCCAAAGACTGATTTTATTTCAAACCAGTATACTTCCCTTTCACGTTCCCTGCGGGCAACTGCAGATTTTTTGGGTGGCGTCTGCTTGATTTTTCCTGTGAATTTGTTGACTGCTTCCTGCAATTTTTCTTTTGTTACATCTTCGTGCACGTGCATTTTGCCTTCGTATACCTTTCCTGCTAATGACAAAACTGGAAGAACTTTGACAGCTTTTCCTAAACCGATTGGCAAAACACCTGTGACCGCAGGATCTAAAGTGCCTGCATGGCCTGCTTTTGGCTGTTCTAAAATCTCTCGGATATTATTGACACAATGAATTGATTTTGGTCCTTTTGGCTTGTCCAAATTGATTATTCCGCAATTCAGTAATTCTTGAGCGGTCCTTTTAGGAAGTCTCTTGCTGATGCGAACTTTGTTCCTGTAGACAATTTCCCTTGCTTTCCGTTCGTATGGGAGCTGGTTCATGCATTAGTGTTTAGAAATTCCAATAAAAGCCTTGCCGCAAGCTTTGCTGTCATGTTATTGACATCTTTTGGGGGGCTGACTTCAACTATGTCTGCACCTTTGACTTTGCCGCTTTTGATTAATTCTTTAATCAAAGGCAAAAGCTCATTTGGCTTATAGCCATCTTTCTCAGGATAGCCTGTGCCTGGCGCATATTTAGAATCAAAGGCATCAATATCAACAGAAAGATAGACATTATCAACTTGGTCCAGCAACTCATCTTTAATGTGCTGCCTGGTTGTATCAATTGAGACTTTTGATGAATCCCAGCTAAAATTATCGATAGCATACTCTTCCTGCTTCTTGGTATAATTCCTTACGCCTGCAACAAAAATTTTCTTGAACAGCTTTTCCTTGACAGCAGCTTTCAAAAGATCTTCATGCGTTGGTGGAAGAAAATCATCCTCGCAATCCAAATGAGCATCAAAACAGAGGAAACCACTGTTTGGAAAGCGTTTGGAAAATGCTTTCATCAGGCCATAAGAAATAGAGTGGTCGCCGCCAAGTCCAATCACAAAATTCTTTTTCTTGTATGCCTTACTTGCAACAGTTTCTATTTCTTTGTGAAGTTTTTCGAAATCATCTTTTTCTTTTATTTCAGAAAAGTCTATGTCCTTTGTGTCTGTCAGAATCTTGAGTTCAGAAACTATCGCGTCCGGGCCTTTTGCTGCGCCTCTTCTTGCTTTTTCAACAATGCATGCATCAAAAGGTATTTTCAAAACAGATATCATTTCTTTCTAGAATTTAACACATCTATTAGGCCAAACATACCTATGGCTATAAGTGCGTAAGCAAACGGCGTGTGCAGAGAAAATCCGCCCCTATAGCCGTAATTCGCAAAATAGTTTACAAGAAAAGTTTCAACGATAAAATCAACTGCGGCTATGGTGAGAGCCAATATTACTGCCCAGCCTCTTCTATCTTCAGTCACGTTCAGAATTCCCCATAAACCAAAGGGTGCCGCGAACGTTAGTATGCTTGCATTACCAACGCCTGCTTGCAGGTCTTTCACGTACATTAGGACTCCAAAAATCATCGTAATATACAAAAGTATGTTTATTTTTGCGGGTGCTTTTCTTTTTGACAAAGTTAGATATGCATACCTAAGCAAAATACCACCTGCAAAGAACAATACCACAAGCTCGATCGGCACTAATCTTGCAATCATGTATACGGACTGATTGTACTGCCAGCCCGCAAACTGAGTACCAATATATTCTGTTACGAAATCTATGAGCGCAATAACAAGTCCAACCGTACAATATTTTGAAACTTCAGCTAGGTTCTTTCTTGCCTCAAAAAGAACTGCAATTGCGCCGATAGCTGCAAGTGCTGCGAGAATAGTTAAACCACCGAACATAATCTGTCCTTACGCTTTAGCCTCTTTCTTGGCTTTTGTGGCTTTTGTCTTTTTTTCCTCTGTTTTTGCTCCCGCAGTCTTTTTTGCTTTTGGCGGAGCTTTCTTTTCCATCTTTACGCCTAAGCTCTCCAAAGCTTTGATGACTTCTTCGTGAGTTGCTCCTTTCTTTATTTCCGCTTTTTGCGGGAGAAGCTGCAGATGCGCCACATTTACTTTTCTTCTTCTGGTGTTTCCGTCAATAAGAACAAAACCTTTATCCAAGGTGTCAACTATCAAGCATTCTTTGCCAGCATCCCTGCCAGCAATCTTGACACAGAATCTACCAATCGATATTACCATGGAACATAACCTCTCAATGATATCGGAACATCTTCTTGTTTTATTAGACCGCCTTTCAGCTGTGCTCTTAGTTTCATGATATGCCTTGAACAAGGCGAGCATAGCATGCCGCCAAATGGCCTTTCAGGCTTCCTCTCTGATTTTGAAAGCTTTGCAATCTCAAATGGCTTGCCTCTCGGCTTGCCAAGCAATACATCGCCACAAATCGCACAAGTATGCTTGCCCTGTGATTTGTAGTTATAATGAACAACAGTCCTGCCGCCGGGAGTAACTCTCTGGACGCGCCTTAAAGTGCGAGAGCGGTATCTAGGTTCACCTCTCATTTCAATTTTTGCTGCACCTTTTGTTTTCGTTCTTTTATGTGCCATGTTTTCAGTTCTCCTAGACCACTTTTAAAGCCTTTCTGAATAAAGTTGTGAGTACTAATGATAGTATGATATAGGTCCCTACCCAGCCCAGACCCGTTGCCAGATTACTGAGTGGGAAATGGAATGGCAATGGGATAACGGCAACTCCTGTAAGCAATTTGCCGAGTATTGCAAAAACTATCAGGAAAGGTATTGTTGTGATTAACATCGGCTTCATCGACTGCATCATCAACTTTGAGTTAAGAGGCATAATCTGACTCTGGATTTCAGCAATCTTGTGCGGGTCGTCTTTGTGCTGCTTCATTTGCTCCTGATACTTCTTCATGTCTTCCCTAATTTGTTTCATAAGGCTCTGGTCAGTCGCGTATTTGTAAACCAGAGTTGTTGTTAGGGATAATATTATTGATAACAGGACAATAAACCAAAATGGCGACAGGCCGAAAATATGAGGAACCGTAGTAGCTACAGCTGTTGCATTAGTTAGGTTTTGTATCAAGGTTGCGTTTGCCATTACTCTGCCGCCATCACTTTCCGCAAAGCAGGATGCATATCAAATGCGTGCTGTTTTGCAATGTCTTCATACAATCTGTACATTATCATAACTGTGAGTAGGATACCTGTTCCTCTGCTCAATGCATTTCCCAAGTCTGCAAATGCTGCGAGGAAACCAACTGTTATTGCGCCCATTACTGTGAGTGCGGGAATGTATCGGTTTAGCAAAGATTCCATTACTCTCGGGTCCCTTCTGAAACCAGGTATCTGTAATCCTGAAGCAAGGATTTGTTTAGCCTGGCTTGCAGCATCCATGTTAGAGGTCTTTACCCACAACAGCGAGAATATAATTGCGCCGCCTACCATGAATGAGGTGTAAAGTAATGTTTGGATACCCATCGCCCATGTTGCATTACCATTTATCAGCGCGGTTACTATGTCTGGGGAATTTATCCATTTAACAAGACCAGTTGCTGGTGAGTTGCCAGTGAATGTTCCCAAAATAGGCATGCCTGCATTCTGCAACAATCTGGCCCAAAGCTGGATGTTGGCCATAAGTGCTGCAATCAAGATAACTGGAATGTTCGAAGTGTAAATGAATCTTAGAGGCCATCTTATTCCATAACCACGGACTCTGCCAAATGATAATGGAATTTCAACTTTCATTGATTGAGCATAAACTGAAATCGCGAAAACTGCTAGCGTGACTACTATACTCATTATTGATATGGTTGCCCCTGTTGCATCTCCCATTCCAAGCGCTTTTATTAGGAAAGGTATTGCACCCGCGGGTACATCTGGATTTGTTGGTGAAGGGAATGGATTCAGAGCGCGAACAAAAATCTGGAGACAAACACCTGCTGCTATAAACAGGCTTACTCCGGAGCCG
>Ga0315286_10002144_pt1 | contig 18309 bp, 15 predicted proteins | sample YL17G10_0_MG_FD_205038 | JGI IMG/M metagenome (GOLD analysis project Ga0315286, IMG submission 205038) | Sediment microbial communities from Yellowstone Lake, YNP, Wyoming, USA - YL17G10_0 | ecosystem: Environmental > Aquatic > Freshwater > Lake > Sediment | place: USA: Wyoming | collected... | reverse complement strand
CCACTTTTTTTCTGGTGGAAAGGCGGAGTCTGGCGACTTTGATCTTGGAACTTTTGTTTATGGCGCTCTCCACACTTCGCAGTAGCAAGCTTCTTTTGAGCGGCTGCTTCATCTCAACGATGAACGGCCTCCATGCCAGGCATCTGGCATCCCTGTCCTCCCTGCCCTGTGCGTGCAGGACGTGACTCGTCGCTAGCGACGCCTTCATGAGCGGCCTGGCTATGATGTCCTCTACCGAATCCTTGAATTGTCTCGAACTCGTCTGCGGCAGGCCGCGGGCGAGCTTTTTGTATTCACCATAGATAAACAGCGGGTTGTAAAAAATCTCAGCCGCCATTTTATGCACGTCGAAAGTTATGATTATGTCCGGGTGCTCGTTGTCCTGTTTCTTGCCGGTTTTCTGAGCTATTATTTTTCCAAGCTCCCGCGCTATCTCGATCTTCAGCGGCTCGCAGTATTTTATGCAGGTTTTTCCCCAGAGCGCCTCCTCCTTCATGACGAGCGAGTCGCTCATCCTTACGCCTATCATGAAAGTCGAAAAACCGGCAGGTTTAATCTTTTTGACAATGTTTGAAGCAGACGCCGCTATTCCGGCTATTGTGTTTTCGCACAACGGGCACGTAGCATCTTTATGGCCGGCTGGCTGCGCATGCCCTTCTTTAGCTATCATGGCGCGTATCTTCATGCCCCTTTCGCTGTTGTCTGCCGCCCTGATGACCCTGGCGAACTGCCTGCCAAGGCATGCGTCGCACACGTCGCCCATCTCAAAAATTTTCAGCGTGAGCGACGTTATCTCTTTGGCGTTTTTCATAATACCATCTTGTCCGCCTTGTTTTTAAGCTATTTTAAGACCGAAAACTCCGACCGCGTTTTCCTTGGCGGCGCGCAGGACGCTTTCGATGGTCTCGCCCCTAAGCTCCGCTATCTTGGCCGCGGAAAGCTTTATGTTCCATGGGTAGTTGCGCGGGTCCTGCTCCTTGTTTGGTGAAAGGAATGGTGAATCGGTCTCCAGAAGCAGCCTGTCAAGCGGTATGTCGCTAGCGACTTTGCGTATGTTTTTCGAGAAAAGCACCATCGTCGAAATGGAAACGTAAAACCCGCGCTCCGTTATTTCTTTTGCCAGCTCCCTGGACCCGGAAAAGCAATGGAACACCGCATCGACGCCTGCGTCTTTGACCATTTCGAAACACTCGCTTTCCGCGTCCCACGAGTGTATGACGAGCGGTTTGCCTATGGTTTTCGCAAGTTCTATGAAACGCGAAAATATCTCCTTTTGCTTTTCCTGTTTTGATACATCCTTCTCCCAGTGATGGTCAAGGCCGACCTCGCCGACGCCGACAATTTTGTCCACGTTTGCCTTTATGAGGTGCATTATTTTTTCAGGGTCTTCCCCGCCTTCCGTAGGATGATAGCCGAGCGTCGGAAAGACGAAGCCGTGGTTTTTTCTGGACAGTTCCAGCGCCTTCGCGCCTTCATCATACCTTGCCGTCCCTACTATGACTGCCGACAACTCCCTGCGGCATTTCGCTAGTATCTCATGCATGTCATTGTCGTAATCCCCGAAACACAAATGGGCGTGAATGTCGATCATGCGTCATCTCCTCCGAAAAAATAAACCAGCGCCTCTTCTATGTTGTTAACTTCCATTATTTCAATGCCAATCTCTTTAGCTATGTCGACACTGACCGGCACGTTATCCGTGGTGCACACGGGCGCGGGCCCGGCCTGCTCGCAATATTTTCTGGTCTCATAAATTATTTCAGTTCCCTGGCCGCTAGGCACGAGAAGCGTGCCCGCGCCGGCTTCCTTTGCAGCTTTTGCTTTCATTAGCACGTGGCTGACCGGACCTATTGTGCCATCGTGATTTATTGACCCGGTTATCATGGCACACGTGCCGACGTCTTTATGCATCAGTGAAGCTATCGTGACTATCGCTAGCGCAGCGCCTGCCGACGGGCCTTCGACTGACGTTGAGTTTGTCTCAATATTGTATATTATATCATATTTTGAAAGGTTCACGCCAGTTATGTTTGAGGCAACTTTGCTTGAAATGCGCATTGAGTTCTGGGTATCGGCCCAGAAAAGCATTTTGTCGATGTTGGCCAGAACCCTGCCGCTGCCTTCCATGGTCTGGACCGTGAGTTTCGTTATCATGCCGGCACCATCGTCGTCAACTGCAGGAACGAGTATTGACGCGAACGAAGCGTTGTGGTTATAGTCAACCGGTTTGTAAGGAATATAATTTATGCCCCCGGCGAGCCTTGTTTCATCCCGGTATATTATCAGCGTCTTGTTTGTGGCGCCGATCATGTAACCTGCCATGAATATTGCGGCTGCAAAAAATATTACAGCGTATTTTCTGGTCTTGCTGTCCGGCTTCTTTTTTCTCACGGCGTCCTTCCTGCATTTATGCATAAAACCACGAGAGCGCTGCGGGTCTATATATTTAAATACGGCCTCTCGGATTATTAATGCAGGGGCCTCCAACCATGGGGCTAGGCCTACCGTACCTTCGGGTGGCAAACGGTCTTCACGGCCGGTTGTAGTTTGCGGATGGTTTTGCGCTAAGCTGCAAAGCCCAGGATGCCAACGTAGAAGCCTTGTCCTGCAGGATCATCTTCATGGCGAACCGGGTCAGGGTCGGAAGACAGCAGCTCTAAGTCATGTCGGCGGTGCTTGCAGGGTAGCAGGGTGGAGAAGGCAGTCTGGTTAACTTTCGGTTTTGTGCAAAGTCTACCGCAAACGTGTCCCTGCATTCTGTTTCGCTGGTGCGGGCCGCTTTTTATATGCGAATGCAATATTTTAATATGTCTTCCATTTACAGGAAAATTTCCCTGCTTTTTTTCGGAGGGATGACCAACAAAAACATAGAATCTTTCAGGCCGCTCGAGCCGCACATAAGAAACGCCAACATGAAAATCCTGCTGAAGACGTGGGTGAGCATGCTCTTTTTTTCGGCGGCAATCGCTTTTATTGCATCTTTCACCGCGATATATGTCCTGCTTTCATACGTTTTCCGGGTGGAGTTTTACATATACATATTCAGCGTCATATTCTTTCCCGTGTTAGTCGCGGCGCTCGTCTTCATATCGTTTTACCTGTATCCGGTTCAGATGGAGCGGTCGAGGCAGAAATCTATTGAAAATAATCTGCCTTTCGCTATAACTCACATGGCCGCTATATCATCCTCCGGCATACCCACAGAGTTCATGTTCGAGCTGCTGACGGGTTTCAAGGAATACGGAGAGATAACACAAGACGCGAAGCTCATAATGCGCAACATAAAAACGTTCGGCATGAGCTCCGTTGACGCGATGAAGGAAGTCGCCGATCGTACGCCATCGCAGGCTTTTAGGGAAGTGCTGCTCGGCATAGTCACCACCACAGAGTCCGGAGGAAACATGATAGAATATCTTCACGGCATGGCGGAGAAAGCCCTTTTCGATTACAGAATAAAGAGGGAGAAATACCTCAAGACGCTTTCTACGTATGCCGACATATACACCGCCCTGCTGGTTGCCGCGCCGCTGATGATGCTGTCAATGTTGGCGTCGATGAGTATAATAGGTGGCAGCGTAATGGGCCTTACCATAGAAGAACTGATATTGCTAATGACATGGGTCTTGTTGCCCGTGATGAATACGGGATTCCTGGTATTCATCCATGTCACATATCCTGGTGTATAAAATGGAAATAGGCAAGACATTCGTATTTGAACTATTGTTCATGTGTGCAGGAACAGCAATACTGCTGCTGAATTTTTTCGTAATCGGAAACATATTTCCTTTCATAACGCCTCTGTTCAATGTCCTTGGTGCGCTGGTCGCAATAGTGCCCCCGTTTCTCATTTTTTACGGTCGTTATAGGGTCGGAAAGGAGATAGAGGAACAATTCATTATATTCATAACCGACCTGACCGAAGCGATAGATTCAGGTATGACTCTTCCCATAGCCCTCAAATACATAGGCAAAAAGGACTACAGGTCCATGTCCCCCTTTGTTCACGAGATAGCGAGCAAGGTGGAATGGGGTATACCGTTCGAAAAATCGCTAAAGATATTTTCCGAGAAAGTGAAGTCGACTCCCATCAGGAGGTCCGTCAGCACCATAATAGAAACCTATAAGGTCGGTGGCAGGATATCCGACACGCTGAGAGCTATAGGCCAGTCCCTTATCGAAATAAACAAAATACGTCAGGAGCGTTCCGCATCGGTGCAGTCGCAACTCGTGACCTCATACCTGATATTCTTCGTCTTTATCTTTATCCTGGTCGTGCTGAAAACGTTCCTGATACCCAGTTTCGGCACCATGCAGACGACCCCGTCGCTTTTCGGTGAAGAACAGGCCCCCACGTCGACGCCGGCCGAGATGTATAACCAGGCCTTCGTCAACTTCATCATTGTCCAGGGATTCTTTGCCGGCCTGGCGACGGGCAAGATGGCCGAAGGCTCCATCGTGGCCGGGTTAAAACACAGCATAGTGCTGATAGTGGTGGGCTATACTATATTCTCCCTTCTCGGCCAGATACAGATATCAATCTTTTAAATACTTATAGTGAGGAATAAGTAATATTGCGGTGAAATTATGGGAAGGATAAAAACGATTCCTATCAAGTCGCTTGGAGACCGTCTCCTTGAAGAACATGCTGACAAATTCACAACTGATTTTGAAACGAACAAAAAAGTCATTGACAGCCTGAAGGACATGAACTCCAAGAAGATGAGGAACGTACTTGCCGGATACATAACCAAAGAAGTGCAGAAAATGAAAAAGGCCGGTCAGTGATTTTATGAAAATAGAAGAGATACTGGAAAGCGCGTTCGTGGTCAAGCCAGATGACACACTTTCTCACGTGGTTGCCAGAATGACCGAAGAGAAACGCTACGAGGCTTTTGTTTTCGACGGCGAGAACCGCGGCATCGTCACCATGGACGACATAATAAGAAAGAACGTCAGTGAACCGCAGAAGATGAAAATATCATATTTCATGAAGCCCATAAACGTCTTCTCCATAGAGACGCCGGCCGAGGACATAATAAACTACATGCTCGTGAGCGAATACAGATCCCTGCCCGTCGAGAAAGACGGCAAAATATATGCAATAACCAAGCCGAAGCTTCTCGGCTTCATAAAAGACGAGGTCTTCGGTGGCAAGAACGCCGGGGATATAATGCAAAAGCCCTTCTGCGTGAAAACAGATGACTCGCTTAACACGGTGCTTTCCGTCATAAAGGACGGCGGCAACAACAGGGTTCCTGTAATAGACAATAAAGGCAAGTTCGCCGGTCTAGTCGATAGTCTCAGCCTTTCCGGCATAATAATCGGCAGGGAAAGGCTAAGTCTTGGGGCGCGCAGCGACGGTGAAAAGAGCAGGATAGGCGACTTGGATATAAGCAAGTTCGCTACCAGCGATGTCGTCAGAGTGGGCCCGGAAGAAAGCATCAAGAAAATCGTCAAGAAGATGTCAAGCGGGGAAGTTTACAATGTCGTCGTCGAAGATGACGGTAAGTTCATGGGCATAATAACCATAAAAGACATTCTCAAGCTAATAGGCAAGTCGCTCGAGACTGTGTACATAAGAGTCAGCGGCCTCGGGGACGAGGATGAATTCGTCAGGGAAAGGGTAGACGAACTCATTGAAAAAAGCATACAGAAGGTTCTCAAGGTCGTGAGAGTTTCGTATGTCGTCATACACGTCGAGATACACAAGAAAAAGGAAAAAAGCGATAGGAAAAAATATTCGGTTCAGGGACGTTTCGTTACGGACAAAGGCAACTTCTACGCCAGCGACCATGAGTGGGAACCAATAAGCGCCGCCAAAATTTTCCTGGAAAGAATGGAAAGCGAAATATTCAAACAGGTAAGCAAAGAACGCGGACGCTAAAGCTTAAAATGTTTTTTTGCCGGAAAAAAATTCACCTACTGTTTGCTGCAGGTCATTTATTTTGACGCGTATCTGCTTCATCGAGTCGCGGTCGCGGAGTGTGACATCGTCATTCTTAAGCGAATCGTAATCCACGGTTATAGCCAGAGGGACGCCAACCTGGTCGTATATGACATAGCGCTTTCCGATCGACTGCTTTTCATCGTACTTGGTTTCGAAAACGGTTTTTAACTTTTCGTGTATTTCAAGCGCCTTTTCGTCTATGCCATCTTTCCTTACCAGGGGCAGTATGACTACGTCCAACGGCGAGAGTTTGCGCGGGAACTTGAGCACGGGCTTGCCTTCTCTCTCCGAAACAGAATTTTCGAGCACGCTGTAGAAAATCCTGTCAAGCCCCATGGAGAGTTCGAATACATGCGGTGTGAATTTTTCATCGTCCTCAACCACTGACAGGTCGACGCCCGAAACCTTCGCGTGCGAAGATAGGTCATAATCGGTCCTGTAATTGCACGCTACCAGCTCCAGCCACCCAGTGCTCGTGTTAACCTCAATATCCCAAGTTTCCTTTGAATAGAAAGCCCTTGCGTTTTCCTCCAGTTCTCGGAAGCGTATGTCCTTAGGGTCGAAACCGCATTTCTCCATGAATTCCTGAGCAACGGCGAGATAATAAGCGATAAGCTTGCCCGACACGAGCTTTTTCTCCACGGCATCCTGGACGCTTATAGAATGCGTTTCCTTGTCGACAAGTTTGAGTCTGAGCTTGAAATCTTTATACTTGTCGAAATCGTGGAAGTCGTTTATTTTTTTCGGGTTGAAAAACACCTCAGTCTCTAGTTGGGTGAATTCCCTGGTGCGTATGAGGCCCTGACGCGGCGAGATCTCATTGCGGAATGAGCGCCCGGTCTGGGATATGCCTAACGGCAGGGAAACTCTTGCCGTCTTGTATATCTTGAGAAAATCAGTAAATATGTTCTGACATGTCTCTGGCCTTAGGTATGCGTTTTTTTCGTCCGTGAGCGGGCCTATTGAGACTCCGATCATCATGTTGAATTTATGGACTTTCGCTAGCGTTCCTTTGCATTCCGGGCATTTGACTTCGTGTTTGTCTATGAGCACGTCGAATTCGCCTGATGACATGGCTTCCGGAATCGTCTCGCCGGTCGCGTCTTCTATGATCTTGTCGGCGCGGAATATCTTGTGGCATTTCTTGCACTGCACGAGCGGGTCTACGAAATTTTTCAGGTGTCCGGACGCCTCGAAGTTTTTTTTGGGCAGTATGAGACAGCCGTCGATTTCAAGCGAATCCGTTTTCCTCACGACCTCGGCTCTCCATAATTCCGTGATTTTTCTCTTCATCACGGTTCCCATGTGCCCGAAATCCAGGAAACCCGAAAGCGGGGAGTGAATTTCAGCCGTGGGAAAAAATATGCCACGCTGGTCGGCAAGCTGCTGTATATGAGCGAATTTGTCCATTAAATCACATATAAATTTATTGCGAGTGCTTTTATAAGATATTATGCCACACAAGAACGGCCTGAAAATCGATTTTCATGTCCATTCACATTTCTCATCTGACGGTGACATGGCACCTGAAGAAATAATAAGATATGCCAAGAAAGCCGGGTTGGATGCGATAGCAGTCACTGATCACAATAGCCTGCGCGGAGGTAAGGAAGTTGAGAAGCTTTCAAACGATCTTATTGTTCTCGTCGGTTCTGAAATAAAAACCGATGTCGGGGAAATCATAGCTCTCAACATAAAAAAGGATATAGAACGTGACCTGGGGCTCGAGGAGACTTGTAAGCTGGTCAAAGAGCAGGGCGGTTTCATAATAATTTCCCATCCCTTCGACATGTTCAGAAGCGGTATAGGAAACGAGGCTGAAAAAATAGTAAAATACATAGACGCGGTCGAGGTTTTCAACGCGAGGACTATGGTCGGAAAATTCAACGACGACGCACTCGCTTTCGCCAGAAGGCATAACCTGCCATGTGTCGCCGGCTCCGATTCTCACTTCACATCAGAACTGGGTTCTGCCTACACCCTGGTCATGGCTGAAAATAAAAAAGACATATTCAAGGCCATACGCGAGGGCAGGACTGAAATAGCAGGCAGGAAAACAGGCATAATGCCACACTGGAGGACCTTCGCTAGGAAAATTGGCAGGAAATTATAATCACTTATTAATTGTCGCATTTGTGATATTCTCTATTCCGGTTTCTATTTCTGCCTGTATGTCGTCGATTGTTTTGTATTTTTCGAGGCCGCCGGTCAGGTTGTCCACATGCTCCATGATGTTTTCAGGTATTTCATTCACTACAATCTCCTTGTAGCTGTCTATTGTGTCGGCAATCCTCTCATTCGCCTGGCCGACGAACGGCACCATAAGAACGAGGAATGAAATTATAACCACTGGAAGGAGCAGGTATTCTATCACTATCATGTTGTTTATCTTGTGGAACTCGATGTCTATTTTTTTCATGAGCAGAAGTATTGAAAGAGGAATAACTATCAGAAGGATCATGCTCAGCGGAAAGCCATACTGCAGGAAAGATACCACATATGAAAATGCGCCCAAAAGGCCGATTGTCACGAACATCTTTTTGTTGCCCTTTATGATGCTGCCCTTGAACTTGAATTTGTATATGAGGTAACTTGCCATGTAGACCAGGGAAAACGCCATTATTATCCAGAAAGGGAATTTGGATATGTCAGAAGTAAGAGCGAACCAGCCGCAAGAGTATTTGAGGAACTCTATGGCCGTCATGTTGACCGATGTTTTGCGCAGGCTTTTTTTGAATCGCGCGCGCGGCGACGAGTGCAGCAGATTGAGAAAAAGCATTGCCGCTATCATAAGAAAAAACCACTTGCTTATGAAGAATGACAAACCCATGCCGGCAACGATGAAAATGGCCAGAATTATTTTGGCCTGCTTAAGGTTAATCATGTCCCCGGCCACGAGCTTCCACTTCCTCTTTTCGGCGTCCTTCCTGTCTTCCTCGTGGTCGACGATGTCATTGTAAACATATACAGCCGAATATGATATCAGGAAAGCTGTCAAAGAGGCGAGCGTCAGAAAGATATCCGGAATTCCCAGCAAAAACCAGAACAATATTATACCCAGAAGGAACTGGACCATGTTCTTGGGCAGGCTTATGGTTATGCTGTTGAAAAGGACTTTCTTTATTTTCATAAGCATCACATATAGATTTCAAGCCAACTCCCTTTTATGCATTTCCCGCACCTTTCTTGCCCGGAATATTATGGTGGATGCAAGGGTCGTTTTCCTGGCGAACGCGGAATCGACGGCGTTCCATAGCGTTTCCTGCCATTTTTTGCGCGAGCCGTCTGCCATCACGGGAGTTCCCTTTACCCTTTCAACTGAGAAACCATGCATCTCCAGAAGCTCTTTAAGAGAGCGTTTTGTGAAGGCGTGTATGTGGCCTACGCCCTCCTTTATGAAAGGGTTGCCGGTATATATTTTCAGTGACGACTCTATCCAAATTGGCATGAATCCCAGTAAAAGGAAGCCGCGATTATACCATGAGGCTATGTTCGGCACGGAAATGACCAGGCACCCATTCGTCTTAAGCGCATGGTTTATGTTGGCGAAAAGATTCTCGGTATCGTAAATATGTTCTATCACGTCGCCGCAGAAAACGGCATCGAAGCTGTTTTTTTCGAACGGAAATTCCTTGTCTATGTTGGCGGCCTTGGCATCTATCCCTTTTTTTCTGGCCTCAGCCACGGCATCCGCGCTTATGTCTATGCCGTAAACCTTTGCCCCGGTCTCCTTGGCTATGACAGCCGAGATGAAACCGTCACCACAACCCACGTCCAGGATTTTTCCGTTCTTCTGGTCGCTGAAAAACTTCAGGACTACTTTTATTTTTTTCTCCTGTATTTTGTAGTATTTTCCGGCTTCCTTGGCGAAAATATTGGAGTAGAAATTCTTGTTGTATTCGTTTGTGTCCATGGTAAAGGATTGTGGCCTCCAGTTATAAAAACGTATAAAAACGGGACGTCATTATAATTGTATGGATTTGGTGAAATCACTGGAATCGCTGAGTCCCGTTGAAAGGCGTGTGCTGCCGCACATCAAAGACGGTATGGAACTCCGCGCAATTGCAAGGGAAGCTAAATTGCAGAACATAGAAGTCATGCGCGCCATCCAGTGGCTCGAAAACAAGGGTATGATAAAAGTTTCATCTTCTGCAAAAGACGTCGTTGTCACTGGGAATAATGGCAAACTTTACATGAAAACCGGCCTTCCTGAAAAGCGCTTTCTGGAAGCGCTTTCTGAAAAAATGAGCCCTGACGACATCAAAAAGGCGACTAAGCTCGACGATAATGAGATAAGGATATGCCTTGGCCTGCTGAAAGCCAGATACGCGATTTCCATAGTTGGTAATGTAATAGAGCCGACCAGCGAGCGTGAACGCATACTGAAAGAGGGGTTTGCGGAAGAAGCGTTTCTCCGAAGCCTGCCGAAAAATTTCGATGAACTAAGCGACGACGAAAAGATGCTTTTCACCAAACTTGCGAAAAGAAGGGACATCGTCTTTAAAGAAACGACAAAGCTGAAATTTGTGGAGCTCACTGAACTCGGCAAAAAGCTTGCCGCCGGCTCGAAAAAAATAAGGATGGACCTCATAGAGGCTCTCACGCCACAGATGCTCAAGGAAAAAGCATGGAACGGCAAGAAGTTCAGGAGATACGACATAAAAACTGGTGTGCCTAAAATAAACCCGGGTAAGAGGCAGCCATACAGCGAATTCCTGCAGGACGTTCGAGAAAGGCTGGTATCGCTTGGTTTCGAGGAAATGCACGGACCGGTAATAGAGACTGAATTTTTCAATTTCGATGCGCTTTACCAGCCACAGAATCATCCTGCAAGGGACTGGAGCGCGACTTACAGAATAAGGGAACCGAAATATGGCGACCTGCCTGAAAAAAGCATAGTTTCATCGGTCAAGAAGGCGCATGAGAATGGTATCGGCGGCTCGAGCGGGTGGGGTTACAAGTGGGACAGCAAAACCGCGGCCCGCCTGGTGCCGAGAGCGCATGACACCGCCATAACGCCCAGATTCCTTGCGAAAGGCGTCAAGATACCTGGCAAATATTTCAGCCTAGTCCGCTGCTACAGGCCTGATGTCATAGACGCGACGCATGGAGTCGAATTTAGTCAGCTTGGCGGCTTTGTTATAGGCAAAGACCTTACGTTCAGACACCTGCTCGGTCTGCTTAAACAGTTCGTATTCGAAATAACAGGCATAGAAGACGTGCGCTTCTCGCCGGACTATTTCCCTTTCACTGAGCCCTCTGTGCAGATTGCCGCAAAGCATCCGAAGCTCGGCTGGATGGAGCTTGCCGGAGCCGGTATTTTCAGGCCGGAGCTCACGCTGCCGATGGGTGTCAAAGAGCCGGTAATAGCATGGGGTTTCGGCATAGACAGGCTTGCCATGTTAAAGCTCGGCATAAAGGACATACGCGACATATTTTCAAACGACATAGAATTTCTGAGAAAAGCTGAAAAGGTGTTTTGATGCCAACGATAGAAATCTCGCTTAAGGATCTGAGCAGGCTGGTGCGCAAGAAAATTTCAGTAGCGTCGCTAGCGACTGCGCTGCAATACGTCAAAGGCGAGGTTGAGTCTTCAGAAGGCGACAGGCTGAAAATAGAGATAGCTGACAGCAACAGGCCGGACCTGTGGTCTACCGAGGGCATCGCCAGGGAGTTGCGGTCGAGATATGGCAATGAAAAGGGTCTCGCTAAATTCAAAACCAAAAAGTCAGGCCTAAAGGTAATAGTCGAAAAGAACCTCAGGAACATAAGACCCAGAACCGTCTGCGCGGTTGTTCGTGGCCTTAAGATAGATGATGAGATTTTGTTCCAGATGATCCAGCTGCAGGAAAAAATATGCGAGAACTTCGGCAGGCGAAGAAAGGAAGTTGCGCTAGGCATATACGACTACAGCAGGATTTCCCCGCCGATTTATTTCAGGGCGTACGGCCCGGAAGAGATAAAATTCGTACCGCTCGACTTCAATGCGGAGATGAGCCTCAAGGACATACTTGCGGACCATCCAAAAGGCAAGGAATATGCGCATCTCCTTGCAGGCATGAAGAAATATCCTGTTTTCATAGATTCAATGGACCACGTGCTTTCCATGCCGCCGGTCATAAACTCGGACTTCAGCGGCAAGGTCACGAAGGCGACGAATGATGTATTCATCGAATGCTCGGGATTCAGCATGAAATTCCTCCTGCCAGCGCTCAACATAATGGTCGCGGCCCTCGCCGACAGGGGCGGCCACGTCGAGACCGTGGATGTCGTTTTACCGGACGGCAAAATGCAGACTCCGGATTTCACCCCGAAAAAAATATTGGTAAATCCTGATAGAGCAAGGAATATTTCAGGCCTGCATTTAAACGATACCGATATTGCAAAGCTTCTGATGAAAGCAAGGTATGATGTGAAAAACGAGCATGGCACGTTGGCTGTCTTCGTCCCGTCATACAGGCAAGATGTGATGCACGAAGTGGACGTGATAGAAGACATGATTATTTCATATGGTTACAATAACATAGAGTCCATCACGCCTTCCCTGGCCAGCACCGGAAAACTGACACCGATTAATAATTTCATTAAAAAAATAACCGAGCTTATGGTCGGCCTCGGCAACCTGGAAGTCCTTTCCTATACCCTGACCAATAAGGAAAACTTGATAAAGAAGATGAATCTAGAAAGCATGAAAGTCATAGAAATAGACAACCCGGTTTCGAAAAACTGGAGCGTTTTCAGGACGTGGATAACACCTTCGCTAATCGAATTCATGTCGAACAACACCGACAAGGAATACCCCCAGCGCGTGTTCGAAATAGGCGAGGTCGTCGTTTACGACGCCAAAGCGGAAACCAGAAGCAAAAACCCCGCAATGCTCGCGCTGGCCTGCGCCGGATCTGACGCCAACTTCACGCTGGCCAGACAGCAATTGGACTTCGTGCTGCGAACAATAGGCATCGAATACGTTGTAGAAGAAACCGAACATGATTCCTTCATACCAGGAAGGGTTGGAATCGTTTATGCGAACGGCCGGGAAATTGCATGCCTTGGGGAAATACACCCCAAAGTCCTTTCTAATTTTGGCATAGAACAACCGGTATGCACTTTTGAAATGAATCTGAGTGAAATTCTCGCGCTGGCCGAAAAGAAATAATCATCTGCCGTAAAGCCAGTTGAAAAGCCTGTAGCTCAACGGTATTCTCGGTGTGTAAGTTTCTCCAATAAGGGTGGCCGCTATAGCCCTTATGTGCTGCGCGGCTGGGGAGCGCGGGTTGTAAACGACGACTGGCTCTTTCATGGCTATCGCCTTTCGTACTTCCATGTCTTCCGGAACTTTACCTATTATGGGAAGGCCTATCATCCTCTCTATGTATTCTGCTGGAAGCTCGTGTGTTTCATTTTTCACCCTGTTGAGAATTATGCCAAGGTTGTGTGTTGAATATTTGCATGACATCATGGTGAGCTTAAAAGCATCAGTTACTGCAGGTAGCTCCGGATTAGTCACTGTCAAAAGTTCGTCCGCCGCCTCAATGGCAGCTACGGATTCCTTGCCCAGCCCGGCTGGAGTATCGATGAGTATGAAATCATGGCCTTCAATTAGTTTGTAAAGCACGTCGATATAATGATGGGATTTTATGTTCTTTGTTTTTCTCATGGATATATCTGCAGGTATGACCTTGAAACCGGTTTTATGTGTGTAAAGAACGTCGCTGACCTTTGCCCTGCCGTCAAAAACATCATGTATGGTTTTAGGATACAAATGCATGCCGAGATGCAGTGCCAGATTCGACGTCGTCAGGTTGGCGTCGACGGCCACTACCGATTTGCCATACTGCGCCAAAGCCGCGGCGAGATTCGCAACGAGCGTCGTTTTGCCCACTCCGCCTTTACCAGAAGAAATTGCTATTATGCGTGCCATGCTATAGTTTTGTCTTCAAAAAGTTATAAAACTATCTTGTCAGAAACGCGGAGCGGACCTGGGGGGATTTTCGCTTAAGCCTTTTGATTAAAAGACTCGTTTCGAACCCCCGACCTTTAGCTTAGGAGGCTACCGCTCTATCCAACTGAGCTACAGGCCCGTCGCTAGCGCTGTTTAATGTTATAGTTTGAACAGGTTTTTAAAGAAATTTATCATGCCATCGAGCGCCGCAGAGAACCAGTCATCATTCGTTTTCGAAATTATTTTTCCGGTGGGCAGGTTTATCGCGTCGCCATTTCCGGTATCGTTTTTTGAGCCATTTTTATTCGGGATGTCTTTTATCTTTTCATCACCCTTTGCCTGACCTGTATTATTAAGGAAATAATTTTTCAGCGCGACGCCATCATTGTTTGTATTTCTCGCGTTCGTTCCGCCGGTTGCATTGCACGTTGTCTTGTTTTCACACTTGCAAGCCTGGCACGGCGGGCAGGTGCATGGTTTAGATGTTTCGATTGTTTTTGTTTTACATAAAGAAGTTGCCTGGCCTTCTATTTTCAGTTCGCCATAATCCCGCGAATCGAGGCCTTCGGTCCTGACCGCATAGCTTCCGTTCGCATAATTGCCGTCGCAGTTGGGGTTTATTTGCAGCGGGATTGTGATTGTCTGGTTGGAAAATTTTTCATAAACGTTGAGATTTGCCTTTGCTATTTTTGTTCCGGCTGCATTTTCTATCCAGACATCTATTGAACTCTTTGTCGTGTCGCCTTTGTAAACATTGACAACAACATCAACCATGTCGCCGAACTTCGCTTTTTTGTCGGGGCCTGCATCGATTTCCAGTATTTTTATTGATGATTCTTTTACCGGTGGTTCGCCGCCGACCACGACGATTTTGTCCGCATGGTTGTTGGAAGCGCCGGTGTCGTTGCATCCGAAAACATAAAGATGCGCCATGATGCGATACGCTTCGGTCCCTTTCGTCGCTGGTGGTGTCCACTCCCTGGAGATGTTTTCATTGCATTCCATGGCTGCAGACGAATTGTATTTTGCTTTGATGTTCTCGCCGAACAAATCCTCTATCCAGTATTCTATGACAACGTCTTTTTTCATGCACGACGCGTCTTTTAAAACCAAAAAATAGTTCTGTTTTTTACCTGAATTAAAAAATTGCTCTGATGCTATTGCGATTGATATGTCGCACGAATCCGCACCGGTCTCGTTGGTCTGGTTGGATGGTTCGCCCGCACATATGTTTTCGCGGCCGGGAGTTGATACATTCTGCCGGACTAATGCGTCCGCGCAAATACCATACGACACATTTTCGGCAGAACCTGAGTATGTGATGCTCTGGACGGCAACTGAATCTTTGTACAGGGTTATGTTGCTCCCCGTGTTCGTCAGCCCGAATGATTTGTTTTCCAGTATTTTAGCCCCGCCGACATCCCAGGCCTCACTCAAAACGCTTGCGTTTCCCGTGATTAACAGGTATTCGCCAGCGGAAAACGAGATGTTGATTGACATCCGTTTTTTTCCGGTTTCCAGCAAAAGGCTCCCCGCTTCGACGGGCTCGTTCATGAAGATTTCCAGCCATTCCGAACAGTCATCGCCAATAGGGTTTGGCATGAATTCGCTCACGAAAATTGCCTGCGAACTTCCGGCCAAAATCAGAAAAAACAACGGCATGACGGATAAAATAATCAGTCCGGAAGCCTGTTTCATGAAATAAATGTGAAATATATGTTAAAATAGTTATGTTTAAACATATGTTTAAACATTTTTCAATTTTTCATCTGCAGTCGGAACAAATCCATCTGCCATTCGTGTTCCTTAATTCCTCGGAAAATTCACTGCACTTCTCGCAAATGCCGGAAATTACCTGGTTGGGGCGCGCGACTATTTCTGCTCTGGCTTTTAGCCTCTCCGAAAGGATTTCAACAAGCTCAGGCGAGACGGTTATTATTTCCTTTGTCGAAACTATGCCTTTCAGTTCGCCGTTCTCCACTACCGGGAATCTTTTATAACCGGTCTTGAGCATTTTTTTGGCAACCTTCATCATGCTCTCTTCCGAAGAAATGGTGATGAAAGGCCTTTTCATGCTGGCCCAGTAATCTCCGGCCTTGACTTTCTTTAGGTCCTTCTCCTTCGCGACCAACGTAACGATGTCGTTCGTTGTTATGAGGCCGATGGGCTTGTTTTCGCTGATTATGACCACGCAGCCTATCTTGTTGTTCGTAAGGATTTTGGCTATGGTCGACATGTTCATTTTAGGGTCAATGGTGACCACGTGCTTCTTCATCACGTCTCTTACCCTTATCATCGAAAACACCCCGATTATATTCGTCGAACAGACTTTTTAAGCGTGTTTTATGGCTTCGTTGCTAGCGTGATTCAGCTACTTTTTGATTTTTTCCTTTATCTTCGCCTGGGCAGCTGACAACCTTGCTACCGGAACCCTGAAAGGCGAGCAGGATACATAGTCCATGCCTATTTTATGGCAGAATTCTATGGTTCTCGGGTCGCCGCCATGCTCACCGCATATGCCGATTTCCAGGTTCTTTCTGGTTTTTCTGCCGCGCTCTATGCCTATCTTCATGATGTCGCCAATGCCCTGCTGGTCGATTGTCTGGAACGGGTCCTCGGCAAGTATGCCTTTCTGCAGATAGTCCTGCAGGAAGCTGCCTATGTCGTCGCGCGAGAAGCCGAAGCCCATCTGCGTCATGTCGTTTGTGCCATAAGAAAAGAACTGCGCGACCTCGGCAAGCTTGTCCGCAACGAAAGCGGCCCTTGGTATTTCTATCATCGTGCCGAACATGTACCTTATTCGTTTCAACTTGTATTTGGCAAGCACATTTTTGTAAACCCTTTCCGCAATTTCTAGCTGGTTTTTGAGCTCTTTGACATCGGAAACGACGGCTATCATTATCTCCGGGTATGGCTTCCTGCCTTCTATTATCAGCTCTGCAGCCGCCTCGAATATCGCTCTTATCTGCATCTCGGAAATCTCAGGGTATGTTATGCCAAGGCGCACGCCGCGGTGGCCCATCATGGGATTCGACTCGTGCAGGCCGTCTGCGCGTGCTTCCAGCTCTTCCATGGTTATGCCAAGATTGCTGGCCAGCTGCTGCAGCTTTCCTCTGTCCTTTGGCACGAACTCGTGCAGCGGCGGGTCGAGGAGGCGTATGACGACGGGCAGGTTGTCCATGGCCAGAAGCGTTCCCTTTATGTCTTTTTTGACATACGGGTAAAGCTCATCCAGCGCCTTTCTCCTCTCGCTTTCTGTTTTCGAAACTATCATTTTGCGGAGCCTGAAAAGCGGCTCTTCTGAATTCTTACCGTAGAACATGTGCTCGGTCCTGAAAAGTCCGATGCCTTCAGCGCCGAACTGCCTTGCCTTTTCCACATCTTCAGGCGTATCGGCATTTGTGCGGACGCCGAGCTTTTTTACTGAATCGCAAATCCTAAGAAAATCGTTGAGCGGCTTGTTCTCTTTCAAGGCATCCATCATGGGCAATCGTCCTTCGTACACGTTGCCTTTCGTGCCGTTGAGCGTCAGCCAGTCTCCTTCCCTGAGGATCGTGTTTTCGACGCGAACCTCTTTTTTGGTGGCATCCACGTGCAACGCCCCTGCTCCGACGATGCAGCACTTGCCCCAACCTCTCGCCACGAGCGCCGCGTGCGATGTCATGCCGCCGCGTGCGGTAAGGATTGCCTGTGCCGCGCGCATTCCCTCGATGTCCTCCGGATTCGTTTCCTCGCGGACGAGGATGACGCGCTTGCCCTGCCTGGCCCATTCCACCGCGTCTTTTGCCGTGAAAACGATCTGGCCATTCGCTCCTCCGGGGCCTGCAGGGAGGCCTTTGGCAACGACCTTGCATTTCGCCTCTGCCTTGGTGTCGACTACGGGGTGGAGCAATTCGTCGATCTGCGAAGGCGTCACGCGCATGACGGCTTCTTCTTTTGTTATGAGCTTTTCCCTGAGCATGTCCATTGCCATGCGCACAGCGGCCGGACCGTTCCTCTTGCCGATGCGGCACTGCAGCATGTAAAGTTTGTCTCGCTCTATCGTAAATTCTATGTCCTGCATATCGCGATAGTGGCTCTCTAGTTTTTTCTGGTACGTGAAAAGCTCCTTGTAAAGATGCGGCATGGTTTTTTCCAGCGTGACCAGCGTTCTGTTGTGCTCCGATGTGGAATATTCATTTATTGGCGCCGGCGTGCGTATGCCGGCAACGACGTCCTCGCCCTGGGCATTTATCAGGTATTCTCCGTAAAAATCGTTTTCACCGTTGCCTGGATTTCGCGTGAATGCCACTCCCGTCGCCGAATCGCTGCCCATGTTGCCGAAAACCATCGTCTGAACATTGACCGCCGTTCCCCATTCGTCAGGTATCCCTTCTATGCGCCGGTAGCTGACGGCGCGCTTGCCGTTCCATGACGAGAA
>Ga0315286_10002142_pt1 | contig 18313 bp, 13 predicted proteins | sample YL17G10_0_MG_FD_205038 | JGI IMG/M metagenome (GOLD analysis project Ga0315286, IMG submission 205038) | Sediment microbial communities from Yellowstone Lake, YNP, Wyoming, USA - YL17G10_0 | ecosystem: Environmental > Aquatic > Freshwater > Lake > Sediment | place: USA: Wyoming | collected... | reverse complement strand
GAACATCGGTTTGATCACCGATGCCGGCCCCGCGGCGTTGTGCGTCAACTGGAACGATTACGGGACCGGTTGGTACGATCTGCTCGCCGCGTTTCCGACCTGGCCCGGCCAGCTCAAGTTCTTCGCCGACGCCGAGTGCTGCACACCGCCGGTGCCGGCCGAAGGCAAGACGTGGGGCGCGATCAAGGAAATCTACAACGATTGATGGCTAAGCCCACGCGTGGCGGTCCCCAAGGGATCGCGCGGTGGCCGACATCGTTTTTCTCCGTCGAGGGGGACCCTGTCAAAGGGCCCCCCTCGTTTTGAACCGCCACACCGCCGAGTTCAAGGAAGAGACCTCGTGGCTGTCCACAGGAGCACGCGGGCTGTGCTATAATAAGATGGGTGCGGACGAAAGATGTCAATTTGGATGGTAGAGGGAGCCAGACATATGGGGACTCGCCGGCGACTCTTACTAACAATCCCCGCGACCATCCTTTTCCACACCGTCGCCCTCGGCGCCACGTGGATCGTCGATCCCGCCGGGCAGGGGCATTTCACGTCGATCAAGCCCGCGATCAACGCGGCGTCGGTGTTCGACACGATCCTCGTCCGGCCGGGGATCTATCATGAAGAGCTGCGAATGACGTCCCGGCACAGCGGTGTCGTCCTCAGGGGAGATGGGCCGGCGGGAGATATTGTCGTTCGGGCCGACACTCTCGTTGTGGGGGTATGGTCCACGGATCCCGCCGTTCGAGTGGAGAGGCTAACGATCACAGGGGGCGCGATGTTCGGAGGCGTCCGGACCCAGGAGGCGCGGGTGGAGATAAGAGACTGTATCATCACGGCGAACAACGGGCCCGGTGGGTGCCACGGCGTCGGAGGTGGTGTGCAAGTCGTTTTAGGGAGTGACGTTCTCATCGAGCGATGCACGATCGAAGAGAACCGCGATTGGGAGTCTCCGGGCGGCGTGATCGTATGGTCCTCTCGCGCCGACATCCGGCGGAACGTATTTCGGAACAACAGCTCCTGTTACGGGGGCGCGATCGAGACGTACCACTGCGAAGGTAGCGGAGTCTCCGTCATCGAGGAAAACGTCTTCGTTGGAAATACGGCGGATGTCTGGGGTGGCGGAATATTCAACGTCGACAGCTCTCCCATTATCCGGCGGAACACCTTTGTCGCAAACGGCGAGCCCGCCAAACCGGCGATTTGGGTGCTGGGCGGAAAGCCGGAGATCAGCCACAACCTTATCGTCGATAGCGAACTCGTTGTCTATTGCTTCGCCTACAGCGGGTTTCCTCCCTCGTTTCCCGTCATCGGTGAAAACATCTGCTGGTCGATCGCCGACGAGACGCTCACGAACTGCGGCCCCTCGACTGACCTTCTGGTCGCCAACCCGTTATTCTGCGATTCGGCGTCCGGCGACTTCAGAGTCTGCGCCGATTCTCCCGCGATTCTGGGCCAAGAGGTCATCTTCGGCGCGCTGGGAGTGGGGTGTCCCAAGTGTGGGGATATCCCAGTCAGACCGACGAGCTGGGGGTTTCTGAAGGCGCTCTTCGATGACCCTGAGCGTCGCTAGACGACGGCGGCAGTCACGCGCTGACCCAGTGCCGCGAATCAACGCCACTTCATGATATAATCCGCCGTCCCGTAGATCCACGATTCGAGCCCAACCTGGAGGTTAGAAGATGATCTCGCCGCGCAGATTATGGCTCGCCTGCCTGTTCTTGTTTTTCACCGCGGGGTTTGCCTTCTCCGCGCCCGCGACGCAAAGACTCACGATCCTGTTTTTCAACGATCTCCACGGGCATCTCGAGCCTTTCACGGTGAAGCAGCTTGACCAGTCGGTGGAGGTCGGCGGCATCGCGAGGATCGCGACGCTGGTGAAGCAGATCCGGGTGGAAAACGAAAAACGCGGCGAGCGAACCCTGGTCCTTGTCGCCGGCGATATTCTCCAGGGGACGCCGATGTCGACGGTGTTCATGGGTGAGCCCGATGTTCTGGCCCTGAACATGATCGGGGTAAGCGCCATGACCGTCGGGAACCACGAGTTCGACTTCGGCATGGATAATCTGCTCGCGATCCGGAAACTGGCGAAGTTCCCGTTCATCAGCTCGAACATCGTCTGGAAAGAGAGCGGCGAGCTGGTCTTCGAGCCGACGGTTGCTTTCGAAGTCTCCGACGAGGTCACCCTCACCGTCGTCGGCGCCACCACGCGGGAGCTTCTTACTACCACCAAGCCCTCCAATGTCGAAAAAGTAGACGTGCTCAATTCCGTGGAAACGGTCGAGAAATACTACAGCACGGCCATCCGCAAAGGCCCGGTGATCCTGCTCTCGCACAGCCGCGCGGCCACCGACTCGCTGGTTGCGGCGGCGGTTCCCGCGCTCGCCGCCGTCATCGGCGGCCACGACCAGATACTTTTCAACCCCTACCGGCAAGTGGGCGAGGTGCCCGTGTTCCAGGCGTTCGAAAAGGGAAGATATCTGGGAAGACTCGATCTCAAGATCGATCCCGCCTCGGGTAAGGCGAGCATCGCATCCTGGGGGTATATCCCGGTGACCGCGGAGATCGCGATGGACTCTGAAGTCGCGGAGATCGTGGAGCGCTACGCTTCGCGGCTCGGCTCCAAGTTCAAGGAAGTGATCGGGGAGAACAAGGAATTCCTCTACGGAGAGCGGGATCGCATCCGGTACGAGGAGACGAATCTCGGGGACTGGGTCACCGACATCATGCGCGAATTCACGGGCGCCGAGGCGGCGCTCATCAACGCGGGGAGTCTTCGCGCGAGCATCGACAAGGGACCTATCACCGTGGAGTCGGTGTTCAAGGCGATGCCCTACGCGAACGAACTGTTGGTGGTCGATCTCACCGGCAAGGAAATGTTGGAGGCGCTTACCCGCTCGGTCAGGGGCACGCGTGACGAAGAAGACGGCGGCTTTCTTCACGTATCGGGGATCCGGTTCAAGATCGACGGCAAGATCCCGAAAGATGTTGCGGTGGGTGGGGAGCCGCTGGACATCGCCAGAATATACAAGGTGGCGATTACGGATTTCATGTACACGGGCGGGGATGGATACGATATTCTTGCAGGGAAGCCCGCGGTAAACACCGGACTCCCGCTCCGCGAGTTGATCGTCGACACCATCCGGCGACAGGCCGTCATCGATGCGGCGACCGACGGACGGATCGTGAGGGTCGAGAAGGAATCGACTGGGAAATAACTCGCCGCCAGGATGCGGTCTGAATCGCCTTCTTCTTTGCCGTGGAGGTGAAGAGATGAGTTTCATTTCACCGGCGCCCGTGGGAATCCGCGCGCGGCGGGCGATAACAAAACGTCACGGGCGACCTCGTGTTCCGATCCTATCTTCGCTTATCACGCTCCTCGTTTGTGCCATCACCGCCTCACCGAACGCAAAGACAAATCAATACGAACCCGTGGCGCTCAGCGAGCGGATCGGTCTCGAGATCGATCGCGATGAGCGCGACGCCTACGGTCTTTTCCCGGACATCGAGGGGTTTGAATCCGCCCGCATTGTTCGTCTGTCGGCTGAGAAGTACCGGGTCGAGTTCAGTCGCCGCGACGGCACGGAGCTTAAAACGGGGTCGAGACGGATCTCAGCCGAGGCGTTCGAGCTCAGTCGTCAACATGTGCAACTTGTCGAGACTTGCCGGGACGTCTGGGGCGAGGCGGGACCGGAGACCAACGCCCGTGTTCTCTACCAGATGGCGCTGCGTCACGCGATCGAACGCCGCTACGATTTGTCGGTGGGGGCGCTCGATGAGCTGAAGCGATCCTACCCGGTGGCCTACGACTCTCTCGGGGCGGATACCATTCGCGCGGACGCAACCCGTTTGACCGAGCGCCCGGGCGGGTTGTTTCAGCCCGGGTCGGTGATCGACCGGGATGGGTTCACCCACCTGATGATCTTTGCCGGCTATTACGGTCTCTGGTTCGGGATCGCGGCGCCCATCGCCATCGCGGGCGACGAAGCGTCGGCGGAGGCCATCGCGGCCGGATCGATCATCGGGCCGGGGCTGTCCCTGGTTCTGGCGAACGTGTTGACGAGCGGCAAGAGCATTACCAAAGCCGATGCCCAGATGATCTCGATGGGCGGATGGCTGGGGACCTGGCAGGGTCTCGGTTGGGCGTCCTACGCCGATGTGGAGGGCGAGACGGATCTGCAAGCGGGTTTGGCGGGTGGCTTGGCTGGGATCGGGTTAGCGATCGCCGCAGCCGGGGCGTTGCAACCGAGCGAGGGATACGCATCGTTGATGAACTCTTCCGTGTGGTGGGGTGCGTGGCTTGGGTTCGTCGGTGCCGTCATGGCCGACGCAGACGACCCGCTCCCTGCGAGCCTGATCGGGAGCGACGTCCTTCTACTAGGAGCGGCCCTGGGCGCGCGGAACACCGGGATGACATCAAAGCGCGTTCGTCTGATGAACCTCGGAGGAGTCCTCGGCGCGGTCACCGGATCGGGGCTGGGCGTCCTCGGCCACGTCGAAGACGATCGCGCATGGGCGGCCATCGTGGGGTTAACCAGCCTCATCGGCGCGGGGATCGCCGTCCACGCAACGGCAGGCGAGCCGGGTGTCCGCCCGGATCATGCCTTCGCGGCACCGCCCGGCCGGGGCGCCCGGTGGGTGCTCGAGCCGGCGGTCTCCGTTCGAAGGGCCGACACGGGGTCCGGGGAGAAGACCGTCCCTTGCCTTGGACTCAAGGTGTCCTTCTGAAGGGAAGCGGTGGCGGGGAAGTCCGTGTCGTTGCCACGGCCGTGCTCCGGACCATGGGGATCCTCGCGTTGTCGAAGGATGCCGCGAGCCCGCAATCGCCTCTTACCCAACTTCCGAAAAACAGGTACAATCCACTCTGTCGCGTCGTCTAGGCGCGTGAGCGCACGTCCAAGGAGGCATCATGGGAGATTTCAACACGGTCGACGACATTCTTGATTTCGCGATAAAGGAAGAAGAAGCGGCGTACGAGTTCTACGCCGGTCTCGCCGCCAAAGCCTCGTCCGGGATGAAGGAGGCCTTCGAGGCGTTCGCCGCGGAGGAGCGGGGTCACAAGGCAAAGCTCGTCGACATCAGAGGCGGCAAAAAGATCCTGATGGGGAAAGAGACAATTCTGGACCTCAAGATCGCCGACTACCTCGTCGAAGTCGCGCCGTCGCCGCGGATGAGCTACCGGGACGCGTTGATTCTGGCGATGAAGAAGGAAAAGGCCGCGTTCAGGATGTACACCGATCTCGCCCAGCGCACGCATGGATCCTTGCGAGACACGTTCCTCGGTCTGGCGCAGGAGGAGGCGAGGCACAAGCTCCGTTTCGAAGTCGAATACGACGACGACGTCCTGAAGGAAGCGTAAGAAGCATGGGGCGTAATGCCCTGCCAATTAATGGGTTGCGCGAATGGCCCCGATGTGATAAAGTATCGGCACGGCGGCGTCCCAACGGGTTCGTGGCCGGGTGGGCGCGGGGGTGATGGTGCGGAGACGCCGTAGTCCGGGTTCGAACGCCTAGCGAACACCTACGAAGAGGGAGCAGACGATGGCGGATTGCAGACACCGGTGGGATATGACGGACACGCGGTTCGGGTTCGTCGTGTTCGAGAAATGCTACCATTGCAACACCATCAGAACGTTTTTCTCGACCGAAGAAACCCCCGTGCTGTGGGACAAGTACCGAGAGGGCGATTGTTTCTGGAGCCGTGTCGAAGTCGCCCAATCGTTTCAGTTCGACTTGAAGTGCGCCGACTGCGCTCACATCGAGAAGTTCGGCGATCTGATGGGCTTTCTCTTTTGCACGAGCTGTATGGACGACTGCGAAGTCGAGAAGCTCCAGAAGAAACACGAGAAAGACAGGACATGGGTGCTCGTGGCGTTCGGTCATTTCCCCGAAGTGAAGAAGAATCCGATCCCGCAACGAAAACTGGATATTCTCACGGATTATTTCAACCAACGCCGGGACACGTCGCGCTCCCGGGTGAAAATCGTGTCGTTCGAATTGATAAAGGACCTGCCCCGCTGCAAGGGCGTCTTTATACACGATGTGGGGATGCTCTCGGAGGAACCGCCGAAGGAAAGAAAACCCGTGTTTTAACCGAAGTGCCGTTGTTTCGCGGAATCAATGAGGAGGCTTTCGTGACGACGAAAGAGTTGATCGATAAACTCGGTCTCGAACCGCTGAGCAAGTTCGAACACCGCGAGGTGAACGGAGTGTTCATCTCCGACATGCTGAGCGACGTCATGACGGGCGCGCAGACGGGGAATCTGTGGCTTACCATCCAGACCCAGAAACACATCGTTCCCGCGGCGAATCTCGTGGACGTCGCGGCGATTCTCGTCACCGGCGGCAAGGAAGTCCCGCAAGACACGATCGACCTGGCAAGCAGGTTCAACATCGCCATCCTGAGCAGCAAGCTCCCCACGTTCGAGCTGGTGGGGAAGCTCTACGCGCTCGGTCTCGGCGGCAAGTAGACGGCCCGTCGAACCGTCGAAAACGGCGGCGGGCACCCGCGGCGCGAGAGGCCGTCGCGCCTGCTTGCCGGAAAAAGGGTTGGGGAAAAGCGCCGTGGAGATGAGAACTATAAAAGAGGCGCTCGACGCGACCGTCATCGAGGGGGAAGACGTACTCGACTCGGCGGTCGATCACGTCTACGCCTCGGACCTCATGAGCGACGTGCTCGCCTTCGGCAAACCCGATTCCATTTTGCTCACCGGGCTCGCCACCCAACAAGCCGTCATTTCCGCCCACATGGCGGAATTCAAAGGCATCGTGTTCGTCCGCGGGAAGACGATCAAGGACGGATCGCGGAAGTTCGCGAAGGATCACCGTCTCATACTTATGTCAACCGAACTCGACATGTACGACGCGTGCGTCAGGGTGGAGGCCGTTCGAACGGGGGGAGGGAATCACCCCCCGGAGACGGTGCATGAGGACCGGTCCGCTGACGTTCTGCTCCAGCACGAGTACTCGATCGAGGGGAGCGATTTCGGCAGCGCCGGGATGCTCTCCACCGAGGTGAAGTCGATGCTCAAGACGATCGGGTTCGATCCGAAACTAGTCCGGCGGGTGGGGATCTCCACGTACGAGGGCGAGATGAACGTCGTCATGCACGCGAAACGGGCGAAGGTCTTTCTCACCATCACGCCCGCGCTCATCGAAGTCGTCATCGACGACGAAGGCAAAGGGATTCCGGACGTCAATCTTGCCATGGAGAAGGGTTTCTCGACGGCGACGGAGGAGCAACGCGCGATGGGTTTCGGGGCCGGTATGGGGCTGCCCAATATCAAACACAACACCGATGAGATGGAGCTGACGAGCGAGGTCGGAAAAGGCACCAAGCTGAAAATGAGGTTCTACATCTAAGCGGCGGCTCGAATCGAGCCCCCGGGGAAAAGAGCGGCACCATCATGAAATTCTACCACGCTCACAAGGTCGATACGGATCTCTGCCGCGGAAACATGACGTGCATGCGGGCGTGTCCGACGCAGGCCATTCGTGTGAAGAGGGGCAAGGCGGTGATCACGGAAGACCTGTGCGTCGATTGCGGGAACTGCATACTCGTGTGCCGGGCGCGGGCGATTTTGCCGATCACCGACACGGTGGCCGGGGTTTCGAGGTTCAAGCACAAGGTCGTCGTGCCGACCCCGGTGCTCTACTCGCAGTTCGAGCCCGACGTCCACCCGTACATCATCCACCTCGCGCTAAAAAGACTCGGGTTCGACCGGGTCGTCGACGTGAGCACATCGTCGATGGCGCTGGCGAGGGCGCTCATCAGGTACATGAAGGGGTACAAGGGTCACCTGCCGCTCATTTCGTCGCACTGCCCCGCGCTCGTCCGGCTTGTTCAGGTGCGGTTCCCGGACCTCGTCGAACAGGTCCTCCCGTTGGACGTCCCCAGGGAAATCACCGCGCGTGACATCCGAAGGACGCTTCCCGCCGAGCTCGGGCTCAAACCCGAGGAGATCGGGATTTTCTATATCGCCCCGTGTCCCGCCAAGATCGTGTCGATCAACCAGCCGGCGGAGAAAATGAGATCGTGGTTCGACGGGGCGGTGTCGATGTCCGACGTGTACTCGGTGTTGATAACGCACGTCATCGCGATGAAAGAGACGTTCGACAGACGCGATGTGCCCGAGGATTTTGTTTTCCATCCGGGGTGGTCGATGATGGGGAGCCTCACGACGGCGAACGGGATGAAAAACTGGCTCGCCGTGTCGGGTCTCGATCACGTGACCCGGATCCTCAACGATATCGAGAGCGGGCGGCTCCGGAACATCGACTTCGTCGAGGCCTTGACGTGTATGCTCGGGTGCATCGGCGGGCCGTTCTGCGTCGAGAATCCCTATGTGGCGAGGGCGAACAGCATGAAGCAGAGCCTCGAGTACGAGAAGCGGATCGAGGTCGATGAAGCCGAGGTGGCGGCAAAATACGAGACGGGGTACTTCAACCTCGAGCACCCGATTCTTCCCCGCCCGACGACGTTTTTCGACACGGACCTCGCGACGTCGATCAAACGGATGAAGGAAAAAGAGCGGGTCTACAAGAAGCTCCCGCAGATCGACTGCGGGTGCTGCGGGGCGCCCACCTGCATGGCTTTCGCCGAGGACTTTGTGCGGGGCGAGGCCGATCTCACCGACTGTATCTTTCTCGTGGAGAAATCCGGGAAACTGGCCGAAGAGTAATCCGCGTCAGCGCCAGGCGGCGGCCGCCGGATCGGGTTCGCACAAGAACGTGTGGATATCGGCGGCGGCCTTTTTACCCGCGCCCATCGCTTCGATCACCGTCGCGCTCCCCGTGACGATGTCGCCGCCCGCCCAGACCCGGGGGAGGGAGGTCCTTCCATTTTGATCGGCGACGATGTTGCCCCACCGGTTGAGCTCGAGACCCGTGACCGACTTCGTAAGGAGCGGGTTCGCCGTCCCACCGATGGATATGATGACGAGGTCGGTGTCGATCGTGAAGTAAGCGTCCTTCTTTGGGACCGGTCGTCGCCTCCCCGAGGCGTCGGGCTCGCCAAGCTCCATCTCCTGGCATTTGATGCTATTTACCATCCCTCGCTCATCGCCGAAGATCTCGACCGGGCCGGAGAGCAGTTTGAAGATGATCCCTTCCTGTTCGGCGTGATGGATTTCCTCGGCGCGGGCGGGTAGCTCCGCGCGCGACCGGCGATAGACGATGTAGACGTTCTCGGCGCCGAGGCGGAGCGCGGTACGCGCCGAGTCCATGGCGACGTTGCCGCCGCCGATCACGCAAACCGTCTTACCCTTGACGATCGGGGTGTCGAACTCGGGGAAGAGGAACGCCTTCATCAGATTGGATCTCGTGAGGTACTCGTTGGCCGAATATACCCCGCCGAGCTCTTCGCCCGGTATCCCCATAAAGCTCGGCAGCCCCGCGCCGACCCCGATGAAAACGGCCGAGTATCCCAGCTTCTCGAAAAGCTCCTTCATCGTGATCGACCGGCCGATCACCTGGTTGAAATCGATGGTGACGCCGAGGTTCTTGAGGTACTCGACCTCTTTCTCGACGATCTTCTTCGGCAGTCGAAACTCGGGGATCCCATACATGAGGACGCCACCCGGTCTGTGGAACGCCTCGAAGATCGTCACCTCGAACCCCAGCACAATGAGGTCGCCCGCCACGGTGAGCCCCGCGGGCCCGCAGCCGACGACGGCGATCTTCTTTCCTTTGGGGGGGGGCTTCGCGGGGAGCTCGATGAGATTGTTCTCGCGCTCGTAGTCGGCCGCGAAGCGCTCGAGACGCCCGATGGCGACCGGCTCGAATTTCTTCGCGAGCGAGCATTGTTGCTCGCACTGGGTTTCCTGCGGACACACCCTCCCGCAGATCGCGGGGAGACAGTTCGTCTCCTTGATCTTACGCGCCGCTCCGACGTAGTCGCCCTTGACGACGAGCGAGATGAAAGCGGGGATGTCCACGTTCACCGGGCATCCGTTCATGCAAGAGGGTTTCTTGCACTGGATGCACCTCGCCGCTTCCTGCTGCGCTTGCTCCGGAGTGTAGCCAAAGGGAACCTCGTCGAAATTCCGTCCGCGGACCTTGGGGTCCTGCTCCGGCATCGGGGTTTTCTTCGGGACGATCTTCTTCTTTTCCGCTGGTTTCTTTTCTTCGGTGGCGCTCACTTGATCCCAGCCTCCTCGATGTATTTATCCAGCGAGCACTTTTCCTCGGTGATGTAGATCTTGTGGCGTTTCATGAGCGTGTTCCAATCCACAAGGTGGGCGTCGAACTCGGGTCCGTCGACGCAGGTGAAGAGCGTCTTGCCGCCGACGTCGACGCGGCACCCACCGCACATCCCGGTACCGTCGACCATGATCGAGTTCAAGCTCGCTATCGTCCGGACGCCGAAGGGTTTCGTGGTGAGCGCGCAGAACTTCATCATCACCGCCGGCCCGATCGCGTACACGCAGCCGATCTTTTTCTCGCGGTCGTTCTCGAGGATCTCTTTGAGCGGCTCGGTCACCAGACCCTTGCGGCCGTAGGTCCCGTCATCGGTGGTGATGATGTGTTCGTGGGACACCGAGGCGATTTTCTCTTCCCAGAAGAGGAGTCCCTTGGACCTCGCGCCGTGTATCGACACGACGCGGTTACCCACCTCGTGGAGACGCCGGGCGATGGGGTATATCGGAGCGGTCCCCACGCCGCCGGCCACCATGAGCACCGTCCCAAGGTTCTCGATCTCGGATGGGTGCCCCAACGGGCCGACGAGCGCGTAGAGGCTCCCCCCGACGGGGAGCCGCGTCGTCTTCATGCTCGTCGTGCCGACGACCATGATGACGAGCGTGATCGTCCCCGCGTCGCGATCGAAATCGGCGATCGTCAGCGGGATCCGCTCTCCCTTTGCTTCGGGCATCACGAGGACGAAATGCCCCGGTTCGGCCTTGGAAGCGATGAGCGGCGCCTCGACGACCATTTCAAAAATGTCTTTGACGAGTTCCCGCTTTGTGAGGATCCGGCTCATGGTGTGTGTTCCTGTTGTTGGAGTCGGTGCGCGTGATTCAGAGCTCCGGTCCCGGACGAGCCCGCCGGCCCCACGCGCGACGGGGCACCCTGCGGACGCCGGGTTCCTGCAAGGGAACGCCGGACATCCCGGCGGTCGCGCCCGATTGACTTTGTGAAAAAATGTACCAAGCCAGACCCGAAGTGTCAAGTGTAGTTATCCCATTGAATTATAAGAGCGACGGCCGTGGCGGAGCGTGTTTTCGGGGGCTCGTGCTCCACAACGGCTAACGTTAACTCAGCTGGAGAGTTCGCCAGGCAACCGTCGAAATGTGAGCGTTCCGCCTACTCCGCCGGAGCCGGCCGAGTCCGAAGCCGGCGATCGATCTCGGCGGCGAGATCGTGGGCGCCGACGGCGACAGCCAGCGCGCGGGTCTCGCGCGCGAATTCGTTGGCCGCTCCGGCGTCACCCCCGGCCAAAAGCGTGTCTATCCGGTAGAGAACGACACGCGTCAGATTCCGAAGGGCCGGGGCGTAGCCCGGCTCGATCTCGAGCACTTTGCCGTACTGTTCGATGGCGTCGTCGTACTTCCCGATGTTCACGAGGGCCACGCCGAGGTTTGTCCGGATTTCGACGTCGTTCGGGTTCTCGTCGAGCGCTTGGTGAAAAAGGCGAAGGGCCTCGTCGTGGCGGCCGAGCTGCGAGTACACGACGGCGAGGTAGCCGCGTATCGAGGGGAAGTTGGTCTTGAGCCGAGCCGCCGTCTCGAGGTGCGGGAGCGCCTCATCCGGGCGCCCCGCGGCCGCGAGAACGCTCCCCAAACTGTAGTGACCGGCCCACGAGTCGGGGTGTTTTACGAGGACGTCGCGGTAGAGCGTCTCGGCGTTTTCGTAACAAGAGCTTCTTTGCCAGGTGCCGAGACCGAGCGCGGTGAGAAGGGCGACGCCGGCGACGGGCGGTACCCATCGTGCCCGCGGCAGAGCGCGACGAAGACCATCCGCGGAATAGCCGGCGAAAAGGGCGATGATCCCGAGACTCGGCAGATAGAGGAACCGGTCGGCGACGAACGACATCATCATGTAGAAATAGTCGACGAACCCAAGCACAGGCAGAAGAGTCCCGATGAAAAACAAAAGACCGGCGACCGGCGCTCTTCCCAAGCGCCGGCGCGCGGCATAGATCGCGGCTACGACAACGATCACCGCGACGGAGTAGAGGTACTGTCCCCACGCGCCGGCGTCGATCGTCCACTGGGGGTAGACGAATGAGAGGTCCACGGGGAAGAGAAGCTTTCCGAGATAAAACCAGACCGCGCGGCCGGCGATCAGCAGACGGTCGGTGGGTGTGTACGCGCCCCACCCCGGTCCCCCTTGCTCGATAAGCGTTCTCTCGAGACCTGCGGTCCACAGGCTCAACCCAATCCCGAGAACGAAGAACGGGACGAGAGGAAGCCAGTCGCGCCGCTCGAGCCGGCCGTTTTTCCACCATGTGATCACCAGAAGCGCCGCGGGAAGGGTGAGGGTGAACGTCTTGCTGAGCAAGGCGGCGGTGAAAAGGACAAGCGCGGACATGTAGAGCAGCCGCGATCGCGGCGCGTCTGCGCTTGGACCGGGGTTTGTTGATGCGGGGTCCCGTAAGCGCGTCCGCGAGCGGGAGCCCAACGGCCGGAAACCGAGATAGGCGAGCATCGAAAGAAAGTAGAAGAAGCTCGATAGCGTGTTTCTTCGCTCGGTCGCCCACGCGACGGACTCGACCTGGACGGGGTGCAGGGCGAAAATCGCCGCGGCAAACCACGCCCCCGGGATCCCGAGCCGGCGGAACACGAGCCATACGAGAAAAACATTCAGAGCGTGGAGGATGATGTTGCCGGTGTGATATCCGCCTGGGTTCGATCCCCAGAGTTGGTAATCGACCCAGTACGTGGTGAATGTCATTGGGTAATAGAGACCGGCGGTCCCACGGACGTCGGTCCAGATCTCCGAGAGACCTTGCGAAGTCCTTAGGCGCTCGTTACGGACGATGTGCGTCTCGTCGTCCGAATAGAACCCCGCGTCGTAGGCGGGGATGTAGGCGACGAGAGGCAGGAGGACGAGAAGAAGCGCGCAGATGACGAGTCGGGTTCGGTGCCTCGGCGGCGAATGTTCTGCCGGATGCGGGGTGTTCATCGTTGGCTCGAGACTCTGCAGCAAGCCGCCTCACGCGGACCCCACGGGGCCCGTCCCTGTTGGATCGTTTTCCGGAGGGTAGCACGGGGCCGGTGGGGAGGCAACCAACCGGGGGGGTACGCGGACGAGCTGCCCGGGCGGGCGGCGCGTCGGGCGTCGTGAAGGGTGGGACCGCTCGGGACCGGCGCTCACGCCGCGAGGAGTTCGCGGGATCGAAATTTTCGTACTTTACGCCTCGCGCGGGATCTGTCATATTATTTACAGCAAGCTTCGCACGGTTGTGCGACGGTCTCCGCGGCCAAGGGCGGTCTAGGAGACCGGGTGAGGTGGGTCTCACCGCATGTGGGCTCGCCCGTAAGGAGGTGGTCCAGTGAGTTCCGACAGATGCGGCTTAGTGGAGGTGGCGTCCCCGTAGTGAGGGGCCTCCCTGGCGCGTGGCGCTCTCGTGGGATCACCCCGAACGGGGTAACCCAACGCCACCGATGCTAATCCTTACGAGGCCCCGCCGTGATATCGGCGGGGCCTCAATTGTTCAGGCTCAAACCCCCACCCATACCGGGCCTGATGCCTATGAAGTCCCGCCGACACACGCTACTCGGCGCATTGACGGTCGTTGGAACGGTCTTACTGACTCTGGCCGCCGGCGAGCTTCTGCTCCGCGTCGTCGATTTCCGATACGAGCTTCGCGTCCACATCATCGAATCAACGGCGCCCGAAGCCGAGGAAGTCCACAGGGGGTACTCGATCGATCCGCATCTCGTCTGGGTGGACAACGGCTACTATGACCGTCTGAACGACGCGAAGACGAAGAGGATCGATATCGCGTTCATGGGGGATTCCTGCACGCAGTTCGGAAGCTACGACAGGCTCCTCGCCGCCCTCATCGAAGCAAACACCGGGGGGGCGTTGTCGATCGTAAAGCTCGGCGTCGCCGGTTGGACGACCCACCAGGGAATGCGGCAAATGGAGCGGGATGTCGCGGCGCTGAGGCCGAAAATCGTCACGATCTGCTTCGGGTGGAACGATCATTGGTTGAGCATAGGGTTGAGCGACATGGAGGTCGAGCGCATAAACAGATCGGTGCTGGGCCGCATGCAATGGCTTCGCCTCGGACAGTTGGTGACCAAAGCCTACGTCGCGCTCGCCCGAGAGAAAGATCGTCCGGTGGCGCGGGTCGACGAGCGGGAGTTCCACGACCACCTGGTGGACATGGTGAAAGAGGCGAAAAGAATCGGCGCCGTTCCCGTCTTGATCACCGCGCCCTCGTCCCACGTGGAGGGGCATGAACCGGCCTTCCTCGCTGGCCGCTGGGTCGCCGACCTCTCGGACCTCGTGCCGACCCACCGCCGGTACGCGGATATCGTCAGACAAGTGGCTGTACAACAGGGAGTTGTGCTGTGCGATCTCGCGGCGGCGTTCGAGAGTCTCGAGGGGGGAGGCGGCCGGGGCGCTTGCTTCTACGCCGATGGAATTCACTACACCGAAGAGGGAAACATTTGCGCCGCCCGGTTTCTCTTCGATTGTTTCGAGAACAACGAGCCCACCCGGTCGGTGTTTCGTTGACACAAAACTCTTGTTCATCGGGTCCCCGGTTTATGATATAATCCCCTCCAGCATGTCAACGGGTTGATGTCGCGGAATCGAACATGAGGGGTAGGGGGCCGGGTCGATCTGACCGGTGGCTTCATCCCCTGTGCAAGCACCTTCCACGCTCCCACATCCCCTCCCATTCGTGGTCGCGGGGCCGATGCGCCGCGGGCTGCGCGAACGGATCCTCTCACCAAAAACATGGACGAGATCCTTGCATCTCGATCTTCAACGGAGTGATGGTTATGCGAATCATCGAACGATTCTCGTGCGCCCGTACGCGGTGTTCGAGACGGGCACTTCTCTGGTTCGTGGTCAGCCTCGCGCTTCTGGCCTACCTCGGGTCTAGCCCTTGTGGACCGCCGCTGGCAAGCGCGCAGACGGCGGGGGATAGCTTGTACGCGGTTCTGTACAACGGGAGCGACGGGTACTACGTGTTCATGAACGATTTGAAATTCATGTTCAAGACGCTGATCAATGACTACGGGTACACGAAAGACAACATCCTGGTGCTCTCGTACAACGGATCGTCTTACGATCTCGATGAAGACGGACAGAACGACATCGATTTCTCGGGGACGAGGGTCAACGCCGACACGGTCTTCGCGAGACTCCAACGGGTGGTGACCAACAACGACCTCGTGTTCTTCTACGCGACCGACCATGGAACAAGCGAGTACAATAAGTGCGCCGACGCCGCGCTCTCCGTATACAGCGGGGACCCCATCTACGAAGAGAATCTGACTTCATTCTTCGACCGGCTGGATACCGCCAATCGGAAGATCACGAAGATCATCCAGCTGAATACCTGCTACGCCGGGGGAATGATTCCCGAGCTCAAAGCGCTCGACTATCCGTTGATGATCATGACGGCATCGAAGGAATGCGAGGTGGCGAACCATACGCACGCGCCGTGCGACACGATCGACTCGTGTCACTACTGCGCCTATTCGTTCTGGTGGACATCGGCCCTCCACGGGGCATGGCCGCAGGGGGGATTCGCCACGGCGGCCGACTACAACGGGGACGGCAAGGTGAGCATCCAGGAAGCGGCGCGGTACGCCGTGACCAACGACGAGTACGCGCAGAAGACGGCGAATCCGAAAGAACATCCGTTGTACTGGGACAGCGACTGCCTCGTGGGGCAATACACCGCCCTCGACGGCAAGATATCGGGCATACCGGGGATGATTGCGTTTCGATCCCCGTGCCACGAACCGCCGCCGTGCCGGTGGGGTTCCTCAAGGTGCGGGGGGGGTGCGTGGGGCCCCTCGCCCCCGTCCGACGAGAAGCGTCAGGGAACCGTGATTCCCGGTCAGGTCGAGACGGTCCTGTGGTCTGATCTGGAACCGGCCCCGGGCGGGACCACGAACTTGTACGCGAAGGTGGTGAACCCCGGCGACACCCCTCTTACGGGGGCCCAAGTAAGCTTCTATTATTCCAACCCGACGCTTTCGCTCATCTATCCTCAGTCGGGACTCTACACGATCGGGACGGAGACGATACCGGTGTTGCTCCCCCACGACAGCCTCACCGTCGGTCCAGTGCCGTTCGTGGCTCCACCCGGCGGCAATACGTGGGGAGAACCGTATTGGACGCTGATGGCGACGGCGGAACACTACAACAGTCCCGTTGAAACGGGTTGGCTGGAGAACGACAACCATGTTGCGGCGAACAACAGCTTCGAGATCCGAGCCTATCCGAACGAACTCAAGACGATTCACTTTAGCGCGCAGAACGCGCTCGATGTCCCCGTGAAGGCGGTGCTCTCGATCGACGACTCCGAGTGGCCCGCGGGGTGGATGGTCAACATGAGCCCCGCGGCGGGGGACTCGATCGAAATGGATCCCGACTCATCGGTCCCCGTCCAGCTCCAGGTCATGGGGGTATCGGGGCTCGTGCTCGAGGGTTTCATCGACGTCACGATGGAGCTCAATACAACGACAGCGTCGGAGTGCGAGTCGTGCGATGATTCGACCTGTGGCGGGTACATCGGTCAGGCCGGCGGGTGCTCGGTCAAGCTCGTCGTCGAAGGGACCATCGGCGTCGCCGCTCCGCAATTCGACGTGACGGCGACGGCGACCGCCATCACGCTCGCCTGGGAGTTCGACGACGGTGGTGACGGCGTCACGTTTAACGTCTACCGCGCCGAGAAAAGTGTGGGAGACTACGTGAAGCTCAACAGCTCCCCCATCGCCGGATCGGGCCGTATGACGTACGCCGACGGCACGGCGGACGTTGGAAAGACGTATCTATATATGTTGGGAGTCGTGGACGGCGGGTCCGAGAGGATGTCTAGACCGATCGAGGCCTCGCTCGCGGGAGGTCTCGAATTCGATATCGAGCAGAACTACCCGAACCCGTTCAACCCATCGACGACGATCAGGTTCAGCCTGCCTGAAGACGGTGCAATCTCGGTTCGGATCTACGACACCGCCGGCGGGCTGGTGAAGACCCTGTTCGCGGGAACCAAGACCACAGGTGTTCACACGCTCCACTGGAACGGCGATAACGCAAGGGGCGAAGAGGTTTCATCGGGTGTGTACTACTGCCGGATCGAGACCGCGAACGGCCAGACGAAGACGACAAAACTCGTCATTCTGAGATGAGCGCTCGGAGAAGGGCGCGTTGATCTGGTCGACCGCGTCGCCTCTTCGGGGCGGTCTGCCCGGGTGTGGCATTAGGGATGCCGGCTTTGCGATCGCGGGGCCCCGGCTTAAGCCGGGGCCCTTCGCATTCCCCGGGCGTCCGTAACGAGGAAGAGATGGGTCTCTTTGCCCGGCGGCTCGAGGGGAAAGACAGCCGAGTCTCTTCCCCCGGCCCATCGCAACGAGAGGGGAACGACACAGTTCGCGCGGCGAGCCGTCGTATGATATGATGCGCCGCAAGCGTGTGTCGTACACGCGGCATCATTGGTCGAGCAAACCTGGAGGAATCGATGCGTATCGTCGTTTTGGGGGCCGGTCTTGTCGGCTCTGCGATCGTCAGGGACCTGGCGGCTGATTCGGATTTCGAAGTGACGGCAGTCGACGTGAGCCGCCCCGCGCTGGAGAGGCTCAGGGGACTCGCGCGGGTGGAAACGGTTCAGGCGGATGTCTCAAGCGACGGCGCGATCCGCGGTCTTGCCGGCGCGAGCGACCTCGTAGTCAGCGCCGTCCCGGGTTTTATGGGTTTTCGCACGTTAAGAGGGGTCATCGAAACGGGGAAGAACGTGGTCGACATCTCGTTTTTCGCCGAGGACCCTTTCGATCTCGACGAGCTGGCGCGGGAGAAGGGAGTCACCGCCGTGGTCGATTGCGGTGTGGCCCCGGGGTTGAGCAACATCATACTCGGACGCGTCGACGGCGAGCTCGATCGTACGGACTCTTTTGCGTGTTATGTCGGCGGTCTCCCGGCTGTCCGTCACTGGCCCTACGAATATAAGAGCGTCTTCTCGCCGATCGACGTTCTCGAGGAGTATACGCGTCCTGCGCGCTATGTGGAATGCGGGCGCGAAGTAGTCCGCACCGCCTTGTCCGACGCGGAGCTGATCGACTTTCCCGGAGTGGGGACGCTCGAGGCGTTTGCGACGGACGGACTTCGGACACTCCGGCGGACGATGTCGGTGCCTTTCATGA
>Ga0315286_10002141_pt1 | contig 18315 bp, 16 predicted proteins | sample YL17G10_0_MG_FD_205038 | JGI IMG/M metagenome (GOLD analysis project Ga0315286, IMG submission 205038) | Sediment microbial communities from Yellowstone Lake, YNP, Wyoming, USA - YL17G10_0 | ecosystem: Environmental > Aquatic > Freshwater > Lake > Sediment | place: USA: Wyoming | collected... | reverse complement strand
GCATGAATAACTAGGAATGATAACCTCATCATCTGAGCCTACCTTTAAAGCCAAAAGCGCCAAGTGGAGGGCTAACGTCCCAGTGCTTACGGCAACCCCGCCCTTACAACCGATAAAATCACTCACTTCACCTTCGAATTTCCTTACCTCTTCTCCTTCGGCAAGAAAATTACTTTTAATTACGCGAAGAGCCGCTTTTTCTTCTTCTTTACCCAGGCTTGGCTTTGAGTGTTCAATCATATGCATTTTTTAATTCCCGATTTTATTATTTTTCCTGCACATTTTACAACAATTCTACCGCATTTGCTTCTGCTAAGGAAGCTTACTCCTGGAACCAACAGGGCATCCTTATATTATATTTATCAATTGCTTACAACTAAATACTTCACGGTTTATTTGAAGTAAAATAAGTTTCTTGGCCATCAAAGTCGTGATTTGAATATTAAAACTTCGGTAACTTGATTTGTGTTTCTTCCTGGAACGAAATTGATTGTTGACTCAAGCTGATAATCTTTTTTTAATGCTTCTACGAGCCTACGGTTAATTAGCATATCATCAAACATAAGCCAGATTCGATTATCTTTTTTTCTAATTTCCTTGATCCTCCCCTTTATTTTCATTATTTCATTGTCTGTATATGCATCATTACATACTAACGCGGCCCTGGGTAACCAGCCATAATCAACAGCTGGAAAAGAAATCATGCTGGGAATATAATCTTGCTTCCAGTAATAACGAAAGGTGTATGACGATAAATCAGTAAATATCAATGTGTCATCACGATTCATATTTGATTGAACATAATCTGCTATCATCCGGTCGTTGCTTTTGCGAAAGACGTAATAATAATCGTGCAGGCACAATACGGTGGATATGCTGATACCTGCCAATAAGAATACTATTAAAGTTACCTTCTTAATTTTTGCTAAGCCCAACCCGGCCACTAGACAAAAGGCGGGAAAAATACACATGTCGTATCTTCCGGCAAGATAAATCGGCTTTTTAAGGCTAATCAATAAAGCAATAGCAAGAGGAGCAAAAAGATAAATTAAAACAAACTTGAGATTATCTAATTCATTAAGGTTTTTTTCTTTGGAACTTTTATATTCATTCCTTGCGAAAATCCCGTTTAAAAAAATAAAAATATAAATAGGTAAGCAGATAACAAGGGCTATACTAACCAAATGCGAAATTTGTATTTTCCAGCTTAATACGGAAAAATAAGAAAAGGTCTGGATGATGTCGTTTATTGAAGCTGGCTTAAGCCAGGGATTGGCATCTATGGAAATCTGCCAGAGCCAACAAAGAACCCGTGGCACCAAAGAAATAGCAATGACCAAAAAGCTTAAAAACAAATTCCACAAGTTGCCGCGAATTTTTCTATATAAAACTACAAAGATGATTATCTGTGCTAAAAAAAGTAAAAAACCGATGTTGTGGGAATAAATTAATGCAATTGTCGTAACGGTATAAGATACCCAGTAAAAATTATTGCCTTTTTCTAAAGATAGGTAATAAAGAAAGAGTGAAAAGAGAGAAAGAAACGCCAAAAGAGCGTACATCTTTGCATCTTGCGAATAATAAATATGGTAAGGAGAAATAGCGATAAGGAACGAGGAAAGCAATCCAGCCTTTGCCCCGAACATACATTTTCCAGCAAAAAAAATCAAAGGAACCAAAAGGATACCGATTATCGCAGAGAAAAAACGAACATAGAATTCATCATTCCTGCCTGTTAATTGCAGATAAAAATGAAAAAGGGCATCATAGAAAGGAGGATTGGATTCTTTGGGCTGATTAATCCATAGAGAATTAATATTTTGACCGGCTCTAAAGAAAGCGCGTGCTTCATCAAGCCAAAGACTCTGGTCTCCTAACCTGTAAATACGTAAAAAGGCCCCCAAACAAACGATTAATAATAAAATAATTAAATTTGAATTTTTCATTTACTGTAATGTATATGCGGGGAATTATATGTTATTTGATATTAAAATTGCGCTTAAGAGTAACCCGTATCCTTTCTAAATCTTCAGGACTTACTTTATAGTTTTTTATTATGGGGATGCGGTTTCCGTCATAATCAGACCATTTCTTAGAAAACTCCATATTTTGCGATTGTAAATACTCATATAATTTTGTGCCTGGGAAAGGAATTGCATAAGAAACTTGCAATGAGTCAGGCCGGGTATCTTTGATAAATTTAGCGGTCTTTTTGATCGTCGTTATAGTTTCCCCGGGCAATCCCATGCAGAATGTCAGATGCACCTTGATGCCACATTTTTTCGTTGCCGAAATAATTTTTCTCGTCTTTTCCAAATCTATATTTTTCCGCACAAAATCCAGTATCCCCTCGTCTGCCGATTCTACTCCGTATTTAATGGCGAAAAGCCCGGCTGAAACCAGCTCCTCCAATAATCGCTTATCCATTAAATCCGCCCTTCCCATGGCAGCCCAGGGGACCTTTATCTTTCTTTTTTTTATTTCTCTGCAGATACCCAAAACATGGCCGGGATCGGCATTAAAGATATCATCATCAAAAAATACTGCTTTAAAACCATACCTTTTCACCAGGAAATCCATTTCGTCAGCCACATCAACGGGATTACGCCTGCGGTACTGATGGTTTTGATAAATAGTCTGCGGCCAAAGGCAAAAAATACAGCTGAAAGGACACCCGCGGCTGGATAAAATCTGCACGTTAGGAACCGGCATTCTTGCAAACCCGTCATTGTATTTATACATCGGGAGGGATTCTCTCTCCGGCCACGGTAAAACATCAAGGTCGGGATTTGCTTCACGGAGTTTATTTATTACAGAGACGCCGTTCTGACGAAAAGCAAGGCCTGATACCACGTCTAAACGCAAGCCCTTATCCAGGCGTTTCGCCAGGGCTAACATAGTAAATTCGTATTCACCTATGATAATATAATCGATAAACAGGAATTTATTCAGGATTCTATCTGCAAAAAAACCGGCGTGCGGGCCGCATAGGGCTATTCGGCAGTTTGGTAATTTTTTTTTTAGCTCGTGGATTATCTTTATATCATTCTCAAAAGACGGGGTAGATGTCTCTACAAGCAAAAGTTCAGGTTTATAGGCTTGAATATCCGCATAGACTTTTTTCCGGCTAAAACCCTCTGCGATAGCATCAATCAAGCGCGTCAAAGGAAATTCTTTTTTTAACAAAGCCGCCGTATAGGCTAAGAAAAAAGGGAAGGGTATATAGTGTATGCTGCCGTTGCTTTCAGGTTGCGCGGTAAACGGCCAACGGGAACCAGCTCTCACACCGCGTTTGCCATCACTTTCCCATGGCAGATTAACTAACAAAATCCGCATATTATTCTCTGCCTTGGAACCGGCTAACAATTTAATTCTCATCGGCATTAGAAATCAGGATGAAAAAATCAAACCAATCAATATACAAGAGCCGCAAATAGAACTAAAAGCTTAAGTAATGAAGTGAAAATTAGTATGTAAGTTTTTTAATCATCCAGATCGGTAAACCTGTATTTTCTTCTTCGGCATTTTCATGATTTTCCAGCCATTTAATGCTCTTGGAAAAATTTTCCCTTGCTTTCTCAAGGTTGCCGCTCATTTTGTAGGTGATCCCCAAGCAGAGATAGCCATCTTCCTTATTAGGGTCCATTTCAACGGCTTTATTGAATGCCTTGATTGCTGCGTCAAAATCCCTGAGTTCAACATAGCACAGTCCAAGCTTATATTGATCTTCTGTTGAATTTGGCAAGGCTTCGATTCTAGTCTTTAAATGACGGACAGCAGCAGAAAAATCATTTCCCTTTATAGCGTTATCGGCAAGTTTACGTTCTTTTTCGAGGCTTGATTTATCATTAATTTCTTTGCCTTTTTCTCCTATGATATACCTAACTTTGTCCATAGGATAAGTTTGGAGACCGCTTATTGTTTTAATCTGGAGAGTTTGAGCGGTTTTAGATATAATTTTACCGTCAACTTTAGTGCCATCCTGTAACATAACTAATTCAGCAAAAACATTACAATGAAACAAAAAAACCATGGAAATTACTGCTACTATTAACTTCATGCACACCTCCTTTTAAATTAAGTTCTAAAATACGTGATTTATTATAACTCATCCTGCTTAATTTACAATACTAAATTATTAGCTTTAGACACCTTTTTTCTGGAAAAGTCCAGAAAAGAGCGAAAAGCTCTTTCTTGCAAGGGAAAACAATCATTAAATTCAGCCACAAACCTTAGAAAACTCTCTAAATAACAGGCTCCCGCAGAAGGATAACCCTTGATTTTAAGCCTCTTTAAAACATTTTCCCAGGGAACGCAAAAACTCCGCATTTCAATTCTGGTTTTTTTTACATCGGGCTCCTTTAAAAAAATAGACAAAAGATCGGCTCCAAACTCTGTGCAGAATCCGGCTAACTCTTCTTTATTATTCAACGTGTTATTGATTATAGCTATCAGCATAAGAACACATTTCTTAAAAGCATCCTTCTGCGGCCTGCGATTATCAACAACTCCCGGGAATCCCTTATCTAAAGACGGCTCGAGCATCCGTATTAAAAGATTATTTATTTCCCTCGTAGTTTTATCATACTGCCTATTTGAAAAAAAGTATTGTAGGTCCCGTAATGTGATATAAACAGGTAGCACGAAATCAATGTAAAGAAGGCCGGGCCTCTTTTCTTTCAAATCTTCAACCATAAATTTCTTGGCAAGCCAGAGATTTTCCCTGATTTTATCCGGCAAACTGGCAATATCAACATAGTATTTCCCGAGCCAGACAAGATAATAAAAATTGTACCGCCAAAAAGTATCTAGCAACGAGCCAAGAGTATCTTTTCGCAAATGATAGGCCATGGCTAAGGGAGAATACCTCAACTCGTACCCTTTTTTCAGCAATTTTTCGGAAATATCACGGTCTTCTCCGTTATTCCTAAGCTTTTCATCATAAAGCCCAGCATCAAGCAGTGCTTCTCGGGAAAAAACCGTATCGCAGCCAAAAAGAAACTCGGGATTGCTACTTTTATTGCCCCAATGCTGCACCATCCTGAGCCTGCGCCACTGATCAAGAATATTCTCTTTATGATTACAGTTATCCAGCCTGCCTCCTGCTCCGGCGACTCGGGGGGAATCAAATTGCTGCATAAGCTTTTCAAGCCAGGTCCGCTCCAGAATGCAATCCGCATCAGTCGAAGCCACAAAATCTCCTGTTGCCGCTTTAACTGCGGTATTTCTTGCTGCTCCCAAACCCTTATTATGCTTATAAGAAATAACTTTTATGGGGAACCGAGATGCTATTTCTAATGTCCTGTCCGTTGAACCATCGTCGACAAGAATAACTTCCTTTAATGGGTAATTTTGTGACAGCACTGACTGCAGGCACTGCTTTAAATACCGCTCACCGTTATAGCAAGGCACGTAAAAAGAGACTGTGCGGCTGCGAGGATTAACCCTTGAAGCAGTCTTTTGCCAGGCATGGTCCGATGGCTCTGGATAACTGTCAGCCTGCTTAAAGAAAAATCGCCCACCCCTAAAGGCTAGCCTTGCATTTCCGCGGATATCTAACGGAGTATGATAAAACCTTTCGAAGAGATAATCTTTCCAGATTCTGTTTTTGTACTTACCGTAAAGATAGATCAGCATTTCATTTAAAGTAATAAATTTGCTCCCGGTAAACATGCCTGAACCTTCAATATTATAGGCAAGGCAGTCTTTTGCAAATACAAAACAATGTCCGCCAGTGAACAAGCGGTACCCGAGATCAATATCCTCTCCGCCCCATTTAGTGACCTTCTCATCAAATTCATACTCTCTAAAAACACTCTTCTTAATAGAGAAGTTCGCTGAAACAAAGTATTTCCATGCTTCGTTTTGATAACGCGATGGATCACTAAAAATATCCCTGCGAAAATCCGGCTTTACAGTTTCAAATTCCTCATTTTTAAAAATCTTTTCCTTGGTTTCTTTAAAATCATAATGTTGGCCTTCTTTATTGTAACCGGAGTAATAACCAAGAATTATATCGTGTTCTTTATGTTTCTCGACATACAACTCGATCAAATGCCTCTCGGCTGCGGCATCCTGATCCAGAAACACCAGAATCCTGCCTTTGGCCATTTTTGCTCCGAGATTCCTTGCCATGGGCGCGCCGAAAATATCAGGATTATGCAAATAATAATACCTGATCTCAAGGCCGGGTGTCTTCTTTAACTTTTTTACAACCGATCTTGTATCATCACTGCTGCCGTCATCCACCACAATCACCTCAAAACCGCGATAGGTTTGATGACGCAAGCTCTCAATGACCAACTCCAATCTGGCAGAGACGTTAAAAGTCGGAATGATCACGCTTACTAAGGGTTCCAAATTCTTAGGCTTACGCAAATATTCCTTCTCAGCCAAGCCGCCTTTGCATTTTTCAAGGTAAAAACACCGCCTGCAAGAAACATCCAGGCATTTATACTTCCTGATACTGCGCATAACAGAAGAGTTCCAGACTTCGGCAAGCGGCCGTTCTTTAAACGAGCCGAGAGAAACAGTAGAGAAATAGTCTGCCTTATATTGGCCCGAAGAAGTGATAAAAATCCTAGAATGCCCGGAATCAAACTTTCCACCCTTGCATATTAAAGACAAATCCTGTTTAGTAGCGCAAAAAGGCAAGGCATTGGCAATCATGGCTTTCATTGAATATTTCTTATTATAATAGTTTACCGATTTATAAAGCGCTGCTATATCGCGACTATTAACCGGATGAATGTTCGCCAGATTAGGGACCGGACGTAATAAAAACCACTCTTTAAAATTATCTATCCTAACTTGTCTGACAAAATTGTAAAATTTTCCCAACGTGGCGATATTTTCAGGTGTGGCAATAGTAGCAAGCATCACCGCGGTGCGGGGCGATCCGGACAAAACTTTAAGAGCAGCGGCTGTCTTCTTAAACCAGCGGGCCCGATGCAGCGAAAGCAAAAATAAGTCGATATCCCGGCAAATTCGAATTCCCTTGTCCGGGAGAAGTACGCCGTTAGAATTAACAATGGTATAAAGTCCGAGTTGCTTAGCTGCGCGCAGGATTTCTGGCAGGTCCGAACGCAGAAACGGCTCTCCGCCGGTAAATCTAACCGCCTCTACCCCAGAGGAAGAAATATCCTTCAAGAGCGCCATAATCTCAGCTTTAGTCAACTCGCTACAATGTCTGGATTTGCCTTGTTTATTAAAACAAAACGCACAGGCCAGATTACAGCGGGACGTCACCTCAATTATTACTTCGCGCAATCCATCCATATTCATTTATAAGCCCTTACAATTCTCTGTAGAATAATGCTGGCGGCCGGCTTATCCGGAGGCGGCTCAAGATCAACTATGCTGTTGCCTTTCAAAAGGAACAGCTTTCCCGCCTCCTTGTTCCTGATCACCACTTTCTGCTTCAAACATTCCTTTTGGCAGGAAGCAAACTTATCAGACATATGACTTTGACGGTTAAAAGCACATCCCCTGGTTACTGTCCAGAAAAACACTTCATTTCGAAAAGAAAACTTTATGAGACTTCTCAAGAGAGGATTGATATTGCAAGCATTAAAACCATCAACTTCCAACATAAAAACATGCGGGCCCAGGAGGCGAAAGATTATTAATCGTCAAATAAACAGGCTTATTGTTTTCATGCGCTATAAAAACGGCTTTCTTGAGCTCCTCTGCACTTTTAAAATTAAAATCCGGCGTATTGGGCCTGTCATTCAACGCCTGAGAACGATGTATCAGGCCGCAATAAAATTCATCGGCTCCGGCCAGAGACAAAAACCTAGCGACTTCAGCGCTTCTTAACGGGGATAAAATCTTAATTTTATTTTTTAAGCCGCACCTGATAAAGCTTAATAACGGGCTCTTCAACTCCCGAAGATAAAGATTTCTGATCAAGCTTAAACTCCCTAAATAGGACAAGATCGAAATTTTCTTTTATTTGTTCGCAATTTTTCTTAAAATGATCGAAAATGGTACAAGTATAATCATCTAAAAAAAATACTCTTCCCCCGGAATCCATTATATTCTTTCTATATAAATCGTCTTCCAGAAAATCCTTCAATGCACAGGTGCCCACATCGGTAGTTGCATTAAGTACTGAGGGTAAATTTATCACAAAGATGTCTTTCGACGTAAAATCTTTCCCGATATTAGTTATCACCTTCAATTCTAACTCCTTGAAATAATCCCTTCTTCCTTTCATATAGGGCAGGAAATTCAGCATCAAGATGATTACCAGTAAGGCGGAAATTAACCCAAAACCACTCGGGGTTTTCGATATCCTACGCTTAATGAATTGCCCTAAGCAATAAATACCTCCTGCGGCAAATATAACTAAAACCGGATAAAATGAAAGATAGAATCTGACTTTACCATACAATTGCGTAGTCCCGCCCAATGTCTGAAACCATGCAGTAAAATACGTTATATAAATAAGCCCAAACCACAATATTAATAACTTCCAATATTTCCGATAATACTTATAACAATAAAGGCAGCCCAGTAAAAACAAGAAGCTAAAAAACAGGGGGTGTAAAGTATCGGCAAATAAGTAACCTCCCCATTTCTTAGAATTATAAAGAAGGTTATTTAAACTAAAGTTGCTGCCGTGGATCATGCCCTTAGATTCTGCCTCTAGCCAATTATTAGATAACTTGTCTCTCAGCACCCTTGCAATATCGGGTATAGATAAAGAAAATGATAAAATCCACGGGGCCAAATAGTTAAAATTAATCTCCGGGAAAGGCTTGATGAAGATAAATGTCCCAAATAGAAACAGGAGGAAAAAAATATGGTTTTCCGGACGGATTTGCGCAATAAAACCAATGCTGACAAGGCTAGTCCAAAGCAATAAATTTGTTTTGTGGGTAAAATAAAGAAAAGTAAAGAACATTGCCAGGGTAATAAAATATAATGCCGGAACATTTGTCTCAGCAGTAACTGACCAAAGGACGTGCCCGGGCAAAATCGAAAACAATGCTGCTGCGACGATCCCAAGCCACCTGTTTTTGTAAATCATCGAGGTAAGGAGAAAAATATTGAAAAAGGTCAAGGCGCCTAAAATAGCTGTAGTGTATATCGCGATGTAATTACTTATTCCGTTTATAAGAAAAACTATTGAAAGGAGCATGGGCCAGCCTAAAGACTTGAGGTAGCCTCCGATATTCCCATAAGTTATTAAGTTTTTTGCCGCCTCCATATACCAGAATTCATCGACATACATAATGTGTCGCGGCTTAAAAACTATGAACCGCAGCCAAACGGAAACGACAAAAATAAAAGCTAAGAAAATCCACTGGGCAGAGCTGATCCCCTTGATTTGAGCAAACCAATAGCTCTTCGTTTTATACATTAAAACGAGCATGATAAAAAAGTTAAGAAAAACAAAAGCTGGGCCTATTTGAGTAGATAGATTTGACATAATAGAAATATTCGGCTTTTATATCGGGCGTTTATACGCTATAATAATATGCCTGAACTGACCTGTTAAAACGAGGCAAGATCTATTGGCCTCTAGAAAAAATGCCGATATACTATTTTTATCCGATAATAATCGCACTCACCATAGTAACAAGTTTTACTGATATTAAAACCCATCTCATTAAAAATAAACATTTACTCTTTGCAATAACTGCTTCGCTTTTTGTTTACGCCTATCTTTTTGTTTCTGGAAAATTAAAGCCAACACCCCTATTGTTACTCAACCCGCTCTTAGCCTTAGGCATAGGTTTTGCTCTTTACTGGACTAAAACCTGGGGGGCGGGTGACGCAAAACTCTTTACTACCTATGCCATTCTCTTGCCCGCAAACCGCTATTCTCATATCTTTTATTTTCCCTGTTTTTCAATGTTTTTGAACATTTTCTTAATCAGCACCGTTTTTATCTTGCTTTTTACGCTTAATCAAATATTGAGTCACCGTAAAACCATCTTAAAAGACGTTTTTTCATTAAAAACCGTTAAGCTTTTTTCCTTCAGCCTTGCGATAATGTTTTCAATAACGTGGGTGGTCTGGCCTTTGATACATTCCATTAATGTATCCATTCCGCTAACTTTGCTGTGTATAATATTGTTTTTGTTATATAAAATAATTTTTAAATTATTTAGCGGAATTAAATCTAACCGCGCTCTCTTTATCTTAGTCTGCATTGCGGGGGTATTGTTACGTTATTTCTTTCAACCGGATTCTTTCCGGGTGCAAGCGATTTTACAATACATTAAAAGCTTATTGGCCTTTACGGTGCTATTTATTGCGCTGGAAGCTATACTCAAATCCCTTAAAACAGAGCAAGATAAGAAGACCGCCAACAATAACAAGCCTTCGTTAATATCCTTCGCGCCTTTTATGGGCATAGGGGCGCTTACCGCAAACACGCATATTATAGCTTTAACAATCAATATCATAAATTCCCTAAAAATATAAGCTTAAATATTGACTATTCAATAATAATTATCTCGTCAGATACCTATACAAATCCTCGTACGTCTTATCCCATGACTTCATCTTATCAACCATCGCATAAGTCTGATTACCCCAACCTAAATCCCTGATAAAGGGCAACATTTCTTTTTTATAAAAATGCGGGAAATCGATTATCTTTTTGTCCTTAACCAAATCCCACTTACCCCTTGTTCTTTTTCCCTTTGGTTTTTTTAGAAGCCGTATTAATTTAGGCATGATTAAGCGGTAATCGTATCTTAAAGCATCCCTAAGCGCCCGTAACTTCATTCGTCGGTTCAAATCAGGATCTTTCAAGATCTTTACTATGAAAGCGGATAACTGGCGCTCATTTATTCTCGGCCTATTATTTTCATCATGATCAAGATCAATAAAAAAACCATTTTTGTTATTTTTAATTATGCCCTTGAATCCGTCGCATTTTGTACATACTATAGGCACACCGCAAGCCAGCGCTTCAATATTAACCATGCCAAAAGTTTCACTCAGGATAAGGCTCGGATTAACAAAAACATTAGACTGGGCTAAGATTCTATATTTATCGATTCCCAGCTGCAAACCTTTAAATTCCACGAACCTGTTCAATTTCAGCTTGTTTACTAATTGCTTCAGTTTTATATAATAAGGCGATGGATTATTATCCATATTGGCCCCGCTCAAAGGGCCGACTATATTTAAATTAACTTCCCCGCATTTTTTAATTATTCCCGGAAGGCATTTTATTAAAACATCCAGCCCCTTGTTTTCCACAAGGCAGCCCATATAACTGATAACTTTTCTGTTTGATTTATTCTTAAGGCCTAAAACACCATTTTGGATACTTTTGATATCTAAACAATGCGGGATAACCTCAACTTTGCACTTTCGAGCTATTCTCAAGAAAGAGTCTTTTGCATATTCTGATGGCGCAATCACGATATCGTCTTTTCGTATCAAAGGAAGTGCATACACAAGCGTTTCTGCCCAGGCAAATGTAGAATGCAGCATTATAATAAAAGAGGCGGAAAGTTCTCCTTTCTCCCTCAAAATAAAGGGGCCGCAATTAAAGTGTTTTACATCAACAAAAAGATAATCGTAATCTATTTTATTTAACTTCTCGATATACCGTTCGCTTGGGCCGACGTCAACGATAGAGACCAAAACATATTCTGAAAGTAAACGCAAATATTCGTGCTCGATTGTTATTGCGCTTATAAATGTCTTGTCTAAAAAATTCAAATAAGCAACACTTATATTATTCGCCATGGCGATTGCCCCTAGTTCAAGGGTTTAAATTCTTTATTCCCGAAATATTTGGCATACGCCCTGTATATGCCTTCACATTTATCGTTATATGCGCACCCCAAGCAAAGCGAAAACTTTTGCTTTTGCTTAAATTGACGTTCATGCTTACAATTATAGGTAGAGGAATTTTTTCCGGGGTATAAGCCGTCTAAAGAATCACTACTAAGATTTTCTTCTGTAACCATAGTGCGAAATTCAGGCATCAGTAAACAATAAGGAAAGCCTTCAAGGCCGATTTTAACACCTTTATTTTTCTTTAGCCATAAAATAGCGCACTTTACATAAGACAAGACACTTGAATACCTTGGTACGACTTTTTTAAAATTGTCTTCCGCGCTGCCATACGGAGTCAAAAAAACCAGCCACATCTCTTTAATCCCGAGCCCCTTTATGAATTTGACAGTCTCAAGAAGACGCTTGTAATTAAGCTTTGTCAGCATTACTTTTACGATTATCTTAAAACAATACTTGTTCAAATTTTTCACTCCCGCAACAGTTTGCGAAAAGCTACCCTGTACTCCCGTAGTCAAATCGTGAATCCCCTCATCATCAGAATTTATATTTACCATAAATCTTATATTGTAATTCTTTATCTTTTCGCAAAAACTTATGTCGGAAAACATCCTCGCGTTGGTTTGCAACAATATTTGATAGCCCAGCATATACGCAAATTCCAGTATTTTTAAAAAATCCCCGTGTAAAGCGGGTTCTCCTCCCGTCAATACAATCTCTCCATACCTGTTTCTGTTTTCCATTAAGGTTTTTAAAACCACCTTACCATCGACGAATTCTTTTGGCATATTATTTCCCGTGACGCAGAAAATGCAATTATTATTGCATGTATATCCCAGCTTTAAGAATAGAGCCCTTGTCTTTGTTTTTAGCGTTTCTTTATATATATATTCAACGTCCCGGGAATATCGCTTAATGCCGGCCACCTGGAAAATGTCATCTTGGGACCTTCGGATAGTATTATTAATGATGCCTTTCATAATGGTTTCCAGGCCGCGGCTATCTTTAAAGATCATGGAATCCCGGTTTCTGACGATTTTCTCCTTCATGCTTTCATTATCGCTGATAATAACAGGGACCCGGTAAAAAAAAGCTTCCCAAAGGGTCATAGGCCCTGTCTCTTCCCACAATGAAGGAATAATAAGGTAGCTGATTTTGCTGAAAAATTTGCGATAGAGATTATTCCTTTTCACGTTACGCAATATTTTTATTTTCTTGGATTTTCTTAGCCTCTTCAAATGCTCGTTATCTAGCTTGTTATTAGGATCCCAGGTAATGCCCATTAAGATTTTAAAATCTTTTGTCTCTAACCTCTTCGCGGCATTTTCTATCAAGGGGATCCCTTTCATCCACGCAAGTGTGCCCAGATATCCAAAAACCGGCTTTGAGCCGGTGCGGGCTTTAAAAACGTATGGCGATAGGTCAACGCCGTAATGCAAAGTGACAAATTTAGGGTTATTTCCGAAAAAACGACAGAGCTGTTTTCTCTGATGATGGGAAGGGCAAATAATCTTATCCGCCTGGGCTATAATCTTTTTTGCTCTTTCCTCTCTCAATCTATTATACATTTTTGAAGATTCATTGTTATTAAGCGCGAACCTTTCGCATTCTTTGCATGCGCAGTCTTTGACCGACTTTACCAGGCATTTAGACTTTCCGTCGTGATATATCCCTTTAAGGCAAAACAAAGAGTGGTCATGCAAAGTGACGATTTTCTTTATCCCGAAGCTAGAAGCTACGTTTAATATGGTAAGAAGGTTCATGCCGGAGAGAAACTGGACATGGATTAAATCAGGCTTATGTTCGGCAAAGAGAAACCGCAAGGTTTTTCTAAACTTAAGGTCGTGGCTGAAATCAAAGGAGTTTCTAACGCCTGTTAAGCGCACAAACCGGACCGAATTCTCGATTATTTTACAGCCAGAATCATTCTCGCTTAAGTCAAGCTTGACAAAAACGACTTTGTGGTTTTTCCTTTGTTCGGCTATCAATCCGTCAAAACAAGGATGATAACGAAGTTTCGATATGTGCATTAAATTCATTTCGAGGAGGGGTTTTGTAAGAAGATACTTCCGGGCAGCACAAGGCAATCATGCTGGAATGCATCCCGTAAAAATATGGCTCTTAGAACTTAATACGATGTGTGGCTCTCATGGCACGGTTGTATTTTGTAGCATTTGGCGCTAATCCAAGCTTGAGTCAAGTGGTAAGCATCGGAGTTACTGCCCGGAGTACCTGGACAGTCGACGGCAAAAGCAGAGCTTGTTAGTCCCAGCACGGAAATAGTGCCGATGCCGATTTTTAAGATGCTTTCCTTCGAAATAAAACCACCTTCATCTTTGACAAAATCAGAGAGTTTTTTAATAACCTTTTTCGTGTTCCTGCGCGTATTTTTACGCATAAACTAATCCCCCTTTCATTAGCCATTGTTCAAATATGGCAGATACTTCTCCATCTTTGGCTAAATTACCAAAAATATAGTCAAGCTGGAATTCCAGAATTTTATCCATAGGAGTGGTTTTAATTTGGGGTATTAAATTTTCCCCCAAAGAATAATTCAATACCGGGCAGGTGCCCTTCCATGGTAAATAGGCGGAAGCATAATCCCAAAGCTGCATCATTGAAGCGCTACAGACAGCAAATAAATTCTCATTTTTGAATATACCCTCATAACGATCGCGCAGCACATTACCCAGGCTGAACAAATCTTTGTTTTTAATCATCCTTGCTTCATCGCAAGGAAAAAGGCTGCCATCAGGCATATACGTCAATACAGACCTGCCCGCTCCGCAAGGACTCATCATATCCACATTCCCATGGTCTTCTTTATGCATGATTTTCTTTAAAAGCAATACAGTCATCCACTCCCGGATATACACGCCACTTTTGTTAAGTTCGATAATATAATCCATCGCCGCTTTCCAGAATTCTATATATTCTTCAGGAGTGTAGCCAACATTTTCCCACGATTTATCCGCAACCCCAATCTTTTTTACCGCTTTTAAATAAATTACATTCTTTTTAAGCCTGAGATATTCATCAATTATCTCCTTTGGGTATTGAAGGCTATGCCTGGTTATCGTGGGGAGTAACCCAGTGCTATAATTCAACCCGTGCTTCTTATAGGCCGCATCCATTTTTTTAATGCCCTCTATTACTTTCTTGTAGCTCCCCTGATTATTGAGAGAAACCCTGTTTTTATCATGTATCTTGCTGGGGCCATCCAAAGAAGTGCATACCCTTACCTTATGTTCGGTTAGAAAATCAATTTTTTCTTTATCAAGAAGCGTGAAATTAGAAACGAGGCTAATCGCCAGTTCATTATCATCTTGGATATATCTTCGCGCGCCTTTTACCAAAAATGTCAAAACCTCCCAGTTGAGCAAAGGTTCTCCCCCTTGAAATTCAAGCACAATCGGACGGGATTTTACCTTAGCCAGATACTCCAAGACCTTAGATGCAACTTTTTTGTCCATGTCGCTTTTTTTAGAATCTGAGGTCTGGCAATATTTGCAGGCTAAATTGCATCTGGTGGTAATCACCGCTATATGCAGGCCAGGGTCGCGGAACAGGTTTAAATTCGAGTTCCTGAAATCTGAAAGGATAGCATCGGCATTATCATCCGTCAAGATGATACCGGCCTTGTCTAGGCGGGCGAACAATCTGCTTTTTCTGTCAAGCTTCGAAAGGGCTAATTGAGAGTATTCGCCTTTTGATAAAAAAGCAAACCTCCCGAGGAAATTGGTCACTAAATACCTGTCGTCGAATCTTTTTAAATTATGCGGAATCGCTCCCCAACCCGCATTTAATGTTTTCATACGCACTCCAGAAAATAAAAGGTCAGGCTTTACCAGAAGCAACCGTTACTCTATTTAAATAAAAAACGTAATTAAGCCATTCCAAAACTTTCTTCTTACTACAGCCTGAAATAGTTATATACGTGTAAGCATTATCTGTTTTTTGTTTCATTGGAAATGTTGCTTCTTTTTTTAAAACCCCATTGAATAATGCGGCGTTATATAAATCCTTGTTGAATTTTAGCTTAAAGCAGTTTCTTCCGGCCCGAGCGATAGGGCAAGTCATGCTACCCCTTATTTACTCTTTCTTCTTTTTCCAATTCTTTAATTAATTCTTCCAGTTCTTTATCTTTATTAACTTTAGCGACAGGAGGCGGAACCAGAAATAATGCTCTTTGCATGATGGCCTTTACTGCTTCCGCATTAATCCTTGCGCTGTTAAAATAATGCGCGTAATTAAGCAATTCAGCTGTAAATTCAAATCCTAAACGCCTTAAATCTTGGCCTTCTTTCTTGGGGAATAAATAAACAAGGACATCCTGCTTATCCTTATCTACCACAATAAAAGCCTTATCTAAAAATACGTAACCCGCAGCAAAAATCGTTTCTTTAGGGTAAATCTTCTCGCTGACCCTTAACTTTATATAATTTTCTCTTTTATTAATCTCGTCGAAAACAAATCTAGGCATCAGTTTCTCAGGAGTAATTAATCATTGCAATATATTACAGCCCCCATCGTAACCGTGCCATAGCCGTTAATATCATTGAAGGTGACACCTGGAGTGATATCGGTATTATCATAGCTTGAATTAAAATTTGTTATGCCGTTAGATGAAACAGTTAACATATCTACGGTGAACGGAGAAGTCCGAAGCGTCCAAGTCCCGCCTTGATTATACATGGCATATGCGTCACCAGCACCAGGAATCGCAGGATAAGCAGCGAGGTTTCTATCTACAATATATACGCCCGCAGTATTGCCGCTAAGCACGATAGAGCCAGGAGCCACAGCGGCGGTAGCAAACATGCTAAATGGCCCAAATGTTGCCTTGTTTGTAACTTGTAAATCATTGTAACTTCCGAAAGGTGAAGGATAGTAAGTAGTTATGGTGATGTCCTCGGCAAAAACAAAACACGATAAAATAGACATAAATAATGTGGTAACCTCAAATATTCTAAGTAACTTCCTCATTTTTAACCTCCCTTTTTTGTCTATCTAAAGTGTAACATAATAAAATTCAATGTCAAGATATTCTACCAGGACATTGTCTATAAAACATGAACCAAAAATATTTACAAGTAATTGCAGCAAAATGAGTTAATAAATTATTTCCTCTGTGCTTATTTCTTAAGAGTTTTAGTGATCAAAAAAAGAATATCCTCTGGCTTAATGGCTTTCAGACATTTATTGTCGCTACAAATCGAATTTCTGTGATTTAAAACAGACAGGCAAGGGGAACATGGCCATCTTGAATATAATATCCAAGTGTCGCTGCCCAAGGGAGCAAATATCCGCGGGCTTTCTGGGCCAAAAATAATATATTTATTTATTGGGGTTAACATGGATAAGTGCGCCAAACCACAATCGTTCGAGATTAAAGCTCTAGACATACAGAACAATTCAACCAGTTCTCCTAAAGTTGTTTGGCCAACAAGACTTAAACATCTGGCGCTGTCAACCGCCTTTATAATTTCGCTTTCTTTTCTAGCGGCCTTCCCGGTCCCTATAAGCAGGATATAGCCGTTGCTATCCTCTAGAAGTTTCTTAGCAAGAGTTATGAAATTTTCTAAAGGCCACTCTCTCTGCGGAATAAGTCCTTCTCCGGGATTAAGCAGGAATAACCACGCATCCTCCGGAATATGCAATTCCCTCAGTTTCCGCCTAAGTTTACTATTCTGTATTTCTTGCGACTTGTACTCCGGGAATATTACATCCTTATCGCTAATCATTTCTTCCAATCCCGGGGTAATTTTGCCTTTTTCTTTAACTACCTGACAAAAAGATAGGTAGGTTTTGCTTATATGATTCAGAGGATTAAACTGGATTTTATGGGTAAAAAAATTCCCCCTGTACAACCCCTCAAATGCATAGCGGTAAAAACCTACTTTTAGGGCTGCTTTGGTAAAATACGCAAAAATAGCGCTATAGCGGGAAAAGAATTCCAAATCAAACACAATATCGATTTTTTCTCTTTGGATTTTTTTAATTGTTTTCAGCGTATCCGATACAAACAGCAGAATATTGTTCTTGCGGACCGTCAAAATATTATCGGAAGAAATTACCCCTTGCATCAAACTAAAAATTTCTTTATTTTCATCGAAGGTGGCAAAAAACAGTTCCGCGCAAGGATACTCGCTCCTAACTTTATTTAAGAGCGGATACGCCAGTATAATTGCACCTAATTCCGAAAATTTAATAAAGAGCACTTTTTTAATGGCGCCCCTTCCCTCTTTCTTGCTTCGGAAGGCCTTAAAAATACAGTTTAAGCCGCTTAACAGAAAACACAGAGGCACGCCAATCAAATAATCTATTCTTCTCATTACATTAATTTCCACGTCCTTCTCCTATACCAAAAATTTACATAAGTTTTCAGGAAAGCGATAATCTCCTAATTTATTATATCCTGCTTTCCGGAGCACTACAAAGACTTTTGCTTCAATAAAACGGATTTTACGATAGCTTTTTTGGCTTTCTTAAACGACCCCCCCCTAGCAACAGGCTCAATGATAGACAGTAAAATATTTATTCTTG
>Ga0315286_10002140_pt1 | contig 18315 bp, 17 predicted proteins | sample YL17G10_0_MG_FD_205038 | JGI IMG/M metagenome (GOLD analysis project Ga0315286, IMG submission 205038) | Sediment microbial communities from Yellowstone Lake, YNP, Wyoming, USA - YL17G10_0 | ecosystem: Environmental > Aquatic > Freshwater > Lake > Sediment | place: USA: Wyoming | collected... | reverse complement strand
GCATAATTCTTCAAATATCAAGGGAGCGGATTTAGTTATTTATTCTTCTGCAATTCGTGAAGATAATCCGGAAGTTCAGGAAGCCAAAAGACAGGGCCTGCCTTTAATAAGGCGGGCGCAGGCATTAGCGGATTTAATGAAAAACGAAACCGTTATTGCCATAACGGGCAGCCACGGTAAGACTACAACTACTTCTTTGGTATCTTATCTTTTATTGGAGGCAGGGCTTGCTCCAACAGTGGCCATAGGTGGAATTTTAAGAAATATAGATAACAATGCCTATTTAGGCGCGGGTAAATTTTTTGTCGCGGAAGCAGATGAATCAGACGGTTCGTTTTTATATTATCAACCCAAATATTCTATAATTACTAATATAGACTACGAGCACCTCGATTACTATAAAGACTTTAAGAATGTAATGAATGCCTTTAAGGAATTCATAAATAAAACAGAAAAGGATGGCTGTGTATTCTGTTGTGACGATGATGTAAATTTAAAGAATGTATTAAAGAATTATAATAATAGATATGTATTATTTGGTTTAAGTGAAAGCGCCGATATCTACCCTAAGGATATCCAGATAAAAGGGTTAACTTCTGAGTTTGACTGTTTTTGTAAAAATAAATTTATAGATAGATTTTACCTTAATTTAGGCGGGATGCATAATATCTCTAACGCCCTTTCAGTTATTGCCTTGGGGTTAGAATTAGGGATAGATTTAGGATTTATCAGAAATACACTGGCTAACTATCAGGGTTCTCGTCGTAGAATCGAAGTTAAGTTCAATGACAAAAATTATTTAGTGATTGATGATTATGCCCATCACCCCACAGAGATAAAGGCGACACTGGAGGCCATAAGAAATTTAAAAAAAAGAGTGGTTGCTATATTTCAGCCGCACCGTTATACCCGCACAAAGTTACTTTTAGATGAATTTGGCCGGTGTTTTGATTTAGCGGATTGTGTTGTGTTGACAAATATTTATCCTGCGGGTGAGCCGTCTTTAGAAGGGGTTACAGGTAGTTCTGTGTATGATAGAATAAAAGAGCATGCCCCTGATAAACCGGTGTATTTTCTGCCTAAAGAAGAGATTGTGCCCCATATTTTAAAAATTATAAAACCCCATGACCTAATAATCACCTTAGGCGCGGGCGATATTACTAAAACTTGCGATGAATTGGTGGAAAGACTTAAAAATCAAGATTAAGCTTCAAGAACCAATGAAGGGCCACACCACTTTTAAAATTGGCGGGCCGGCTAAATATTTTATTGAACCCAAAGATACCCATGAATTAAAATTATTGCTTAGTTCTATAAAAAGATATAATATACCACTTTTAGTAATAGGAGGGGGCAGCAATATTTTAGTTAATGATAGAGGCGTAAGAGCGATAGTCTTAAGCCTGAATCCCCCCATTTTTAAAAAAATATCTTTCCATAATAATCACGTTTTTGCGGCAAGCGGCGTAGCTTTGAGCCGGGTAATTAGGTTAGCTCAAAAGCAGGGTTTGTCAGGCTTAGAGTTTTTATCCGGTATACCCGGTAGAGTGGGCGGGGCATTGGCAATGAATGCAGGGATACCGGGGGAAAATATCGGAGATTTAGTAGAAGAAGCCAGTGTTATGGATTATAATGGTAATATCAAGAATTTAAATAAAAAAAAGATTAAATTTGGTTATCGTGCCTCCAGCCTATCAAAATATATAATTTTAAGTGCCCGCTTAAAATTAATTAAGAAAGACAAGCAGGAGATTAAGAATAGAATAAAAAGATACCTTAGCCGCCGTAAGCTAACCCAAGATTTATCCTGGTCATCAGCAGGTTGTATTTTTAAGAATCCCAAAGGCGTATCCGCGGGAGAGTTGATAGACCTTTGCGGATTAAAAGGTAAAAGAATCGGTGGCGCCTGTATTTCCCGGATACATGCTAATTTCATATTGAATTTGGGACAAGCACGCGCAAGGGATGTGTTAAAATTGATGGACTTAGCGAAAAAGGATGTTAAAAAGAAATTTAATGTAAGTTTAGAGCCAGAGATAAAGATATGGCAATAGAACGCAAACCGCAAACCGCAAACCGCAAACCGCAAAACGGATTTGGTAGAATCGGCGTCTTAATGGGCGGGCCTTCCACCGAACGGGAAATTTCCTTAAAGTCAGGCAAGGCTATATATGAGAGCCTGCAGCAATTAGGCCTGGAGGTAGCGGCTATTGATATAAAGACGGATAATATAGAAGAGAATATCCGTTTGCTAAAATCCCATCAGATAAATTGCGCATTTTTAGCTCTGCATGGTCGTTTTGGCGAGGATGGCCAAATACAGGAGATTTTGGAAGGACTAGAGATCCCTTATACTGGCTCAGGGCCATTAGCGAGCAGATTAGCAATGGATAAGATTGCTTCACGCAGGATCTTCGAAACCAATGGAATAGACGTTCCCCAGTATACGGTGCTGGATAAGGCTTCTTATGATGCGAATAGGAAAGTTAAGAATAGCCTAACGCTGCCTTTAGTGATAAAGCCTGCTACCAATGGCTCGAGCATTGGTTTATCTATTGTAGATAGACAAGTTGATTTGGATAAGGCAGTGGATTTGGCATTTGAATTTGATGAAAGAATACTCATTGAAGAATTTATAAAAGGCAGAGAAGTTACCGTGGGGATATTGGATGAGCAGGCCTTACCAGTGATAGAGATAATTCCCAAGAAAAGATTTTTTGATTACGAAGCCAAATACCAGGCGGGTTTGACAGAGTATGTAGTGCCGGCTAAATTAGAAGAAGGGGTTGCTAGGCGAATACAAAATAGCGCTTTATCGGCACATAAACTTTTGGGTTGTTTTGGTTGTTCCAGGGTCGATATGATTTTAAGTGACGATAACATACCACATGTATTAGAAGTGAATACTATCCCTGGCTTTACCCAGACGAGCCTATTACCCAAGGCAGCAAGGACGCAGGGTATAGAATTTGGCGGGCTTTGCCTTAAGTTAATTAAATTAGCATATGAAAAAAAGCAAGTTAAATTTACCCCTTAGTTTTGTAAGAAGGCGGCCTTTGCTGCTTAAATTAATAATTGTTCTTATAATAGTTTTTATCAGCGCGCTATTTATTGTAAGAAATATAGTTAGGTTCTTGAAAACCTCAGATTATTTTAAAATCAAAGATATCATGCTCAGCGAAGGAAACATAGTCGATTTATCCTATTTAAAAGGCGAGAATATATTTACGGTTGACCTAGAGAAAGAATCATTAGATATAGCGCAGCGATATCCCGAATATCGCAAGGTTGGGTTAATTAAAGTTTTACCTAACCGCATCTTCGTAAATTTCACAAAACGAAGGCCAGTGGGCCTGGTAAAGTTATATCGATATTTCTACGTAGATGAAGAGGCAGTATTATTTAATGCGCCCCCGCAATTAGAAAACAAAGAGCTGCCCGTTATTTTAGGATTAGAAACAAAGATTTTTGGTCCGCAGGCCGGCATGGAATATAATATTAAAGAGTTAACCGTTGCCTTAAATATCATAAAAGAATTAAATTTTAATAAGGCCTTTAAAGACTATAAAATTAAAAAAATAGACGTAGCTGATTTGAGCAACACAGCATTTTTTATGCTTGTCCCATTACCAATATCCGATTATACTAAAGGACAAACCGTCACGGTATCTAAACCGATATCTAAGGGGCAGGCCATAACAGGAATTAAAGAATTAGAGATAAGGTTAGACATAGGTGAGATTAAGGATAAAATCAATATTTTTGCAGGCCTAATTACCCAGGTAAAAAATGAGTGGGGTAATATCAAATATATTGACCTGAGATTTAAAGAACCCGTGATAAAATTAAACGATGCTAAATAACTATATTTGTGCAGTAGATATAGGTTCTAGTAAAATTGCGGGCATAGTAGTAGAGATTAAAAGAAAACACATTGCCAATATTTTTTTTGATACCTTTCCTTCAAAAGGCGTCAAAAGAGGCATGATTGTAGATTCCGCAGGAATGGTTGGTTGTATCGGCAAGCTGCTGAAGAATTTAAAAGTTAAATCCGGTATCAATATCAAGTTCATCCACACTAATATTTCAGGGCTGGATATAATTACTAAACACAGCCGGGCAATTATACCACTTGCTGAGAGAGGCAATAAGGTTATAACCTTATTGGATATTCGTAAAGTAAACGAACAGGCAGCTATATTGGCAGCAAATCTTGAAGAAGAGATAATCCACCAGCTTCCTATCGACTATACTATTGATTCAAGGAATAATATTTTAAATCCCCTGGGGTTGTATAGCCATAGATTGGAAGTAGATTTATATTTAGTCTGTGCTAAATTATCTTTGATACAGAGCCTTACGCAGGTAATAAATCAATCAGGATACGAAATAAAAAATTTATTTTTTTCTGGCTTAGCCACAAATAAAGGCATATTTGATAAAGAATCTCAAAGCGGAGTAAGTATATTTTGCGATATAGGTAGCGATATAATAGAATTGCTGATATTTAAAGATGGCCTTCTACAGGATATTGCCATTTTGCCTTTAGGCGGCGATGATGTAACGGCTGAGCTTTCAAACGCGTTAAAGATACCTTTTAATTTAGCCGAAGACACTAAGAGGTCTTATGGAATTATAGGAGACCACAGCCAGATTAATGAAGATAGGGAGATTTTGGTTAAGAAGAGTAACCTCTACAAGCCGATAAAGCAGAAATTAGTTTCTGAGATAATTACCGCTAAAACAAAATCAATCTGTCAGGCGATAAAAGATTCCCTGGATAAAAAAGTAGATTTAAGCCAGGTAAATAATTTTGTAGTGGTGGGAAGGGCTATGTTGTTAGAGGGTTTTCTGGAAATGCTAGAAAATACCTTAGGTGCCAAATTGAAAATAGGCAGGATTACTGACCCGGACATATGCCCTTGGGTTAATAAAGATAACAATTTGTCCGGACAGGGGTGTTTAACTTATCTTACTGCCCTGGGTATGATTTGCAATATACTCAAAGGCAGACGGTCTCAGATTTTATCTCCTATCCAGCAGCCTCCCCAAAATCTTATTCTTACGACCATAAATAGAATTAAAGAGGTTTATCAGGAATACTTTTAATGAGTAGACAATTTACGGAGTGAAACGAAGTAAATTGTAGCCCGCCAAGTTTTGTGGCGGGCGTCTGCTCACTTACTTTTAATTGACCGTGCAATTTTCTGTTGTATAATAATCTAATCTAAAGGTATTTTGTTCGATGATTAAAGAAAATATCTCAAAGGTTAAAGAGCGCATTTCGTATACTTGCTCTAAAACTAATCAAAATCCTGACTCAATAACTATTATTGCCGTGACTAAAGCAAGGACAGCCGAGCAGATAAAAGAAGCAATCGATGCTGGTATAACTGATATCGCTGAAAACAAAGTCCAAGAAGCCATTGTTAAATATAATGACCTACGACCTACGACCTACGACCTACAACCTACAAAGTGGCATCTGGTCGGCCATTTGCAGACGAATAAGGTAAAAGAAGCAGTGAAAATTTTTGATTTGATTCAATCTGTGGATAGCATCCATCTGGCGCAGGAAATTGATAAACAAGCAGCCAGAATAAATAAAATCCAGGACATTCTTATTGAAGTAAAGACATCGCCTGAAACTACTAAATTTGGCTTAAAGCCCAATGAGGTAATTGAGGTGATGGAGGAAATAGCAAAATTTAAAAATATAAATATAAAAGGCCTAATGACTATTGCCCCCCTTTTTGATAATCCTGAAAAAACCCGGCCTTATTTTCGGATGTTACGAGAACTCAAAGATAGAATTAACGACCTACGAGCTACGACCTACGACCTACAAATTTTATCCATGGGCATGACCGATGATTTTGAAGTTGCCATTGAAGAAGGCTCGAATATGGTGAGATTAGGCAGGGCGATATTTGAAGACGCAGATTTTCGCGGATGTAACGCGGATTTACGCGGATAAAAAGAGGCAAAAATGAAAAAAAAGATTGGAATTATAGGTTGCGGGAATATGGGAGAAGCTATTTTAGCGCAAAGCGTAAAACGCAAAGCGCAAAACTTTATCATTTTTGAAAAAGATAAGTTAAAGCAGGCTCTCGTTTGTAGGATATACCGCGTAAAAGCCGCTATAGATATAACTGATTTATTATATAAATCTGACATCATAATTATAGCCGTCAAGCCGCAAGATATAGATGCTGTTCTAGGGCATATACAAAAGGGAATTAAAATTTGCAAAAAAAGAAAAATTTTGATTATTTCAATTGCCGCAGGGGTAAAAACCGAATATATAGAACGAAGAATCGCTGGAGATATTAAGCTAATACGCGCAATGCCAAATCTTCCGGCAACAATTGGTGAAGGAATAACTGCTTTGGTAAAAGGACGATTTGCTAGCAATAACGATTTGAAAATAGCGATAAGTATTTTTGGGGCATTCGGGGAAACAGTTGTTATCCAAAAGGAAGCATTGATAGATGTTGTAACTGCGCTTTCTGGCAGTGGCCCAGCGTATCTATTCTTTATCGTTTCGGTGATGTTGGCTGCAGCTGAAGGGTTAGGCATGGATAGAAAATCTGCCAATTCATTAATTTATCATACTGTTATTGGTTCTGCGGATTTGCTCAAGAAAGAAAAATTTGACGCTAAGGCTTTAATTGGAAAAGTGGCTTCTAAGGGCGGGACTACCGAGGCAGCGCTTAAGGTTTTTAAAGAACGAGGATTGAGAAGCATTATAATTGATGCTTTACAAGCTGCCCATAAGCGCGCAAAAGAATTATCAAAAAGATAACTTGCGATTTGGTGATTTTCTGACCCGGCGAAAATTATCGTCACTTATTAGCTGAAAGCTGAAGACTGAGAGCTGAAAGCGAACCGTGAACAAGGAGTAAAAATGGGGCGTATTGGCATTATTGGAGGCAGTGGCTTATATAAAATTGAGGGCATTAAAGATATAAAAGAGGTCTTGGTTGAGACGCCATTTGGTGAGCCTTCAGATAAGTTTACTATTGGGCGCCTAGAGGGCAAAGATGTAGTTTTTTTGCCGCGGCACGGAGTAGGCCACCGCGTATCTCCCAGTGAAATAAATTATCGAGCTAATATTTATGGCATGAAAAAGCTGGGAGTAGAAAGGATTATTTCAGTTACTGCCTGTGGCAGCCTTAAAGAAGAGATCAAGCCTTTGGATTTTGTAGTGGTGGACCAGTTTGTTGACCGCACTAATCACGCTAGAGCGATGACCTTTTTTGACCAAGGCATAGTCGCCCATATTACGTTTGCGCATCCGGTATGCAGAGAACTTAGTGAATTTATCTATGGGGCAGGCAAATCTCTAAAATTAGATATGCATAAGGGCGGTACTTATATAAATATGGAAGGGCCGGCATTTTCCACTTTGGCGGAGTCAAGGCTTTACCGCAGTTGGGGGATGGATATAATTGGTATGACCAATATGTCAGAGGCAAAATTAGCTCGCGAAGCAGAAATTTGTTATTCAAGTTTAGCCTGTGTAACTGATTATGACTGTTGGCATTCGCAGCATGAGAGTGTAACTATCGATATAGTAATTCAGAATTTATTTAAGAATGTTGAAAACGCCAAGAAAATATTATCTACAGTAATAAGGAATCTTCCCCAAGAGAGAACCTGCCTCTGTAAAGACGCGCTTAAATACGCGATTATTACGGATAAGAAACTTATACCGAGCAAAGTTAAGAAAGATTTAGAGATTATCATTGGCAAGTATATAAAGTAAAAATTAAATGACAAATGACAAAATTAAAATGTCAAAATAAATCTAAATATCAAATGACAAATATCAAAACTAAAGTTTTGTCATTTGTGCTTTGTTATTTGGTATTATTTTGTCATTTGTGCTTTGTCATTTGAATTTAAAAGATGGACTACAAAAATACCTTAAATCTGCCCCAGACCAACTTCCCCATGAAGGCAGATTTGCCGAAAAGGGAACCCGCTTGCTTAAAAAAATGGCAGGAGACGGATATATACCGGCGTATCGGCGAGAAATCAGAGGGTAAACCCAAATATATTCTTCATGACGGGCCTCCTTATGCAAACGGAGATATCCATATTGGGCATGCCCTGAATAAGACCTTAAAGGATATCATTGTGAAATATAAGACCATGCGCGGGTATGATTCTCCTTATGTTCCGGGATGGGATTGTCATGGCCTGCCGGTTGAACACCAGCTATTTAAAGAGTTAGGTATAAATAAATACCAAATTAGCCAGATAGAATTTAGAAAAAAGGCCTATGATTATGCCTTAAGGTATGTGGATATACAAAGAGAACAATTTAAGCGTTTAGGCGTATTTGGCGATTGGCAGAATCCCTATTTGACCTTAAACCCTGATTATGAAGAAAGCATTGTTAAGGCTTTTGGCACCTTGGTTAAAAAAGGTTATATCTATCGGGGATTAAAACCCGTGAATTGGTGCTTTAAATGCGAGACTGCCTTAGCCGAGGCAGAGGTAGAATATGAAGACCATAATTCGCCGTCAATTTTTGTTAAATTTAAATTAGACAATTCGTTATCCCGTTATCCCGTTATCCCGTTAAACGGGCAAACGGGCAAACGGGCAAACGGGCAAACAGATATATATTTAGTAATCTGGACAACCACACCCTGGACGCTAATGGCTAATGTGGCAGTTGCCGTACATCCAGATTTAACCTATTGTTATATTAAGACAGATAAGGGCAATCTTATTTTAGCTAAAGACTTATTGTCAAATGCATTATCCCAGATGGGCATAGATAAGTATGAGCTAATTAGGGAAGTTAGCGGTAAGGAATTGGCGGGTTTAGTTTATGCTCATCCCTTTGGGCTAAGAAATGGGAGAGTGGTATTAGCGGATTACGTTTCTAAGGAAGAAGGCACAGGCCTGGTGCATACTGCGCCTGGCCACGGAAATGAAGATTACCTGACCGGAATAAAATATAAATTAGATATGGTTATGCCTGTAGATAGTAAAGGAAATTTTGACGCTACAGCAGGTGAATTCAAAGGGTTAAATGTTTACGCTGCCAATAAAGTTATTATTGAGAAATTAGATAAACTGGGACTTTTACTTTTTAATACAGATATACAACATTCATATCCGCACTGCTGGCGCTGCAAAACCCCCATAATTTTTAGAGCTACGAGACAGTGGTTTTTAAATATAGATCATGACAATTTAAGGAAGAAATTATTGGAAGCAATTGCAAACGAGGTTAAGTGGGTTCCTGTTTCTGGCAGAGAGCGGATTTCTGCAATGGTGGAATTAAGGCCAGATTGGTGTCTTTCCCGGCAGAGGTATTGGGGGGTTCCCATTCCAGCTGTAATCTGTAATAATTGCCACGAAGAATTTTTAGAACCAAAAGTGATTGAGAAATATGCCAGTTTTGTCGCTAGCGAGGGATCGGATGCATGGTTTAAAAGAAACATCGGCGATTTCCTACCAGAGGATTTTCAATGTCCTAATTGTAAAAGTAATACCTTTTCTAAAGGTTCAGATATTTTAGATGTTTGGTTTGATTCCGGAGTAAGTCATCAGGCAGTCTTGAAGAAAAGGGAGGAATTCGGTGGCACGCCCTGCGAATTATATCTGGAAGGTTCGGACCAGCATCGCGGCTGGTTCCAGTCCTCACTTATTCCTTCGATGTGCATTGATGATAAACCTCCATTTAAGGAAGTCCTGACACACGGCTTTGTCGTAGACGGAGAAGGTAGAAAAATGTCCAAATCCTTAGGTAATGTTATATCTCCGCAGGATATCATCAAGGATTATGGCGCAGACATTTTAAGGATGTGGGTAGCCTCAAGCGACTACAACGGAGATATCCGTATTTCAAATGAGATTTTAGCCCGGTTATCAGAGGCCTATCGTAAAATAAGGAATAGCATTAGATTTATTTTAAGCAATCTCTATGACTTCGATCCCGATAAGGATAAGGTAGGATACGAGAAGTTAAAGAAGATTGATAAATATTTTTTAAAAAAATTGCAATGGCGCGTTGGTTGCATTGAAACAGGCTACGAATATTTTAATTTCTACGACGCCTTTAAAGATATTTATGACCTTTGTAATGTTGATTTATCTATGCATTACCTGGACATGGTAAAGGGCAGGCTTTATACTTTTGCCGCAGATTCCATTGAGAGGCGCGCAGCACAAACTACTATTTATGAAATTTTGAATGTTCTGGTAAGGGTTATTGCCCCGATCTTAGTATTTACGGCAGAAGAAACCTGGGAGAGGATGCCGAAGCAAAAAGAAGAAAACTCTTTTAGCAGCGTACATCTCTTGGATTGGCCGAAGATAAATTCTGTTTTTGCACAAGAGGACTTAGAGCGGTTTCATGAGGATGTCGAGACAGAATTAAAGTCAGTAATCGTATTAATACCTGACGTCGCCAAAGCACTAGAGGAAAAGCGCAGCCTAGGTATAATCGGCAGTTCCTTTGATGCTAAAATAAATCTGTTGACAAATAGCGAAGAACGTTATAAATTCTTAACAAGCTTAAAAGCTGACCTTTGCGAGATTTTTAAGGTCTCGCAGGTTGATATCGCCCTAGATAAGAATTTACCCAAGGATATTAGCATTGAGGTAAGTAAGGCAGGGGGAACAAAATGCGTACGCTGCTGGAATTATTCTCTATCGGTGGGGCAGGATAAAAGCCATCCTTTAATCTGCATTAGCTGTTTAAAAGCTATAGGGGGTAAATAGTGAAAAATAAATTTACGAAAAGAGAATTAGCGGAATTTAAAAAATTAATCTTAAAAAGAAAAGAGGAGATCCTCGAAGGCATAAAGCATATATCCGACGAAACATTGAAGAAATCTCAGAAGGATGCTGCCGGAGATATATCCGGCTATACCTATCATATGGCCGATGTTGCCACCGACACATATGACCGCGAGTTTTCTTTAGGGTTAGCCTCTAATGGAAGAGAAGCCTTATATGAACTGGATGATGCCGTAAAAAAAATAGAAGATGGTAAATTCGGCATATGTGAAGATTGTAAATCTCTTATTGCAAAAACAAGATTAAAGGCAGTCCCCTACGCCCGTCTCTGTGTAAGGTGCCAAGAAAAAAGAGAAAAGAAATAATGCTTGCCTGTTGATGGTTCTTATCAGCGTAATAATTATTCTTTCCTTAGACCAGCTCACCAAGTTTATCATCACCAAAAATTTATCATTAAGTCAGTCTATACCCATAATAAAAGGAATTTTTCATCTTACGCTTGTACATAATCGTGGTGCAGCCTTCGGTATACTAAAAAACCAGATCCCCTTATTTATATTTACCTCACTTTTCGCCACAGTTCTGATTTATTTTAACCTTAAAGACGCGAGATTCAAAAAATCCTTAATTTATAAAATATCCTTAAGCCTTATATTGGCTGGCGCGTTAGGAAATCTTATCGACCGTTTATTCTTGGGTTATGTGGTTGATTTTTTAGATTTTCGTATCTGGCCGGTGTTTAATGTGGCGGATAGTGCCATAACTGTTGGGGCGATATTGCTGGGATGGTCTATATTAAAGTCAGAGAAGCGGAGAGTATAAAGCGAAAAGCGTAGAATTTTAGTTGTTAAGTTTTTGAGTTTACGAGTTTTCAAAACTCGACAACTCGCTAACTCGCTAACTCGTTAACCAAAACAACACTATGCATCCTATAATCTGTAAATTAGGCCCATTTACGATTTATTCCTACGGCCTTATGCTGGCTGTGGCTTTTTTGGCCGGTTCTATATTAGCCGGTTATCAGGCTAAAAGACAGCATCTTATTCCGGAGATAATTTTTAATTTTAGCTTTATAGTTTTGGTTTCAGGTATTATTGGCGCACGCCTTTTATATATAATTGAAAATATAACTTATTATGTATTAGCGCCCGCGGAGATAATAATGCTGCCACATGGAGGCCTGTCTTGGTTTGGCGGTTTGCTATCGGCTATAATTTGCGGGGGAATATATCTAAAAAAGAAGAAATTATCCATATATAAAATATTTGATTTAATGGTGCCTTTTGTTGCTTTGGCTCAAGGCATCGGTAGGATTGGTTGTTTATTGAACGGCTGTTGTTTTGGTCGAACCCTTGTCCCTATCCAGATCTATTCTTCTTTAATTTTAATTATTATCTTTGTTATTTTAAGATTTTTACAGGACAAGCCGCATAAAGAAGGCCAAATTTTCTTTGCCTATCTCATGCTTTATTCTCTAAAGAGGTTTTTTATCGAATTCTGGCGCCTGGATAATGAGATTATATTCTTAGGGCTGACCTTATTTCAGCTGATCAGTATCTTAATATTCACTTTTTTAGTTCTTAAGCTGCTTTTAATTATCAAATCCACAAAATAAAATGCAAGAATATACCCTAAAGGCTTTGCCGCAGCACGCAGGTCAGCGCTTAGATTTGTTTCTTATAGAATTTTCTAAAGAGAAAAATCTGGGACTATCCCGCACATTTATACAGAAATTGATTTTGGAGGGAAAGGTAATCCTGGATAATTTAGGTTTACTAAAGCCGCACTATAAAGTAAAAACAAATGATGAGATAAAAATTCGCGTCGAAGATAAAATCCAGAATACATTGCAACCAGAGAATATCCCCTTAGAGGTTATTTATGAAGACGAAAATTTAGCCATAATCAATAAACCCGCGGGTTTAGTGGTTCATCCTGCGCCGGGAAATTACACGCACACATTAGTAAATGCCCTTTTACAACATTTTAAAAAATTATCGGATATTAGTCCACAAAGACCGGGCATTGTGCATAGATTAGATAAAGAGACTTCTGGACTGTTGGTTATTGCCAAGAATAATCCCACGCATCTTGATCTTACCCGGCAATTTTCTAAACATAGCATCAAGCGTAAATATATCGCCTTAGTAAGGGGCAGGATGGAATTTGATGAACAGGTTATTGAGTTACCCATTGGCAGGCACCCGTATAAAAGAAAAAATATGTCAGTAGGTTTTGGTAAAGGCACAAAGTACGCCAAGACTTATTACCGTACCTTAAAGCGCACGCAAGATTTTAGTTTGTTAGAATTAGAGCCCTTTACCGGAAGGACGCACCAGTTAAGGGTGCATCTTGCGTTCTTGGGGCATCCTATTTTGGGCGATAATAAATACGGTAAGAATAACAAGTTCACCCCGTTACAGACTACGGGTATACAGGAAAAAGATAAGGTGTCTGTAACGGGGTTCAGTCGCTTAGCCCTGCATGCTAAATACATTGGGTTTATGCATCCGGCCACAGGAAAATTTGCCGAATTTTCATCTGATACCCCCAAGGAATTTGTGGATTTTATAAGTCAAATGAAGACGTAGCGATTTGCGCAGACGGCCTGGTACTCATTAAAAATAAAACTTGATTTTTATCTAAGTGATGTTATATTATAAAGTTAAAGGTGGGGGCCGTAAAATAAATAAGAAAAAGGAGGAGGAATGACCGATAAAGGTAAATTGCCCGTATTATTATTAGTTGTAGTAATCTTAGTTTCTTTATCCTTGGCAGGGGGAGTATTTTATCTTTTCCAGAAAGAGCAGGCCAAGAATTTAGACCTACAAAAGCAACTAAAAGAAATAAATACAAGATTGATCACAGCCGAAACAAACCTCCGAGATTATAAAGATAGAAGTTCTGACCTGGAAACTAAACTTAAATTAGCGGAAACCGAGATCGATAAATTAAATAATGATCTGCAACAAGAAAAAACAACTAAAATTGAAGCGTTGGCCAAAATAGAGCAATTAAGGATAGACTTAGAGCAGCAAAAAAGCTTAAGGACAGATTTAGAAAAGAAATTTAATAAAGCGCAAAAAGATGTAGAGAAAATACAGGGACAATTAAAAATATTAGATTCTGAGAAATCAGAATTAGAGGCAAAACTAAAGGAGTTAGAAACGCAATCTCTAGGTGTGGAGCTGGGTAAGATAGTGGTTAGTTCGGAACCTACGCTGCTGCCGCAGGCAGAGGTTAAAACTACAAAGGAGAAGCCCCAGAAGGTTAAATCTTCTGCTTTAGAAGGTAAGGTGTTGGTGGTAAATAAAGATTATAACTTTATAGTCATAAATTTAGGCAGCAAAGATGGCGTAGAGATAGGTAATGTGTTTTCTGTCTATCGTGATACTAAATATTTAGGCGATGTTAAGGTAGAGAAGGTTCATGATTTTATGGCTGCTGCAGGTTTTGTCACGGCTGACATCAAAGACAAAGTGAACGAAGAAGATAGAGTTGTGCGTAAGGGTAAATGAAGTCTCTTCTAATCAAATCGGTCTTGCGCCTTAAAGGAGAGATTGTTCTTTTAGGTGATAAGTCTATAGCCCACCGTTGTATAATTGTAAGCGCGTTAGCCGAAGGTGAAACCACCATTGAAAATTTTCCCACCAATAAAGACTGCCTTTATACCATAGCCGCTTTTAAAAAATTAGATATAAAGATAAAACAAGAACCATTAAAAACGCCGGATAAACATCCCATAATTACGGTATTTGGAAAGGGGCTTTATGGATTAAAGAAACCCAAGGGGTTTCTATTTGTAGGTGATTCGGGTACCACCCTAAGGCTTCTTTTAGGGGTTTTAGCGGGTCAGAAATTCGCAGTTACACTAAAAACAGGTAAGTCTCTTTCTCGTCGGCCAATGTTAAGGGTAACCCAACCTTTAAGGATGATGGGCGCTGAAATAAACGCAAAGACGCACATGACGCCTGCCTGCCGGCAGGCAGGGCATGGCGCACGACGACGCGAGGAGTATCCACCCATTACAATTAGAGGCGGTAACCTTAGACCTATTTCTTATACGCTGCCAGTTGCTTCGGCGCAGGTAAAGTCTGCAATATTACTGGCTGGTCTTTATGCCCGAGGTATTATCCGGGTTATCGAAACTATAAGCACGCGCGATCACAGCGAACGTATATTGAAGTTATTTAAAGCAGAGATACAAGTTAAACAGAATACAATAGTTATAAAAGGAGGTAAAGAATTAGTTTCCCCCAAGAGAATTTATATACCCGGCGATATCTCCTCGGCAAGTTTTTTTATGGTTGCGGCAGTAATTTTGCCAAGTTCAAGGATTTGCATCAAAAAGGTGAGCTTAAATCCATCACGAATAGGTATTATTAGAGTTTTAAAGAGGATGGGAGCACATATAAAGGTTCAAGGTTCAAGGCTCAAGGCTCAAGGTTGTGAACCAATGGGAGACTTATTGGTAAAAAGTAGTTTCTTAAAAGGCACAAGAGTTAAAAAGAAAGAGGTACCTTCGCTAATAGATGAATTGCCTGTTTTAATGGTGGCAGCCTGTTTTGCCAAGGGTAAAACTATATTTGAAGGGGTAGAAGAGCTTCGCGTAAAAGAAACCGATCGCGTAAAATCCATGTCTGAGAATTTAAGAAAAATGGGCGCTAATATCGAAGTTCTTAATGTCGGTAAGTCAGAAAATATTATTATCAAAGGCATAAAACAGCTTAAAGGTGCAAGGGTTAGGAGTTTTGGTGACCACCGCACGGCAATGAGTATAGTAATCGCAGGAATGTGCGCTAAAGGTAAAACGCTGGTAGATGATATCACCTGCATTAATAAGTCCTTCCCCGAATTTCTACACACATTTAAAAAGATAATATATTAAAATAAGGTTAAGGAAATCTTGGTTTAACCTAAACCTTAGCCTGGCATTTTTAAACTAACGAAAGCGTACAATTATCTTGACAACACTAAACTAACTTTTTATTTGACAAAGGGTTTAATCTCTGATAGAATGCTTTCCATTAGACTTAAAAGGAGACTGAGATGGTAAAATTCAAAGATACAGTTAAGAAAGTATTCAATTATATCCAAGGCCTGCTTTCAAATGATATGGGTATTGATTTGGGTACAGCCACTACCCTTGTCTATGTAAAGGGCGAGGGCGTAGTTCTTTGTGAGCCTTCTGTAGTGGCGGTTGAACGCGGCACATCCCATGTTTTGGCAGTAGGAGAGGAAGCAAAGCGAATGCTCGGCCGCACACCCGGTAATATTGTGGCCATAAGGCCAATGAGAGATGGAGTAATTACTGATTTTGAAATAACCGAAGCGATGTTAAGGCATTTTATCAGAAAGGTTCGCCATCGGCGTTTTCAGGTAAGACCCCGGATAGTTATCGCTATACCTTCCGGAATTACCGAGGTGGAGCGGCGCGCAGTTAAGGAATCCGCAGAGCGCGCAGGTGCCAGGGAGGTATTTTTAATTGAAGAGCCCATTGCCGCGGCTATCGGCGTAGGTCTTCCTATACAGGAACCCATAGGTAATATGATCATAGATATTGGCGGAGGTACTACCGAGATTGCAGTGATTTCTTTGGCCGGAATTGTTTTTTCTAAATCCATACGTATTGGCGGAGATGAAATGGACGAGGCTGTTATAGAATATTTAAAGAAAACATATAATCTGATGATTGGTGAGCGCACCGCTGAAGATGTAAAGATAAAGATTGGTTCTGCTTATCCCCAAGATGAAGAAATGACTTTGGAGGTAAAAGGAAGAGATTTGGTTGCCGGCCTGCCCAAGAGCGTTACCATAACCTCGGAGGAAATCAGAGAGGCATTACAGGAACCCTTGCGGGCAATCCTTGAGATAGCCAAGATATCTTTAGAAAGGACCCCGCCGGAATTAGCCGCGGATTTAATAGAGCATGGCATTGTGATGGCCGGCGGCGGGTCGTTACTCAGAGGCCTGGATAAACTCATTTCTGAGGAAACAGGTTTACCTGTGCATGTTGCGGAAGATCCTTTAACTGCCGTAGCCCAAGGCACAGGCAAGGTTTTGGATGAAATCCGTTATCTTAAAAAAGTTACTGTCCCCATAAAGTCTGAGATGCACACTTGAGTTTCCAGGCATAAGATGTGTTTAAGTTCAAAAAGAAAAGCCTAATCTACGTTGCTGTTGTTTGCCTGCTCATATTTCTCTCCAGTTTAATCCCCTTTTTAAGAACCCCCGTATTAAATACCTTGAAATATCCCTTTGTTTTATTGACGTTAATTAAACGCGAAGTCAGGGGAATTATTTTTTATCATCGCAATTTTGTCCAAAACGAAAGATTAAAAAAAGAAATAGATTTTCTAAGGCAAAAACTAAATACTATGGGTGAGGCCTTACTTGAAAATACACGCCTAAAAGAAACACTCACCTTTAAACAAGAATCCCCTTATAAAGTAATTGCGGCAAGGGTGATCGGCCGCTCACCAGACAATTGGTCATCGCTGGTTATTATCGATAAAGGAAGGTATAATGGCATAAAGACGGGCATGGTCACCATTAACTATTTAGGACTCGTAGGCCGAGTGATAGAAACTACGGAATCTACGAGCGAAATAATGCTCATCAATGATCCAAATTTTGCTGTCTCAGCCATGGTCAAACGCAGCCGTCAAGAAGGATTAGTAGCTGGTACTTTAGGAAGTTCTTTGATCATGAGGTATTTGCCTCGCGAGGCTGATATTGAGGCCTCCGATACAATTATAACCTCCGGTTTAACGGATTTATATCCCAAGGGATTACTTATCGGTACAGTGGTAGATATAGGCGAAGAACTTTCTGGCCTGGCGCGTTACGCAATAATAAAACCTGTGGTGGAGTTGTCTAATATTGAAGAGGTGTTGGTGATTGCGCGATGAAAAAGGGGATTTTTTTTATCTTTATTTTAATCTCAGGCTTATTAGAAGCAACACTGTTAGATTCTTTTAAAGTATTCGGGGTGAAACCCAACCTTCTTTTAATCAGCATAAGTTTAGCCGGTCTTTATTTTGATTTGAAATGGGCTTTTGTTTTGGGTATATTTGCCGGTATCTTAAAGGATTCCTTAGGCGCGAATTCATTTGGTATAAACGTTCTGTTATTTCCCTTATGGGTCTTTCTTATTATAGAATTATCTAAGAAGATACCAATAGATCATAATCTTATCCGTATGATATTGATATTCATTATTGGGATATTCAATAGTATAATTACGAGATTAATATTTTTTGTGTCAGGTGGTTTTGTTACTTCTTTGGCTATTTTCTTACGCGTTACATTTCTTGAATCGCTCTATACGGCAGCCATTCTGCCCCTAATGCTTAAGGTTATTAAGCCCACAATTTATTCAGTAAATCAGTAAAATAGAATGATTAGAATAAAGATCATCATTTTTACCATAACCTGCGTTTTCTTATTTCTGGTCTTGAATCTTTTTTATTTTGAGGTTGTAAAAGGCAATAAATTTAAAGAGTTAAGCAATAAAAATTGCATCCGGATCTTACCTCAGGAGGGTGGCCG